>Ga0306922_10004782_pt1 | contig 12868 bp, 9 predicted proteins | sample sta12Cox44000082_FD_203758 | JGI IMG/M metagenome (GOLD analysis project Ga0306922, IMG submission 203758) | Lab enrichment of tropical soil microbial communities from Luquillo Experimental Forest, Puerto Rico - statoxic.12C.oxic.44.000.082 (v2)... | ecosystem: Environmental > Terrestrial > Soil... | reverse complement strand
TCATCTACCTGTCGATCGCGTTCGAGTGGAAGATGGCCGTCGCCGCCCTGGTTGCGCTCGCCCACGACATCGTCATCACGGTCGGGGTGTACGCACTGCTCGGCTTCCAGGTCAGCCCGGCCTCGGTGATCGGCCTGCTGACCATCCTCGGCTACTCGCTGTACGACACGGTCGTCGTCTTCGACAAGGTAAGGGAAAACACGGCCGGCTTGCTCAGCTCCGCCCGGGCCACCTACAGCCAGGCCGCCAACCAGGCCCTGAACCAGACCCTGGTCAGATCCATCAACACCTCGGTGATCGCGCTGCTGCCGGTGGCGGCGATCCTGTTCATCGGGGCCGGCCTGCTCGGTGCCGGCGAGCTGAAGGACCTGGCGCTGGTGCTGTTCGTCGGCATGCTGTCCGGCACCTACTCCTCGATCTGCATCGCCACCCCGGTGCTGGCCGACCTGAAGGAACGCGAGCAGCCGTACCGGGCCCTGGCCAAGCGGGTGTCGCTGCGCGCGGCCGGCGGCCGCGCCGCCGCCAAGCGGGCACCGGCCGGGGCCGCCGTTGGCAATGGCACGGCACTGGCCGCCGGGCCGGACCCGGACCCGGGCGGGGACGACCAGCAGGAAACGCCGGCCGCCGGCGCGGCAGCCGCGGCCGAGCCGGTGCCGGCCGGCCGGGCGCCAGGCCGTGGCACCACGCAGGGTGGCAACCGGCCCGGCCAGCGGCAACAGCCACGCCGGACCGGTTCCGCCCGGCGGCGCCCGGGTGGCAAGAAGAAGCGGCGGTAGCTGCCGGTGCCGGCCGTGACCGAGCCGCCGCCCGGGGAAGACGCGCCGGCCGGGGCCGGCCTGGCCGGCCTGATTAAGGCGAAGGTCCGGGACGTCCCCGACTACCCCCAGGCCGGCATCGTGTTCAAGGACATCACCCCGCTGCTGGCCGATGGCCAGGCACTCGCCGCGGTGGTCCGCGCGCTGGCAGCCGGGCACGGGCCGGTGGACAAGGTGGCCGGCATTGAAGCCCGCGGGTTCATCCTGGCCGCGCCGGTCGCCAGCCAGCTGGGCTCGGGCTTCGTGCCGGTCCGCAAGCACGGGCGGCTGCCCGGGCCGACCTACGCCGAGAGCTACGACCTGGAGTACGGCACCGCCACCATCGAGGTGCACCAGGATGCCTTCGCTCCCGGTGAGCGGGTGCTGATTGTCGACGACGTGCTGGCCACCGGTGGCACCGCGGCGGCCACGGTGACGCTGGTCGAGCGCGCCGGGGCGGAGGTCGTCGGCGTCGCCGTCATCCTGGAGCTGGCGTTCCTGGGTGGCCGGGCCCGGCTGGCCACCGGGCAGCTGCGGTCCCTGCTGGTGGTATGAGCGGCCGGGGCGGGACCTGGGATGAGCTGACCACCTGCCGGTGTTGCCGCCGGTAGACTGGATGCCTGGCGGACGACAGGAGCGCATGTGGCCGGTGACGTTGCAATGACCGGCCGGGCCGGCGCCGACGTCACCTCGCCCAGCCCGGAGCCGCCGGAGGCCGCAGCGGCCGCCGCCGGCGACGGGGAAGAGGGGACGCCCACCGCGCCCGGCCACAGTGCTGCCCCGGTACCCCCGCCCAGCCTGCCTGGCACCGCCGGCGGTGCCGCGGTCCGGCGGCGGCTGGCCCGGCTCGGCGCCACCCGCGGCGGGAGCAGCATCCCGGTGCTTGAGCCGCTGATCAAGACGGTCCGGGCCACCCACCCCAAGGCCGACATCCGGCTCATCGAGCGGGCCTATGAGGTGGCCGCGCACTGGCACGACGGCCAGCAGCGCCTGAGCGGTGACCCGTTCATCACCCATCCGCTGGCGGTGGCCACCATCCTGGCCGAGCTGGGCATGAACCACGAGACCATCTGCGCCGCGCTGCTGCACGACACGGTCGAGGACACCCCGTACACGCTGGCCGGGATCCGGCGCGATTTCGGCGACGACATCGCCACCCTGGTGGACGGGGTCACCAAGCTGGACAAGGTCAAGTACGGTGAGGCGGCCGCGGCCGAGACCGTCCGCAAGATGGTGGTCGCGATGTCACGCGACATCCGGGTGCTGGTCATCAAGCTGGCCGACCGGCTGCACAACATGCGCACCCTCCGATACCAGCCGCGCGAGAAGCAGGAGCGTAAGGCCCGCGAAACGCTGGAGATCTTCGCGCCGCTGGCACACCGGCTGGGCATGAACACCATCAAGTGGGAGCTGGAGGACCTGGCGTTCGCCACCCTCTACCCCAAGCGCTACGAAGAGATCACCCGGATGGTGGCCGAGCGGGCACCGCGCCGGGAGCAGTTCCTGCAGGAGGTCATCGACGAGGTCCAGGCCGACCTGCGCGAGGCCAAGGTGAAGGCACGGGTGACCGGCCGCCCCAAGCACTACTACTCCGTCTACCAGAAGATGATCGCCCGGAATGTCAGCTTCGACGAGATCTATGACCTGGTCGGCATCCGGGTGCTGGTCGATTCGGTGCGCGATTGCTACGCGGTGCTCGGCACCGTGCACACGCGGTGGAACCCGATTCCCGGGCGGTTCAAGGACTACATCGCGATGCCGAAGTTCAACATGTACCAGTCACTGCACACCACCGTGATCGGCCCCGAGGGCAAGCCGGTCGAGCTGCAGATCCGGACCTGGGGCATGCACCGGAAGTCGGAATACGGCGTCGCCGCCCACTGGAAGTACAAGGAGGAGGCCGCCCCCCGCGGCCGGGGCGGTGGCGGCGACTCCGACCCGGGCGAGATGGCCTGGGTGCGGCAGCTGGTGGACTGGCAGCGGGAGACCTCCGACCCGGCTGAGTTCCTCGAGTCGCTCAGGTTCGACCTGGGCGCGGCTGAGGTGTACGTCTTCACGCCGCTTGGCGCGGTGATCGCGCTGCCGCAGGGCGCCACCCCCGTGGATTTCGCCTACGCCATCCACACCGAAGTCGGGCACCGCTGCATCGGGGCCAAGGTGAACGGCCGGCTGGTGGCGCTCGAATCCACCCTGGACAACGGCGACACCGTCGAAATCTTCACGTCCAAGGCGCAGGACGCCGCGCCCAGCCGGGACTGGCTGGGCTTCGTCAAGAGCGCCCGGGCCCGGAACAAGATCCGGCACTGGTTCTCCAAGGAGCGCCGGGAGGCGGCGGCCGAGGCCGGCAAGACGGCCATCGCCCGCACCATGCGCAAGCAGGAACTGCCGCTGCAGCGGCTGGCGTCGGCGGACGCCCTGCTCGCCATCGCCACCGAACTGCGCTACCCCGACGTGTCCGCGCTGTATGCGGCGGTGGGGGAGGGCCACGTCAGCGCCCAGTCAGTGGTGGCCAAGCTGGTGCGGTCCGTGGGTGGTGCCGCCGCGGCGCAGGAGGACCTGGCGGAAACGACCCTGCCGACCCGGCCGCCCCGGCCGCGCACCACGGGCGACTCCGGGGTGGTGGTGGAAGGCTCGGCCGAGGTGTGGGCCCGGCTGTCGCGCTGCTGCACCCCGGTGCCCGGAGACGAGATCACTGGTTTCGTCACCCGCGGGCACGGTGTGTCCGTGCACCGGTCAGATTGCGGCAACCTGCAGCACCTGCTCGACTCCGAGCCGGAGCGGCTGGTGTCGGTCCGCTGGTCACCGACCGAGGACTCGCTCTTCCTGGTCGCCATCCAGGTGGAGGCGCTGGACCGGACCGGCCTGCTGTCCGACGTCACCCGGGCGATCTCCGACCAGCACGTCAACATCCTGTCCGCATCGGTCACCACCACCCGGGACCGGGTGGCCGTCAGCAAGTTCACCTTCGAGATGGGCGATCCCAAGCACCTCCGTCACGTGCTCCGGGCAGTCCGCTCGATCGACGGCGTCTATGACGTCTACCGGGTTACCAGCTAGCTGGACAGCTCCGCCAGCGTCCGCTCCGCCTCGGCCAGCCAGGACCGGCGGGCCGCGAGCGCTTCCTCGGTCTCCCGCACCGCCTTGGCGTCATCCCCCTCCAGGGCCTTGGCCAGCTGCGACTCCAGCCCGGCGATCGCCGACCTGATCTGCTCCACGGTGTCCTGCGCGCGGGCCAGTGCCTCGGGGTTGGAGCGCCGCCACTGCGTGTCCTCCGCCTTGCGGACGGCGTCCTCGATCCGCCGGAGGCCGGACTCCAGCCGCTCGTGTGCCTCCCTGGGCACCGGACCGGCCTGCTCCCAGCGCTCCTGGATGCCCCGCAGCGCCGCCCGGGCCGCCCTCACGTCGGTCACCGGCACGAGCTTGCCCGCCTCCGCCAGCAGCTGCGTCTTGACCGCGGCATGCTCCCGCAGGGCCGCGTCTTTCGCCGAGTACACCTGTGCCCGGGCCTGGAAGAAGGTGTCCTGCGCGGTCTTGAACCGGCCCCAGAGCACCTCCTCATCTGCCCGCGACGCCCGCCCCGCCATCTTCCATGAGCGCATCAGCTCCCGGAACGCGGCTGCGGTGCCTGACCAGTCGGTGGACGAGGCCAGCGACTCCGCCTCGGCGCACAGCTTCTCCTTGGCCGCCCGGGCGGTCTCCCGTTCCTCTTCCAGGTCGGCGAAGTAGGCCTTGCGACGCTTGTTGAACGCGTTGCGGGCGGCCGACAGCCGCTTCCACAGCGCGGCCTCGACCGCCCGGTCGGCGCGCGGGGCGGCCTTCCACTCCTCCAGCAGCTGGCGCATCCGCTCGCCGCTGGCTTTCCAGTGGGTCGCCTCCGCCGCCAGCCGCTCGGCCTCGGCGACGATCCGCTCCTTGGTGTCCCTGGCCTCGGCCCGGGCGTGGTCGCGGGCGGCCCTGGCCTCCTCCTGCCGGTGGTCGATCTTCCCGGACAGCGCATCCAGCCTGGCCAGCAGCTGGTCCAGATCCCCGATGGCGTGGGCATCGGTCACCGCGGCCCGGAGCCGGTCGATGCTGGTCCGTGCCTGGGCGGCCGGCAGGTCGGTGGCGGTGACGCGCTGCTCGAGCAGGGTGACCTCGGTGTCGAGCGCCTCGAACTTGCGGCAGAAGAACGCGAGCGCCTCATCCGGGCTGCCAGCCTGCCACGAGCCGATCACCCGCTCGCCGTCGGCGGTGCGCACGTAGACCGTGCCGTCGGCGTCTACCCGGCCCCACGGGTCGTTAGCGGTGCTCACCGGGTACCTCCTGCTCAGACCTGGCCCCGCCGATGCGGCGGAGTCAGGTCCTGGTGATAGTGACCCTGGAAATGATGACCTTGTCCTTCGGATGGCCATCACCAGGGGCGTTGGCGTTGTCTGTGCCCGCCTTGGCCACATTCTGGACGATTCCCAGGCCTTTGACGACTGTGCCGAACGGGGTATAGCTGGCCGGCAGGGACAGCGAGTTCCGGTACACCAGGAAGAACTGGCTGCCGTTGGTGCCTGGGCCCGCGTTCGCCATGGCCACCGTGCCTGCCGTGTACCTGGCCCCGGCGAGGTTCTCGTTCGCGAACTTGTAGCCCGGGCCGCCCCGGCCGGTGCCGGTCGGGTCGCCGCACTGCAGCACGAAAATGCCGGAGGTGGTGAGCCGGTGGCAGTTCGTGCCGTTGAAGTACTTCTTGATGGCCAGGTAGACGAACGAGTTGACGGTGCAGGTCGCCTTCGAGTTCAGCAGGTCGATCACCACCGTGCCGCGGTTGGTCACGATGCTGGCCTGATAGGTGGCCTTGTAGTCCGGCCTGGCCGGCGGGAAGCCGACGTTGCGCGCGGCCGTCCCGTTCGCGGTGTAGGCGCAGTGCGTGGCTGGCTCGGCCACGGCCGCGGCGGCAGAGGGGGTGGGAGTGGCCGGTGCGGACGCGGATGCGCTGATGCTCGGGGTGGGGGTGGCCGAGGCGGACGCGGGCTTGCCGTTACCAGAGAAGACGAGGAAGCCGCCGACGGCGAGGGCGACCATGACGCCCGCGGCCACGCCGGCGATCGTGCCGGTGCGCAGCCGCCGCGCCCGCTGGGCACGTTTGGTCTCCTGCCGCTGGTAATGCTCACGGGCGAGCCTGCGCTGGCGTTCCTTCTTCCCCGCCACGCCTGTCGACCTCCTGGCTGGTTGCTGCCACCATGCTGGTCAGCGAAACTTCGCGAATGGTACCCGCGCCTGCGCGGTTGCGAGGGCTCCGTTATCTGTTCGTCGCGTTGCTGATGGCTCGGTACCCTGTACCAGCAGTGCCCACCGGAGCTGATCTGCCGCCCACAGGAGGGATGTCCCGTGCTGATCGCCGGGTTCCCGGCTGGCTCGTTCGAGACCAACTGCTATCTGGTGGCGGCTTCCGCCGGGTCCGAATGCGTGGTCATCGACCCGGGCCAGGACGCGGTGCCGGGGATCGATGCGGTCATCGCCGAGCATCGGCTGAAGCCGGTGGCGGTCCTGCTCACCCACGGCCATATTGACCACATCTGGTCGGTGGTGCCGGTCTGCGGCGCCCGCGACATCCCCGCCTACATTCACCCATCCGACCGGGCCCTGCTGTCCGACCCGGCCCGCGGCCTGCCACTGGCGGCCGGGCAGCAGCTGCTGCCCGGGCTGACCTTCACCGAGCCGGACGACGTGGCAGAGCTGGCGGACGGCATGACCCTGCGACTGGCCGGCCTGGACATCGTGGTCGATCACGCACCTGGGCACACCCCCGGCTCGGTAACCTTCCGGGTCGCCCCCGGTGTGCTGTTCTCCGGGGACCTGCTGTTCGCCCAGTCGATCGGCCGCACCGACCTGCCCGGCGGCGACTACCCGACGATCCTGGACAGCCTGGCCCGGGTATGCCTGACCCTGCCGGACGAGACCGACGTGCTGCCGGGTCACGGCCCGCGCACCACCATCGGCGCCGAGCGCGCCGGTAACCCGTTCCTGGCCGGCCTGGTGCCGCCGGTGCCCCAGGCCAGCACCGGGCCGGTACCGGCGCCTGGCTGGGGCCGGCCAGGACTGTGACGGAGGCTGACCGGAGCGATGATCCGAACCCATGAGGCGGGCACCCTGCGCCCGGCCCAGGCGGGTGAGCGGGTGACCCTGGCCGGCTGGGTCGCCCGGCGGCGCGACCTTGGCGGGGTGGTCTTCATCGACCTGCGCGACGCCAGCGGAGTGGTGCAGGTTGTCTTCCGCGGCGACGGCAAGGACCGTCCCGAGCACGCGCTGCGGGCGGAGTTCTGCGTCCGGGTGACCGGCGAGGTGACCCGGCGGCCGGCCGGCAGCGAGAACCCGCACCTGGCCACTGGCGAGGTGGAGGTGACCGCATCCGCCGCCGGGCTGGAGGTGCTGTCCGAGGCAGATCCGCTGCCGTTCCCAGTGGACGGCGGCGGCGAGCTGAGCGAGGATGTCCGGTTCCGCTACCGGTATCTCGACCTGCGGCGGCCCGACACCGCCGCGGCGCTGCGGCTCCGGTCGGCGGCCAGCTACCTGGCCGGCGACGTGCTGCGCGGGCACGGCTTTGTCTACGTGGAGACCCCTTACCTGACCCGCTCCACCCCCGAGGGCGCCCGTGACTTCGTGGTGCCGGTCCGGCTCCGGCCCGGCAGCTGGTACGCGCTGCCGCAGTCGCCGCAGCTGTTCAAGCAGCTGCTGATGGTGGGGGGCCTGGAGCGGTATTACCAGCTCGCCCGCTGCTTCCGGGACGAGGACTTCCGGGCCGACCGGCAGCCGGAGTTCACCCAGGTGGACCTGGAGATGAGCTTTGTCACCCGGGAGGACGTGATCACGGTGGCGGAGGATCTGGTCGCCCGGCTGTGGGCGGAACTGGCCGGGTACCGGCTGGCCCGCCCGGTGCCGCGGATGACCTACGCCGAGGCCATGCGCCGGTTCGGGTCCGACAAACCGGACCTGCGGTTCGGCTGTGAGCTGGCCGATCTGACCGGCTACTTCGGCCAGACGTCGGTCCGGGTGTTCCAGGCCCAGCATGTCGGCGCGGTCGTCATGCCGGGCGGCGCGGGCCAGTCGCGCAAGGAGCTGGACGGCTGGCAGGAGTGGGCGCGTGCCCGCGGTGCCCGCGGCCTGGCTTATGTCACGATCGGCGGGGACGGCCTGGTAACCGACGCCGGGCCGGTCGCCCGGCACCTGTCCGGCGCCGAGCGGGACGGCCTGCCCGCCGCCGCGGGCGCGGCGCCGGGTGACTGTGTCTTCTTCGCGGCCGGGCCGGCCGGCGGCGCCCGCGAACTGCTCGGCGCGGCCCGGCTGGAGATCGGCCGGCGGCTCGGCCTGATCGACCCGGATGCCTGGTCATTCCTGTGGGTAGTGGACGCCCCGATGTTCGAGGACGACGGCGAGGGCGGCTGGACCGCGGTGCACCACCCGTTCACCGCCCCGTTGCCGGAGTGGGCCGACCTGTTCGCGGTCAAGCCGGCCGATGCCCTGGCTGACGCCTACGACCTGGTGTGCAACGGGGTGGAGATCGGTGGCGGCTCGCTCCGGATCCACTCGAGCGCCGTCCAGCAGCAGGTGTTCGAGGTGATCGGGCTCGGCGCTGAGCAGGCCCGGTCCCAGTTCGGGTTCCTGCTGGATGCGCTGCGGTACGGCCCGCCGCCACACGGCGGCATCGCGTTCGGCTGGGACCGGCTGCTCATGCTGCTGGCCGGGCGGGAGACCATCCGGGACGTGATCGCCTTCCCCAAGGCCGCCTCTGGCCTGGACCCGCTCACCGGCGCCCCCACTCCGATTACCGCCGCCCAGCGCAGGGAAGCGGGCATCGACGCCGTCCCCCCGCCGTAGGCCGGCCGGTCACCGACGCCCGGGCAGGCGGTCGGCAGCGTGGTAAACCGCCTGGTCAGTGAACTCAGCGTGGCTGCTGCCAGGGGAGCCGGGTAGGGTCGGCAGGTGGGCAAGATCGGCGACGGGCGGGCGGAGAGCCTGTTCGACGCGGCGGCCGAGCAAGCCGCCCGGGCCGCCGCACCGCTGGCGGTGCGGATGCGGCCGCGCACACTGGACGAGGTGATCGGCCAGCGGCACCTGACCGGCCCGGGCACCCCGTTCCGCAAGCTCATCGATCACGACGCGGCGATGTCGCTGCTGCTGTGGGGGCCGCCGGGCACCGGGAAGACCACCCTGGCGCACGTGGTCAGCGAGGTGACCAGCCGCCGTTTCACCGAGCTGTCGGCGGTCACCGCCGGGGTCAAGGACGTGCGGGCGGCGATCGAGACCGCCCGCCGCGAACTCGGCCTGTCCGGCAAGCAGACGGTGCTGTTCATCGATGAGGTGCACCGGTTCAACAAGGCGCAGCAGGATGCGCTGCTGCCGGCGGTGGAGAACCGCTGGGTCTCGTTCATCGGCGCGACCACCGAGAACCCGTTCTTCTCTGTGGTCTCACCGCTGCTGTCCCGTTCCCTGCTGCTGACCCTGGAGCCGCTCAGCGACGACGACCTGGCCGAGGTGATCGCCCGCGCACTGGCCGACGAGCGCGGCCTGGCCGGTGCGGTCACCCTGGGCCCGGGCGTGACCGAGCACCTGATCATGCTGGCGGGCGGCGATGCCCGGCGGGCGCTGACCTACCTGGAGTCGGCCGCGCTCGGCGCGCCGGGCGGCGCCGAGATCGACCTGGCGGCCCTGGAGCGGGCGGTGGACCGCGCCGCTGTCCGTTACGACCGCGACGGTGATCAGCATTACGACGTCATCAGCGCGTTCATCAAGAGCATCCGGGGCAGCGACGCGGATGCGGCGCTGCACTACCTGGCACGGATGATCGAGGCGGGGGAGGATCCGCGCTTCATCGCCCGGCGGCTGATCGTGCACGCCAGCGAGGACGTCGGGATGGCGGACCCCACTGCGCTGCCGCTGGCGGTCGCCGCCGCGCACGCGGTCGAGTTCGTCGGCCTGCCCGAGGCCAGGATCAACCTGGCCCAGGCCACCATCCACCTGGCGCTGGCACCCAAGTCGAACGCGGTGATCAAGGCGATCACCGCCGCGGCCGCCGATGTCCGGGCCGGGCTGGCCGGGCCGGTCCCGGCCCATCTGCGCGACGCCAGCTACCGGGGAGCCGCCCGGCTCGGCCACGGCAAGGGCTACCAGTACCCGCATGACGTGCCCGAGGGTGTCCTCCCCCAGCAATACGCCCCGGACGGGCTGGCAGGCCGCGAGTACTACCAGCCAACCGGGCACGGCGCCGAGGCCCGCTACGCCGAGCGCGCCGAGCGGATCAGGGCGATCCTGGCGCAGGCACGTGAGGCCAGTGAAGCCTGACCCCCAGCTGGCGCGCAGGCGGTAGGGTCGGCAGGGCTGGTGGTCGGGAAGACCGGTGAACGGGCACTGGAGGAGCAGCCATGCTGAACGCGGTCTGGGTGGCGGTGATCGTCGCCGTGGCGTTCTGGGCTGCCGGGGTCAGTGTGGCCATGTACCTGATGCTGAAAGCCGGCCGGCTGGTGACCCAGACCTCGGCGGCCATCTCCGGCCTGGCCGAGCGGCAGGACCAGCTGATCGACCGGGCGAACGCCACCATCGACCGGGCCGGTGAGCAACTGGCCGCGACCAGCGCCATCACCGCCAGCATGGACGAGGTCACCGCGAACATGGCGGAACTGACCGGCCGGGTCGCGTCGCTCGCCCCGCTCGCCCGGGTCCTTTCCGGCACACCCGGCTCGGCGATGGCCAAGGCCATGGCCCTTGGCTACGGGGTGACCAGGGCACTGTGGCTGCGGCTGCCCGCGGCCCCGGCACCGCCCCGCGGTCAGCGGGCCGCGGCCGGCGACGCCCGGGCCCGGCTGCTGCCCCGGCCAGCCGCAGCCACCCGGCCCCGCCCCGCGCTGACCACCCGGCGGGGCCAGGCGGGGTCATGATCAGGCGGCTGTTCTGGATCACCCTCGGCGCCGTCCTCGGCGTGGCCGGCTACCGGCGGCTGACCGCGCTCGCCCGCGCGGTCTCCCCGGCGGCCAGGGCCCAGGGACTGGCCCGGTTCGCCGGTGACGTGCGGGAGGGGATGCAGCTTTATATGGAGCGACAGCCCGGCGACCGGGCCTCTACCCTCGAAAGTCCAGAGCGGGCCAGCCGGGCGCGCTGACCCGCCCGGCCCGCCGGGCCACCGGCCATGACGGCCACAGACCTTGTGAAGGATGGCACCGATGGAGTCGGCTGAGATCGTCCGCCGTTTCCTGACCTTTTTCGAGCAGCACGGGCACACCGTTGTCCCGTCGGCCAGCCTGATCGCCGACGACCCGACCCTGCTGCTGGTGAACGCGGGCATGCAGCCGTTCAAGCCATACTTCCTGGGCCAGCAGGTCCCCCCCTTCCGGCTCGCCACCAGCGTGCAGAAATGCGTCCGCACCCCGGACATCGAGGAAGTCGGCAAGACCACCCGGCATGGCACGTTCTTCCAGATGCTGGGGAATTTCTCGTTCGGTGGCTATTTCAAGGAAAAGGCGATCCCGTACGCCTGGGAACTGCTGACCCGGCCGGAAGGCGAGGGCGGGTTCGGTTTTCCCGAGGACCGGCTGTGGGCGACCGTCCTGTTCGGCGACGATGAGGCGGCGGCGATCTGGCAGGGCCAGGTCGGCCTGCCGGAGCGCCGGATCCAGCGGCGCGGCCTGCTGGACAACTACTGGCACATGGGGGTGCCTGGCCCGGGTGGCCCGTGCTCGGAGATCTACTACGACCGCGGGCCGGAGTACGGGCGCGAGGGCGGGCCGGAGGCGGACGAGGACCGCTACCTGGAGGTCTGGAACCTCGTCTTCATGCAGGACTCGCTGAGCGCGGTCCGCGCCAAGGACGACTTCGACATCGCTGGCGAACTGCCAGCCCGCAACATCGACACCGGCATGGGCCTGGAGCGGATGGCGGCCATTCTGCAGGGCGTGGACAATATCTACGAGATCGACACGATGTGGAAGGTGCTCGACCGCGCCGCCGAGCTGACCGAGCAGAAGTACGGCCAGGACCACCGCACGGACGTGGCCCTGCGAGTGGTCGCCGACCACGTGCGGGCAGCGGTGATGCTGGTATCGGACGGCGTCCTGCCCGCCAACGAGTCGCGCGGCTACGTGCTGCGGCGGATACTGCGGCGCAGTATCCGCAACCTGCGGCTGCTGGCAGGCGGGCAGCGCGGCGGCACCGGGCGCGGCGGCGAGGGCGACCGTTTCCTGCACGAGCTGACAGACGCGGCGATCGCCGGGCTCGGCGAGCAGTTCCCCGAACTGCGCCGGGACGCGCCGCGCATCCACGGCGTGATCGATGCCGAAGAGGCCGCCTTCGGGTCGACGCTGCGCACCGGTTCGGCGATGTTCGAGGCGGCGGCCGGTGAGGTCAAGCGCCACGGCGGCCACACCATCGGTGGCGACGAGGCGTTCCAGCTGCACGACACCTTCGGCTTCCCGATCGACCTCACCCTGGAAATGGCCGCGGAGCAGGGCCTGGCGGTGGATGAGGAAGGCTTCGCGCGGCTGATGGCGGAGCAGCGCCAGCGGGCCAAGCGGGACTCGCTGGAGAAGAAGACCGGCAATGCCGACATCTCGGTGTTCGCCGGCCTGCTTGCCCGGTCCGGGCCGGTCGATTTCACCGGCTACGAGCAGGTGAGCGGCGAGGCGAAGGTGGTCGGCCTGCTGGCAGCGGGGGTGCCCGCCCCGGCCGCCGGCGCGGGCACCGAGGTCGAGGTAGTGCTCGACCGCACCCCGTTCTACGCCGAGGGCGGCGGCCAGCTCGCGGACACCGGCATCATCCGGGTGCACGGGCCAGGCGCCGGCGGCGGCGAGGTGCGGGTGGACGACGTGCAGGCCCCGGTGGCCGGCCTGATCGTGCACCGCGGGAAGGTCATCAGCGGCGAAGTCGTGGTCGGTGACCCGGTCGAGGCGGAGATCGATACCGACCGCCGCCGGGCCGTCTCCCGCTCGCACACCGCCACCCACCTGGTGCACCGGGCGATCCGGGGAGCACTCGGCGAGGCCGCCGCGCAGGCCGGGTCGGAGAACGCGCCCGGGCGGCTGCGGTTCGACTTCACCGCGGCCGGCGCGGTGCCGCCGTCG
>Ga0306922_10004781_pt1 | contig 12871 bp, 8 predicted proteins | sample sta12Cox44000082_FD_203758 | JGI IMG/M metagenome (GOLD analysis project Ga0306922, IMG submission 203758) | Lab enrichment of tropical soil microbial communities from Luquillo Experimental Forest, Puerto Rico - statoxic.12C.oxic.44.000.082 (v2)... | ecosystem: Environmental > Terrestrial > Soil... | reverse complement strand
GGTCGAGAACGCCTGATCGATTCGTCGAATCTCCGGCGCGTACCGGTTCGAGACGGGACAGTCGGTGCTGGTGAAGACGTAGACGATTGCGCGGGTGCCCGCGGGCGCCGCCAGCGCATCGAGCGACGCGCCGTTGAGCGTCTGGACGAGGACCGCCAGCAGGGGGAAAATGGCCATTTCTAGAGCACGATACCACGGCTCGGCCCTGAGCTCGGGCCGGAGCGTGCCACGCCGAGACGGTGCTCCGTCAGGGTTGGCGCCGCGTAGATGAGGAGGAGATTTCGGAAAACGCGGTTGCGATCGGCGCGGGCTTCGAACCGCCCGCGCCGATCGAGCAACGGTCGCTGGAAAAACGCGATCTAGAAGTTGACCACCACGCCGAGACGGAGCAGACGCCCCTGCAGAATGCTTCCGGGCTGCAAGTACGCCCCGGACGAGACGCCCGGTGTCGCAGTCGGCGTGTATGGCGACGGCACGCCGGCTCCGCTCCGAACCGTGAAGTAATCGTCGGAATTGAGCAGGTTGAAGATGTCGATCTTCGGATCGATTTTGACGCCCCCGACGATGATGCGCTTCGCAATGGAGAGATCGACCTGGTTGATGCGCGGGGTGAGCTGCGTATCGGGCGGCACCAGGAACACGTTCGATGTCTGCAGCAAACGCGAGTCGACAAATGCACCAACGACGCAGCCTTGAGCAGCAGAGTTGCCGGGGCACACCGTGTACTTCGTTGTGTTGTTGACCGGCCAGTAGCCCGTCCGCCCGCTGAAGTCGGTGAAATTCGGCGCGCCGGACCCGCCCGCCGTCAGCGCCGAGACGCCGAGGAGGTATCCCGGGAGCGCCTGATACGCGCCGCTGACAATGATGCCGTACCACGGTAACGGCACCGTCGCGGCAAGCTTGAACTGCGTGCGCCAGGGAACGCCGCTCGTCGATTCGTCGCAATGATTGACACCGCCGATCGTGACCAGGAAGTTCGGGTTCGTGGCGGCGCCGCTGCACGTGTTCGCGATCGTCCGATCGGTCGCCGTGCCACCGAACAACCGGATTCCATGCGCCAGCCGCACGTTCACGTTGAACTCGATGGCGTTGTACACCTGCGACAAATTCGGATCGTTCGTGACGACGTTCTGCACTGCCTGCGACACAGCGAGGTTGATGGGGTCGTACATCGTGATCGGCGTCCCATCGATCGGGCTGAAGACGGTTACTGGACGCCAGGAGGGATTGGTGACCATGCCGTTCGCGTACGTGCCGGGCCGCAGAGTGTTGTTCTGCTCCCAGATCTGCTTGCTCACGTTGTGGAACCATTCGCCGGAGACCGAGACTCCGGGCATCAACTCGTGCGTCGCACCGAAGTTGTACTGATCGACATACGGGCGCTTCACGTTGGGATTGGGCTGGGCGAGCGACACCACGCCGAAGTTGGCCGGCAGTCCCGCGAAGTTGATCTCACACCCCGGCATCCCGAACACGCATCCACGCACGCCTTCCGCGACATCGTCACCGTTTAAATCCTTCCAGGCTCCGGTGAAGGTATTAAGGTATTGGGCAGGGTTGAAGAGCGACGCAAAGGTGGTTGTCGCGGCGGCTTGGAACCGGTTGTACCCGACCCGGACAGCCGTCTTCCCGTTGCCCAACAGATCGAAGACTGCCGCCAGGCGCGGTGAGAACGTCTTCCACGTTGGCACATCGAAATCGCTGAACGCCGGAATGTTGGCGAATCGCCCCGACTGCGCCGGCTGCCCCACGACGCCCTCGCTGACGTATTCCCATCGGCCACCGATGGTGAAAGTTGCGCGCTTCAAGCTCCAGATGTCCTGGCCGAAGATGCCGAGATTGGCGTGCAGCCGTTCAGCCGACCTGACCGGCGTGTCGAGGAAGGTCACGGAGAAGGGCTGGCCGTTCGAGTAGTTCTGGTAGAGATCGCCGTTTGCTCCGTTAAAGTGGCTGAACACACCCCACGAATCCTGGAATCCGAACCGTACGCTGTGGCTGCCGGTAACGTATGACGCTGCAGCTTGAGCGTTGTACCTGTCAGGATACTGTCCAGTCTCGGCTGTCGGCGCAACGGAGAACAGTTGGTTCGTGAGGTCGACCCTCCGAACCCTGGAGTACCAGGTAGGCGAGCCGTAGGGCTGCTCGACCCCTTCCGGATACAGGTTGTTGTAGCGCTCGAGGTTGCTCGAAAAGCCGCCTTCGACGAGGAGCTTGCTACTCACGGTCGACGTGTATTTGATGTCGTTCGTCGTGTAGAGCGGCGAATTCCAACGCACGGACGTGGTCGTCTGGTCGTCGCCGGGGTTTTGTGCCGCGCCACGCACCTTGTGGATGCGGTCGTAGTATCCGGACAGCTTGTTGCGCGGGCTGATCTGCCAGGTGACCCGGCCGAGCGCGCTGTACTGATGCTGCGGGTCGACGCCCTGCGGGCAAAGCGCTCCGCCCTTCCCTGCCAGGGCCGCTTGACACGCCGCGATGCCTGCCGTCGTGCCGTCGGAAACGTAGGTGTTCGCGATCGGCTTGTCGACGACGAAGAAGCGGCCCGATCCGAAGAACCAGATCGCGTCTTTCTTGATCGGCCCGCCGAAGGTGAAGTTCGTGTCGTTGTACTTGCCGATCTTGTCGACCGACTTCACGCCGTTGTTCGCGAGAAACGGGGTCAGGTTGTTGCTCTGCCACTTGCTCTGCTCGTACCCCTGGAAGGCGGATCCGCTGAACCGGTTGCCGCCCTCCTTCGGCACGAGATTGATCTTCACGCCGCCGGTCGGCGAGTCGACGTTGCCGCCGCCCGTTTGATACACCGCCTCCTGGTTCGTGGCGTCGTTGAAGTAGGTCTGGATGGCCCCATCGCCCTGCAGGCCGTTGATGATCATCCCGTCCACCAGCAGCGACGTCTGCGCAGCGCCAAGGCCGTGGACCGTGAAGTAGGTCTGCTGCATGGCCTGCGAGCCGCCGACGTCCGGGGCCGTCAGCGTGACGCCGACGACGAGCTGACCGACCGACTGGATCGTGTGCGCGGTGGGGACCGCGTCCAGCACGTCCCGCGACAGGACCTGCGCTTTCGTGTTCGTCTGGACGTCAACAACCGGCGACTCGCCTGCGACGGTCACCGTCTCCTCGACGGCACCCACTTTCATTTCGGCGTTGATCGTGGCGGTGAAGTTCGACTGCAGCTCGACGCCTTCTTTCTTGACTGTCGCAAATCCCGGCAGGGTGAAGGTGAGGACGTACGTGCCCGGACGGAGGTTTTCGATCTTGTAAGCGCCGGCGGCATCCGTGACCGCGGTTCGCATTTGTTCGATGAGCGCGGGACTTGCGGCTTCGACTTGCACGCCCGGCAAGACCGCGCCGGTTGCGTCTTTCACGACCCCGGCGAAGGCGCTCTGCGCGCGTGCCGTGGCCGGCAGCGCCAGGAGACACGCCAACGCCGACACCAGTATTGCTATGCGGCTTCTCGTCATGCCCGTCCCTCCCAGACAGTCATTGTGGACTTCCAGAGCCGACTCGCTCGGGTGAGGCTAACGCGACGGCGGCGAAAAATCTACGAAGAATCGCGCGATTATGACAGACCCCTGCCGCTTGTAACAAAAGCTTGGATCGTTCGGGCAAAGTCTCCCGTTTTCGGGCCTACCGTCCGTCCGGTAGCCTCGGCGGTGGAACGCGGTAGGGCTGGTGACGCCGATAGATGCCAGCGCGCTCGCGGAAACGCGCTGCAACATCGTTCATTCCAACAGAATCGGCTTGCGCGGTCGCCGCGTTCGCAGTCTCGACGGCATCGTCGAACCGGCCGACAGACGCGTACGCGGCTGCGAGCGCATCCAGGACCGAAAGGTCATGCCGCCCCGACCGCGCGGCCGCGCGCTCGGCCAATGTCACCGCTTCGTCTCCGTCCCTCAACGCCGCATTCCAAGACGTCGCGCGAATCCAAGCCAAGCCGGCCAGCGCCGGCACCGAGTCAGGACTCAGTGCCAGCGCCTCGCGAAACTGAGCGGCTGCCTCACCGGGTTGACCGTTGGCCGACAGCAATGCGCCAAAGTTCTTACGGCCTTCGACGTTGTCGGGGCGTAACTGAACGGCCCGCTTGTAATGCTCGAGCGCCCCGACGACGTCTCCCGACACAGACAGAATGGCCCCCAGGTTGTTGTGCGCCTGTGAGTAGTCGGGATCGAGATCGACCGCCTTCTGGAACTCCGTTCGCGCTTCGTCCCGGTGACCGCGGGCGGCATAAGCGATCCCAAGGTTGTAGTGCGTCGGCGCTGACGCGGGGTTGAGCTCGAGCGAACGCTCATAATGCTCGATGGCCTCGTCGATCCGCCCTGCGTCGAAGCTCAGGCTGGCAACAGCGTCGTGCCGAAGCGGGTTGCCGGGATCGGCCTTCAAGAGCTTGGTGTAAGCAGCCAGATCTTCGACGCTCGCCTTCCGACGAACATCCTGCGTCAACGCCGCCAGATCGGCAGGGTCGCGCGGGGCGATCTGCAGCCAGAGATCGCCCATCTCGTCGGACGTGTTCTGGCCCCACACGACGCGCGACGGCGGGTGGTGCGGGTTGCGGGCGTTGCCGGCTGAGTTGTCGTAGGAGTAGCGCATGGAGATCGTCGTGCCTCTCGCGAGCGCGACCGGTGTTCGATATCGATAGACATCCTGCCAGCGGAAATCCCAGTCGTCGATCTCGATGAGCGGAAGAACCGTCCCATCCGGCAAGCTTGCGCGTGCCGACATGTGGCGCGCCAGATTGTGCGCGTGCGGCTGGACGGCGAGCAGCTCGACATCAACCGGCAGCACGTACGAGTCCTCAATCGCGTAATCGCCGGTGCCGGCTGGGATGTCAATCGTCTCGCTGCCGAGACGCAAGCCGAGCGGAGTTCGCGAGGGCGGCTCGTCGGTGAAGAAGAGGCCGACGCTGACCTTCAGGCGCTCGTGCTTGCCTGTCGGCTGCAGATGCATCTGCGCGACCAGATCGCTGCCCGGATCAAGGCGCCACTGCATGCCTGCAGGAACGGCGTGCGGAGCCTGGCCCGGCGTCCATCCGAGCATCTGCCCTTCGGGGTAGCGCGCATCCTGCACCATGCCCCCGGCGTAGCCAGGCACGCCGTCTTTGCCATCGAGCCTCCGGGAGGACCGCGTCCGGTCGACGCCGATGTTCGCATGGTGAACGACCCGCGGGTTGTCGGGGCGGAATTCGATCGCCCGCACGTAGCGCGCGCGTTCGTTCGGAATGGGCAACACGAACGTGCGGAAGACATCACTTCCGCTGGCGTCCTCCGGAGGCACGTCGTAGGCGTCCGCCATGGAGATCACGAGATCTGGGGTGCCGAGCTGCCATCCGCTCTCCCAGGTCGGGAGCGGCGGAAGGTCTGCGCCGCTGCCTTCCGGCACGCCTTCAGCGATCCACTGCTGCAGCGTGACCAACTCTTCATCGGTCAATCGGCGCGCGTCCGCGAAATCACCCTTGCCGGGCAGAGGCTTCCACGGCGGCATGACGCGGCGAGCGGTCACGTTCGCGACCAGCGTCTTCCGCCGCTTCACATCGTCGTAGGTGATCAAGCTGAACGGGCCCGAGGCATTGGGCCGATGACAGCCCGCGCACCGGGACCAGATGATCGGCGCGACGTCCTTGTCGAAGGTCACGCGAGGCTGCGCGGCCACGGATTGAGTCGTCAGGAAAGCGACGAGCGCGCCCCGAGCGATCGAGCGCATGCGATAGCATACCGCCGTTGAACGCGACGCAATCGAGACGGCTCCGATTCGAAGACCCCGAGGCACACGCCCTGGGGTGGACGTGGACCGCGCTCGCAATCTTGGCGCTGGCGTTCAGCGTTCGCCTTGTGCATGTGTTCCAAATCCGGGCGGCGCCGTTCTTCACGCTTCTCATGGGCGATTCTCGGTCCTACGACTTGTGGGCCACCCGCATCGCCGCCGGCGACTGGATCGGCCGTGACGTGTTCTATCAGGCGCCGCTTTATCCGTACTTCCTGGGAGTGATCTACGCAATCGCGGGACGCAATTTGATGATCGTCCGGATCGTCCAGGCGACGCTCGGATCGATCTCGTGCGTGCTCCTTGCCGACGGCGCGCGACGCGTGTTCGGACGGGCGGACAAAGGCTCGCAGGGTAGACACAACGGGGCCGGAGTTGTCGCCGGGCTGGTGCTGGCGCTCTGGGCGCCCGCGATCTTCTTCGACGGCCTGCTGCAGAAGTCCGTGCTCGACGTGTTCTTCGTGTGCTTGACGATTTGGCTGGTGAGTCAAGTGGGGCATGAAGGGCGGGTGGGTCGGGTAGGTCAGGTAGGACGGGTAGGTCACGTGGGTCGCGTGGGGCGGGGTCGAGTCGGGCGCGTGGGTCTCCTGTGGCTGGGGCTCGGGCTGGCCGTTGGCGGGTTGAGCCTCACGCGCGAGAACGCGCTCGTGTTCGTCTTCGTCCTCGTCATGTGGGCGCTCTTGCAGCCGCGACCGATCGTGACCGCCGCCCTCTTTCTGGCCGGCTGGGCGATCGTCGTCGGGCCCGTGGCCGCACGCAACAGCCACCTGGGCGGCGGCTTCTACGTCACGACCTCGCAGTTCGGTCCGAATCTTTACATCGGCAACAATCCGCGTGCAGATGGAACCTACGCATCGCTCCGCTACGGCCGTGGCGCACCTGAATACGAGCGGCAGGACGCCACGGAGCTGGCCGAGCGCGCGCTGGGGCGCCGGCTGTCGCCAGGCGAGGTCTCCGATTACTGGACCGACCGGGCGCTCGCGTTCATCACGTCGCAGCCCCGTGAGTGGATGTCGCTCCTCGCGCGAAAGTTCGCGCTTCTCTGGAACGCGACGGAGATCGTCGACACGGAAAGCCAGGAGACCCACGCCGAGTGGTCGTGGCCCCTGCGCATCCTCGGACCCATCACCCACTTCGGCGTTCTCGTGCCCGCCGCTGTGCTCGGCGTGATGTTGATGTGGCGCACCTTCCATGAGCACAGGCCGCTCAATGTCCTGCTCGTGCTGGCGATCACCTATGCGGCTAGCGTGCTGGTGTTCTATGTCTTCGCGCGGTACCGATATCCGCTCGTGCCGCTTCTGATCGTGTTTGCGGCAGGCGCCGCCGTCGAGCTGGCTCGCCGCATCCGGCGCGGGGAGCGGGACACGGCGCAGCTCTCGAGCGCGGGCGCGTTGTGGACGGTCTCTGCGGTCGTCCTCGTCGTTGCGGTGTTCACCAATTGGCCGCTCGTGCCGCGCGATTGGATGCGCGCCGTCAGCGAGAACAACATCGGCGTCGCGCTGCAGGCGGAACGTCGGTACGACGAAGCCATCTCACGCTACGAGCGATCGATCGCGTACCGCCCGGACTACGCGCCGGCACTCAACAACCTGGCGACCGCCTATCGCGCTTCGGGGCGCGTCGACGAAGCGTTGGCGACGTATCGTCGGGCCCTCGAGGTGCAGCCCGACTTTCCGGACGCGGAGTACAACCTCGCGAACGCGCTCCTCGATCGAGGCGCCGCAGACGAGGCCGTCGGTCGGTTCGAGACGGCGCTCCGATCGCTTCCTGATTCGCCGGACGTCCACAACAATCTTGGAACAGCCCTGGCCACGGAGGGTCGCGTCGACGAGGCGGTTCGCGAGTTCCAGCGGGCCCTCGATCTCGACCCCGAATCGGCCGTGGCGCATAGAAACCTTGGCGACCTGCTCGCGGCCAAGGGCGATCGGGCAGGCGCGCTCGATCACCTTCGTCGCGCCGTTCGGGCGGATCCGGGGAACGGCGACGCGCATTACGACCTTGGCCTCACGCTGCTCGAGGCTGGCGCGGTCGACGATGCGGTCATCGAGTTCCGCTCGGCGGTCCAGCTCATGCCGTCATCCGCCGAGGCTCACAACAACCTCGGCATCGCGCTTGGCTCGCAGGGTCATCTCGACGAGGCCATCGTCGAGTTTCGCGCGGCGCTTCGACTCAAGCCCAATCTTGTTGACGCGCAAAGGAACCTGGCAATGGCTGAGGCCGCCCGGAGAGGCGCGGCCGAACGACCGCAGAAGGGCGCGGCCCCTCGCCGCTAAGAGGTGACTCGCCTGCGCTTGACTTTCACGGGAGCGCGCTCTCGTTCGGCTACTTCAACACGAACAACGTCGACGTCGCTGTCACCGCCGGCGACGCGAACAGCTTTAGTCCCTCGCCTGGGGATGTCGGCCACCGACGGGGAGAAGAGCAACAGCTTGAAGGTGACCGTCCGCGTCGCGGACAAGTAATCAGTCGCGGATAACTAATCAAACGACTTCGAAAAGCCCCGCGGCGCCCATCCCGCCGCCGATGCACATCGTGACAACGACCTTCTTCGCGCCCCGGCGCTTGCCTTCGATCAGCGCGTGGCCGACCAGTCGCGCGCCGGTCATGCCGTACGGATGACCGAGGGCGATCGCCCCGCCGTTCACGTTCAAACGCTCGTCAGGAATGCCGAGCCGATCGCGACAGTAGATCACTTGAACGGCGAACGCCTCGTTCAGCTCCCACAGATCGATGTCCTCCATTTTCGCGCCGGTCTGCTTCAGCAGCTTCGGCACGGCAAAGACGGGGCCGATCCCCATCTCATTCGGCTCGCACCCCGCAACGGCAAAGCCCCGGAAGACACCGAGCGGCTTGAGGCTCCGCCGTGCCGCGGTGGTCGCGTTCATCACGACGCAAGCGGCGGCGCCATCAGAAAACTGACTGGCATTCCCGGCCGCGATGACCCCTCCCTCGATGGCCGGCTTGATCTTGGCCACGCCCTCGTAGGTGGTGTCGGGCCGAATGCCCTCGTCTTGTTTCACGTTGACTTCCTGAATGGACTCTGCGCCCGTCTTCTTGTCCACGATCTTCATTTTCGTGGTCATCGACACGATTTCCGCGTCGAGTCGCCCTGCGTCGCGCGCCGCGGTCGCCCGCTGCTGGCTTTGCACGCCGTAGAGATCCTGCTCCTCGCGATTGATGTGGTACTTTTTCGAGACGTACTCGGCTGTCTTAAGCATCGGCCAATAGAGCTCCGGCTTGCACTCAAGGATCCAGTCTTCATTCCATCTGTGGGTGTTCATCTCGTTCTGGACGAGCGAGATCGATTCGACGCCCCCCGCCGCATAGATGTCCCCCTCACCGGTCATGACACGCTGGGCCGCGATCGCAATCGTCTGCAGACCTGACGAGCAGAAACGGTTGACCGTCATCCCTGACGTGGTCACAGGACACCCGGCGCGGATGGCGATCTGTCGTGCGATGTTTCGTCCGGTCGCTCCTTCAGGATTCCCACAGCCCATGATCACATCGTCGATGTCGCCGGGATCGACGCCCGCGCGCTCGATGGCATGCCGCAGCACGTGGCCGCCCATGGTCGCGCCGTGCGTCATGTTGAGCGCCCCACGCCAACTCTTGCAGAGCGGCGTGCGGGCGGTGGAGACGATGACTGCGTCAGGCATGCTTCATTCTACAATCTGTGTCCCATGTACGCGCTCGGTGACATCACGATTCTGGATCTCTCGCACGCGTTAGCCGGGCCGTTCGCGTCCACCCTCCTCGGCGACTACGGCGCCGAGGTCATTAAGATCGAACCGCTCGAGGGTGAGATCGCGCGCGGCTGGGGCCCGCCCTTCTACTCCGACGAGGCCGCATACTTCGTCAACTTGAATCGCAACAAGAGGAGCATCGCGATTGACTTGAAGCATCCGGAGGGGCGCGGGATCTTCTTTCGGTTGCTCGATCGCGCCGATGTGGTGCTTGAAAACCTTCGCGTCGGCACGGTGGCGCGGCTGGGAATCGACTACGCGCAGGCCAAGGCGCGTCAGCCCCGCGTTATTTATTGTTCTATCTCGGGTTTCGGTCAGGACGGTCCTTACCGCGATCGCGCGGCACTCGATCTCATCGTCCAGGCGGAAAGTGGAATGATCAGCATCACCGGAGAGCCATCTGGTCACGGCGTGCGGTGCGGCGTTTCGATCGCGGACATCACCGCGGGACTGTACGCGGCGTTTGGCATCGTGACGGCGCTCCACGCACGCCGGGCAACCGGACACGGGCAGTTCATCGACGTGTCGATGCTCGACGGCCAGCTCGGCATCCTCTCCGGCATGATCGGGACCTACGTCGCCGATGGACTGATCCCGGCTCCGATGGGGACTGCCTACAGCGCGCTCCTGCCGTATCAGACGTTCCGCACGAAGACCCGCGACATTGCCATAGGTGTCGGAAGCGACAGGCTGTGGCGGACGTTCTGTCCGCTGCTCGGCCTGGCGTGGATGACCGATGACCCCCGTTTCGTCACCAACGCCGCACGCAGCGCGCACAGGACCGCGCTCATCGACGCGCTGCAGGAGACGTTTCTGGCCAAGACATATGAGGAGTGGGAGTCGATCTTGTTGCCCGCAGGAATTCCGGTCGGCGCTATCAACACACTCGACCAGGTCGTCGGGCACCCGCAGGTCGTTGCGCGCAAGACGCTGGTCGAGTCCGAACATCCGGTCGCGGGCGTCGTCCGGAGCGTCGGCCCGCCCGTGCGGATGTCCGGCACGCCGGGCGAGGTGCGACGCCCCGCGCCTCTGCTCGGTGAGCACACCGACGAAGTGCTGCGCGAGCGTCTGGGGTTGAGCGCTCCCGAAATCGCGCGCTTGCGCGACGCGGGCGTCATCAGCGGCGCGACACGCCCCGATGTCTCCGATCACGTCAAGGAGCCTCTGTGAGCCTGCTGAGCAATCGCGTCGCCATCGTGACCGGCGCGAGCAAAGGAATTGGACGCGTGATGAGCGAGCTGTTCGCGCGAGAGGGCGCGAGCGTGGTCTGCGCCGCGCGGTCAGCTGATCTGGTCAACGAGACCGCCTCGCGAATCTCCGCGGTCGGTGGTGAGGCCGTGGCTGTCACGGCCGATGCCGGAACCGAGATCGGAGCGCGCGCCATCATCGACGCCGGCGTGAAGGCGTTCGGCCGCGTCGATACGCTGATCAACAACGCCGGCGACGGCGGCCCGAGCAAAGCGGTTGAAGACTATACGATCGACGACTGGTTCTACACGGTGAACTCCTGCCTCACGAGCGCGTACCTCTGCTCCCGGTTCGCTGTGCCGCCGATGAGGGCCGCCGGCCGCGGCGCGATCGTCAATATCGCGTCGATGGCGGGACGACGCGGACTTCCGTACCGCGTGGGCTACTGCTCGGCCAAGGCCGGCCAGATGGGCCTGACCTACGGCCTCGCGGTCGAGCTCGGGCGGCACAACATCACAGTCAACGCCATCTTGCCCGGCGCGGTGGCCGGCGACCGTATCGATCGCGTCATCAAAAGCCAGGCCGAGATCCGCGGTGCCGATCCCGAGACCCTGCGGCAGTCTTTTCTCGAGCGATCGCCGCTCCGCCGCATGTCGACCGCGGAAGACATCGCATCACTGGCCGCGTTCCTCTGCAGCGACCTCGCGCGCAATATCTCCGGCCAGTGCATTCCGGTCACCGCAGGAGAGCCGGCGTCGTAAAAGGCGCCGGCCGCTGCCGTCACTTGATGGCGAGCGGGTTGATCGGCGATCCCACAGCGCCGGTGAATGGCAGCGGCGGGGCGACGAAGAAAAACTCGTAGACGCGATCCGAGGCGCAGTCATCCGCCAACTCGTCGAGAAAGAAGATCTCCCCGATGGTTAGGCCCATGTTCGGGATGAAGACCTGATGCAACGGTTGGTAGGTGTCCGGAAATTCATTCGGGCGAACTTCCATGCCCCACGTGTCCGTTGCGACCGCGGCGATTTCGTGGCGATGAACCCAGTCCGCGGTGTGAAACGACAGACCAGGCGCATCGCCGCCCGCGTAGTCGCCCCAGCCCCCGCGCTCGCGGCAGAGCGTCATATGTCCGGTGCGCACCAGCAAGGCATCGCCACGGCGCACGGCGACGCCTTGCGCGACCAATGCCGTGTCGAGGTCGCCGGCCGTAATCGCGTAGCCCGGTTCCAGCCATGGGAGACCTTTGGCGCGCGGCATGTCGACGAGCACGCCGCGGGCCACGACGCCGCGCGCGACCTTCTCGATGCCGTTGCGCTTGGCGCCGCGGCTTGATACCTCGTTCGCATCGTAACCGTTGTACATCCGGCCGTCTTCGAAGCAGTGGCTGAGCGCGTCCCACTGCGTCGCGCATTGCAGCGGCATGATCACCATGTCGTCGCTGAAGCCGACGCTCCCGGGAAACCTGATCGCTCCGGTCGTGCAGTCCGGACCGGTGATCATCATTCGATGAATTGGATTGAATCGGCGAGGCTGGTTGATCTGTGGACCTTTGGCGTCGAACGGAATGGCCAGCGAGAACACGGCGCCGCGCCTGACCAGCCCCGCCGCCTTCACGATATCAGACGGCGCGATGTAGTTGAGGGTCCCTCGCTCGTCGTCCGCGCCCCACTTTCCCCAGTTACGCAGCCGCCGTCCCGTTTCGCGAATGATGTCGGACATGGCGGGGAATCATAGACCACCGCCTGCCACCAATCAGAATTGTCTTGCGGAGCCAGTCTGCGGGATTACACAGACGCAGGCGAGAGATCCTCGAGTCCTTGATCGTAAACGTCGTCGACCGGCAGACGAACCGCGATCCCGGCGAGCTCGACCGTTTCGTGCGCACGGACGTCAATCGTGCGCCATTCGGTGCCGTCGCGTCGATGGAGCGTCAAGCGTGGCTCGCGGTGCGAGACGATCAGAATCTCGCGCACGCTCGAGAGTTGCTTGTAGTGACGGGTTTTCTCGCCCCGATCGTAGTCTTCGGTCGAGTCAACACGCGACACTCTCGCGGCAGCCGCGTGCCGAGCAGCCTAATGACCATGGCAGCCAGTGCCGCGTGGTCGGGTGATCCGCCGGCCAATGCATAAATCTCGCCGTCCAGATACTCGTGGCGGATCGAGCTCTCTTCCTCGAGGGAC
>Ga0306922_10004778_pt1 | contig 12878 bp, 12 predicted proteins | sample sta12Cox44000082_FD_203758 | JGI IMG/M metagenome (GOLD analysis project Ga0306922, IMG submission 203758) | Lab enrichment of tropical soil microbial communities from Luquillo Experimental Forest, Puerto Rico - statoxic.12C.oxic.44.000.082 (v2)... | ecosystem: Environmental > Terrestrial >... | reverse complement strand
TTTGTTCCACTTTCTGGCTCTCCTGGATAAGATATCAATGTGTCGCCTCAGCTTCTGCTGCACCCGGAACGTGCAAGCAACCGCCCATTGACTCATCCGGCTGGCGCCATATTAACCCTCTACCCAACCCCGTCAAGCTAAAAAACCCCGCTCCGTGGGCGACTCTGCTCCGAGTATCATCCTGTTCTTCTTTCGCTGGCGGCGTGTCGCGAATGCTATTCAGATTACTCAATGAATTAAAACCGCATTCCCCAGCAGTTCACCGGCTACGAAAATCTGAAGGTGCTGCGAGGCTATGCTGCGAAGGTGGTGAGTCATGCCCGCTACGTCACCTTTCCATTTGGCCAAGGTCACAATGTCGCGACAGATGTTAGTGGAAATCCTGTGGCTCATCGCCCGGCTGCGGCGGCTGCCGTGGCGCGTGCGGCAGGTGACCACAGCAACGATGCGGCCTTGATCCGGTCAACAACTGACGTTCCGCGTCGTGAAGTACCTGTATGCTTCCTTTCGGTGTTCTGGTGCGGAGATCAGACGGCATTTTAACGTTCGTTGTGTAGCTCTCCAGAGTGTAGCGCCCTTAGGTACTCGTATGCAGAGGGCAGTTTCTGACTGAGCTCCAGCGATTGTTTCTTCATCGCAGCGAACTGCTCACTCGCTCTCCTGACCATATCCGGACGATAACGCAGTTTGGGGAGCGGATTATCTGGCAATAATCCCATGCCGGAGAAAATGCAATAATAACTACTGTTGGTCCAGAAATTGCGGAACTCGGTCTCGAAATTCGTGTAATAGGTTTGTTCGTCTGCGAACGGCATGTTTATGACGAGGCCCGCTCTATAAGTCTCTAATTTGTATTTTATCGCATCTGATAAGTGGAGGTCATGTTTATTCGCTCGCCAAAACGGGGTGTCATCGCGGTCGGTTGTCAAATAGTGGGCTTGAATAAAATCACGGCAGTCGTCGTACATTCCTTCTATCTCATCGTTAAATCTCGCGATGAGTGTTGGATCGAATTTCTTATCTGGGAAATGCTTTACCATCTGGTAGATTGCCGCGTAAATAAAATAGATCCCGGTAGACTCTAGCGGCTCAAGAAAGCACGAAGATAGTCCAATTGAAACGCAGTTTTTGACCCAGGCACGGCGATTTCGGCCGACGCGAAATTTGATGTGATTAATCCGAACCGCATTGGGCTGAAGGTCCCAAAGCCGGATGAATTCATCCGCCGCCTCATCGCACGAGGCGAACTTGCTTGAGTAAACGTAGCCTGAACCGAAGCGGCCGAGCATGGGTATCTTCCAGGTCCAACCATGATTCATAGCAATGGCAGATGTATAGGGCTCGATGCCATTGGCGATGTCGTCGTGTGGAACGGCGGCAGCAACCGCGCTGTCGCAAAAAAGGTGATCACTCATATCAATAAACGGCTCCCCCAGCGCTTTATTGATCAGCAAGCCCCGGAAGCCCGAGCAGTCGACAAACAGGTCTCCCGCATAGCGCCTCCCGCTCCGCGTAACGAGCGCCGCTATGCATCCGTCTTGTTGCAAATCGACCCGCTCTATTTCATCTACCACATGATGGACGCCCCAGCCGATCGCGAGCTTCCGTAGATACGCCGCCACCAGGTGAGCGTCGAAATGCCACGCATAATACATCGCGCGAGAGCCATCGAAGGCTCGGGGAGAAAGCTTCGCATCAAGTAGCGGTGCTGCGCTGTAGCACGCATATTCCACGGGTTCGGCGACGCCCTCCTCGTGGCGGCGGAGCGCCCAGTAATGAGATAGCGGCACGTTGTCGCAATTGGGAATTAATCCAAACAGGTGGTAGAAGTGACCAGAGTGGCGCGGATCCGACTTGCGCCAGTTCAAGAACTTTACCGCTCCTTTGAAAGCTGCGTTACATTCCCGCATCCACTCTTCTTCGGGCAATCCCAGGAAATCAAAGAAAACGCGCTGGAGATTCGGAACTGTCGCCTCTCCAACGCCAATTTTTGGGATCGTATCCGCCTCAATGAGAGTGATGCGGATCTGGCTCCCGAAAGCCTTGACGAGATAGGAAGCGGTCATCCAGCCAGCGGTACCACCCCCAAGAATTACCACCTCTCTTATGAGGTCATCCATCGATCCCCTCCCATCTCCTAAGGACGATCACGGTGGTCGGTTTCGCCGATATGCTCCCCAATCAACGGGCCGTGAGAAGAGGCAATGCCTCCTCAATCGAGGTGCTCACAAAAAGAACAATAGGCAGGTGCCAATGGCCCTCTACTCTAGCTGCAGTGTAGGTTCCGCAAGCCAAACTTACTGCCAGTTCTAATCTTCTTGGCGAAGATACGCCACGAGTCCTGGCGGCGTGGTAATCAGATACAATACATCAAGATCTCGAGTGGAGCTAACTTCAACAAGCAATTCCTGGATATCTGGGCGCGGTTTTAGGTCACCAACATGTACATCAAGGTCTACTACGCCCGGGCAGTATACCATAGCCACCTCCCGGTTGGCAGCTCGCAGTAGATCCAACACCGGCATGTCAGGTTAACCAAAGCTGATCCCGGGCGGGAGAGTTGTCAAACGGTTTTTGATGTTTAGACGCTAATAGGAAATGAACTGAGTGGTTTCAGTGAGCTAGGCGGCGTTATGCAAGCGACCTTACGGATGCGAAGTGGCGGCTGATCGACCCCTCGAGGAAGGCGGTCAAGCGTGTGGGCCGACCGCAGGAAACCGGCTTGGGCACCGCTGTCTATGCGATCTTGCTATGCGATCTTGCATAAGTACGTTGACATTTCCCAGATTTCCAGGATCAGAAGGCCAGGGCCGATCCTCTGGAACGTCCTCCAAGTTCAAAACGACCACAGCTTGTCCGACGAGCAAAACTGATCGAGAGTGCCACGCGTTCGCTTGCCAGCGTACCGGGCCGGTTTTAAGGATGACCGTCAGCCGGTCCTGTGCCAAGGATCTGTCGCAAATAACCGTCAACGCCGCGCATCAAATCCCATTGGCCCGAATAGCCGAGCGACACCTCTTCGAACCGAGTACCGTCGCGCCAATCGGTGGCCCGCACATGAAGATGTCCGCTGACTGCGGCGACGGCGCGATAGCGGATGTGCCACTCGGCGGTGCGTCGCGTACCACACCACGGTGTGAAACGCGGAATGCGCGGTATTCGCACCAGATCCTCGCGCAACGGGTAGTGGCCGGCGAGCACCGTGCATGCCCCGTCCGCCAGCTCGGATGCCAGTCGCGCCTCGGTAGTGGCGCAGCGCATCGCACACCACTCAGCGATGCCGCCGAGCGGCGCCGGGTCGATCAGATCTTCGTCGGCGCCCACATTCGAGAGTTCGGCGGCCCAGCGGACTACGTCGCTGAGCGCCACCTCGTCGGGGCGAAAGCTGTAGTCATAGAGCGTGAACAGCGGCACGATGACCTCGCCGGTCGGCGGCCATACCGGGAACGCATCCTCGGGGGTCACGACACCGAGCCGTCGCGCGACATCAACGAGTACCGCGTATTTTCGCACGCTGCTCGACGCGACGGCATCGCGGTCGATCAGCCATAGCTCGTGATTGCCCGGGACCCAGATGACCCGGGCAAACCGAGAGGCAAGCCAGGCGAGTGCTTCGCCGAACAGCTTTGCGTCCTCACACACATCGCCCGCGATTATGAGCCAATCCGCAGGGTGGGCCGGAAGCGCGCGAAGGGCGTGGCGGTTGCGCGGTATTGCCAGATGCAGATCGGCGATCGCCAATAGTCTCATACACATCGGCATAGCGCGAGCATCGCGCAGTCGGCAAGCGCTTTCGGCTCTCGGTGTCTTCACCTTGACGCGCGCCACGGCAGCGATCATATGGGCAGTCTTTCCGGCTGGGCTGAGTCAGCGCTATCGCTCGCAACCCTGGGCGGCCGGGGTCTCTGGTCCGTCAACCCCAGACCTGTAGCCGATCGGCTATTCTGCGTTCATCGCGATCCCTGCGGTCGTCGATGTCTCCGCCCGGAAGATCAAGCGCACGCCCGTCTTGGTTTCCGAAGCGCGCTGATGCATCCTATCCGTGGTGCGTGGAAGGGAGCGATGGAGCACGCGGCCGAACTCTTTCCGGGCGAAGTCCGACTCTGGACCGTAAGCTGCGACGAGGTCAATCCGGACGCGCTCGCCAGCCTCTACGCGGCCCTGGCGCAAGAGGAGCAGGCGAAGGCCGACCGCTTCCATTTTGCACGCGACCGCATCGTCTATATCGTGGCGCATGCCATGTTGCGCCGCCTGCTCACCGCGCATACGGCGGCGCCGATCCGCTTCTGCCGCAACCCATGGGGCAAGCCGGAACTCGACGCGCCCGGCAACCGGCTGCGTTTCAGCCTGACGCACACGCGTGGGCTCGCCGCCTGCGCAGTCGCGCGCGATCACGACGTCGGCGTCGACGCCGAAGCGCTCAATGCGGCGGTTGATACCTACGCCATCGCTGAATCCAATTTCGCGCCGGCGGAAATCGCCCAGTTGCGCGCGATGTCGGACGCGGAGCGAACCATTGGCTTCTATCGCCTCTGGACACTTAAGGAGGCGTTCATCAAAGCCGTCGGCGGCGGCCTCTCGATGCCGCTTGTTCAGTTCGCCTTCACGCTCGATCCGCTGCGTTTCGCCTGCGCACCTGGCCTCGCCATCGACCCGGGCACATGGCGTTTTCATGAACAGTCGGTGGGCCGATCGCACCGGCTCGCCGTCGCGCTATGCGTCGCCGGCGGCGCAGGGCTTACGCTGCGCCACGAAAGCCGCGACATCCCCGGCCTCTGCCGGATCTTCAGGGCGCCGGCCGCCTCCGAGGTGTGACGGTGGCAGCCGCCGCTCGCGACCTTCGCCGAGCCGACGGCCGGCCGAGCGCTGGATCCGCGGGCGGTGAGGTCGGTCCGGATGAAGCGCAACGCCAGCCGGGGGCGCCGGCGTCACAGTGCTCATCCTGCTGCCTCGGCGCACCGCGAACTTGACCAGGCTGAACCGGAAAAAAAGGGTTGACGGGGCTATCCCGGGAGGTAGAGGCTAAGGAGCTTCTTCCATCGAATCGACAAAGGAAGGTTTGATGATGCAGAACGAATTGAACGACGTCCTAGTGCGATTGACCGAGGCCCTACCCTCGGGTGAGTGGGATGAGCAGAGGCCGGCCGTGGCATCCGATAGTGAACTCGAACAGTTGGCTGTGCGCGCGGAGCAGCTGGGGACAGCGACGGGGGGTTGTTGCGGAATGACGGCTTGGCCAACTTGTCAATAGCGCTCGAAAATAATCTACTTCGGCACGACACGGTATTCGAAGCAAGGACTTGCAGCTCGGATCTCAAAGCCGAGCCGAGCGGCTAATGCGCGTGCATGGATGTCTGAGTGCGCCTTCTGCCCGCGAACATGCGGCGGGAGGTCTGTTTCCAATGAAGTAAATCCGTGTCGTACCGAGGCCTCCGCGACAGCAATCGTCAAGGCGTCCCCCAGCCCACGTCCCCGCCACTCTGGGGCTACTACTAGACAGACTAGGAGGGCTCGGCCGGCCTCGCCGGTGAACCACATCGCGAAGCCTTGGAGTTCATCCCCGCGATGGCATAGGTGACAGTGGTAGCTACCGGCACTGAGCCCTGCTCTGAGGCCTGCCGGAACCAACGGTGCAACCCCTACCATCTCACAGTAGGCCATATTGAACATGTCGGCAAGCCGTTGACTCGTCGGCAAATCTTCACCATCGAACTCGGTGATTATCTCCCACCACGCAATCGCGGAGGAAACGGGTGCCGGCAGTTTCATGGGGAGTCGCAACGAGAAGTGAACGATCTCGGGCAGTTCGACGAAACCGTGTGTCCGCAGGAATCCGCAGGAGGCGTTGTCTGCTGCCTTGGGCGACGCCAGGACGCGCACCTTGCCGCGCATGCTGAGTTGATCTTCCAGCTTCTCTAGGAGTCTTCCGGCGATCCCCTGACGCCGCAGCGCTGGATCGACATGGATCTGCAGACGAAACCAGGTGCCGTTCCCGTCGATCGTCGGGTACCCGAAGCCAATGGCCACTCCGACCACCCTCTTTCCAGCCAACGCGACCCACCCTTCGCTGCGCTCGAGAGGTACGGTCGGCTCGACTCGGTGGCGCGCGAGGTATTGCGCAGTAAGCGATTGATGTTCCGGACCCAAGGGCAGGAGGTCGAAGAAGCGCACGAGATTATTCCTTACTAATGCCAGAGCAGAACCGACGGCAACTCATCCGGCTGCGCAAGGCGCAACAGCTCATAGCCGATTCCCGAGATGCCTTGAAAGAACCCTGGATTGTCCGCATCCGTCCCTAACGCCCAGGCGAACGCGCCACGGGTGGCGTCCAGACGAGTCGCTGCCCGCTTCCGGGCAAGAGCAACAAGATCAGGGCGTTGAAGTTTGTCGCCTGCAGTGAGGAGGAAGTCGAGCCGGCCGAAGTTGCCGCAACATAGATGGTCACAAATCCCCATCGGGTGCTCGAGGGTCGTCCTCAGAGCTACGTCGATCTCGTGGGCCACAGCCGCGTCTACGGTCCCACCGTCGAGCCGAGCGAACCCGACGCCCGCTGCACCGTGGCACCAGTTGCACGAGAATCGACCCGCGCCGGAATCCGGAAACCGCAGGTCGGCCCAGTTTCCGATTTCGGCATCGAATAGTCGGCGTTCGACGGCGATCCATTCTGCAGCTGCACGCTCATACTGCCCTTCACCTGCAGCCCGAGCCAACCGCTGCAGGGAATAGGCGATCCCGCTTGCGCCGTGGGCGAATCCGCCGAGGCAGGGCATGGAACGCGACGGCTGCAGCAGGTCGGCACGGCCCACGGTCAGCAGGTGCCGCCCACATTCGATAGCCTTGTCCAGAGCAGGCGCTTCGCCGGCTGCAGCGAGTGCCAACAAGCCGAGAATGGCGCCAGCGGCACCCCCGACTACGTCGAAGGTCGTATCCGCGCCGATCAGATCATGGGTGATCAGCTCGGCGACCGTGCGCGCGCAATCCCGAGCTAAGGGGAAATCCGCTAGTTCGGCGACACGTACCAGCGAGTAGATCGTGGAACCCAGACCTACCGCCCCTCCGACCCCAACTGCCCGGGCCCACCGTGAAGCACGCCGATGCTGATTCACCAGCTCGAGCAACGGGACCAGCGACTGCCTACTCAGCTCTCGGAACGCGACGCGATCAGTCGCACGGAAGAGCGCAGCGAGAAACAAGGCGATCCCGCCAGAGCCCGCGTAAAGATCGAATCCCACGGTGTCGTACTGGAGCCGTTCTTCCCGTCCAACAGCGACGATGCCCAACCACGCGGCACCCCCACCGCGCACGATCGCTTTACGGCAGATCAGCTCACCAAGTTCCACGGCGCGCTCGACTGCTTCTATGGCGGACCAGACACCACCCGCGGATGGCCAGGGCAAGGAACGCCGGCCTTCCGATGAGCCGCGATTGAAGCTCAGCTGGATCAAGCGGCATTGGCGATCAATCTCCGCCTGGTCCAGGTGTTCCAGGCGCTGCACGAGCCTCTCCCAGGGGTTTCTCAGCTCCTCGCCTTCAAGCAGCTCGAACCTACCCCCACCGGCCTCATGGATCACCGTCGTGTCAGCACGAACACGAAAACAGGGAATGTCGAGTCGCTCCAGGGCATGACGCTCCAATTCGACCTGCTGGAAGTGCGCACGATCGAGCTCTTCGTCTAGCCGGAAGAGGAACTCGAGCTCCAACCCGAAGTCGACACCATCACATAGCTTTTCGGGCTGAAGTGCCCGCTGCCGCAGGAGCGCATAGACGTGTGTGTCACGGCGAACCGTACGCACGGTCGTGCGGCAAAATGCCTGGAGTGGCCCGCCGAGCAGAGCCTCCCGGTTGGCAGCGAGAAACCGCCCCATGGCGCGGAATCCCTGTTCGATTTCGTGCGAGTACTGCTCCGGTTGCTCGATAGTCTCGGCCAGCTCGGGCAAATGTTTCGCAGGTGGGATGGGCACCGATACCGCACCGTATCGCATCGCATCCGTATTGATGCACTGGAAGCCAGTGTCAGTAGTCTGGTACGGCGCAGGACTCCGCGCCAGTCCACTCCGCCCCAGTGCCTCGCCGCGGTACTGACTCCAACGCGGCAGATAGCCGGTCGCTAACGCCGAACGGCTAATTCGCTCGGCCGCTGCAGTCAAGGCCGGGTGCTGGCCTGAAGCGGGCCGTACCGCGTCTGCCGGTCCGAGCACCGTCTCGAGATCGACGAGGACGGGTTCGCTGCCTGCAGAGATGACATTTTCGTCATGCAGATCCGAGCCGCCGAGGGCATGCACCAAACACAGCATAGCGCCCGCTCTCCGATAGAACAGGGCCACATCGGTGCGATCGCGACACGGGGATGCGGGGATGAACTCGCTCCAGCCATAACCAGACCCACACCACGCCTTTGGCGTCCGCAGGTCGGCGGGGGACCCGTGCTCGCGCAACCACCGGAGCAGCTCCCCGAACGCACCGTCAATGGCCAGATCCCTGGGCTTGTAAAGCAATTGGTCGCCACTCGCAAAACGTATCACAATGACCTGACGCCCGTGATCATGCGGGTCGGCAATGTTGGACACGAGACCCACGACTTGACCAGGATCGCGGCCGAGAAAGAAACAGTTGACCAGCAACGGATAGTCCGACTCGAGGCGCTGCAACAGCTCGGCAGCGAAAGTCTGCCACTGTTCGCTGACTACCACGAAGAGCCGACCCAGCACCGGCAATTTTCTCACCAGCCGCTGCAGGTGGCCACTCCTCAGCCAAGCAAGATACGCCTCGTAGATCTCGGTAGTGGGGAGTCGCGCGGGATCGGTTATAGCCCCAGGGAACGCGGGCTCTTGAACCTTGCGAAAGATCCGAAACCACTCGTAGAGACTGTCAGCAAAGAGCGGTACGAGACGCTGGAGCAAACTCCATCCCAGATCCCGGCGCGCAGCCTCACTCCAGCGGGAGAAATCATGGCGCCGCGCCAAGTCGTCCACGAGGTCGCGGCCCAAGGGCAGGAAAAGATCCACGAACGGCCCGCCTTCCGCCGGCACCGGTGCCACGGTCGCCGCAGCGCTCAGCGATGAAAGCAACCGAGGCAGGCGCTGCGCCCACGGCGGCAAGGCAGCGTCCTCCGCCAACTCGACGGGGCCAATGAAGCGGGCAACTTGAGCCTCTCGCCACCCGGCAAGCGCGAGTCGTTCACGGAAACGCTCCGGTCCGCCGGGTGAGATCTGGGAACTCCAGCGCTCTAGACGCCGACGACCGTCCTGCGTCGGCGTTGCCGTCGGCACAAATCCACCCGCCATGCGCTCGTCGAGAGTGCTCGCTCGCGCGGCCAAGTGGCGCAGCTCGGTGACATCGGAGAACAAGTCGGAAATTCCCGTCATGGCCTTTCGCGATCTGCGTCCGAAGCTAAGGGCCCGTCACGAGATAAACGCGCGATTTGGGCGATATGGTGTAGTTCCACTCGCCGTGGAACTCGGCGCGTTGAATGTTGATCGCGGCCATCTCGGCATCCGATACGACAATACCGCTGGGATATTGGCCGGTGTCGAGTTGGCAGCGCACAGTCAGGCCGGTCTTGGTGGTGGTCGCTGAGATCAGCTCGACGATCACCCGATAGCTGACGAGTGGCTTGGCACGCCAGTTCTGGCTGATGAAGGAGAAGAGGCGGTGCTGGCGAGTCGCGCAGGGGGATCTCACCCCCACGCGCTCCTAGAACCGTACGTGAACCTCTCGATTCATACGGCTCCCGATGTTCGGCTGTTGACATGCAGAAAGCGCCAGTGGGCGAAGAGATTTGGGTCGGCGCGGGCAACCCTCGCCAACCAATCCCGCGCGCCCTTTGGTCGCGGGCGTAGCCGCTTGAACTTGTTGCGCGCCCAACGGATCAGGAAGGCATCTATCCGGCGCATTGTCCAGGATAGTGCCGACCGGTAGAAGTGGCTATAGTAGTTGATCCAGCCTTGGATCAACGGATTGAACATCCGCGCCAGATCATTCAGGGTCTTGTCGGGCCGATGATGGAGCGCCCATCGTCGGATTGTCTGCCGGATGCTCTTCAGTGCTTTCGGACTGGCCGCGGGCAAGAATGAAACGCCGTATTGACTGCCGCGCCACATCGCCTTTCTCGGTCGAAACGAGTAGCCGAGAAAGTCGAATGAGTGGACCGGAAAGTCACCACGCCGGTTCGTATCCTTGCAGTAGACGAGCTTCGTCTTCCGCGGATGGAGAACCAACCTGCAGGCTGTGAATCGGGCCTCCAGGGCGCTCCATAATGCTCGTGCCTGTTCCGCGCTGCGGCAGTGGCAGATGACATCGTCCGCGTACCTCTCGAACGGGATATCGGGAAAGTTCCGTTCCATCCACAGGTCGAAAGCGTAATGCAGGAACAGATTCGCCAAGATCGGGCTTACCACCCCACCTTGAGGGGTTCCTGTCGCACGCGGCACGATGCTACCATCCTCCATCTGTACCGGAGCCTTCAGCCAGCGCTCGATGTAGAGAAGCACCCAAGGGCAGTCCATATGTTTGCGGACCGCCTTGAGCAGCAGCTCCCAATCGATGCTGTCGAAATAGCTCTTGACGTCAATATCGAGCACCCAGTCGGACCGCCAGCAACGCTGACGAGCCTTCCGGAGGGCATCGATCGCCGACCGGCCGGGTCGGTATCCGTAAGAGTCCGCATGGAAAATCGGTTCCAGTCGGGGCTCCAGATACCGTTTGACGACCTCCTGGGCGATTCTGTCGCCGACCGTAGGAATTCCCAGCGGCCGAGTCCGTCCGTCGTCCTTCGGAATGTCGACTCGCCGAACCGGCGGAGGAAAATAGCTCCCTGAGGACATCCGGTTCCACAGCTTGTAGAGGTTGTTCGAAAGATCAGCCTCAAAGTCGGCAACCGACTGCCCATCAACTCCAGCCGCTCCCTGGTTGGCCTTCACCTTCTTGAAAGCTTCACAGACTTCGCGTTTCGGAATGTCGAACGGCTTTGCCTTGTCCACAGAGCTCCTCCCGTTACCAGTTGGCTCTGGGCCGCGGCTGAACAACGCAGCCCCTTCGGTCCGGTCCCATTACAGAACCCTCAACCCTACTATGGGCCACCCCGCCCCTGTGCTCCGCATCGGTACTCTAATCCTTGCGGTTTCTGCCGCTTGGGTGTCTCCCTTTACATCGGGGCGACAGGTTCTCACGTTCCGTCCACGAGCCTGATCCGGCTTCGCGCCGCTTACATGCCGGATGCCGCTCGGGCAGTCTTCAGGACAGCCCCCGAGCTTGTCCCGGGAGAAAATCACACCCCCGGTTTTGACATCGTCTATGGAATTTCGACACGTCATCAGCGGTTTGCTTTCGCTCGCCTCTCCGGACCCTACCTGACGGGATGTTGTCCCGCCTTTTGCTGCAACGCTCACCACCATCGCTCTTGACGATCGCAGCTTGCAGTGGTTTGAGGCCTGCACCTGACTGCCGGCCTCGAGGGGCCAACCCTCATCTCTTGGACAGCTCCACATCTCCCTTCTTTGGCGATGTGTTCGTGACGCACCGATTTTGTTCCACTTGCTGGTGCCGGGCGGCAGGTGGCTGACCGTGATGTCGAGGTCGAGTTCGTTGGCCAGCTTCTGCAATTCGCGCTTCCACAGGCGCACCCGCGAGCCGTTGCTGCCGCCGCCATCGGCGGTGATCAGCAATCGGGTGGCGTTGGTGTAACGCGCCCGACCGACGACCTGCCACCACTGGCGGATGCTGTTCACCGCGAAGGCGCCCGTGTCGTGGTCAACGCCAACACTCACCCATCCAGAGTTCGCGGCCAGGTCATAGATCCCGTAAGGTACCGCGCGGCCGAGCTCCTTGATCAGGAAGTCATGGACCCGGACCTCTTCTGGGTTGCCTTGGGGACGATATTCGCGCCCGTTGTTGCGGAAATCCCCGACCAGTTCCTTTTTCTTGGTGTCGACCGAGATCACCGGCTGCAGTTCAGCCAACGCGCCGGTCACTTGGCTGTTGATGTAGCCGAACTGCGCATCCCGGTCGGGGTGGCTGTCGCCCTCCGTGGTTTTGCGGTTGCCTTGCAGACTGTAACCCGCCTCATTGAGCAAGTGACCGACCAGGGTGCGGCTGACTTCGTGACCCTGCGCTTGCAGCGCCTGCGCCAGACGGCGCACGCTCTTGCAGGTCCACCGCAGCGGCGATTCCGGATCCCCGCGGGTCGTCGGCTCGACCAGGGCTTCGAGATCGGCGAGCAGCGTCGGGTCCTTGGAAATTGTCGGCTTGCGCCCCGCTCCCGGCCGACGAACCCGTCCCGACGGCTCATCCTGCGCCAATTCCTTCAGACCTCGCCCGATCGTGCTCGGCGCAACCCCGGTCGCCATCGCGACCGCCGCGATCCCACCATAACCCGCGGCGAAGGCCTCCGCCGCCGCGACCAGACGACGGCCCCGTTCATCGAGAAAAGGGGCCACCGCCGAAAACCGCTCTCTGATGGGTTCGATATCGATCACTCCCACAATATATGGTATGTAGCCTTAATTGTAAACCCATATATAACTCTATCAAAAGTCGATTCGATAATTTATGGACGGGCGCTAAGCATGCTAAAGCAAGCTGACGCCAATCAGCGATGTCTGGAACGGGTCACGAGCGGTAAAACTCCGAGTGAGTATATGTTCTCCGAATTAGCCACAGGTAGCGGACATTGACAGGAGCGCGTTTCACCATTTAGCGAACCCTCTCGTATTGCGGATCACGGCGTTCTGGGTCCGAGCAATTCCAGACTGAGCTCTGGCCCAACAATGCCGCGAGATCATGCAGAATAGACTGGCTTTGGTCGGCGAAGAGAGCGTCAGTGTGGGTCACCGGCGGCAGCCGCTGCCGGGTCAATCAGGAGAACCCACCCATGCGCGTCT
>Ga0306922_10004776_pt1 | contig 12881 bp, 12 predicted proteins | sample sta12Cox44000082_FD_203758 | JGI IMG/M metagenome (GOLD analysis project Ga0306922, IMG submission 203758) | Lab enrichment of tropical soil microbial communities from Luquillo Experimental Forest, Puerto Rico - statoxic.12C.oxic.44.000.082 (v2)... | ecosystem: Environmental > Terrestrial >... | reverse complement strand
CGCGGAAATCCGCCTTTTTCATCCAGGGCGGGTCGGCCGCAGGCCGGTGGGAAACTCGCAATGACAAGTGTCGTCATTGCGAGCGAAGCGAAGCAATCTCGCAGAAGGATATTTCAGCTTGATCGAAACTTGCGCTCCGGCACCCGGTCATTCGGCCGGCTCACGCTCGTCCCGTTACCCGGCGGCGGCGCTACTTAGTTGCACCGTGACGTTGGGGGCGGCAAAGCGGATCTGAGTCTCGGCGAAGGCATCGATGAGACGGCGCAGCGCTTGCCGCTGCAGATAGGTCGGGCGCGCCGGCGTCACGGTGAACTTACAGCGGACGACAAGCGCCGTCTGCAGCACGTCGACCACCCCCTGCATCTTCAATGGCTGGATGTAATCGGCGCCGATCTCGGGGTCCTCGAGCAGTTCTTCTCCGACTCGCTTGATGGTCTTGCGTACCGTCTCGATATCGGCGGTGGGCTCGAGATGCAGGTTGAACTTCACCACCGACCAGTCGCGGCTGTAGTTGGTGACCGACAGGACCTGGCCGAACGGGATCGTGTGCACCTGGCCGTTCTGATGGCGCAGCCGCACCGAGCGCAACGACATCCCCTCGACGGTGCCGCGCAGCCGTCCGGTGTCGATGTACTCGCCGACCCGGAAGGCGTCCTCCATCAGGAAGAAGATGCCCGAGATCACGTCGCGCACCAGGCTTTGGGCGCCAAAGCCGACGGCGATGCCGAGGACGCCGAGCCCGGCGAGCAGCGGGCCGATGTCGAGACCGAGAGTCGCCAGAGCCACGATGACCGCGATGACCGCGAGGCCGATCAGCAGCGTGTTGCGCACCAGCGGCAACAAGGTGTCGAGCCGCGAAGCCGAGCCGGGAATCTCGTCCTCGTCGCCGGGTGCGGCAGGCGGCGGCATCTTCTCGTCGATGATCGCGCTGAGCACCGTCCACAGGATCCATGCCGCGACGACCGTCGCCGCGGCTTCGAGAACCGGCCGCACAAACAGCCGCTCAATCGTGCCGGGCCCCGGGTCGACAAGGTCAAGGCCCCAGGTCACGCCGAGCCAAGCCGCCCCCAGAATCCACAAAAACGCATCGACAAGTCGGCTCAGGGCACGGTGCAGCCGCACCCGGCGCAGGGTCAGCCTGATGTCCGTCGCGTCGCAAGCGCAGGCGCGCGTGATCAAATTGTGGCTCGCCTGTCCCACCACCGCCAAAGCGACGACAATCCCCTGCGTTGACGTCGCGGCGCGTGCGACCCAGGAGCCCTTTCCGAGCGCGAACTCGATCCCCGATCCGAAGAATATGCCGAGCGACAGGGCGATGAAGAACCAGTGCCAGGATGCCGCAACCGCGCGCCGGATCGGACCGGGCTCGCCGCCCGTCGCGGCCAGGATCGCCCGCGCGATCGGGCGGCGGGTCACCCAGAACATGACGACCTTGTAGGCCGTTATGACGCCACCCAAGGTCACCGCCGCGCCGAATACGGCCTCCTGGCCGAGGCCGAGCCGCTCGACCAACCAAACGACAAAGAAGTTGAACGGAGCAACCGTCAGATAAACCGAGAACCAGCGCGAACAGACGCGCGCGTCGCCATCGTCGATCGCCAGCAGCCGGAGGTCGGAGCGGCGCGGCGACAGAACGATCGTCAAGACAACAATCGACAGCCGCCACTGCAGCGCGGTCCAGACCAGCCGGTCGGCGGTCTCCGCGAGGATCGGCCGGCCCATCGAGACAGCCATCAGCACGGCACCGAAAATGAAGGCGAAGGTGGCGAGCCCAGCGATTGCCAAAAGGAGCTGAATAAAGGCCGCACGCAGACGAAGCGCGAGCCTTGGTTCGATCACCGGCCGACGATCAAACAGCGCGCGCATTCCCAACCCGATCAGCGGCGCCGCCACCAGGCCGGCAAGCGCGATAACCCAAAACCGGAGTGCCGCGTCACGCGTGCCGCCTTCCGCCTCGACGCGCTGCACCCAGACCTGCGGTGCCTGTAGCAGCACCGGCACGGCGCGCATCGCCTGTTTTGTCGCCGCCCATATTTGCCTCGCCGAATGCATGCCGGTCATCAGCATTGGCGTGGCCGCCTCCGCCTCGGTAGGGTTGGAGGCGGACGCCGCCGGATGGGCGCCTTTGGCGGCTAGATCAGCGACCAACCCCTTGACCGTGTCTGGCGACATCGACGGCGGCAGCTGCAGCACGATCGTCGCGCCGGCCGGCTCTGCCGCCCAGCCGGGCGGCGGCGTGCCGAGCAGAAGCAGCACCATGATGGCGAGCAACCGAGCCAGCATCGGCCGAAATCTATCCGAAATTTTTAAGTGACCAAACCCCGCCGGACGGCGGAGACGATGCACTTTCGCGTGAGTTCCTAGACCGCGCCTGGAGGGTGGCGCTCTATTCTGGCAGGCCGAACACTTCCTCGGGCTCGAAGAGGCCGCGCACCGGATGGAAGCCGAGTGAAACGAGCGGCCGGGGGCAGACTCGGGCGAAGGCGCTTGAGACGAGAATCGGCCGCAACAGCCGCTTGGTGAGGCCTTCGATCCGCGAGGCTAGGTTCACGGCCGGCCCGATCACCGTAAAATCGAGACGGTCGGCCGCGCCGACGTTGCCAAAGATGACTTCTCCGAGATGCAGACCGATGCCAATCCTGACCTCGGTCCGGTCGTTCTGGCGCCGCGCCTTGTTGACCATCCCGAGACGTTCGAGGCCCTCAAGAGCGGCCTCCAGCGCCTGGAGGCTCGCTTCCGAGAAATCGTCGTCATCGGCGGCCGGAAAAATCGCTAGTACCCCGTCGCCCATAAATTTGAGGGTTTCCCCCTTGCGTGCCCCGACCGGCGTGACGATGGCGTCGAAATAATCATCGAGCAGCTCGATCACTTCCTCGCCCGGCAGCCGATCGGACAAGGCGGTAAAACCGCGCATATCGGCAATCATGATGACGGCACGCAACTGCTCGCCCTCGGCCCGCTGGATCTGGCCCGCAAGCACCCTCCGTCCGGCCTGCGGCCCAAGATAGGTGTCGAGCAGATTTTCGGTCATCCGACGCACCGCGCGTGTATCGACGATCGCGGCGAGTGCCGGGTTGATGTTTTCGAGTGCGGCGATGTCGGCATCGCTGAACCCGCTCGGCTGGTCGGTCGCCCAAGTCACCACCGGAAAGCGCCGAAAGGTACGGTTGAGGGCGAGCGCGAAATAATCTGTGACGCCAAATCCGCGGAGCTTGGTCAGCAGTGGATATTCGGGGGTGTCTTCTGTAAGGCGGCGACGAAACGGTGTTCCGCGCTCGGTCGTGGCGCGGATCGGACTGAGCAAGTACTCGTCGGTGGCTTCGCTGCCATTCAGAATCCGATATTCCTCGATGATCTTGAAGGGACGCAACCAGCGTGCGCCGAGGCTGCGGATTTGCGGATGCAAGGTGCCCATGTGGAGGGTGGCGCGCCACAGCGGCAACCCATCGCCGACCAGCCGCCAGCATAACTCGTCGAACATCTCGACGATGCTCTCAATATGCGGGCCTTCCCGCAGCAGCCAACGGTCAATCTGACCCCCAGGAATTGGCGCGCCCAGGCTGGTATATGCGCCTTCGGTGCGGAAGAATTCTTCGCCGCTCGTCGTCGTGTCGGGCGGGACATCCAAGGGCATCGTGAGAGCCATTCACGCAAACTATGGGACCGGCGCGCAGAAAAGCGTCCGCTACCGGAGATAAATGGGAGGGTGATACGGCTTTTGCGATGGACGACGCATTCACTTTCAAAGACCATCTACGTGAGCATTCCCCGTCATTTAGCGAGAGACGCGATGCCCAGCTTCACGACCCGACCCGAGATCCGCGGCACCTTTGGGGTAGTCGCCTCGACCCATTGGATCGCCTCTGCCGTTGGCATGAGCATCTTGGAAAAGGGGGGAAACGCGTTCGACGCCGCGGCGGCGGCCGGGTTCACGTTGCAAGTCGTCGAGCCACATCTGAACGGGCCGCTCGGCGAGGCGCCGATCCTCGTCTGGAGCGAAGCGAACCGCCGCTGTGAGATGATTTGCGGTCAAGGTGTGGCGCCTGCCGCAGCGACGATCGGCCGCTTTCGCGAACTCGGACTCGACCTGATCCCCGGCACCGGGCTTCTCGCAGCCTGTGTTCCCGGCGCCTTCGGCGCCTGGGTGAGGCTCTTGCGCGATTACGGCACGATGAAGCTCAGCGAGATCCTCGGACCGGCGATCGGCTACGCGGAAAAGGGCTATCCGGCGGTTGGGCGCATCGGCGAGACGATCGCTACGGTCGCCGAGCTGTTCCGTCGGGAATGGCCGAGTTCGGCTGCGGTCTATCTAGCGAACGGTGCGCCACCCGCGCCCGGAAAGCTGTTCCGCAACCCCGCTCTCGCCGCGACCTACCGCCGCGTTCTCGCCGAAGCCGGCGATGGCGGACGCGAAGGTCAAATCGAGTGCGCCCGCAACGCGTGGTACCGCGGTTTTGTCGCCGAGGCGATCGACCAGTTCTGCCGCCGCGAGAAGGTGCTCGACGCTTCCGGGCGCCGCCACGGGGGGCTATTGACCGCAGACGACCTAGAGCGCTGGGAGGCGCCGGTCGAAGCGCCTCTGAGTTACGACTACTGCGGCTACACCGTGGTCAAGGGTAGCCCGTGGAGCCAAGGGCCGGTCTTGCTGCAGCAATTGGCGTTGCTCCAGGGGTTCGATCTCGATGAACTCGATCCGATGGGGCCCGAATTCGTCCACATCGTTGTCGAATGCGCCAAACTCGCCTTCGCCGATCGCGAAGCTTGGTACGGCGATCCCGATTTTGTCGAAGTGCCGATGCGCACCCTGCTCAGCACAGCCTACAACGACGCGAGACGAAAACTGGTCGGGGAGGGCGCCTCTCTGGATTTGCGCCCTGGCAGCCCGGAAGGCCGCGTGCCACGCGTGCTCGTCGGGGGACTGGAGGCGGCGTTCAACGAGGCCGGGATCGGTGAACCGACCCTTGGCGGCATTGGCGAGCCCACCGTTACCGAGCACGGTGTGGTTGCTGGTGATACCTGCCACATCGATGTCATCGACCGGTGGGGCAACATGGTGTCGGCGACGCCGAGCGGCGGTTGGCTGCAGAGTTCGCCGGTCATCCCCGAACTGGGCTTCTGCCTTGGCACGCGCATGCAGATGTTCTGGCTCGAAGAGGGGCTGCCGGCCAGCCTCGCTCCCGGCAGGCGCCCGCGCAGCACGCTGTCGCCGTCGATGGCATTGCGGGACGGCAATCCCTATCTCGCCTTCGGCACACCGGGCGGCGATCAGCAGGACCAGTGGTCGGCGCTGATGTTCCTACACCATGTCCACCAGGGGATGAATCTGCAAGAGGCGATCGACTGCCCGGCCTTTCATACAGAGCACATGCCGAGCTCGTTCTATCCGCGCGCGGCACACCCCGGTATCGTGGCGCTGGAGAGCCGTTTTCCGGAAGCGACGCGTGCCGCGTTGGCTCGGCGAGGGCACAGTCTGCGGGTCGGTGACGCCTGGTCAGAAGGCCGCCTCTCTGGCTGCGCCCGCGAAGAGACCCCGGAAGGCCGGATCGTCAAAGCCGCCGCTAATCCCCGTGGCATGCAAGGCTACGCCGTCGGCCGCTGAGCAAAGCAGCCCGGCTTTGTTAGAGCCGGGCTGCGATGTCAGCACTCAGGTAGGATTAATACTCAGGCGTTGTGGAAGACGAGCGTCCTGACCTCGATGCTTTCACGCGGGCGCGCGTCTGGGGGCGTTGTCGGGTCGGTGAAGGAAGTGTGGGGCATGAAGCGCGCCGGGATGTCGGTCCTGGTGTCGGCGATCTTCAAGAGCAGCGCCTCGTCCCGCCGCATCTCGGGCACGTAGAACCACTGGTGCGCCGGGTTGTATTTCACCGAGTAGGTTTCGCCGACCCGGTGGTGGTAGACCAGGTCCGAGGGGATCAGGTCGTCGGCGGCGAGGGTGCGGGAGTCGCATACCGCGAGGGGCGCATCTTGCAGGGGACTGAAAAGCGGGCGCCATAAGTTGATGACCTGAACGCGTCCTTTCAGCAACTCCTCGGCTTCGTCGGGGAGGAGGTCACGAACCCGCTGCGGGCCGGATTTCGCGGTGTGGTCGACATGCACGCGCGTCGCCGGCTGGCGCGGGCCACCTGTAGTGCGGTCCTTCAGCCCCACTACGCGGCGTCGCTGCAGATGGTCGAAGATAAAGACGCGGCTGGCACCGGTCACCTGCTTGATGATCTGCTCGGCCTCCGGGTAATAGACCCGGCGAACTTCGTCATCATCCCAGAAATCCTGTACTGCGCTACGTTGCTCGACGAGCGCGAAACCCTGCGTGTCGACCGACATGTCGGACGAAATCGGCCGCATATCGTGAATCCGCATTGTGTGCGGATCGTAAGTCATATTCGAGCGCTGCTCACCTTGCGCCGTCTCAAAGGCATAATAGCGAGGCCGCTCGGTCATTGGACCGAGATAATTCAGTTCGGCCTCGACATAGGGCAGGCTGTCGATATTACTCACGTCCGGTTCTCCTTGGTTGTTGCACTAGGGTGGAATGGGCTCAGAACGGCGGGAATCTGTAGTACTCCTGCGGGACCTTGCGTTCGGATTCCGGCGCTGGTTGCACTAGGGCCAGCATAACGCGGCGCAGCCATTGACCAATAGTGCTGCCCGCCAAACTCAACAGAATCATTACTCCCTCCAGAACGGTTTGTTGGCCAAGAATTCGGCATCGGTCCGGGTGAGCCCGATGTCCTTCAGCATTCGGTCATCGAGGCCGGCCAGTTCGGCGCGCTCGCGGGTGCGCCGGCGCCATTCGCCCAGGGTCTCGACAACGTGGTTTGCCGCGTCGTTCAGCGCGGCAATCGCGTTGTTCTGGCGGCGATGGCTCCGGGTGCCATGCCAGTGAATTACTGTCATGTGAACTCTCCTAAACTCTGGGAGCACACCAAATGCGCTTCCATCAAACTCGCTTGCGTACAAATGGCTGCTGTGGGATGACTGCACAAACGAGAGTTTCTCAGCGACGGCTTAGATTTTCTCATCACGATGAACAGCCATCTTCCACCTCTCAGCGCGCTTCGGGCTTTTGAAGCGGCTGCCCGCCATATGAGCTTCAGCAAGGCCGCCGACGAACTGCATGTCACGCCGGCAGCCATCAGCCACCAAATCCACGCTCTAGAGGACGATCTCGGCGTCAGGCTGTTTCACCGAGGCAACCGCGCGATCGAGCTGACCGCCTCCGCGCGCGTCCTGTTCCCCGGGTTGTCGGAAGCCTTTGCCGGCATCCAGTCCTCTGTGAGGCGGTTGCGGGCGCACAACGACACCGGGACCTTGACAGTGACGGCCTCGCCGTCGATTGCTGGCAAGTGGCTGGTGCTGCGCCTACACCGCTTTCAAGAACAGCACCCCGAGGTCGATGTGCGGATCTCTGCCACCGACACGGTCGTCGATCTAACCAGGGGCGATTTCGACATCGCGATCCGTTACGGACACGGCAAATACCCGGGGCTCGAAGTCGAGCTGTTATTCACAAACGAGGTTTTTCCAGCTTGCAGCCCGCAATTGCTGAGCGCCGGCCCGCCGCTGCGCACCCCTGATGATCTCTCTCGCCATACCCTTATTCACGAGGCTGCCGACCGCGATCCGTTGGTGCCGACCTGGCCGATGTGGCTCAAGGCAGCGGGAGTAAAGGATGCCCCGGCAGGGGCTGGGCTCACCTTCAACAGCATGTCGCTGGCGCTCGATGCGGCAGTCGCCGGCCAAGGGGTCGTATTGGCCTATAGCACGATCGCCGCCGCCGACCTCGCTGCGGGGCGCCTCGTCCGGCTATTCTCACTGGCACTACCTGACCACTTTGCCTACTACATCGTAACCGCACCTGCTGCGCTCGAACGTCCCAAAGTGCGGGCTTTTCGTAATTGGCTCCGACAGGAAGCCGACCGTTAACCCGCTGTGGCCACGCCGGTTCGAGGCTGCTACCGTAGGGCAGGAATTAATACGTTGGTGGGAGAAGAGAGATGCAGTTTGGCTTCGGCGCGCCGGTGAGCGGACCGCTCTCGTCGCCGGACAATCTCGCGCGCATCGCCGTCGAGGGCGAGGCGATGGGATACGACTACGCGACGATCAGTGACCACGTCGTCATCCCGCGCGATATCGAAGCAAAATACCCCTATAGCGACACCGGCGAATTCCCGAGCCGCTCGCGTGGGGACCGGCACGAGCAATTGACCGCGGTCGCCTTTGTCGCCGGCAAGACCTCGCGGCTGCGCCTCGTCACCTCCGTCACCGTCGTCCCGCACCGCCCGGCGGTGCTGCAGGCCAAGATGCTCGCGACGATCGACGTATTGTCGAACGGCCGCCTGACCTTTGGGATTGGCGCCGGCTGGATGCAGGAAGAGTTTGCGACGCTGGGCGTGCCACCCTTTCCCGAGCGCGGTGCCGTCACCGACGAATATCTCGATGCCTTCGTCGAATTGTGGACCAAGGACGATCCGCGCTACGAAGGCCGGCACGTCAAATTCGCGAATGTGTGGTTCGAGCCGAAGCCGGTGCAGAAGCCCTATCCGCCCATCTGGGTCGGCGGCGAGAGTGGCCCGGCATTGCGCCGCACCGCGCGGATCGGCGATGGCTGGTACCCGATCGGCACCAACCCGCAGCACCGGCTCGATTCGATGAGGCGCTTCCAAGGCGGGGTCGATCGGCTCCGCCGCCTGACTCGTGAAGTTGGGCGCGATCCTTCGAAGATCGCTCTCGCCTACCGCATCACAGGCTGGGGCGGGTCTTTGCCGAACCGTGCGGACGATGGCGAGCGGCGGCTGTTCTCCGGTGAGATAAGCGATGTCATCGGCGATTTGCGGGCGTTCCGCGACTTCGGCGTCGGCTATGTCGATTTCAATTTCGAAGGCGCAACCGCCGACGCGATGATCGCCAACATGCGGCGCTTCCGCGAGGATGTGCTGGCGAAGGTATGAAGTTTTTACCAGGAAGACACGGAGAGACCTCGCTGACACGGCCATCTCGTCATACCGGCGAAAGCCGGTATCCATGGTAGGGCTGGCTCCCGGCTTTCGCCGGGACGACGAAAGATCGCTCTTCGGTGTTCTCTGTGTCTCTGTGGTGGTTCCGTTTGAAAGGAGCAGCCGTTGCTGAAGCTTGGATATAAGGCGTCGGCCGAACAATTCGGGCCGCGCGAGCTGCTGGACTTCTCGTGCCTTGCCGAGGAGGTCGGGTTCGACTCGGTCTTTGTCAGCGACCACTTCCAGCCGTGGAAGCATACCGACGGGCACGCGCCGAACTCACTCGCCTGGCTCGGTGCGCTCGGCGCGAGGACGCGGCGGGTGACGATCGGGACCAGCGTCGCGACGCCGACCTTCCGCTATCACCCCTCGATCGTGGCGCAGGCCTTCGGAACGCTCGGCGCGATGTTTCCGGGCCGTGTTGTGCTTGGCCTCGGCACCGGCGAGTCGCTGAACGAGGTGCCGGCGACCGGCATCGAATGGCCGGGAGCCAAGGAAAGGCGGGACCGGCTGCGCGAGGCGGTGCGGCTGATCAACAAATTGTGGACCGAAGACCGGGTCAGCTTCGAGGGTCAGTTCTACCGCACCGAAAACGCGACGATCTACGACAAGCCAAAGCAGAAGGTGCCGATCTGGATCGCCGCCTCCGGTCCGCTCGCGGCCGTGATGGCCGGCCAGATCGCTGAGGGGTTCATTTGCACCAGCGGCAAGAACCCTCGGCTCTACAAGGACTTAACGGGCAAGGTGAATGAAGGGTTGGCGAGGGCCGGCCGCAGCGGCGCCGATCTCGAAAGGATGATAGAGGTCAAAGTGTCCTTCGACACCGATGCACAGCAAGCGAAGGAATTAACCCGGCATTGGGCGGCGCTGGCGCTGACACCCGAGGAAAAGGTGAGTGTCGAAGACCCGATCGAAATGGAGCGGCTCGCCGACGCGTTGCCGCTCGACCGCGCGGCGAGCCGTTGGATCGTCTCGGCCGACCCCGAGGAGCAGCTCGCCAAGATCCGCCCCTATGTCGAGCTCGGCTTCACTCACCTCGTCTTTCACGCCCCCGGTCCCGACCAGCCCCGCTTTCTGAAACTCTATGCGGAACAGGTATTGCCGCTGCTGCGATCCAAGTTGGGGTGATGCCCGCAAAAGTCACCATCACCGCGCTTTCCGGTATAAAGCTCGTCGAGCCGAGGGACGATCTTGGCGCGGTTACAGTTGAGGCTTTTACTGCGAACGGTTTAGTGCCGGAAACCGGCGACGTCTTGGTGGTGGCTCAGAAGATCGTCTCGAAGGCAGAGGGCCGATATGTCGATGTTACGACCGTGGAGCCCTCGCAAAGGGCGATCGCCCTCGCTCAGGGGCTCGACAAGGATCCGCGCTTTGTCGAGGTCGTGTTATCCGAGTCGAAGCGGGTGGTTCGTCATCGCCCAGGCTTGCTGATTGTCGAACACCGGCTCGGCTTTGTCATGGCCAATGCCGGCATCGATCATTCGAACGTGCCCGTGGAGGACGGCGGTGAGCGCGTGCTGCTGCTGCCGGAAGACCCGGACCGCTCCGCGCGATTGCTGCGCGAGCATCTGGCCCGCGTCTTCGGAACGGAGATCGGCGTCATCATCAGCGACAGTTTTGGCCGGGCATGGCGGAAGGGGACCGTCGGCGTCGCACTTGGTGCTGCCGGTCTCCCGGCGCTGATCGACCTACGCGGTCACCCCGACCTCTTCGGGCGCGAATTGCTGGTGACCGAGACCGGCTTTGCCGACGAGATCGCCGCAGCGGCGGGGCTGTTGATGGGTCAAGCCGACGAAGCCGTGCCGATGGTGCTGGTGCGCGGGCTCAGCTGGTCCGCTCCCGAAGTGCCGGCTGCCGCCCTGATCCGCCCGGCCGAACACGACCTCTTCCGATGAGCGTGCTGGCGCTGTCCGGCGGGATCGGCGGCGCCAAACTGGCGCTCGGCCTTTACCGGGTATTACCGTCCGAGGCGCTGACGGTGGTTGCCAATACCGGCGACGATTTCGAGCATCTCGGACTGTCGATCTCTCCTGATATCGACACGCTTCTCTATACCCTCGCCGGCATCGACAACCCGGACACCGGATGGGGGCGAAGCGGCGAGACGTGGACTTTCATGGCAGCGCTTGAGAGCCTCGGCGGCGAGACTTGGTTCAAGCTCGGTGACGGCGACTTGGCCACCCATATCGAGCGAACTCGGCGGCTGGCCGCCGGGGAAAGCCTGTCGCAGATCATCGGCGATTTTTGCCGGCAGCTCGGGATCACGGCGCGGATCCTGCCGATGAGCGACGACCCCGTGCGCACGCGCCTGCGTACCGAGGAGGGCTGGCTCGATTTCCAGGACTATTTCGTGCGGCGTCGCTCGGCGCCGGTCGTTCGCGACATCGTCTATGCCAGCGCCGCCGAGGCGAGCGCCAATCCGGATTTCCTCGCTGCGCTAGCCGCCGACGATCTCGAAATCGTCGTCATCTGCCCATCGAACCCGTTTCTCAGCATCGATCCGATCCTGGCATTACCGGGTGTCCGCGATGGGCTGAGAGCCTGCCGTGCGCCTGTCGTTGCAGTATCGCCGATTATCGGCGGCAAAGCCGTTAAAGGCCCGACCGCGAAGATCATGACCGAACTCGGTCTAGCAATCGGTGCCGCCGCCGTGGCGCGGCATTACGCCGACATACTCGACGTCTACGTCGCCGACGAGGCGGATAGAGACGAGGTTGCGGAACTGGGCATTCCCGTGCGATTGAGCCGCACCTTGATGCTGACCCTCCACGATCGAGAAGCGCTGGCGAGGGTTGTGCTGACTTCGGCCGGCCGAGGCTTCTGACATGGCTCTTTGGGCGGTGGTACCGGTCAAAGAGCTCGATCGCGCCAAAGAGCGGCTGGCATCGCGGCTATCCTCCGAACTACGTCGGGCGTTGATGCTGGCCATGCTCGAAGACGTTCTCGCCGCGCTCGCCATAACGCCGGGGATTGCGGGGATACTAGCCGTGACCGTCGATCCCGCAGCGCGCCGGCTGGCGATGAATTATGGCTGTCGTATTACCGAAACCGGTGCCCGCGATGGGCACACCGGAGCTGTCGCTGCGGCGGCGCGCCTCCTTGCCTGGGAAGGGCAGCCCAGCATGCTGACAGTCCCTGGTGATATACCCCTCATTACTCCCGCCGAAATCACGCAATTGCTCGCGGCACACCGACCGGCACCTGCGTTTACAATTGCTCCGGCGCGCGACGAGCTGGGCTCAAATGCGGTCATCTGTTCGCCGCCCGATGTGGTGCCGCTGCGCTTTGGCGAGAACAGCTTTTTCCCGCATCTGGAGGCCGCCAAAGCGTGTGGCATTCGCCCGACTGTGGTGCGTCTGCCCGGCATTGCGCTCGACGTCGACACACCGGAGGATCTAGCTGCTTTCGCTCGTCTGCCATCGCCGACACGCGCCCGCGCTCTGCTCGCGGCGTTATGATCTGTTGGATTTGCGCGAGAACTCGGCCGTACCGATAGGAGGCCATTGGGATGAGTATTGAAGAAATTCTGACACGGGTCGAGGCGTGGCGACCTCTTTCCGCCACCGAGGCGCTGGAGCTCGCCGATTGCGCAGATCCGCGGCCACTCATGCGGGCGGCTGCGGCGCTACGGGACGAGGCGCATGGCGATCGCATCTCCTATTCGCGCAAGGTCTTCATTCCGCTGACCCAGCTGTGTCGCGATGTGTGCCACTACTGCACCTTCGCCCATGCTCCGCGCCCCGGCGAGCCTGCGTATTTGAACGCAGACCGAGTACTTGACATTGCGCTGGCTGGCGCACGCGCCGGCTGCCATGAGGCGCTCTTCACATTGGGCGACAAGCCCGAGCTGCGCTACACCGCGGCGCGTGAGGCTCTCGCAGGGCTCGG
>Ga0306922_10004772_pt1 | contig 12886 bp, 10 predicted proteins | sample sta12Cox44000082_FD_203758 | JGI IMG/M metagenome (GOLD analysis project Ga0306922, IMG submission 203758) | Lab enrichment of tropical soil microbial communities from Luquillo Experimental Forest, Puerto Rico - statoxic.12C.oxic.44.000.082 (v2)... | ecosystem: Environmental > Terrestrial >... | reverse complement strand
AGCTCGGCGTGTCGCTGGCGCACCTCGAATCCAAGTGCACAAACATCTACGATGCGGAAGAGGTGGAGCGGGTGTACTACCCGGAGATCGAGAAGCTGCTGCTCGAGTTCTTCCCGGACGCGACCGATGCTTTGGTCTATAACCACGATGTCTTCGACAAGGACTACCAGGGCGACCGCACCGAGGATCAGGACGGCAAGAACCCGGGCGTCAACGCCAATTACGCCAATTTGGTGCACAACGACCTGAACGACAACAGCGGGCGCGTGCGCTGCCGCGAGCTGCTGACGAAGAACTTGCGTAATTTTGGGCGCCAGCAGCACTACACCGAGGAAGAGGCCGCCGCGAAGATGTCGCGGCGGTTCATGTCGATCAACCTCGCCAAGCCGATCGAGACTGTCGAGCAGTTCCCGTTTGTGCTCTGCGCCTGGCCCTCCTTCGCCGACCAGCCCTACATCACCAACTACCGGATCTACGACGACCGCGTCGGCGAAACCACCCGTTTTACGTACCGCCCGAACCACGAGTGGTACTGGTTCCCGCAGCAGAAGCCGACCGAGGTCTCAATGCTCAAATGCTATGACTCGGTGACCGACGGCTCGGTCTCGCGCTGGTCGTTCCATACTGCCTGTATCGATCCGACCGCGCCCCGCAATGCGCGATGCCGCAAGAACGTCGTCGTCCGGTCCTTTGTCTTCTTTTAAGAAAACAGAAAAGGCAGCGGGCAGAGGAAGTCGACATCGGTGTCGTAATACTTGACGACCGGATGGCCGATTAGGACGCCAAGCCGCCGGCGACGGGCCTCCGTGAACTTCCGCTTCTGGGATTACCTGAACCAGCTGCTCATGGCCAGGTAGGGTCGTGAGCAGACGGTTGACCAGCGTTTGGCCGATGACCGCTATCGGCGCGCAGGCGCTGTCGAGCACGAAGGCGAGTATGGTTGGCTCTCCACCCGCCGCGGCCATTTGCGGCGGGACTTCTACACAGAAGAGCCCATCGGGGTCACGACAGTGCAGAATTGACGTGGGATTCCCATCGAGTCGCTGCCTTGTGGTTATCCTCTGGGGTGCTTTTTCAAAGGTGCCGGCCGGAAGTATGACAGTGCTGACTCCCGTTACCGACGACAACCTCAAGGCATCGCAACCCCTATGCCGAGAGCACGGGCGCTGGCGGCCATGATTCGGTCGAAAGTAACGAGTGTCGCCTGCAATCGCCGAGCGATCACGATGTGGATCGCATCCGGAGTACGAAGGTTGACATCGAGACGCCGCAAAATGCGATTTGCTGCGTCGATATCGGCGGTCATGACCTCCTCCCGGTATGCCGATCGAGCGACCCATGTATCGAGGTTGTAGAATGCGAGCTGCCCGTCTTCCCGCGTGAGGCAAACAGGCAACAACCAATCGGTTGTTCGGCCAATTGTATAAATTCGCGAATTTGCGGCAACGTATGGAGCGCGTGCACGAGATCGATATCCGGACTACCGCTCATTTCCTGCATGTCTACGATAGGAACCGCGGTGCCGGTCGGAGCAAAACAGGCGCAGGTAGACGGGCCGGCACCGCCGCCCCACAACTCGCGCTGCGTCTCGATCGGAAAATGGCCGAACGAGATGCCGTTGGAGAGGGTGCCATTAACCGCCCAGCCGGTCGATGCGCAGGCCGCCGAGACGACGAGCGCGATTTCGAGTGCCACCACCGGGTCATATTCAAACCCGCCGAACTCCCTCGGCCGGGTGATCCGCAGCAACTCCGCGTTGCGGATCTTGGGGATGATCTCGGGTGAAATCGTGCGGTTGCGTTCGGTCTCCTCCGCCAATCCGCGGATCTCGGGCAAAATGTCGCGGGCGCGGGCTCCTCCGGGTCGGGGGAGCCACGTGGCGAATAGCGGCACTCGTCATCGGCCCCTCCGGTCGAATCTGATCGGCAATCAGGATGCGCTCGGTATCAAACGCCAACAAACTGAAACCGCTTCAGCCCGCGGTATAAAGGGTTGCGTCATCAAAAGGAGGGTTTGACGTGCCGGTAGATCGCTTCGGAAATCTCCATGCACCGAACTTGCCCTATGCGCGCGGCAAGATCCTCGCCGGCACCGAGGACGATTTTGCAAAGCTCGAAGTGGCCTGGTCAGTGATCCGCAGCAGAGGGCCGCAAGCGATCCACATCTTTACCGGCCTTGAACATTCGCTGCCTTTGGCAGCCGAGGAGCTCGACTTCGCCGACGACGAAATCGCCCCGGCACTTTATTTCGAGCGGCTGAAAGAGCTGGCGTTCCACCATCTCGGCGGTTCACCGGACCATCACGACATCGCCGTCTTCAATCGGCTGACCGGTGCGACAATGGCGACGCACCTGACCTTAGTAAAGCCCGGTGACGTCGTGATCGGCGTGTCCGAAAGCCACAGCCACCCTTCGGTGGTCCGGGCTGCCGATCATAGCCGCGCGCGTTTTATCGACACGGCGGGATTGGCGGCATTCCGCGACGCGATGGCCGTGGAGCGGTCGGTGGCGCTCGTCGTGCTGAGCCGGCTCGCCGTCACCTATGATTTGATGCCGATCGCGGCGATCCGCGCGATCGTCCGGCTCGCGCATGACAAGGGTGCGCTCGTCTATATCGACGACGCGGGCGGCGCCCGGGTCGGCCCGGCAGCCTTCGAGCAACCGCGGATGCTGGAGCTCGGCGTCGATATCGGCGCCACCGGGCTCGACAAATACGGCACGAAAGGGCCGCGCCTCGGCTTGCTCGCCGGCAGGAAGGACCTCGTCGGCAAGATTCGCGCAAAGGGCTTCGAATTCGGCATGGAGGCCCGGCAGATGCTCTATCCGGCCGTCGTGCGAACCCTCGAACAATACGACCCGGACCGGGTCCGGGCGCTGATCGAGGCGACGAAGGGGATCGGCCAAGAGCTTCGTCCCCTCCTCGGCAACCGGCTTCGCGAGACACCGACGACGGTGCAGCTACCCGCCGATGACGTCCTGGAGATCGCGATGGAGCGCGGCGGAGTTGCTGAGCCGCCAATTGTCCCATACGAGGCGTCAGCCGCGCTCTCGATGCTGCTCCTCAAAGACTACGATATGCTAATGGTGCATTTCGTCGGCGTGCCTCCTGGCACTGCCGACCTGTTGATCAAATTCGTTCCTCCCGAGACTCTCGAGCGCTTTGGCGGGCCAAAGAAATACGCCAACGCGATCGACGCCTCGCTGACCAAACTCGGTGGCTTGCTGCGGCAGTCGGCCGCCCTACGCGAATTGTTGCTCGGCCATTAGGGCAGCGCGCTTGAAATCCGCCGCGCCGGGTTGCCCGCTACCGTCGCGCCGCTTTCAACATCGCGGGTGACGACGCTGCCGGCGCCAATGATTGCATCGTCGCCGATCGTAATCCCGGGAAGAATGATCGCACCTCCGCCGATCCATGCATCACGTCCGATCCTAACCGGCCGTCCGAATTCGAGGCCGTCGCGTCGCTGCGCAGCGTTACGCGGGTGGTCGGCGCAATAGATTTGGACGGCAGGGCCGATTTGTGTCCGATCGCCGATCATGACCTCGACGACGTCGAGGATCACGCAATTGAAGTTGAGGAACACACCGCGGCCAAGGCGAATGTTGAAGCCGTAATCGCAGTAGAAGGGCGGGCGGATATCCGTGTTTTCTCCAACTTCGGCGAGCCGCTCAGCCAACAAACGGTGACGTTCCACCGCCGATTTCGCGAGCGCCGCGTTGTATCGGGCAAGCCACGCCGCGGTCGCAGCCAGATCGGCCTTTAGCTCCGGACCGATCGGGCGATAAAGCTCGCCTGCGAGCATCTTCTCTTTTTCGGTTCGCATCGTGGCGGGACTCTATCAGCTGCAAACGCCGGTTGACAGCAACCGGGAGATGCCCCGAATTTCGCAGCTCCAGGCATAGGAGACAGGGGATGGGCCTCGACCTGTTGATCAAGAATGGCACGGTGGCGGACGGATCGGGGATGCCCCGCTACCGCGCGGATGTCGGGGTCAAGAGCGGGCGTATTGTCGAGATCGGCCGGATCCGCGTACCAGCCGAGCGCACGATCGATGCCGACGGCCTCATCGTTGCGCCCGGTTTCATCGACGGTCACACGCATATGGATGCGCAAGTGAACTGGGACCCGCTCGGCAGCTGCTCATGCTGGCATGGGGTCACGAGTGTCGTGATGGGCAATTGCGGCTTTGCCTTAGCGCCCTGCAAGCCCGAAGACCGAGAATGGTTCGCCCGCTGCCTGACCGCGGTCGAGGATATTCCGACCGAAGCGATGATGGCCGGGATCGACTGGACCTGGGAAAGCTTTCCCGAATATCTGGCGACCGTCGAGCGCCTGCCAAAGGCCATCAATTACGGCATGTATATCGGGCATTCGGCGCTGCGGATGTATGTGATGGGCCGGCGCGGGCTCGAAGAACGCGCCAATGAAGACGATCTGCGTGCGATGGCACAGGCGGTCGAAGAAGCCGTCCGGGTCGGCGCCCTGGGCTTCTCGACCTCACGCGCCACGACGCACATCACGCCGGACGGATCTCCACAGTCGCGAGCCGCATCGCCGATTGGGAGGAGATCGACCGCCTCGTCGGCGCGATGGCCTCGGTCGATGCCGGGATCTTTCAGATCGGGCCCGATATTTCGGGCGGCGAGCCGCAACGAGTGTTTCTCGACAGGCTGCGCCGGGTCGCGGTGGAGAGCGGGCGGCCGATCATGTTCGGCGTGCTGGCCACCCGCCAGGGCGTCGATCCGAATCCCTGGGCTTACCAGACCCGCTACCTCGACGAGACGGCTGCGGTTGGCGGCCGCATGTTCGGCCAGGCGACGACCCGCTCGATCAACGCGGTGTTCTCGCTCAAATCCTATTTGCCGTTTGACGCCTTGCCGGGCTGGCAAGAGCTCCGCGAGTTGCCGCTCGAGGAGCAGAAGCACCGCCTCGCCGACCCGGAGGTCCGCCGCCGGCTCGTCGCCGAGGAGGCCCAGATGAAACCGCGTGACAGCGTGCTGCAAGGGGGTGGTGCTGCCACGACCGATCCGCGAAAGCCGGATTACGGTAATCTCTACCCGATGTTCAGTGTCGATTGGGACGATCCGTCGGTCGCCGATCTCGCGCAGCAGAGCAGCAAGCACCCGGTCGAAATCATCATCGATTTGTGCCTGGAGGATGACAACCGCGTCTTCGTGCAGCCGCTCGTCAACGAGTCGCCGGGCGATGTCCTTGGCATTCTCAAGCATCCGCGGACATTGGCGACATTCTCCGATTCCGGCGCTCATGTGTGCCAGGAAATGGGGTCATCACTGCAGACCCATCTTTTGAGCTACTGGGTTCGCAACAAGCAGCAATTCACGCTCGAAGAAGCCATTCGCATGCTGACCTTCGACAACGCGTCGGCATGGGAATTGCCGGATCGCGGGTTGGTGCGAACCGGCTATGCCGCCGATCTGGTCGTCTTCGACGAGGCGCGTATCAGCCCCCGTCTGCCAACTGTGGAGCAGGACCTCCCCGGCAACGCCCGGCGGCTCGTACAGAAGGCCGATGGCATTGCCGCCACGATCGTTAACGGCGCCGTTGCCGTCGAGAATGGGCAAGCGACAGGTGATTTTGCCGGAAGGGTTCTGAAAGGACGCCTGGCCGCGCACTAGTCGGAAAGGTGGATCGATGGTACAGGGCCCGACAACCTTCTCGGAGACCGCACTTCCTTGTCATACCGGCGAAGGCCGGTATCCACGGCTGGGGTGGGTCCCGGCCTTCGCCGGGAAGACGAGGAAATGATCCGGGAGTCCAATATGGGCCAGCTGAGCTACGTCCACGGTGCGAGCGATGCGCCATTTATTGGCGATACGATCGGCGTGCATTTCGACCGGATCGTCGAGCGCTTCGGCGAACGTGACGCGCTGATCGTCAGACATCAGCAGGTTCGTTGGACTTACCGGGAGCTCAAAGATCGGGTCGACGCCTACGCCGCCGGCCTCCTCGCGCTCGGCCTCAGGCGAGGCGATCGCATCGGCATTTGGTCGCCGAACAATGCCGAGTGGGTCATCACCCAATTCGCCACCGCGAAGGCTGGGCTAATTCTCGTCAACATCAACCCGGCCTATCGTCTGACAGAGCTGGAATACGCCCTCAACAAGGCCGGCTGCGTCGCTCTTATTACGGCCTCGCAGTTCAAGAGCAGCGATTATCTCGCGATGCTGCGTGAGCTGGCGCCGGAGCTGAGGACCGCAGCGCCGGGCAATTTGCGGGCGTCGCGGTTGCCGGAATTGCGGCTGGTGATCACGATCCACGCCGGTGAGGCCCACGGCATGGTGCGTTTCGAGGATGTGTCGGGTCTCGCTCGCGATGTCGAGCGGCACCGGCTCGCTGCACTCGCTGAAGAGCTGCAATTCGACGACCCAATCAACATCCAGTTCACTAGCGGCACGACCGGCTTTCCGAAGGGCGCCACGCTTAGCCACCACAATATCCTGAATAACGGCTTGTTCATCGCGGGAGCGATGAAGCTGACTGAGCGCGACCGCGTTTGTGTTCCGGTGCCGCTCTATCATTGCTTTGGCATGGTGATCGGCAATCTCGGCTGCCTGACCCATGGCTCGGCAATGGTCTATCCGGGCGAGGGGTTCGACCCGCTCGCCACGCTGGAGACGATTGCGGTGGAGCGCTGCACCGCGGTTTACGGCGTGCCGACGATGTTCATCGCCGAGATGGACCATCCCGACTTCGCGAAGTTCGATCTCAGTTCGCTGCGCACCGGCATGATGGCCGGCAGCCCGTGCCCGATCGAGGTCATGAAGCGGGCCTTCACCTCGATGTGCCTCTCTGAGATCGTTATCGGCTATGGCATGACCGAGACGAGCCCGGCGAGCTTTGCATCGGCGACCGACGACTCGATCGAGCGGCGCGTGTCGACCGTCGGGCGGATATTGCCGCATGTCGAGGCAAAGATCATCGACGCGGAGGGCCGGATCGTGCCACGCGGCACCGCCGGCGAATTACTGACGCGCGGCTACCTGGTCATGCTCGGCTATTGGAATGACGGGGAGAAGACCCGCGAAGCGATCGACGCGGCAGGCTGGATGCACACCGGGGATCTCGCGACGATCGACGAGGAGGGCTATTGCAATATCGTTGGCCGGATAAAGGACATGGTGATCCGCGGCGGCGAGAACGTCTATCCGCGCGAGATCGAGGAATTCCTCTACCGCCATCCGAAGATTCAGGACGTGCAGGTGATCGGCGTCCCCGACTCCCGCTACGGCGAGGAGCTGTGCGCCTGGGTGCGCCTGCGTGACGGCGAGAACGCGACGGCGGAGGAGATCCGCGCCTTCTGCCAGGGCCAGATCGCGCATTACAAGGTGCCGCGCTACGTGAAATTCGTTGACGGCTTCCCGATGACGGTGACCGGCAAGATCCAGAAATTCCTGATGCGGCAGCAGATGATCGACGAGCTCGGCGTGGGCCCGCAGGAGACCGCGTGATGACCCGGATCGCCTCAATTGCGACCCATATGATCTCGGTGCCGCGGCCGCTGCCGGTATGGACCGCGCATGAGCCGATCAAAGCCTGGAATGTGATCCTGACCGAGGTGCGTACCGATGATGGTCTCGTCGGCTACGGCGAGATCCACGGTGCGCCGATGCCGCGGATTTGCGAGTGGGTGAGCCGCTTTGGCGAGATTATCCGGGGCATGGATGCGCTGGCCCATATTGCGGTGTGGGAGAAACTGTTTGCGCTGACTTCGCCTCGGCCCGGCGGGATCGAAGGCCGAGATGGTTTGCCGCCACCCGTTCCGCGCGGCGAGCGCGCGCAAGTCATGGCAGCGATTGCCGGGATCGATATCGCGCTGTGGGATATCAAGGGAAAAGCCGCGGGGCTGCCGGTGTACCGGTTGCTCGGCGGCGAGAACCGGCCGATCTTTACCTATGCCACCGGCGGGTATTATCGGCCTGACACGTCCGACGCCGATTACGGTCGAGAGCTGGCACGCTTCCTCGATCTCGGCTACCGCGCCGTGAAGCTCAAGACCGGCGCCGGCACCGTGGCTGCGGAAGCCGAGCGGATCGGCGTGGTGCGCCGAGCGATCGGTGATGCGCCGTTGCTGATGCTCGACATGAACGCAGCCTATGATTTACCGGACTGCATCGAATTCGCCCGTGCCGTCGAGCCCTGCCGGATCTTCTGGCTCGAGGAGCCGCTGCATTGGTACTTGCAGCCCCCTGATTTCGCGCGGCTGGCGGCGGCGACGCCAATCCCGCTGGCGCATGGCGAGCGCGAGCTGACCCGCTTCACGGTGCGCGACTTCATTGTCGAGGGGGGCATCCGTTACGTGCAGTTCGACGCCACCCGCGCCGCCGGCTTTACCGAGGCCTTGCGCATCGCGCAACTCGCGGAGCAGCACGGGGCGATGCTCGCGCCGCACACCGCCCCCGAACTGCACGGCCATCTGGTGCTTGCTGCGCCGCGCTGCGTCTTCGGGGTCGAATCACATGGCGGGCCACAGACCGATCCGCTGGCCTATGGCCTCTTCCGCGAGCATCCGGAATTGCACGACGGCCATCTGCAGCTCAGCGACAAACCCGGCTTCGGCCTCGAAATCGACTGGGCCTTTGTCGACAGGTATCGCCTCAATTCATAGACGAGGTCAGCTCGGCACCAGGCCGCCATCCACATTGTAGGCTTGCCCGGTGATGTTACGGGCGCCCGGTGAGGCGAGGAATACCGCCATCGCCGCAATGTCCTCGGGTTGATTGGCGCGGCCGAGCGGAATGCGCGCATCTGCTTCGGCCTGGTATTCTGCGACCGTGATGCCGCGCTCGGCGGCGCGCTCCACGGCGTTTCGGGCTCCAAGCTCGGTCCGGGTAACGCCGGGGCAGATCGCATTGACGTTGATGTTGTGGCGGGCGAGCTGCTGCGAGGCGGTCTTGGTCAAGGCAATGACCGCACCCTTGCTCGCCGCATAGGCGGCATTGGAGGTGCCGGCATAGCCGCGCCCGGCGATGGAGGCGATGTTGATGATCCGCCCGCCGCCTTGCTTGATCATCTCGCGCGCGGCGCGCTGCAGGCAGAAAAACACGCCCTTGGCGTTGACCCGGTGGATGCGGTCCCAATCCGCCTCTGTCAGGTCCATGATATAGGCGTAGCGGGTGACCCCGGCATTGTTGACGATGACGTCGAGCCGGCCAAGTTCGGCGAGGGTGCGCGCCACCATCGCGTCGATGCTCGCGACATCGCCGCAATCGACCTCAATGGCGATCGCCCGCCGAGCATTTCCGGCCGCCTGGGCCGCCGTCCGCTGCGCGGCGGCGAGGTCGATATCCGCGGCTGCAACCACCGCGCCGGCGTCGGCCATCGCGAGCGCCGTACCGCGGCCGATCCCGGCTCCCGCCCCCGTCACCAAGACGACTTGATCCTGCAAAATCGGCATGCTTCTTCCTCCCGCATCGTCAGCTTCGGACCGAACTTACACCACCCGATTGGACCCGTCCGAATTCCCGGTTTTTCCCGTTCATCCGGGAATTTTTGCGATTTTCGCCCCACAGCGGCTTTTCGGCGTCGAAAAAGCCCAGCGAAATCCGACCCTTACGAGCGAATTCCCGTTGCGGACCTAATCGGGAATTTAGAGAGCCTCAAACGGGAATTAAATCCGCCGAACCGGGAATATGGTTCCACCACGGGAAAAGAATTAACAAGAGACACATCGCTCGGTCCGCCGAACTCGCGCAAATCCACGGGCCTGAGAGACCTATCGCAGAAAGTGGCCTTTTGTGCGGCGCAGTCCCGCTGGCCATGACCGGTCGCGTGGCTACGAAATTAACCCACCTGTGAACCAGTTCACACAGAGGCGCCCATAACGGTGCAAAATGCCGCGCAACGCCTATCGGCATCGACCCGCGGTACGCCCGGAGGCGACGATGGCGACAGTTTGATCGCTGGGACGCCGAAAACGAACGGGGGCTTTATGAAAAATCGGATCTGCCAACATGCCGTCGCAATGAGCGGCGATATGACCGTCCCACACCCGCGTCCGCTCGATCGCGCAAAGGCGATCAGCGGCATGATAAGCGAGGAAGCGCTCGCCTCGGAGCGCCTGGGGCGGCTCACCGACAAAGTTGCCGCCGCCCTGCTGGACGCCAATCTTTTTTCGATCCGCTTGCCGCCGGCGGATGGCGGGCTCGGCGGCACCGGGGTGGAATTGTTCGAGGCCGCAGAAGAAATCTCCCGCGCCGACGGCTCCGCGGGGTGGAACGTGGCGATCTCCAACGCCGTCAATACCTTTGTTCAGAAAGGCGCTGCCGCCAAGGCCCGCAAGGAGGTGTTCGCCAACGGTCCCGTCGCGTGCTGGGCGACATTGCTGCCCAAGGCCATTTCGGTCGAAGACGAGTGCGGCTATCGTGTTTCGGGCAGTTTTGCCTGGGGCTCCAGCAGCTCGCTGTCGCGCTGGGTGATGGTCCCGGCGCGCCTCGAGGATCGCGACGGGCAGCAATGGTTTCGCGCCCATATCCTCCCCAAGGAAGACGCCGACATCAAGGAAGGCTCGTGGGACGTGATGGGTCTGCGCGGCACCGCCAGCATCGATTACACGATCGCGGACAAATTCGTGCCGGCGCACCGCACCTTCGAGTATCCGTTTTTGGCGGATCCCGACCCACGGAAGGCGTCCGCGCAATGGCTCGTTCAAATGGGCCAGCCCGGATTGGTGGCGTTTGCCAGCGGTATCGGCTTCCGCGCGCTTGCCGAATTGCTCGCTGCCGCGCCCAAGACCAAGCGTCTCCTCGCCGAAGGCACACAAGCCGATGACAATGTCGTGCAATTTGGCATCGGGGAACTCGAGGGCCGGCTGCGCGCGGCGCGCAGCCATTATCTCGATCTCATTGCCAAGCAGGATGCAGCGATCGCACAGGGGCGCGGCCCCGACCCGGCCGGCGCGCTCGATATGCAGCAAGCCGCCCAGACCCTAACGCGCGCGGCGCGCGACATGACCGTGTTTGCCTTCGACAATGCCGGCACCACCGTCGTCTTTGCAACAAACCCCCTGCAGCGCTGCCTGCGCGACATTTTCACGGGCCTCAAGCACGGGATCATGACCCCCGCCATTCTCGGCCGTATCGGCAAAGTGCGGCTCGGCCTCGATTACGGGGCGGTGGGATTTTAGCCTTTCGAGCCGAGTCTGTCGCATTGGTCCTCATCGGATGCGCGCTCGGACGCGCGCGAGCTCGTTCCGGCCGCCTGCCCGTCATCGCGGGTAACCGTCGCCGTCCGAAACAAATCAAAATCCGAGCCGGTAGCGCTTAATACTCAAAGGTTAAGATCGGTGCTTCAGAATTACCTGAAAACATTTGTCATAATGCATGTTACGCGACTTTGACATGTAGGCGCCCGATTAAAATGTCACCCCTCTGCCAATTACAGATGACACTCGCCGGGGGATTTCCGGGGGGTGTTGGGGGTGACGGTTCGGCTGATGAGCGACGGGGAGCTGACGCGGCTGGAGGTGCTGCGGGATTTGGATCAGCGGCGGCTGGCAACCGAGACGGCGGCGCAGCTGCTGAGGCTTGGACGCCGCCAAGTGTTTCGGTTGTTGAAGGCATATAGGACCAAGGGTCCGACGGGCCTGATATCGAAGCGCCGAGGTCGCTCCAGCAACCGGCGCAAGCCCGAGGCGTTCCGGAGAGCGGTGCTCGCGATCATCCGCGAGTGGTATTGGGATTTCGGCCCGACATTGGCGGCCGAGAAGCTGCGCGAGGTTCATGGGATCACGCTCGGTCGTGAGACGCTGCGGCTGTGGATGATCGAAGCCGGGCTGTGGCGCGATCGCAAGCAGCGGCGCAAGCGCGTGCATCAGCCCCGTCCCCGGCGCGACTGCGTCGGCGAGCTGGTGCAGGTCGACGGCTGCGAGCATTGGTGGTTTGAGGATCGTGGTCCGCAATGCACCTTGCTCGTGTTCATCGACGACGCGACCGGTCGGCTGATGCACCTGGAGTTTGTCGAGAGCGAGTCGACCTTTGCCTATTTCCATGCGGCCCGCGCCTATCTCGAAGCCTGGGGCAAGCCGGTAGCGTTTTACAGCGACAAGCACGGCGTGTTTCGTGTCAACCAGCGGGGCGCATTGGGCGGCGACGGGATGACCCAGTTCGGGCGTGCCCTGCACGCTCTGAACATCGACATCATCTGCGCCAATTCGAGCCAGGCGAAGGGCCGGGTCGAGCGGGCGCACAAGACCTTGCAGGACCGGCTGGTCAAGGAGCTGCGGCTTGCTGGGGTCGGCACCCTGGCTGAAGGAAACGCCCTGCTGCCGGCGTTCATCGCCGATTACAATGCGCGCTTTGCCAAGCCGCCGGCGAATAAGAAGGACCTGCACCGGCCGTTGCGCGCCGGCGACGATCTGGAGGATGCGTTCGCCTGGAAAGAAGAGCGCCGTCTCTCCCAGGCGCTGACACTGCAATACGACAGGGTGATCTTCATCCTGGAGCCGAGCGAGCAAGCCAAGGCAGCGATCGGAAAGCGGGTGACTGTCGTCGATTATCCCGATGGCCGGCTTTCGATCCGCTACAACGGCGTCGAACTCGCTTACCGCACCTTCGATAAGATCCGCCATGTCGATCAGGGTGCCATCGCCGACAACAAGCGGCTGGGGCCAGTATTGGCGATGATCCGTGACGAACAACTGCGTCGCGGGCACGAACCTCGCAGTGGGCCGCGACGGCGCGATCAGCGTAACGCCCGTCTCTTCAAGGTCGGCTGAGCTGCTCTAAGAGCCGAGCGAACTGGCGCTCGCTCGGCAGAAGAACGAGTGCGGTTCTGAATTCCACTCAATCGGGCGCTGCGCTACGCCGGGGCTCCGCGTCCGACCGCCGCCCAACCTCGCCGATAAATGGCAAGAGACGGTGACATCTGT
>Ga0306922_10004770_pt1 | contig 12887 bp, 17 predicted proteins | sample sta12Cox44000082_FD_203758 | JGI IMG/M metagenome (GOLD analysis project Ga0306922, IMG submission 203758) | Lab enrichment of tropical soil microbial communities from Luquillo Experimental Forest, Puerto Rico - statoxic.12C.oxic.44.000.082 (v2)... | ecosystem: Environmental > Terrestrial >... | reverse complement strand
GTCATGATCGGGACGTCGTCGAGCAGCGACATGGCGACGATCATCATCGCGGTCAGCGGCGCAAAGTCGAGAAAGATGGTGGACAGCACGACCACGAACATGATGTCCATAAGCAAGCGTTGATTCTATTGAAGAGTTGGCCGCTATGTCGCGTTTATGTCGCTTGCAGGCCGAGGGCGCGCTCCGCAGCGGCGAGCTCGGCGCCGTCGTCCCCGCGCGGGAAGAGATGCCCATAAGTGTCGAGCGTCATGACGATGGAGCTGTGGCCAAGTCGAGCCTGCACCACCTTGGCCGGTAGCTCGAGCCCGCCGTCGACCTTTCGGTTTATACACCACGACGCGTAGAAGTGCCGCAAGGCATGCAGGCCAGGGTACTTGGCGCGACCATTGACAGTCACAACGCTGGCAGCGAGCTGCGCCGGAATGAGCGCGCTGCGGATGATGCTCTTGTGGTGGCTGATGCGCCCGCTGTTAGTCGGGAATACGAGTTCGCGCTCGCTCCGCGGACAGGCCAGCTTCCAGGCGCGCAGCGTGTTGATCACGAAGGGACCGAGCGGAATGGTGCGCTCGCCGGCGCGGGACTTCGGCTTGCCGATGGCGAGGTAGCAATCGGCGCGCTGGCGCACGCGGAGCTCGCCCCGCTTCAAGTTGACGTCGTCCCAATGCAGTCCGCGTAGTTCGCTGGCGCGCAGCCCAGTGAAGGCCGCGACCACCAGGAGCGGTCGCCAGCGGTCCGTGGCAGCCTGAACGATGCGTCGGATCTCGTCGGGGGTGGGGATATCACGGCCGACTTCGAGTTTGGGTTGGTGGCGCTTGTTGCTGTCAATGCGGACGCTGGTGGCGACGTTCTGGGCGACTGTCCCACGGCGCATGGCGTCGCGCAGAATCGCCTTGAGAGTAATCAGCACTTTGCGTGCCATTGGTCGGGAGAGCGCCCGCAGGAGGTCGTCGCGAAAGGCCTCGATGCGCGGGGCGGTGAGACGGGCGAGGCGCTCGTGACCAAGGCGGGGGGCGATGTGCAACACGACGTGCCCGCGATAGGTGTTCACGGTTATGCGTTCGCGCCCCTCGAGCTCGACTCGGCGTAGCCAACCCTCCGCCGCCTCGGTGACGGTGATGCTGGCGCCGACCGCCGTATGCACGCCGGCGCGGACCTCGGTCTGCACCTGCGCCTCGTAGGCTTCGGCGTCGCGCTTCTTCGCGAACGTGGCGATGCGGCGCATCCCCGCCTGGTCGGTATAAGCGACGACCCACGCTTCGCGGCGCTCGCCGGTCTTCGTCACCCAACTACGTTTACGAACGGCCATGGGAGGCGCCTTTCTCTTCGAGCGCGGCTTTCAGCACTTTAAGCCGGTCAGTCAGGTTACGAACCGGGAACCAGCCAGGTTTCCCGCGATCGAGCATCCTTACAATCTCGTCGGCTTCGCGCCTGGCGAGTTCGTCAATGAGCTCCCCCACGGCAGGATCGATGCGGATAACCTTCGCAAAATGCTTCCGCCACAGCTTGACCCGCCGGTCTCGCGCACGTTCGTCGATTCGTGGTGTGAGTGAAACCCACGGCAGACCCTCGAGCGGATCGCCGGTTCGCCACGCCGCGGCGATGGTCTCGAGCTCGGGGATGACCAGCATGACCGGATTCTCGGCCGAAGCCTCGGCCGCCGCCATTGCTCTCGATTTCAGGTGCGGCCACGTGTTTTTGAGGGCCGAAGCCACAACAACCGGATCAAGGCCGGCATCCTCGAGCAGAAGCGCGACCGCCAGCAGGGTTGCTTCTTCCCAAGTATATTGTCGCCGCGACCCTTTACCCTCACCGCCGCCGGGCACGCCGAGAGTGGACAGCCGCTTAAGCCGTCCGCGTAGGCTCCCCAACCCCACCTCGCCAGCGTCGAGCATGACCCCCAACGCCCGTTCAAGCGCAGCGTAGCGAAAGCTTCCTAGGTCGTACGATTTCTTACCAACCATTCCGCTAAAGTACGCGGCTCCCTACGGAAGTTCAAGTAGGGACTTGACCGCTTTGTAGATTATTAGTATCCTAAGGGTGAACTTCAGAAAAACTTGGAGGCCGCGATGCGCGAGGACGCCGAAGAGGCGCTTGCCGAAGATTTGTTGTGGGGCGCAGGAGCAATCGCCGTTGAGCTATGGGGCGAAGACACGACGGAGAATAAGCGAAAGGTGTACCACCTTCACGAAAGTGGGAAGCTGCCAACCTGGCGCCACGAGAGTCGCGACGGGAAGAAGAAAGGTCCCCTGCTAGCACGTCGTAGCGTGCTTCGACGCACCTTCGCGGGGCCACACAAGATCGCTGCTGCTTGAGGTTCGAGACCGAGACCTCCGCCACTTCAAGCGCGGCCGACGAAAGGCGGGGACCGGCGAGAGACCGGATCAGGATTCCGACCATGGTCGGAATCGTCGCCGCCGGCCGGAAGGAGGAGGCTGCCGCCTAACAAGAGAATGTTTCAGTGACGGTGCTGGGGAGCTTGCGGAAACCAAGATCAATGAGGACGTGGCCATGCGGGTCTTACCAGATATCGTCCATGTAGATTCCCTCGCGACTGAAGAGCTGATCGACCTGACGCAGCGCACCCTGACCGCTGGCACAGCACATTTTGTCTTGGCCGGCCGCTATTTCCGCGTGCTCAAGGACCGTCTTCGGGGGGACTTCATCGCAACTATGGAAATGAAATTCGAGGATTGGTCCATCGATAAGATCGAGGCATTCATGGCCATCGAGGAGGCGTTTCCCGATCCTGCGACGTGGGCGCGTTTGCCGTCTCACTGGACGACACAGCTAAGGTTGACGCGCATACCAAAAGAGCTGCGCGAACAGTGGATCCGAGACGAAGACGAGACAATCAATCCGCACCTCTCCAGGAGAGCCGCGGAGGACTTGGTCGTTAAGGCGCGACTCCTTACCGACGGCGGCGGTGATCAGGACCAGGCCGACGGTGGCGGTGATCAGGACGGTGATCAGGACGGTGATCGTGGTGGTGGCGACGATCATGGTGATGCTGAGCAAGATAGTGACGATCACCCCGAACCTCAGCCCGCTAACCAGGTCGATGTCGCGCGCAGGAACGTTGACACGAGCAGCGATGCTGAGCTGGAGCGCATGAAGGCTCATATCGAGGAGGTTCAGGCGTACGTCGAGCGGCTCGAGGCGGAGAACGAACAACTCAAGGCGGAGAACGAGCAGCTCAAGGCGGAGAAACTGGCAGCGGCTGGACTCAGCGATATCCCTATTTGGCATCAACGCCGTCAACTGACGTACGCAATCCAAACAGCCGAAGAGGCTGATGGGAGCAAGAACGATCTTGAACGGGAACGGCTTCAAAAGGACGCCGGTCGTTACATTCTCGAGATTGTTCGATCTGCAACGCGTGACGGACTCGATATCGAGCTGATCGATCTGGTCTACAGAGCGAAACCCGAGCAACTCACTAAGGATAAGGAGACCAGTTTTGCGGCATCCGCCGCGGAAGCTCAACCCGAACAGGTGGGCGTCTGAAGGCGGGACGGGATCGCGCGCCACGTGGTCCCGCTCCCGAAATGACAAGGAGAAAACACATGGCAGCGGAAGTAGTGAATAACAGTGGGAATGGTGACAATCGCGCGAAGCTCTCAGTGCGAAGCCTCATCAACAACCACAGCCTGACGAAAGCCGAGCGGGCCTTCATCGCGAAGCGGGTCAAACTGGGTGAGGTGGAGTTGGAGCTGACCGACCGGCTCATCGCGATAGCGTGCGGAGTTAGCGTCACGTACATGCACGCAGCGGAAAAATGCGACGACCATAACGAGTTCATGGTCCACGCAGGGATGCGCCCCCTGATATTCCGCCCTATCAAGACGACAGTGAATGGGAAGCCGGCTCTCGTCATTCCTGCCGAGACCGACGACCAACTCGTCGAGATCGCTCACCGCGTTGGCGTCGAGCGGATGTGGGACGCCATACAGCGTGCCATGACCTGAAGTCGATACTTCCTGGCACCTGCTCCACGCGTGAATGTGGAGACGGAAGAGTAACTGGCGCGTCCCGTATCGAAAGGTGTGGGGCGGCTTCTTTTTTGGGAGGAGTAAAGACGATGCTGAACAATGAGAACCGCCTCACCCGGACGAGCAGATGCTCTTGCGCACCATCGAGGTGCTTATCGATGCCGCTCTCGCGCGCGGCGAGACCGACATCACGATCGAGGTTCGTGACGACGTAGTGCAGCTAACGAGCAAGAGAATGGAGAGTTAAGTCACCGAACGGGAAGGGCCATCTCCGCGCAGCCGCCCGGCGGCAATCGGGCGCGTGAACAAGGTCAAGCTCGGGGCTTCCCGTTTCGGATGGCTCGTCCTCACCCGTGAAGCTTGGCAAGCCGCCGATCGAATTCATTGTGAGTCAGCGCCAATGCTTGAGCTTGTACGCTCCGAGCCCGAACTGCTCGTGCCGCCGCACCCGTTCGCGGGCCTGCGGCGGCATTACTACGCGTGTATCTTAGCCGATCCGGCGCTGATGTTCTCGTCGTACACCTCGATCAGAAACACCAATCCGGAATCCAATCGCGACCTACGACGGCACTACAAGTGCATGTCGACTCGGGAGGTCATCGCGCTCCCCGTCGCGGATTTAGCGGCAAAGGATGGATGCCATTTATTTCTCTGGACCAGTCCGCCAAACCTCGAGCGCAGCGTGGCGATCCTGCGGGGGTGGGGTTTTAAGTTTTCAAGCAAAGCGTTCACTTGGGTGAAGCTGCGTCGCGGGTTCGATACGGAGCCGCGGTTCACGCCCTTAATCGAGGATGACCTTTATCTCAGCCTCGGGCTGACCACGAGAAAGGGCTCCGAGGACGTCCTGCTCGGTCGTCGCGGTAATTGCCGGCGCGTCGCCAAAGATGTCCGCGAGGTCATCCTCGCCTCGGTGCGCGAACACTCGCGCAAGCCGGATGCGATTTACAGCAGGATTGAGCGATACTGCGCCGGCCCCTATCTCGAGCTTTTCGCGCGCACCCGCCGTCCTGGTTGGGATGCATGGGGCGATCAGGTGGACATGTTTCCCGGAGGCGCGTCATGAGCGTAGCTCGTCACCGTCAGAAGGGAAACCGAACTGAGCGGGCCGTTGTCGCGCTTCTACAGCAGCACGGTCTCGCCGCGGAGCGCGTGCCATTGTCGGGCGCTGCACGCGGTCGTTTTGGTGGCGATGTTTCCGCTCCAGCACTCGGTCGCGATCTTCGCGGCGAGGTGAAGTGCCGGGGTGGCGGATTCCGCCGTCTGTACGACTGGCTTGAGGGACGAGACTTCCTAATCCTCCGCGCCGATCGGAAACCCCTGCTGATCGTTGCCACGCTCGAGCTTGCCGCCCAGGTCATCGAGGTGGCCGAGCGTAAGAAGGATGGCGCGCCATGAAGATATTCACGGCAGGCGACCGCCTCGCGCAGAAGAGTGGCCCCAAGATCCTACTCGTAGGTCCGAGCGGGGTCGGTAAGACGTCGCAACTCCGCACCCTGAGTAAGCAGACGTTGGCGCAGACCGTGTTGGTCGATGTCGAGGCCGGCGACCTCGCTATAGCCGACCTGGCGGTCGCGAGCGTGCGTCCACGGCTATGGAGCGAGTGTCGCGACATTGCGTGCGCTCTCGGTGGCCCGAATCCGGCCCTGCCACCGACCGCCGCCTATTCCGAGGCGCACTATGCCGAGGTGATGAAGAACCCCGAGCTAGCAAAGCTTGCGCCATTCAAGATCCTGTTCGTCGATTCCTTGGGCGCCGCGAGCCGACTCTGCCTCGGATGGTCGGAATTGCAGCCCGAGGCCGTCACCGATCGCGGCAAGAAGGATTTGCGCGCGATCTACGGGCTGTGTGCTCGCAGCATGCTGGGGTGGCTCAATCAGCTCCAGCATGCGCGCGAGCGCACCGTAATCTTCGTGACGATACTCGAGCGGCACACCGACGACTTCAATATCTCGACCTGGCGACCTCAGATTGAGGGCGGCAAAACCGGACGCGAAATACCGGGAATCGTCGACGAGATCGTGACCATGCAATGGATCGACTTCGGCGACCGAAAACCGGTGCGCGCGTTCGTTTGTACGAACCCAAATGTGTGGGGTTATCCAGCCAAGGATAGGAGCGGCCGGCTCGAGCAATTGGAGCCACCGGATCTAGGTGCACTGCTCGAGAAACTGACCGGACCGGGCGAGCGCAAACCGTTCGTCACCGTTTCACCCAAGCAGACATAGAGGAGGCAGCGATGCCCTATGACTACACCGACGCCCCGCCCGCACGCGACTTCGAAGTCATTCCCGCTGGCGAGATCGTGCCGGTTTCTCTTCACCTCCGTTACGGCGGCGCCGGCGAGGATGGCGTGCTCAAGCGCAGCAAGGATGGGGGCTGCGAAATGCTCGACATGGAGCTCACCGTCATCGACGGGAAGTACAAAGGGCGGAAATTCTGGGAATACATGGTCGTCGACGGCACCACGTCCTTCACGCCCAGGCTGCCGACATCACCCGCGGCATATTGAAGGCGATCATCGACAGCGCGAAGGGACTGATGCCCGACGACATCAGCGCCGAAGCGCGCGCCGCGCGCACGGTTTCCCTCAAAGACTTCGAGGGAATGTGCTTCATGGTGAAGATCGGCGTCGAGAAAGGCGAGCCGAAGAACGACGGCTCTGGCGGGAATTATGCGGACAAAAACTGCATCGGCTTGGTAATCACGAAGGACAAGCAGGGCTGGCGCCCAGTTGAGCAGGCACCGCCCTTCGATGGCGGGACCAGTGGCGGACCCACTACACCGAGCACTCCGGTCACGCGGCCGTCGTGGGCGTGACCATGAGCAACAAGAAGATCAAGGCGGTCGGAGAGGTCTCCCTCAGCGCGCTCGAGGACGTTTGGCAGCGGGACGCGACCGCCGCCGCCATCGCCGGCGCGCGCGGGGTTGTCCAGATCGGTGGCCCGGTTCCGCCTGGCACGCCGATCGGTCGCTTATCCGACGTTGAGTGGGGGTGGATTATCGCCGCAGTTCTGTTCGCCTGGATCTCCAAGCGGGCAGAACAGGCGACCGCGGAGGAAATCGACACCGAGCGACTCATCCGGATGGTCGCGCTCGACCCGCAGCCATGGGACGCCGGCGCGGTCGCGACGATCCTGCCCGACCTGGCGGACGAGTGCACCGATATCGACTGGACCAAACCGCTCGCCGAGTGGTCGTGCGAGACCATGGTCGAGTTCTTGCTCCGGGCCATGCGCTTGATCCGCAAGGCGATGATTGCGCGCGGCCAGAGCGACAAGGGCGTGACTCGGAAATCGAGCGCGAGCACGGTTGCGCGCCAGGCGAATGCCGCGGGCGGCGGACCATTGATGACGCCCGACGAATTCAACGATGAGATTGGCCTTTGAGCGGAGTTTTCCCGTGCTCAATCTCAACCGCGCCAACCTATCGATCGAGCCGATCAACGTCGAGCTCAACAGCGCGATCGAGCGCGCCGCGGCGACCGCGGCGGAATTGCCGCGGCCCTATCTGGGCGCATCGATCATTGGGCATGAATGCGCGCGGCGCATCCAGTACGACTGGTGGTGCAAGCCCGTGCTCGCGGCCAGGACGCGCGAAATCTTCGACCGTGGGCATTACTTTGAAGAGCGCGCGCGCCGGCATCTCATCGCCGCCGGCTTCAAGTTTGCACCGCCCGAGGCGTTGGCCTTCACCGCAGCGAATGGTGCGCTCCGTGGCCACGCCGACGGGATCATCATTCACGGCCCCGACCTACCGGGCGCCTACGTAATCTATCCGCTCATCTGGGAGTGCAAGGCAATCAACGCCAAGAACTGGCGCGCACTGGAACGCGACGGCCTCGAAAAGACCTTCCCGCAATACGCCGTGCAAGTGGCGCTCTATCAGGCGTATCTCGAAGTCACCAATCCGGCGCTGTTCACCGCCGTGAACGCCGACACTTGTGAGTGGCTGCACTTCTTCGTGCCGTTCGATGCCGAGCGCGCGCAGTTCTGGAGCGATCGCGCCCTGAACATCATTGAGGCAACACGCAACAGCAAGCTCCTCCCACGCGCCTATGACGACGCTTCGGACTGGCGCTGCAAGATGTGTCCGCACCGGGAACGTTGCTGGAGATGAGTCGTGTCCCTCCCGCCAGAAATCACGAAACGTCGGGACGATCGCCACGGCTCGAGGCTCGGCGACCAAATTCGCCGACTGTCTTCCGACAGCGACGGCGAGGTCATCAATACTGTGCGCGCCATGATGCGCACGCTGAAGTCTTGCGGCGCCGACTTTCATGCACTTGCCGATCACCTCGAGAATGGTGGTCTGAGCAAAGACGACATGGAGAAGATCCGCGCCAAGGTAGAGCAGGCCCGGCTCGAAGGCTACGCCGAGGGCGTGAAGGCCGCAGAGAGCAAGCACCACGGCACCGGTGAATTCCGTAACACGGATGGGAAGCTCGAGTGGACCGAGGTCGCGCTCTTCCTGCAGCGTAACAAGCATCGGCTTGACGCGAGACACCACCAATTCGTCGACGACATGGCTTCGCGCACGGTGTGGGGACGTGAACCGACTCCGAGGCAACACCAATACCTGCACAGCCTTCTCCACAAACTTGGCGGACCAGGAGCGATCACATGAGCCCGCAGGCCCAGACCAGCACGCCGACCATGCTCGAGGCCGCGCTCCAATACGCACGTAGCGGGATTCCGGTTTTCCCCTGCAATCCGCTCGACAAGAAGCCGCTGACCCCGAACGGTTTCTATGACGCGACCACGGACGAGGCGCAGATTCAGGCGTGGTGGACGCAATGGCCGAACGCCATGATTGCCGCGCCCACCGGCGCTAAGAGCAACATGTGGGTGCTGGATACCGACCTCGACCCGATCAAGAAGATCGACGGCGAGGCATCGCTCGCTCAGCTCACCGCGCAGCATGGTGAACTCCCGAAAACTCTAACGTCGTTTACCCCGCGAGGTGGGCGGCACCGGGTTTTCACCTGGGACAAGAGCGCCGTTACCGAGATTCGCAACAGTGCCAGCAGGATCGGTCCCGGCATCGATGTCCGCGGCGAGGGTGGATACGTAATCCTTGCGCCAAGCCGGACCGCTGACGGCGGAATCTATCGCTGGGATCCCACCACCGATCAGGCAGTCGCGGCACCCGAATGGCTGATCAACCTTGCCTGCAGCAAGAAGGCCAGTGCATGGGCGCGCGCGGCGCTCGACCGCGAGTGCAAGGCGGTTGAGTCCGCGCAGCCGGGTACGCGCAACAACACGCTCAATACCGCCGCCTTCAATCTCTTCCAGATCGTCGGCGGTGGCGGTCTCGACGAGCAGGAAGTCCGCGATCGTCTGTTCGAGGCTGCCCAGACCTGCGGCCTCGTCGCTGACGATGGCGCGCCGGCAGTGTGGGCAACCATTAACAGCGCCGCCCAGGCCGGCAAGGCGCAGCCGCGGACGCGGCCGCAGCCGCAACCGCAGCGCACTGGCCCTCGCCCCACCATCCAGGTCATCGCCGGCCAATTACCGCGCATCATCCATGAGGCCGAGAACGCGTTGGTCACGTCCGGGCTGCCGATCTTCTCGCGCGCCGGCTCGCTCGTGCAGCCCGTTCGGCGGCCGGCGGCCGTAAGACAGGTGGTCGCCCGGTTGCGTTCCTTCTGTCCGGATTCGTTCCTGGGACCGGTGGCCGAATCCGCCGTGTTTCAGAGGTACGACCGCAAGCGCAACGCCTGGGTCGAGATTGACCCGCCGCTGCAGATCGTGCGCGCGATCTTGGTTGGCGAGCGGCACTGGCCGTTCCCTCGCGTGGCCGGCATCATCACGACGCCCACTCTCCGTCCCGATGGTTCGCTCCTCGCCGATCCTGGCTACGACCCCGAGTCCGAGCTCTATCTGCTGCCGGGATTCCAGCTACCGGACATACCGGAACACCCGACCATGCAGGACGCGCAGGCTGCGCTCAAGACGTTGACTGACGCGCTCTCAGAATTCTCCTTCAAGGCGGAGAAGGGAGAGCACGAGAGACGGCTCAACCGCTCGCTCGCATTGTCGGGATTGTTGACGGCGCAGGTGCGGGGGTCGCTTCCCACTGCGCCCGTGCATCTGATCGTCGCCGACACCTCAGGAACGGGCAAAAGCTATTACGTCGACCTGGTCGCTGTGATCGCCACGGGCCGGCTTTGTCCTGTCATCACCGCATTGAAGAACATGGAGGAGACGGAGAAGCGCATCGGGTCAGTACTGCTGAGCGGCATGTCGATCATCTCGCTCGACAACTGCACCCATGATCTCAGTGGCGAGCTCCTCTGTCAGCTAGCCGAGCGGCCGGTGATCAAGATCCGGGTCCTCGGTCGCAGCGAAATGCCGGACTGCGAGTGCCACACCGCGGTGTTCGCGACTGGCAACAACATCGCGTTCAAGGGCGATATGGTCCGGCGCGGCTTCATGTGCCATCTCGAGGCGCTCGAGGAGCGGCCGGAATTACGAGCCTTCGAGCGAGATACGTTAAAGCAGGTCGCGGCCGATCGCGGACGCTATGTTGCTGCCGGGCTCACGATCATTCGCGCCTACTTGGCAGCAGGAGCGCCGCCGGTTTGCGGACCATTCGGAAGTTATCCGGAGTGGTCGACGATGGTCCGTAGACCGCTCGTCTGGCTGGGAGAGCCGGACCCGGTCGCGAGCATGGATGCCAGCCGGGCCGAGGATCCCGAGCTATCGGATATCCGCGAACTGTTCAGCCTGTGGCTGATCTACGAGATTGACCTCGACACACCCTACACGACCATTCGCTTCATCGAGGAGGCGTGCAGACCGCCGGCCGGCTTCAACCCTCCCGCGTTCAAGCAATTCCTCGTGCGCGTGGCTGGGGACAAGGATGGCAACGTCTCGGCCAAGAGGTTGGGGGAGTAGTTTCGCCGGATTAGCGGACGCGTTGTGACCGTGACCGCTGACGACGGCACGGTGGGTAAGTATCGGCTGATCAGAGAACAGGCCCGCGCTGGTCGTGCATCCTTCCGCCTTACGAGGGTCGGTTAAAATTCGGAAGTTGATCGGGCTGAATGGTGGGACCTGGGTGGACCCTTGGGACCTCGCCCGGGACCCCCTCCAGATTTGTCCATGCATCGCGCGCGTAACTAATAGTGGAGGTCCCACCGGTCCAAAGGTCCCACCATGCATGGAGTGTCAAAATGACGATCGATCGCAAAGCCTCGGTGACGGCGTGCACTGACAGCTCGCCGACAACTGGACCACAGTCCAACCTCGACAAGTTTCTCGCCGACCTGGGGAGAACGTCTCCTAGCCCTGGTGTCCGCGGCCGGCTGGTGTTCGCCCTCGACGCTACGGCTAGCCGGCAACCGGCGTGGGATACGGCCTGCAAGCTGCAGGCGGACATGTTTCGCGAGGCGTGCGCCGCCGGCGGGCTCGACATGCAGCTGGTCTATTACCGCGGTCTGGGCGAGTGCCGGGCCTCGCGCTGGATTTCGGATTCGGCGCAGCTGGCCAAGACCATGTCGCAGATTATGTGCAATGCCGGCGAGACGCAGATCGAGAAGATCCTGACTCACACCAAGAAGGAGGCCAAGCTCTTCCCAGTCAGCGCCCTGGTGTTCGTCGGCGATGCGATGGAGGAGAATCGGGACACGCTCATCCACGAAGCGAGCGAGCTCGGACGTCTCAAGGTGCCGGCCTTCATGTTCCAGGAAGGGCGCGATCGCGAGGTCGAGCAGGTATTCCGGGGCATCGCTAAAGCGACGAATGGCGCCTATTGCCGCTTCGATCCGGGTTCGGCGCGTCAGCTCGCCGAGCTCCTACGCGCGGTGGCGGCGTTCGTCGTCGGTGGAATCCCCGCGCTTGCCGCTCGGAAAGACGCCGGCGCCATCAAGCTGCTCGGGCAGCTGAAGTAAGGTGCCGTCACATGCTCGACGAGAAATCAATCTGGCGGGTTGGTGATTTTCTCACGCGCGGCGCTGAAGAGCATGGCGTTCTTCAGGTTGATGAGGCGAGCCTTTATAGGCACGTCCATATACTGCTCGCTGCTGGGTGGGACGGGCCACTGATGACGACTCCAAGGGAGGTCACCGAAATTTGCGCAAAAGACATTGGCCTGGCCACCTTCAAGGCGTCGGTTAGCGGATCCAAGCCGGGGCCGCTCGCAACGTCGGAACAGGCTCAGGCCGCGGCGGCGGAATGGGCCTATATCATCTTTTGCGACCTATACCGGGAGGACCCGGTTGAACGTGACGATGAGGGATATTGGGGCCTCACGATCAAAGCGCACTCGGTCATGCGAATGGATCGCACAAGGTTGCCGTACCTGCCCTGATCAGTGCCGATTGCGAGCCCGACCATGGAGGCGACGCGGATGTTTGTCCTGCTAAGGCCTTCCTAAGGCCGCGATGTTTTACTTCTCGCCGCGCCCTGCCTTAGCTTATTGCCGAACTCCGTTTTCCAAATCCACGAGACAGCCATGACGGCCGACGTTGCTCGGTGGCAGCAATATTTTCGCGACGCTCCACCGCAGCCTGGCGACGAGCAGGTCGGTGACTGGTCGCACGCGCAGCTTGTACGGATGGACAATCGATTCCGCGCCCGCCTCCTGCGCGCCTTCCTGCGGGGCAAAGAGAACGCCAGGCTGCGACCGCGACGTACAAGCCAGAGAGTTGCCGCCAGCGCGCCTAACCCGCCGCCACCGTCCGCTCGGCGCCCCTTGTGATCGTGCGCGCTACCTCGTACGCCACCCGATACACGAGACCGTCACCGAGATCCTTGCCGCGTAGTTCGACCGCCAGCTGCTCGAGGAAGGCGCCGCGCAGATCCCACGGCACGGAGAGCGCCGCCTGCCGCACCTCGTGCATCTGGCTGTCGGTCAATCGGAGCGTCATGGTCAGCCGATCAGTGGTGGCGGGAGTGG
>Ga0306922_10004769_pt1 | contig 12887 bp, 7 predicted proteins | sample sta12Cox44000082_FD_203758 | JGI IMG/M metagenome (GOLD analysis project Ga0306922, IMG submission 203758) | Lab enrichment of tropical soil microbial communities from Luquillo Experimental Forest, Puerto Rico - statoxic.12C.oxic.44.000.082 (v2)... | ecosystem: Environmental > Terrestrial > Soil... | reverse complement strand
GCCAGCGAGACGGCCAGCAAACCGAACAAGGTCGTGAACTTGATGATCGGGTTCAACGCCACCGAACTGGTGTCCTTGAAGGGGTCGCCGACGGTATCGCCGACCACAGTGGCGGCGTGCAACTCAGTCCCTTTGGCGCGCAATTCGGTTTCGACGACCTTCTTGGCGTTGTCCCAAGCGCCGCCGGCGTTGGCCATGAAAATCGCTTGGTAGAGACCGAACAAGGCGATGGAGATCAGGTAGCCCACGAAGAAAAATGGCTCGACGAACGCGAAGGCCAGGGTGATGAAGAACACCGTGAGGAAGATGTTCAACATGCCCTTCTGCGCATATTGCGTGCAGATTTCGACAACCTTCTTAGAATCGGCGACCGAAGCTTTTTCGACGCTCTCGAGTTTGATGTTGCGTTTGATGAACTCGACCGCGCGGTAAGCGCCGGTGGTGACGGCCTGAGCGCTGGCACCGGTGAACCAGTAGATGACCGCGCCGCCGGCAATCGAGCCGAGCAGGAACGGCGCGTGCATCAGCGAAAGCTTATCGAGATCGGTGGTCAAGCCCTTCGTGAGCAGCACGATGGTGGAAAAGATCATGGTGGTTGCGCCGACCACGGCGGTGCCGATCAACACGGGTTTCGAAGTAGCTTTGAAGGTGTTGCCGGCGCCGTCGTTTTCTTCCAGGTTCTCCTTGGCGCGCTCGAACTCCGGGTGGAATCCAAAATTTTTCTGAAGGTCCTGCGCGATCCCGGGCAGGGTTTCAATGGTGGACAGCTCGTAAATGGATTGTGCATTGTCGGTGACCGGTCCGTAACTGTCGACCGCGATGGTCACCGGTCCCATCCCCAGGAAGCCAAAGGCCACCAAGCCGAAGGCGAAGACCGCCGGGGCCAGCATGATTTGCCCAAAACCGGTGGTGCTCATCGCGAAGCCGATCGTCATCAGAAGCAGCATGGTAAAGCCGAGCCAGAAGCCACTGAAGTTGCCGGCAACGAAACCAGAGAGGATATTCAGCGAGGCGCCGCCTTCCTTGGAACTGGTGACGATCTCGCGAACGTGGCGCGAATTGGTGGAAGTGAAAACCTTAACGAATTCCGGGATGAGCGCGCCCGCCAGCGTGCCGCAACTGATGACGGTCGCGAGCTTCCACCACAGCGACGGGTCGTTCGCCAGATTCGGAATCATCAGGCTGCTGATGATGTAGGTGAGTACGATGGAGAGGATCGATGTCAGCCAGACCAGCATGGTGAGAGGCGCTTCGAAGTTCATCTTCGCCACATTCCCATAGCGGCTCTTGGCGATCACGCCGCTGATGAAGTAGCCGAGGCCGGAGGAGATGACCATCATCACGCGCATCGAGAAGATCCAGACCAGCAGCTGGACCTGAACCACCGGGTCCTTGACGGCCAGAATGATAAAGGTGATGAGCGCGACACCGGTGACGCCATACGTTTCAAACCCGTCGGCCGAGGGGCCGACCGAATCGCCGGCGTTGTCGCCAGTGCAGTCGGCAATCACACCGGGGTTGCGCACGTCGTCTTCTTTGATCTTGAAGACGATCTTCATCAGGTCCGAACCGATGTCGGCGATCTTGGTGAAAATGCCGCCCGCCACGCGCAGGGCTGCCGCACCGAGCGATTCGCCGATGGCGAAGCCGATGAAGCAGGCGCCCGCCAGAGTGCCCGGGACGAACAGCAGGATGAACAGCATGATCAGCAGCTCGACGCACACCAGCATCATTCCGATGCTCATGCCGGCCTGCAACGGGATGTCATAACAGGGGAACGCCTTGCCGGTAAGCGAGCCGAAGGCGGCGCGGGAATTGGCAAAGGTATTGACGCGCATGCCGAAGGCCGCCACCGAAAAGCTGCCGGCGATGCCGACCACGCTGAACAGCAAAATGATCACCACTTTGTAGGCTTCAAAGTTCAGCAGGAATCCAAAATAGAAAACGATGATTACGGCAATGAAGACTTCCAGCAGGATCAAAAACTTGCCCTGGGTGGCGAGATAGGTCTTACAGGTTTCGTAGATCAGCTCCGAGACTTCGCGCATCGACGAGTGAACAGGCATGTTGCGGAGACGAGTGAAGATCATCAGGCCGAACAGAAAACCTAGGGCGCTGACCACCAGGCCGACCATAAGAAGGGAACGGCCGCCGATGCCCCCGAGGAAGGTCGCCGAATCGAGGTTCGGAATGATGAGATTGGCTTCGCCGCCGCTCGACTCCTGGGCCCCCAGTGGGGTGGCGACGAGAGCCAACAAGAGCAGAGCTAAGACGGCTTGCAGAATCGCTTTCGTGCGGGCGGTTCCGGCCGCGTGCTGACGGGGCGCGCGCGGCCTGACACCAAACGTGTCGGTGATCAAAAGCATTACGGAGAATCCTCCTGGTTCCGGATAGCTCGGTCCCGTAGCGACCGAGACAGACGAGAATTGTCACCCGAAGACCACAGTATAGAAGATCCTGGCGTCGGAATACAAACGGCGGGCGGAGCGAGTACCGGGCCCTCCAGGATCACTCGCGGCAGATGCCGCGCTCGCTGCGCCGGATGAAGGCGACCAGGTGCAGCGCCTCTGGCGTTGCAATCTCGGCCTCGATGCGGGCCAGGGCATCCTCCAGCTTGAGGCCCGAGCGATAAAGAATTTGATACGCCTTCTTCAGGATCGCCAGGTCGCTCGCCTTGTAGCCGGCGCGCTTCAACCCCACTACGTTCAGACCCTTCGGCGCGACGTTGAAGCCGGTGTAGAGAAAAAAAGGCGGGACGTCGCTGTTGACGCGCGTATTGCCCCCGATCATGGCCAGCCGGCCGATCTTGGAAAATTGGTGCACCACCACGCCGCCCGAAATGAACGCCTGGTCCTCCACTTCCACGTAACCGGCCAGCAGGGCGCAACTGGCGATCACGGTTTGGTTTCCGATGCGGCAATTGTGGGCGATGTGGCCGGAAGTCATGATGTAGTTGTCGTCGCCGATTTCGGTGACGGATTCCGGTTCGGTGCCGCGGGAAATGGTATAGTGCTCGCGGATCTTATTGAAATTGCCGATGCGCAAATAGCTGCGCGTGCCGTCGAAGCCCTTGTCGAGCGGGGCGGTACCGAGCACGGTTCCAGAGGAAATGTCATTTTGCGCGCCCAGCGTGGTCCAGCTCTTCACATGCACGTAGGGTTCGAGCCGGCAGCCGGGGCCGATAGTGACATCGCTTTCGATCACGCAAAACTCGCCGATGCGCGTGCCGGGGCCGACGGTGGCGCTGGGATCGATACGCGCCGTATGTGCGACTGTGGCCGATGGATCGATGGGCATCAGGAGGCGACGTTGACCCCGAGGCACCCGTGTAATGCGCTCTGCATGCCACTTTGTATGATAAGGCATGCGTGTTCGAGAATTGGCGGAATGGCTGGGCGCCACTTATGAGGGCGACGGCGAGAAGGATCTCACCGGGGCGGCGACGCTCGAGACGGCCGGGTCGTCGGAGGTTTCCTTCGTCGGTTCCCGCAAAGCCGGGATCCAGGCCGAAAGCTCGGCGGCGGGTTGTCTACTGGTACCGCTCGAGTGGCCCAACCCGGGGTACCGCACAGTGATCCGGGTGCCGGAGGCGAGAACCGCTTTCGCACGCACCCTCAGCCGGTTCTATCCGACAGCCGAGCTCCAGCCGGGCGTTCATCCCACTGCCGTGATGGGCAAGAACGTGGAAATGGGCGCCCTGGTCTACGTGGGGCCGCATGCGGTCGTGGGGGACGGAGCGCGCATCGGCGTAGCCTGCAGCATCGGCGCCGGCTGCTCGATCGGCAAGAGGGTAGTGCTGGGTGAAGGGTGTATTCTGCACCCCAACGTCACGGTGTACGACAACGTGGACATCGGACGAGGCGCGATTCTGCACTCCGGCTGCGTAATCGGCGCCGATGGCTTCGGATACGTCATGGAACACGACCGTTGGCACAAGTTTCCGCAGGTGGGGCGCGTCGAAATCGGCGATTTTGTCGAGGTCGGTGCGAATGCCTGCGTGGACCGGGCGGCTCTGGGAGTGACTTCGATCGGCGAAGGGACGAAACTCGATAACATGGTGCACGTAGGGCACAACTGCCGCATTGGACGCCACGTGGTGGTGGCCGCCCAGACCGGTTTTTCGGGCGGCGTGGTGGTAGAAGATTACGCCGTGATCGGAGGGCAGGTAGGGATCGGCGACAAGGCGCGTATCGAGACCCGCGCCACGCTGGGCTCCGGCTGCGGCGTGCTGAATTCGAAAATCGTACGCTCGGGCGAAATCGTATGGGGCACCCCGGCTCGGCCGCTCAAACAGCATTTGGAGACGCTCGCGAATCTCGCCCGCCTGCCTGACCTCCGTCGCGAGGTGGCCGATCTCAAGCGGCAGCTGGCGTCGATGAAACGGAGCGCCTGACGCTGCTGGTGGTAGGCGGCCATTCGCGCAACATAGGCAAAACTTCGGTGGTGGAAGGCCTGATCCGCCGGTTCCCCCAGAAGAAGTGGACCGCCCTCAAGATCACTCAGTACGGACATGGCGGTTTGCTCCCACGCGTGCGAAGCCTGCGGCTGCGAGACGGAGCCGGAACACCCGTTCGCCCTCAGCGAGGAGTACGTGGCCGGTCCGACCGACTCCGGCGGTTTCTCGCGGCCGGCGCGGAGCGGTCTCTCTGGCTGCGCACCCCGATGGGAGAACTGGCCCGACGCATTTGTGGTGATCGACCGCGGCATGAATGTCCTTTGTGGGAAGCCGTCGCCCGCGGTGTCTGGGACCACAAGCCCCGGTTTGTCGTTGAGTCGCCGAACTACGTGACGGCAGCCGTCTCGGAGTTCGTCAGATCCAGACTTTCGGTCGAGCCGTCTCGCTGAGCGGCGGTGCGAGTCACTCGCGCGGCAACCTCTTCCAAAAGGCGTGCTGCGCGTTCTACCTGCTGTGTAATCAAGCACAACTGTTGATGAACCGCAGTTCCTGCTTCGGCGAGCAGCAACTGGAGACAGCAGGCACTGTAATCAATGGTACCCAGCGGCTGGCGCAAATCGTGCACCAGATTCGCAAGCACCTCTTCCGACTCGGTCAGAACCAATTGGCGCATGGCGGTGCTCGGGGGGATCACCAGTATAGCGCAACGCAGAATCCGCGCCAAGATTTTTTGCAACATTTTTGGAAGCGCCAAGCCAGCCGTCAAAGACGCTTCGATGACGTTGACCCGCCATCCGGTTGCGGCCCCTCGTTTAGGCTTCGTAGAGGAAAAGATCGGCATCTCGGATAATCGATTAGGGTCGCCTGGGGCAGTCCCTGGGAGCGCGGAAAATCCTGTGCCGCGAGTGAACGATTGCCGATGTCGAAAGATGACGATTCACTCGGGCGCACGCGAAGACGTTTCGATCTGAGCCCCCAAGACGCCCTCTCATTCGATCCGGGGATCCCGATCAGGAACTCCTCTTCACCGTAGGTGGCCAACCGAATCATGGCCGCGTGCGGAGGCTCTCCCGGGGGGCCTCGCGCAAGACAGCGTTTTTAGCCATGTGCCCTCCCGGAATCGCTCCTCCCCGATCTTCGGATTGAGAGCCGGCGGTCAACCGCAGGATGTAAGAGATACCGCTCGCCAGCCCATCGCTCGGACTCGGGCGGTACACCGTGACGACATCGGTTCCAGGCATCATCCAGTTCCGCAGCGCGACCGCGACTGACACTCTCCGCCCCGAGAACCGGGTGGACTTCAGTGCCAAGCCGCGCGCAGTGCCGACCGAGTAACCCCATTTTGCAAGAATGCCGCGGGGCACCGGCTGAATGAACGAGAGAGTTGTCGTCGGCCGTGGGTTCCGACTAGAACTCTCCGATGGCTTTATCGGCCGCAACCATCGGCAGAACGATCGGATCTGGGCACTCAGTAATCGACTCGAGCGGCGTCGTAGAATGGGGAATTCGCGCAAGTGTGGCTTTTGTGCGTGGGGGAGGATGACGGGTTGATTTCTAGTTTGGATACGCTGGTATCGCCGGTCGAGCCGCTGAAGGCGGCCTACCATCGCGATCGTTTGGAAGACGTCGGGTACATGACATGCATGACCCTGGTGCTGCTGGGGAACTACGCTCAAACCGGCCATTTCGGGGGGCCGCTGGCATACACGCCCTACAATGTGGCCGCGCACCTCGTGGGCCCGGAACTGGGCGGACTGCGGTACGACTACCGCCGCCCCAAGCACCCCTACGGCGACAAATTCATGCTGGCTGCCGGCCATTGCATCCCTACCTGCTACGCGCTGTGGATGATTCTGGGCCAGGCGCTGGCGCGGAAATATCAAGCGACCGGAGACCGGCGGTATTTCGTCGATCCCCATGTCGCGATGCTGCCAATCGACGCGCTGGGATTCCGGCGCGGCGCCGGGGCGCTCAAGACTCTTTTGCAGGATCAGGGTTTAGCCGACCATCCCTTGTTCGCCCAGGCCCGAGAGCGCGGCATCCGCGCGCTCTCCGGGCACGCGGAAAGCATCGATTGCACGAATGATGTCAACGGCGGCCCGTCCGGGATCGGGATCGCCACAGCGGCCGGCAAAGCCGCGTTTTGGGATTGTGTCGGGGCCGCCAGTCTCAACTCGCCCAAGGTCATCGCTTTTGAGGGTGAGTTCGCCCTGACCGAGGGCCATGCGCAGGAGCTCAAAACGCAGGCTCTGGCGCTGCAAGTGGGCAAGCGCTTGCGGATTCTGATGTCATCCAACAACGCCGGCATCGACGACAGCCTGCTCGGTGGCGTGATTTCAACCAAATACGACCGTTATCGGCTGGTCGATCAATGGACGTCCTATGGCTGGAACGTGTTCACACTGGAGCACGGGAACGACTACGGCGAGATCGTGGCGGCCCTCAAGACCATGGAGGATTGGGACCCCAAGGACCGGCGCCCGATGATCGTGATTGGACAGACCACAAAAGGCTACTGGCCTACCGCTGTAGACGGGAAGATCACCGGCTACGGCGACCAGCTGGTCGGCTACCCCAGCCACCCGTACGCCTTGAAGATGAATGCGCCTTATTTCGTGGCGCTGGCCGAGACCTTCGAGAAACAATACGGAGTCAAATTCGCGGGAATACGCGAAGGCGCGGTGACCGATCCGCGCGAACGGTTGATCCAATTCAAAACAAATATCGATGTGGTGATGTCGCTGCTGGATCGCAACGGATTGGGGGACTGGCTGGCCGACCGGCTGGTGGACCTCGGCGACCAGGTGCGGGACGATCTTCGGTTGCAGATCGACGTCGCGCGCGATCCATTTCTGGACGAACGGCTGCGCGTCGCAAACCTGCCGCTAGAGCCGCAAAAGGTCAAGATCAACAATCGCATCTCGGGCGCGGAGAAGGAAGCCACGATCACGCTGTTCCGCAGGCCGGGCGAGGTGGCCGGGACGCGGCGAGCGATCTCGGAAATTCTGAAGTGGATGAACTACGTCACCGACAACCGCTTCTTCACCATTGCCGCCGACCTTTCGGAATCGATCAATCTGGAACACGGCAATCTGTGGGGACACTACGATCCGGAAGCGAATCCGCTCGGGACCCGCCTCAAGGCCGGCATCGAAGAAGCGGGCAATGTATCGACCGCCATTGGATTGGTGAGCCAGAACGCTTCGGTTGAACCCGCCAGCTTCGCCGGGGTGTGGGCTATCAGCGGGACCTATGGAGCTTTCACGCCGTTGATGTATACCCCGGCCCGCGTGTGGAGCCAGCAGAACCAGGACAGCCGGTTCCGCATGGGTGTGCTGCACATTCTGGCGGGACATTCCGGCCCGGAGACGGCGGCCGACGCACGCACCCACTTCGGCATCTTTGCGCCTCAGGTGTGGAAGCTATTTCCCAGGGGCCAGGCGATCAACCTCAACTTCTGGGACTACAACGACGTGGCGGCGGGCTATTTCGCAGCCGCCGAGATTGCCGCCCGGGATCCCAAGGTGGGGCTGATTACAATCGAAGTGGCGCGGCCGGATTTTCCAGTGGCGGACCGCAGCCGCTTTGCCGATAGCGATCTGAGGGCGGCGGCGAAGGGACTGTACGTGATTCGCGACTTTGCCGCGGGCAAACCGAAGCACGGTTACGTGATCGCGCAGGGTTCCAGTTCGACGGTCAATCTGGTAAAGGTGCTGCCGCAACTGGAACAGGCGGGAGTCAACATCAAGGTGATCGCGGCCATCAGCGAAGAACTGTTCGATCGCCAGCCGGAGGCTTACCGCCACGCCGTGTTGCCTCCCGAAGCGGCCTATGACTTGATGGTGGTCTCGACGGGCACGCGGCGCGTCTGGCCAGTACGCAACCTGGGGCCGCTGACGGACCGCTATTCGTTGACCTCGGACTGGGACAACCACTGGCTCACCGGCGGGCTAGAGTCAGACGTGATCGCGGAAGCGCACCTGGATCCGGCGTCGATTCTCGAAGGCATCGAGCGTTTTGCCCGCGAGCGCGACCAGCGCCTGGCGCAGCAAAGGGAACTGCTGGGCGGGCGATAAAGACGCCTTCCGCCACGGCCAGCAGGCTGCCACGGCATCTCACCATCGCCACCACATCACTCGGCCGGCGCCGAGCGCGATGCGCACGCCGATCTCGCGGGCCGGGAGCTGCATTCGAATCCGCGGGACCCGGAACAGAACCAATGGTTATCGTTTGATCCGATCTTCACCCGGGCGGTTCTGTTTGAGACCAACGAACACTCCTGGCACGGGTTTCCGCGGATCCAACAGCCGGAATCCGAGCGCCATCGGTCGCGGAAATCAATATCAATGATCTATCTCTACATGCGAGAGCGGCCTGTGGGGAGATTGCGCCTCTGCACCGCACCTTTTATGTGCAGCGCCCCTTGCCCGCCTCGGTGCGACCCGGACATGTTCTGAACCTAGATGGGTGGCAGCCAGTGCGTCACGCGGCAGAGCGGCGCGACAAGTGGATTGAGAATTAGGCAGAGGATGGAACTGGCTAAGAGCGGACCGGTCGCGGACCACGCCGCCTATATTCGGGAGCTTCTCTCGCGGGTGCGCGCCGCGCTCACCGGCTACGTGATCGAGGAGGGTCTTCAGAAGGCCTTCATGCCGATGGCTGGGCGCGGCCGAAAATTGGCTTTCGCATCCACCCCTGGAAGGGATCAGAGCGCTGAGAGTGCGAGGCCGGCGTCCGGACTACGCCCCGGCGCCGGCGAGTCTGACGGTGCGTCTCGAGGGCGATCTCGTGGCAGACACGACGGTGCGGCACGGCGTGTTCGAGGTCTCTATCGGCGGCGCGCAATTTTCCCATAACCCGGGCGGCGCGCTTCGAAATCGAGTGCCAACCGCCGTTTCGCACGGAAGGAGACAATCACGAACTGGCGTTTCTGCTGATGGAAATCCGGGCGGAGCACCGCTAAAGACCCGGTGACGCCGGTGTAAAATAGTCGCGTTCACCAATCACCTGGAGGGAATCACGATGAGCAGGAAGTTGGACCGACGGTCGTTCTTTAGCGGTATTACATTCGGCGGCGCGTCGCTGGCAGGCGACCTCAAGGCCTTTGCAGCGGGCGTTTCGGTGGGGCCGACGGCGGAGACGACAGCGGGCAAGGTTCGAGGGGCCGTGCTCGACAAGGTCAACGCGTTCAAGGGAATTTCGTACGGCGCCCCGACCGGGGGGGCGCGGCGCTTCCTGCCTCCGGTAAACCCCGAGCCGTGGAGTGGCGTCAAGGACGCCCTGGAATGGGGCCTGGAAGCGCCGCAAGGGCCGCACACGGAAATTCCGGAAGTCGCCGCCACCATCCCAAAACAAGGGATCAGCGAAGACTGTCTGCATTTGAACGTTTGGACCAACAGCCTGAGTGGCAAGCGGCCGGTGATGGTCTGGCTGCACGGCGGCGGATTCACCAGCGGATCGGGCAGCTACACCATGTACGACGGGGCCAACATGGCGCGGAAACACGACGTGGTGACCGTCACGTTGAATCACCGCCTGAATTCGTTCGGCTTCCTGTACCTGGCCGGAGGCGGCGACAAGTATTCTCTCGCCAGCAACGCCGGAATGATGGACATTGTTCTGGCGCTCGAGTGGGTGCGAGACAACATCAGCAATTTCGGCGGCGATCGAAACAACGTGACCATCTTCGGCCAGTCGGGCGGAGCCGGAAAGGTCAGCACGTTACTGGCAATGCCGGCGGCGAAAGGACTGTTTCATCGCGCGATCGTGCAGAGCGGCGCTAACCTCCGAGGCGTTCCGGCCGCCGATGCCGCGAAATCGGCCGAAACGCTGATGGCGAGGGTGGGCGCCAAAACGCCCGACGATCTGCAAAAAGTCCCGATGGAGCAGTTGGTGAAGGCCACGCTCTCGACCCAAGGCCTGCGACTGGCGCCGGTGGTGGATGGTCATACGCTCCCCGGAGGCCCCTTCGACCCCACGGCGCCGGAAGTGTCCGCCGATATACCCTTGCTGATCGGGAACACCGAATTCGAGGTTACCTTTTTCCCTGCCACCAAATTCGAGCCACTCGACGATGCCGCCCTGCGCGCTGCGGTCAAACAGGCCACACGCGGCAGCGACGACACCGCGGACCATCTGATCGAGGTGTACCGTAAGGGGCGCCCGCGGGCGAGCAACTTGGACCTATCGCTGATCTTAGCGTCCGATGCCTTTACCGCGGCCGTGGCGACGGAAGCGGAACGCAAAGCCGCGCAGAAGGCGTCGGTCTACAAGTACTACTTTACGTGGCCGTCGCCGGTGCGGGAAGGCAAGCTCAAATCGTTCCACACCCTCGAGATCCCGTTTGTTCTGGAAAATGTGGACGAGGCCCAGTCGATGACCGGCGGCGGCCGGGACCGCTACACGCTTGAGGCGAAGATGAGCGGGGCGTGGGCCGCCTTCGCGCGCAGCGGGAATCCCAACCACAAGGGGCTGACCAACTGGCCGAAGTTTAACCTGGACCAACGGGCCACCATGATCTTCGGCAACGAGTGCACGGTGGTCAACGACCCCCATAAGCCAGAGCGCATGGCGCTTGCGGCGCTCCGCCAAGCTTAGCGCGAAAGTCGTGAACCGGATGAGCGCGTCCGGTTCCATGCTCACCGAACACCTTCCCTGGAGGGGGCGGTTCGAGCCGCCGCCCCATTGAACAAGCCCCGCGGTACGCTTCCTGTCACTTGGGGGCGCCATCCGCACCAATCGTGTGAGAGGGAGGGGTGCGGGATGAGCCAGCCTGTCCGGGTTTCAAGGGATTCGCTCGAGCAGACCCGCGCGGCTGTCGGATCCATTGGCGCCGCCCAACCAGACGGTCCAGCGGAGAGCGCGAGCACGAGTCTGTCGATCGCGAATTCCCGAGTCGCGATCCCCATACCCTTGGCACCTGAAATCTCAAAGTAAGCCAGCGAGTAAACGCGGGCTTCGCCTCGACGACATGCGGTGACCGAGCTAGCCGTCCAGTGCCCTTCGATTCCCGGGCTCGGTATCGGGCGGCAACATCGTGGGGACTGCGCTACGGGTTGACGTTCCCCGGCCGGAACAAGCGTCTCTGTGCGTGACTGTTCCGACTTCCGGTCGACTGGCTAGCCCGGCAAGGCCGGCGCGAGCACGCGCTCGGCCATCGCGAATTTCAGTTTCTCGATTCCCAGTCCGGTGGCGCTGGAGATCTCAAAGTACGCCATGCCGCGTTCGGCGACATGCAGGCGCAGCGCCAACACGCGCGCAGGGTCTTGCGCGACGTCCATCTTGGAAGCCACCACGAGCATGGGTTTGCTGACGAGGTCTCGGCTGAAGCTGGCGAGTTCGTCCATCACGGTTTCGAAGTCTTGGACCGGGTCGCGGCCGGAAGCTTCGGAAACATCCACCAGGTGAACCAGTAGGCGGGTGCGTTCGATGTGCCGCAAGAACTGGATGCCAAGGCCGTGACCTTCATGGGCGCCTTCGATGAGACCGGGGATGTCGGCGACCACGAAGCTGCGGTAATCGGGAAGCTCAACCACACCCAGGTTGGGTTCAAGAGTGGTAAACGGATAATCGGCGATTTTTGGGCGCGCCGCCGAAACGCGGGAAATGAGTGTGGACTTGCCGGCATTGGGAAAGCCGACCAGGCCCACGTCGGCGAGCAGCTTTAATTCCAGCCGGAGGCGCCGTTCCTCACCGGGGCGGCCGGGTTCGTGCTCGGTCGGTGCCTGATGGGTGGAGGTGGCAAAGCGCGCATTCCCTTTTCCACCGCGGCCGCCGCTAGCCACGGTGAAGCGCTCGCCCGGGTGCGTGAAGTCGTAGAGGCGGGCGCCCGTTGATTCGTCGTAGACAACGGTTCCGACTGGTATCTGAACCTCCAGGGACTGCCCGTCCGCACCGGTCCGATTGCTGCCTTCGCCGTGCCGTCCGCGCTCCGCCTTGTGCTCGGGGTTGTAACGGAATTTGAGCAGTGTGTTCTCGTGCTCCGAACTGACGAGAATGACGTCGCCGCCGCGGCCGCCGTCGCCGCCGCTCGGTCCACCGCGCGGGACAAACTTTTCCCGGCGGAAGGCCAGGCAGCCGTTGCCGCCATCGCCGGCCTTGACCAGGATTCGGACTTCATCGATGAACATGGAAAGCAGGGCAAGCCGACGCTGCCCTACGGGTTGAAGGCTAGTCGACCTCGTCGGACGGAGTGATGCTGACGAACTTCCCCATGCGGCCGCGGTCTTTGAACTCGACCACGCCCGTGACCTTGGCGAACAGCGTGTCGTCCTTGCCCCAGCCGACATTGAGGCCCGGCTTGATTCTGGTTCCGCGCTGCCGCACGATCACCGAGCCGCCCGGAACCAACTGGCCGCCGAAAACCTTCACGCCGAGCCGCTGCGAATTCGAGTCACGGCCGTTCCTGGAACTGCCTAATCCCTTCTTGTGCGCCATACCTCACCTACACCGAAATCTCGCCAACCTTCACTTCGGTGAACGACTGGCGATG
>Ga0306922_10004759_pt1 | contig 12895 bp, 8 predicted proteins | sample sta12Cox44000082_FD_203758 | JGI IMG/M metagenome (GOLD analysis project Ga0306922, IMG submission 203758) | Lab enrichment of tropical soil microbial communities from Luquillo Experimental Forest, Puerto Rico - statoxic.12C.oxic.44.000.082 (v2)... | ecosystem: Environmental > Terrestrial > Soil... | reverse complement strand
ACCTTCTCCGTCTACGGCGAAGGCCCCACCAAGATGGGCGGCGGCACGTCGTTCACCAGCCCCAAGGCGGGGACGGCCCAGGACATCCGTTACACGACCTCGAAGGACGGCGACGCCGTCTACGCCATCATCCTGGGCTGGCCGGGCAACGGCAAGCAGGTGACACTGGCGTCGGTCACCACTTCGAGCTTCAAGCTCGGCGCGAGCGCGAAGGTCTTCCTGTTCGGCGAGACGCCCGGCGCAGCGACCAGCCTGACGTTCTCGCAGACGGCCTCGGGTCTCACGATCGCGCTGCCGGCAGTGACGCCGTACTCGGCGCTCGCCTACGCGCTGAAGATCACCCAGAGCGGCAAGCAGCCCGGCCCACCACCACCGCCGCCCGACACCGGCTCCACGCAACCACCCGGTGGCGACGGGGGTGTTGCCCCCACGCCGGACGCCGGCGGTAGTTCGGGAGGCTCGGGGCCACCCACGACGGGCAGCGGCGGGTCCACGGGTGCAGCGGGAACCGGCGCCGCCGGCAACGGCGCCTCCGGGATCGGCGGCAATGGCCTGGCCGGAGCCACCGGTTCAGCCGGCTCGGGATCGAGCTCGGCGGGAAGCGGCGGCTCGGGCGGCGTCGGTGTCGCCGGCGTTTCCGGCACGTCCGGCGGAGCGGCGGGATCGCGCAGCGCCACGGGGATCGGGGGCACCGGCACCGGCATCGCCGGGACGGGCGGCACCGGCGCCGCGCCACCGCCCGCTCAGACCGGCGTGTCCACGGCCGGTGGCTGTTCGTGCACCTTCGAGGGAGGCGACCGACCGTTCGAAACCTGGGCGCCGTTGTGGTGTTCGCTGCTCGCGATCCTGGTCCGCACGACGAGGCGTAACAGGAGCTCACGCGATGCCACGCGCCCGCCTCACGCCGCTCCGCCCTGAATCAACCAGGAACTTCCTCGCCGTCAGGGTGCCTTTGCGTAGACGTCCACCACCGTCGCCCCATTCGGGGTTCGAACGATCGTCAGCGTCGTCCCAGCGACGGTGAAGCCTTCGGTGCCGCCCGGGATTTCGGCGTCGATTGTTCCTAGGCAGGTAAAGTCATAGGTGATCGTGGAGCCGGAAATGGTGCCGGCTGCGCTTATGCGGGTCGTTTGAGTTCCCGAGAGGGATGAAAGATCGAAGGCTATCGAAGTCGCGGTCACGTTCGACACGACTACAATCTCCCGCCGCGTGCTCGGCAGACCGCCGTCAGCGGTGCCGTACACGGTCTCCGCGGTCAGGTTGTATGTTCCCGCTGCAATGGCGCCGCCCGTAGCCGGCGGTGGCGTACCAAGGGCGAACAACGGGGTGACGCAAGGTCCGGCGGCGACCAGAGTGTTGCAAGTAGCACCCATGTCAGGACCGGCGCCGCTTCCGCACATCGCAACTCCGCCTGCTCCTCCGATGCCTGCAGCGCCGGTGCCGGCAACTCCCCCGGCACCACCACCACCGCCGTCGACCGACGAGCCGGCCGAACCGCTGGTCGCGTTTCCTGCCGAGCCCCCGGCGCTCGACCCGCCGGCCCCTCCGGTTCCGGTTGCGCTCGCACCGCCGGCGCCACTGGCTCCACCGCTACCACCTCCGTGACCGCCAGCGCCCGCGCCACCATTGCTCCCGGCGCTGGCGCCGCCGGCGCCTCCGCGCCCTGCGCCACCCGATGCCCCGCCCTGGCCGGCTACGCCGGCACCACTGCCTCCTCCCGCGCCTCCGCCACCACTTCCCGCGACGGCACCGGCAATGCCACCTCCGCCTCCGCCTCCGGCAGCAGCACCCCCGGTACCCCCGGCGTGGCCGCCGGAACCGGCGCCCATGGTTCCACCACCACCACCGCTCGCACCGGTTCCACCGTGTCCGGCGCTGCTCGTTCCACCAGATCCTCCGGAACCTCCAGACCCGCCGCAGTTAGCCAGCAGAAGCACCGCCACCAAACGACCCACCGACCCGAGCTTGTGCATGTGTCCTCCAACGAGAGGGATACGACCATCGACTACTGGCGCAATCTACAGACCCGGCGCAAAAACCCGCAACCAATGAAGTGTTTACCGAGCTCCGCGCGCCAGCGACGTGAGCGCCTCGGTCGTGCAGCGGGTCATTCGTTCACCAGCTGGGTCGTGAGGTTGTTCAGGTAGGCCTGCGTGACCACGTCTTGGAGGAGCGGGCCGCCGGGATCACCCATGGGCGAATTGACTACCAGCGCCAGCTCCATGTCTTCCGGTAAGAAATACGCCAGGGCTTGTTCCTCGTGGGCGCGGGCATCGTCGTACCAGTTCCCTCTCTTGCAATAGATCTCGCCGGCGGGGGTCCGCAAGCCGGCAGGAACCGGGACCCCGGACTGTACGGTTCCCGGGAAGGGATCCACCCCAAAGCCGTTGTCCAGCATGCCCTGAGCTGCTTCAGGGCTGAGGATGCCGCGCCCACGACGGAATTCACCCATGACGTTCAGCAACTGGTCCACGGAAAGATGCCAGCCGAATGCGCCGGCGCCGTTCTGGAGGTTCCCCGAGTTCCAGCCTGCACCGGTCTCACCAGGACCCGTGTAAGCCAGGCCTGCGGCGTCGGGGTGGTCGAACGTTGCTCCGGACACGCCCGCAGGACGAAAGACGTTGGTCTGGCTGAACTGAGCGTAAGAGAGGATAGTGACCAAATCCCACATCAGGTCATTGATGTCTCCGAAGTCGAAGAAGCCAATACCCTTGTATTCGAAGCTCCTGTCGATGTTGCCATTCGCCACCGCGAACAGAACCCGACACAGCCCGAAGTCCACGTTGGTATACGCGTAATTTCCCAGATGGTTCGGAGCGATGGGATCGAGGCTGATGCCGGCAGCGATCGCCGCCCTCATGACTTGAAAATCGATAATAGACTGGGCCGTCAGGCCGCTGGTGTGGTTCAACAAGTTGCGAAAGACGATGTATTCGACGTTGGGGCCTTTCGTCCAATAGTCCGGCAGGTAGTCGATGATCTGAGCGTCCGGAGAGATGCCTTTCTCCTCCAGGAGCAGCGTCATGACCATGCCCGTGATCAGCTTGCTCACGCTGGCGACGTGCAACTGCACGTCCGGCGTCCAGCTCTCCTCGCCATCCTGCGGCGCTTTCGCCCACTGCCAGTCTCTGGTGAAGAGGGCTTGTCCCTGCTTGCGAAGCTGCGCCGAGAAACCGGCAACCTTGCCCATCAGCGCGTCGTCCAGGGCAGCCGCGAACGTCGCGACATTCAAACGATGAGGACGACCATCGACGACACGCGGAGCCGGCGCGAACCTCAGTGGGCTCTCCGCGGGTCCACGGTCGGAAAAGACGCCCTCGAGAGTTCGAGGCCGGATGACGTGCTCCCGGATCTGCTTTTCATCGATGACCACGCCCCTCACCTTTTGCACGAGAAGCCGGCGCAGCTCCGCGGGGAATGCGGGGACCGGATGGGGGTGGGTCGTTTTCATGAACAGCCGCCTTTCGCGTGCCCCCGGTGATCACATCGGTGAGCGCCGCCGGACGCGCCCCGCAACCTCCAACGACTTTGCATCTCGTCCCTCCCACGCCGACTAACGCACGGGGTACGGCGTACTTCCCGCCCGGTGCGGTTTACGAACAGTTTCTCGAGGGCAGCGTGGTCGTCATCACCACCTGACGACGGCGAGACCGTCTCGCGCTCGCCGCTCAGTCGGTCGGGCGACCAGTCACGGTCGCGGCGGGTTCACCCGAAGTTAGGAGACGCGCGCAGGCACGCCCGGAGGGCGCGGCAGCAGCCGGCCGGCGAGGCCGGCGGCGGCGGCAGGGAGGGGGTGGCGCCGGAGCGGGATGATCGGAGTGCTCGGCAGACCGCGCGCGGTGAGGAGACGATTGGCGGCCATCATTCCGGTGACGATCGCCTTCTCCATGTCGTGGACGGCGCTGTCTATGCGCGGCCAGCTCCCGCAGAGGGTAAGATTCGGAATACTCGTCTCGAGCGGCGGCAAGTGGGCCCGATGGCCGACGGTCTGCTTGTCGAAGGTACGTTCGTTGACGAAATACTCGACGTGCGCGATCGCTCCCGCGACCTCGGGCCAGACGCGCTCCACCTCCGCGATGATGCCGCGACGAACGGTCGCCGGCGCGCACGCTTCGGCTTCCCGTTGGGCGAGGTAACTATGACACTCGATCACTTCACCGCCGGTCTCGTGTGCCCAGCGCATGAACTCGTCCTGGTAACGCGACAACAGAAAGTAGCAGTCTAGCCAGTGAAAGCATCCCGAGAAGATACCCATCCAGGGTTCGTCGCGCCGCACCGGTTTGGTGGTTACCACCCGGATGGTGACATTGGCGACCGTCTGGAGGTTCGCGGTGGCTCGGATCTCGGGGCGCTCGCCGAACGGCGGCAGCATCAGCGCCTGGAACCCGGGGATGTCGGTCGCCGAGACGACCTCGTCGCATGGGATGGTCACGGCCGCCGCGAGCGCCTCCGTCCCGGGCTCTCCGTCTTCGACCGCTGCCGTCGGGACGAGACGCGCGGCGGCGATGCGCCCGCCGTCGCCGATCTCGAAGCCGACCACCTTCGCGTTGCGTAGGACTCGCCCGCCGGCTCGCCGGATGGCCGCAACCAGCGGGTCGATGAGGTGCGTGCCGAGACTGCCGCGGAAGCACCACATCTTGTGGTCGGCGGGGTGGTGAAGCAGGGTCGACTCGATCATCGACAGGCCCCAGGCCGCACTGATCTCGGTGTGAGCGTGAAAGGTGCTGGCCTTGCACAGACTCTTGAAGATGCGGTCCATTTGCCCCGGCAGCCCGATCCAAGCAAACAGCTGACCGATCGTGACGTCGTCCCAGCGCCGGTAGTCGTCGCGGTGGCGGAAGGTGGCGATCTGGAGAAGCCGCGGCAGCGCGCGTGCGAGCCGGCCGACGTCGCGCGCCCCGAGGTCCAGCGAGCCACTCGCTCGGGCGAGGTCGACGAGGAACCGCCAACGGTTGGCCGCAACGTGCGAGGGCTGCACATCGAAGGGGGGCAGCCGCGTCAGCCTGCCGCCGACGTCCATGATGTAGCGGGTCGATGTGCACTCGCGCGCCGCGAGGTCCCATATCCCGAGGCGGCGGAGCAGCGCGCGCATGTTGTAGTACTGGAACCACATGCAGTGCTGGCCGTGATCGAGCGAGTGTTCGTGCGTCGTGCCGGCGAGGTCGAAACGGTAGGGGGCCCGCGCGCGGGTGCGTCCGCCCATGAAGCGCGGGTGGGCTTCGGCGAGCATGACCGGGACGCCCCGCTCGCCGAGGTGGAGGGTCGCGGACAGCCCCGCCAACCCGCCCCCGATGACGATCACCATCGCGTCAGTGCTCGCCGAAGATGTAGTCGCCTGACCAAGCCCCTTGCTGAGTCACCCTTCACGGTCTGCTTCACATCTCGCAAACAGGGCGCAATCGTCAAGGAAGCAAGCGTTTACGCCAGCAACAGGAGTCGACCGCGATCACGGTCACGTTAACGTTAACGTTAGCGTAAGCGTTGGGGCGTTCACGTTCACGTTGGCGGAACGTTGGTTGCCAAGTAAACGCTGACATTCCGACGCTGACATTCTTATGGGCTCGACGGAGCCTAGGAAGAGTCTGCCCGTTCTTTCCGGCTGAAAGGATCACGCCCGGCCGCCGAACGCGGCGGCGGGCTCTATCGAGGCGGGGCCGTCATGCGGTCGGCTCGACCGTTCCGACCGGCGGCGTCCGGAGCGCCTCGGCGGTAGCCTCGCCGAGCGCGTCCGCTGGATAGGCCTCCATCCCCATCTCCGAGAGGTCCAGGCCAGCACGTTCGTGCTCGGCGCTCACCCGGAGGCCCATCGTGCGGTCTATCGCGAACCAAGCCGCCAGCGAAGTCAGGAACGAGAACCCGCCGACGGCGACCACGGCCTCGAGTTGCACGCCCAGTTGAGCGAAGCCACCGCCGCGAAGCAAGCCGTCGTTCGCGAGGCCAGCGTACCCCTTCACCCCAAAGAGACCGACCCAGATCGTCCCCAGGATCCCGTGCACCAGGTGCACCGACGTCGCCCCGACGGGATCGTCCAGGTGCAGCCGATCGAACAGCAACACCGCCTCGGTGACGGTCACACCTGCGACCGCCCCGATGACGATCGATGCGCCGGGCGTGACGAACGCGCAGGGCGCGGTGATCGACACCAGCCCCGCGAGGCAACCGTTCACGGTCAGCGAGAAGTCGGGCTTGCCGTGTCGCCGCCAGGCGTAGAGCGTCGCCGTCAGCGTACTGGCGGCGGACGACAACGCTGTCGTCACCGCGATGCGCGAGATGGCGGCGGGATCGACCGCCATCGTCGACCCCGGGTTGAACCCGAACCACCCCAGCCACAGGATCATGCCGCCGGCGAAGACGTAGCCCATGTTGTGGCCGGGGACGTTCACCGGGCGGCCGCCCGGCGGATAGCGTCCGAGGCGCGGGCCCAGCACGATGATCCCGGCGAGGGCCGCCCAGCCGCCGACGCTGTGGACGACCGTCGATCCGGAGAAGTCTTTCATGCCGGCGCGCGCGAGGAAGCCGCCGCCCCAGACCCAGTGGCCGGCGACCGGGTAGATGACCGCGGTCAGGATCAGCGAGAAGACGAGGAACGAGCTGTACTTCATGCGCTCGTTGACCGACCCGGAGACGATCGTCGCCGAGGTACCGCAGAAGACCAGCTCGAAGAAGAACTTGGCCAGCAGCGGGACGCCGGCCCACCCGAGCGCGCCGAACATGCCCCGGTAGGCCGTCCCGGTCGCCGGGCTGTTGTCCGCGCCACCCAGCAACCAACCGCCCGACGTGCCCGCGAGTGTACCGTCCGAGAACATCAGCCCGAATCCGATCGCGTAGAACCCGAGCGTCGCGATCGCGAACACGACGAAGTTCTTGGATAGAGTCATCGTCGCGTTCTTCCGGCGGCAGAGGCCGGCCTCGACCAGCCCGAACCCCGCGTTCATGAAGAACACGAGGAAACCGGTCAGCAGGGTCCAGGCCAGGCGGTGTCGGCGGCGAACTTCAGTTCGTCGGGTGACAAGGGTCCGAGTATCCACGCCGGGCAGTTTCCGATTTGTGTCGGGCGGGTAAATTCGCCGCTGCCGGCGTCCAGGTACGGCGCCGGGCCTAATCCCAGAATCCGACGGACAGGGCAAACACGCTGTAGCGCTCGGCCCAGTCGCCTGCGGCGGAGAGCGAGGCGCGGTGGTAACCCCAGATGTGCAGATCGAGGACGCGCAGCTCGAGCCCGGCTGTGCCGTGCGCGCGCGACGCCACACCGGGGAAGCGCGAGGCTTCGTAGTACGTTCCGCCGCGCACACGGAACCAGCCCGGCACCACCTCGGCATCGACGCCCAGGCGTGGCGTCGCCGTCGCAGCGTTGCGCGTGGGTTGCAGCTCGTTGGCCGCGTAGGCCTCGACGCCGTTGCCGTCGTTCACGGCTCCAATGATCTCCACGCTCGCCGCGACGGTGAGGTTGTATTCGTCGCGATAGGCGCCGGGCGGCGGGATGTTCCAGCGCGAACGGCCCCAGCGGTACGCGCCCCCCGCGCTGATACCCCAAGGGGTGAGCGCGCCCGACGGAATGACGTAGCCGTGGCAGTCCAGCGGATTGCAGCCGAACTGCGGCGCGCCCCGATAGATGGGCACCGAGGCGTCGGCCCCGAGGCGAAAGTTGGCGTCGCTCGGGCGCCAGATGACGCCGCCGTCCAGGGGGAGGTTCACGTTCCAAAAGACGCCCTGGTGATCTGACACCGTCTGCGCGACGAAGAACAGGGCGCGCAGGCCCACCCCCACCGAGAGCTGCCCGTCCGCGAACGTGCGCGCCGCGACGAGCCCCGGCATGACCGTGATGGCCCGCAGACCCGGGACTGCGCTCCCCGACTCTGGTGTCATGTCCGTGGACGAAACGCCGGCGTTCCCCGCGATGCCCCAGCGCCCTACCCAGAACAGAAGGCTGCCCGCGCCTTGCAGCGCGTGGTCCAGGTTGATGGACGACGGGCCGTGATCGTTGATGTCGCCGGACGCCGATTGTCCGGTGAGGTCTCCCGTCCAGTCGAAGGGGTCTGCGTGATGGTCGGGACGCAGCGCGACCGACGCCGGGTTCGCGTAGAGGCCCATCTTCCCGTCAGCAACGGGCGCCAACGACCGCCCCATGGCGATGAGGTGCGATTCGCCGAGCGTCGGATCCTGGAAGAGCTCCAGGTTGAAGCCGCGCCCCGTGATGGGCGCGTACTGCGCGAACGCTGAGCGCGCCAAGGAGGCGACGGCGAACGCCACCACGCCGAGACGGGCCTGCCCGGACGGGATCACCCTTGCAGCCTAAGATCCAGTCGCGCCCACAGCCGTCAGGCGGATCCGCAAAATCGAGGCGAGCCCACGCGGTCAGCGTGGCCTGGCACACGAAAGCGTTTCGGCAAGACCGGCGGTTCAACGCGCATTCGGCGGGAGAATGCAGTTGCGATTCCTGTCGAAGTCTTTCCGATCTCCGCAAGTCCGCCGAGGGACAGCGGGGACGGCGGTGCTCTCCATGTCGCCATCCGCCGCGACGGGGGTGATCGTCTGCTTGAACGGGAACGAGAAGACCCGGCCGGTGGTGCGCACCTGGAGGCAGACGATCCGAGCGTCCGCGTCGACGGGCAGGTAGACGTCCCCCGCGAGGCCTCGCGCAGGGAACAACGTGTTTCGGCGGAGGGCCGTGCTCGACCACATTTGACGTTGCGCCGTGATCGAAGAAAGGGTGTTCTCGTGGGCCGCCGCGCTGCTGTCTGCGGCGCTCGCCGCGAGCGCGGCGCCTTCGCCAGGGTGGCCCGTCCCACCCCCTCGCGCGCTCGCCGCGACGTCGCCCGCGACGCTGAGGATCGCCAAGGTCTCGAGGAAGACCTGCTCATTCTTAGCAGCGGCCTGCTCGCGGGACTCCTGCACGGCGAGGTTTGTGAGGACCGTTTCGGGATCGATGATCGGCGTGGTGGTGGCGAAAGTGTTGACGCACTCGCTCGCGCGGCTCGAGTATGTGAACAAGCGTGGGTCCACCTCGACGGCGGCGTCGGTGTCGTTCTCGAGCTCGACTCGGATTCCGAGGTTCGCGCCCTCCTGACGATCGAATGCCACGGCGACCTTGACGCCGTCCTGCTCCTCGAGGACGGCAGGGTGTCCCTCGACCCAGATCACTTGAGGAGAGGTGGGCTGGAGGCTGATCAGGGAGGCGGGCGTCGCGCACGCCGACCCAAGGAGAGCCAGCATGGCCGCGACGGTCATTGGAGCTGTCCGGTTCATTCGGCAAGGTTGAGCAACGCCTATGCCAATCGCGAGCCTGCCGAAGTCCCCGAGACGTGCACCTGAGACACAGGGAGCCATTGCCCGCTGCGGAGATGACGCAATCCTGACACACAGATTGGGGCGCCTGCTGTTGTGGGAAGGCATCGAGGGCGGACTGCGGCTTCGTGGACAACGGGGGCGAGTGGCGAGCAGGAGGATCTGAATCGCGGCGGGTGATAAGGAACGAGAACCCGCGGCTAGCGCGGATGTCTGTACGTTCATGAATGGGGTGCGGTTCCGGATGGGGGTCTGCGCCGCCTTCGGGATCCTGTCTGCCGCGGTCACGTCCGCGAACGGCGCCGAGGTGGCGTACCACTTCGATCGCAACGCATTCGCGGCCACCGCGCGCGCCGGTGACGGAGCCTACGTCGCCCTGACGGACAGCGGCAACCTGCTGGCGTTCGATTCAGCGACGTACACGGTGCTCGCCGAACGCGTTCCGAGGAGTCCTGCCACGTGCCTCTCGACGGTTCCTGGCGGCATGGTCGCGGGGCTCGACGACGGCCGCATCGTGAGCGTCGGCGTTCCATCCTTGCAGATGAAGAGGATCGGCGCGGTCGACGGCCGCCCGACGTGGATCGGCAGGCGGCGCTCCGGCGCGCTGCTCGTGGCGCACGGCTTCGCGCCCGAGAAGCCGTTCGGATGGTCCGATCGCGGCCTCGGCTCGCTCGTCGTCGAAGAGTTGGAGACGGGTCGCTCACTCCGGATCCCGTTCGTCGCCACGACGTTTCTCCTCGATTCACGCGATCGCCTATGGGTCGGCGCCGACGAGGGCGAGTGGGGCGGTCGCCTAGCGGTCGTCGACCTCGGGACGTGGACGGTGCGCCAGCTCGAGCACCCTCCGGCCGGCGTCTACGGTCTCGTCGAGGCCAAGGAGGGGCGCGTCTGGGCGTACGGCGGAACGATGCACATGGGGATGCACCAAGCGTTCTTGAGCTCGGTCGACAGCGGAGCCGTGAAGGTGCTCTTCGACTCCGGGTTCGTGGCCAAGAAACGCCCCGATCGTCCGACCCTCCCCATCACTCACCTCGTGCCCGCGGGCGGGGGGCGCTCGTTCCTAGCGTTCTCCTACAATCAGGTCTTCGAGGTCGACGCGAAGCTTTCGCGCTGGAAGAAGCTGCCGGATTTCAGGGCGCGCTACCACTGGGGGAGGCCGGACGCGGTCGGGTCGTATCCCGCAGTGCGATCGATCTATCTGATGGGCGAGTCTCCTCTTCGCCTGCTGGTCGCCACAGCGTTGGACGGTTGGATGGAGCTGCGGAATGGACGGTACATTCCGCATCAGGTGGCGGGTCAGCTTGCCGCTACGCGCGTCCGGTTGGTCGATGACCGGGCAGGCAAGCTCGTGGCACACGGCGAGGGCGAGTCCTACGTCCTCGGTTCCGATGGTTGGCATCTGGAGAAGGTCTCGTCACCGGTGGCCCTCCCGGAGGTCGCCCGGCAGAAGGAACAGCCGCAGCGAACCATTCACCCGGGCCCCAAGGGGAAGCTCTTCGCCGTCTTTCGAGACATGCCGGAGGGGTGGAGCGACGAGCGCCCTCATCTCCTCGTGACTGCCGAGTGCGAGGCGGGACGTTGCCGAACGATGGGTCAGGAGACGACGATGCTCGCTCCGACCAGCACCTTCGTCACACCCGATGCGGCTCTGTGGGCAATCGACCAGCGGGGGCTGTGGAGCTTTCGCGAGGGTCACTGGTCCGTGGTGCTCGAGGGTTCTGGGCCCAGGATGGGACTCGGCTTCGGGGTCCGCGTGGTTCCCACGAACAGCCAACCGTGGTTCATCGACGGTCGCGACGGTGCGAAGCTGCTGTGGCCGGGGGATGGCCGGACGGCGCCGCGTCTCGTCGACGTCACGGGGATGGGGATCGAGGGCCCCTACCCCGAGGATCACGACGTCATCGCCTGCGCGGGCCGCATCTACGTCGCGAACGCTGACAAGGTTTGCGTGCTCGACGACAAAGGCCGCTGCGCGCCTCTGGGCATCAAGGGGGCTCGGTGGCCGCGTAGCCTCGGATGCGATCGTCGCAACCAGCTCTGGCTCGGGGGGGACGGGCTCTCGCGGGTCGAGGGCGGCGTCGCCGTTCCCGTTCACGACCTCGATGGTTTCATCGGCGGACGAGAGGTCCTCGCGCTGAGTCGGGACAGCGGCGCCGGATTGGCCGTCGTGATCGAGGATCGCGGGATCGCCGTGCTCGAACCGGCGCAGCCGACACGGCCTACACCGCCGAGGGCGCCGGACGAGGGAGACCGTGCCCGCGGCGACCGCGTCCGTCAGGCCGTGTTCCTATGGATCGACCTCGGCGAACCGTGGTCGCTGCTCGATCAGCTCGACATCACCGTGCGCAACGCTCGGGCAGGTGGATATGCCGGCATTCGAGAGACCGGCGTCCAGCGCCCACACTTCTACGAATTCTACGGCCCCGACGCCCGGCGGTTGGTCGAGCTCATCCGCCCCCGCATCGAGAAGGAAGGTCGGACTGCGCTCCTCGTCCGACGCGACGGCGAAGCCGGCGCGCCCCAGACGCGCATGGAGATCCGGCCGCCCGCGCTCACGAAGCCCGATGCGGGATCACGAGACGCGGCGTCCAGCGAGCGATGAACTACGCACCGCCGCATCAAAAGGCCGTGTGGTGGAATTAGTAGAGGCGACTGTTGTAGTGCCACGCCATGATGCCCATGACGTCGCCTGCGAACATCCGGGCGTCGACTAGGACTCCGGACGCGGTGAACGGATTGCCGTTGGTGAGGACCCAGCTCGCCCGTTGTCAGATTCTTCGACCAAGCGGCGCCGTAGCTTAACGAACCGAGGGACTTGGGGGCCTATTGGGTTGTGGCGAAACACAACGTTACTGTGACTTCACCCGGCAGTTGACCGTGGCGGTCGCGCCGGGCAAGAGGCCTTCCACCACCGTGGCCACTCCACACTTGCACATCCGCTCGTAGGCGTCGTTGATGCGTTGCTCGGAGCCGGCGTCGTTCTGGACGATCAGCACGCCGCGCATGCGCGCCAACACGCGCCCGGTCGCGCCGTTCACGCAGTCCTGGTCCTTGCAGGCGCACACCTGCTTCGCGATCGAACTCAACTCGTCCGCCCAGGCCGGCCCGTCGACGACCTTTTCGGCCAGGCACGCGTCGAGCGCGGCCGTCAGCTTGGCCACTGGCTCCACCGCCTGCGGGTCCGGGACGACCCCCTTGTACTTGTCGCGGGCGTGAGTGACCTCCGCCAGCGCGAGCTTTGCGCATCCTGCGTCGCCGCAGCCGCAGAGGGCATTCTTGGCGTGCTCCAGATCGCGGACCAGGTCGAACGTGCCGTTGCGATAGCAGGCGTCGAAGCGCGCGTGGGCTTCGTGCACCTCCGGCGGCGCTTCGTCCATACCGCCGTGCTGGTCCTCCAGGGCCACGAGCGCCGCGCGCGTGCGCGTGAGACAAGGCTCGTCGCCGCAGGTGCATCCTTGGTCCGCCAGCGTTCGGGCGTCCTGCCACCACGGCGGCTGTTGGGCGGACGAACCGGAGGCCACGGGCGCTTCCGAGCGCGTGGTGCTGCAGCCCCACCACGCCACTGCGCCGGCTCCGACCGCCAGGATGCCCACCCACGTACGTCCAGCTC
>Ga0306922_10004758_pt1 | contig 12895 bp, 9 predicted proteins | sample sta12Cox44000082_FD_203758 | JGI IMG/M metagenome (GOLD analysis project Ga0306922, IMG submission 203758) | Lab enrichment of tropical soil microbial communities from Luquillo Experimental Forest, Puerto Rico - statoxic.12C.oxic.44.000.082 (v2)... | ecosystem: Environmental > Terrestrial > Soil... | reverse complement strand
GTATTATATGTTCTTGCGGTTTGGCCGTGACGGTTATACGCGGATCATTAGGTACGCCCTCGACCACGCCCTGTACCTCCGCGATCGGTTGATCAAAACGGGCAAGTTCCAGGTCATGAACCAGACGCAACGAATCCCCGTCGTCGCGCTCACGCTCGATAAGTCGGTCAAGCGCTACAATGAATTCGACGTATCAAACAAAGTGCGCGAAAAGGGGTGGATCCTTTCTGCCTACTCCATGCCGCCGGATGCGCAAGAGGTCAATAGCCTTCGAATTGTCGTGCGCCCGCACCTCAACCGAGATGTGACCGAAATCCTTGCTAACGACATCGAGGAAGCCTGCAACTATCTTGAGCAGCACGGAGGTACGGCAACGCCGCCAAAGCTTCACGACATTCACAAAACCTCAGCGAAATGTTGACCGCGAGCCCGCAAAAATCACTTTGTCCATTTTCCCGAAGCGGCACGTGCGTTAGAATCTGCGTGTTTCGTCCCTCATCCCCCCATAAACCCCACTCCCAACGGGGGACGGAAAAACTCTATGAAATACTCAAGCAAAATCAGGCTCGTCGCGACTCTTTGTCTGGCATTCGCCGCATTGGGTCCCGCACGGGCAGCAGAAAAACATCTGACCATATTGTTTTCAGTACCCGGTCTGGAATTTCCGTTTTTCGTGCACATGGTCGGCCAGATTAAAGACGAATCAGCCAAGCTCGGGGAGATCGAACTTATTGTAGCCGATGGCCAGAAAAGTTCACCCAAGCAAACCGCGGACCTTGAAGCAGCAATCACCAAAGGCGTCAGCGGCATCGTGATCAGCCCGAATGACGTCGACGCTCTGGCAGCCGCGATTCAGGAAGCGGTCGATGCCAAGATCCCAGTTGTGACCGTCGACCGCCGTGTCAACAAAGTCCCCGGGATCCTCGGCCATGTCGGCGCCGACAACGTCAAAGGCGGTGAGGCGCAGGGCCTCCTCGTCGAGAAGCTGTTTCCAAACGGCGCAAACGTCATGAACCTTCAGGGTCAGTCCGGTTCAAGCCCCGCTATCGACCGCAATAAGGGGCTGCACAACGTCCTCGATCAGGCCAAGGACAAATACAAATTCGTCTTCGAAGACACCGCTGGCTTCGCTCGCGACAAGGGCCTTGCGATGACTGAGTCGGCCCTTGCGGGTATGGCGACGCCACCGGACGTCATTGTGGCCGCGAACGACGACATGGCGCTTGGCGCGCTGGAGGCCCTCAAAGCCCGCAACCTTCTCGGCAAAGTGAAGCTGATCGGCTTCGACGCCTTACCCGAGGCACTTGGACAGATCCAGGCCGGCAACCTGACAGGTACTATCGAGCAGTTGCCCGGCGGCCAGGCGCGCGGAGCGCTCGGGACGCTGGTAGGGTTCCTTCGCGATGGCAAGAAGCCGGACAACCAGGTGACACTGCTTACGCCTATTGCGATCACTAAAGACAATCTTAATCAGGCAGAGCGGCTGAACGAGGTGAAATAGGCTCCGGGTTTCGGCCACGGGGAACGCTTGTTCGTGCTTACTTGGCGCAGGCAGACGAGTTCAGCTTGCGCCTCTCTTGCTTCATTGTTCGCGGCAACTCAATGACGGAACCGCTGCTACGCATGACCTCGATCGGCAAGCGCTTTCCTGGCGTCCAGGCGCTTGACAATGTCGACCTGGAAGTGCTCCCCGGCGAGATCCACGCACTGCTCGGTGAGAACGGAGCCGGTAAGTCGACGCTCATCAAAATCCTCGCAGGCGCGCAGCAACCGGACAGCGGCACGATCGAATTCGGCGGACAGAGGGTGACAATGGCCTCGCCGCACGACGCGCAGCGCCGCGGCATTATTACTATCTACCAGGAGTTCACCCTGGCACCGAACATGACAATCGCTGAGAACGTCTTCATCGGGCGCGAACCAGGCCCTGGCGTTTTCGTGAACTGGCAGAAAATGGCGGCGGAGACGCGCGCGATTACCCAAAAACTCGGCCTCCAGTTGCGGCCAATGTCCATCGTTCGCGACTTAAACGTCGCCGAGCAGCAGATGGTTGAGATCGCACGAGCGCTGTCAATGAAGTCGCGGCTGATAGTCATGGATGAACCAACGTCGGCACTGTCGTCGAGCGAGGTTGAGAAGCTCTTTCGTATCGTTCGCGACCTCAAGATGCAGGGCCTGAGTATCCTTTTCGTCACCCATCGCCTCGAAGAGGTCATGCAGATCTGTGATCGTTACACGGTGCTCCGCGACGGGCGCCTGGTCGGCAGCGGCTCGATCACCGACACCACCATTGATGGCATCATCCGCCTCATGGTCGGCCGCCAGGTGAAAGCGCTTTTTGCCCATCGTGAGACCACGGCCGCCGGCGAGATCGCACTCAGGGTCGAGGGCCTGACCCGGCGGGGCAACGCGCAGGACCAAAATGCGACCGTGCTTACCGATGTCGGATTCGAAGTGCGGCGAGGTGAAATCCTCGGCATAGCCGGATTGGTTGGCGCTGGCCGCACCGAAATGGCGCGAGCGGTGTTTGGGGCCGACCCGTTCGATTCCGGTCGGGTTATCATCGGGGGCCGCCAAGTCCATATCCGCACGCCCCGGGACGCCATCCGCCATGGGATCGGTCTGGTGCCGGAGGACCGCAAGCAGCAGGCATTGTTTCTGGCCCTCGCCGTGCGGATCAATCTCAGCATGGCGGCGCACGAGCGGATCAAGCGTTGGAAGATACTCATCGACGAAGCCGCCGAGCGTACGATGGTTGAGGAGTATCGAAAGAAACTTAACATCCGCATGGCGAGCCCGGAGCAGTTGATCGCCAGTCTTTCAGGCGGCAACCAGCAGAAGGTCACGCTCGCTCGGTGGCTGGCACTGCGGCCGAAGGTGCTCATCGTCGATGAGCCGACGCGCGGCATTGATATCGGCGCTAAGGTCGAGGTCCATCACCTCCTCTTTGAAATGGCGCGATCGGGTATCGCGGTTGTAGCGATCTCCTCCGAACTGCCTGAAGTGCTTGCCATAAGCGACCGCATCCTCACCATGCGCGAAGGTCGCGTCACCGGTGAGATCAAGAGAGAAAATGCTAACGAGGAAATCCTCATGTCGATGATGACACTAAACGCGAAAGCGGCCTAGCCCGCAAAAATCACACGTTGCGAGAAGCGGCGCGTATATTGCGGGCTAGAACGCTCTTAAACAGACGCTTCGCGTCCGTTTAAGAGCCCGCCTAAAAATACATGAATGAAAACAAACTGTTTCTAAACTCTTCTCTCGAAAGAGCAGTGGAATTCCGCCATCGCTCCGCTATGGCGCGACCCTTTCCGAATTGTGGGCACGCCGTAGCTCGAAGAGCGAAGGTGGTTTTCGGCGCCAGCCCGGAATTCCGCGGCTAGAGGCACAATGGAGACAATGACCCAGAACCCGCACTCCGACGGACAGGCCGCATCCAAGACCGACATCATCGGTTTCCTGGCTCGCTTCGCACCCCTCATTTTCCTGATTGTGCTGATGGCAGCCTTCGCCATCGGCGAACCACGCTTCCTGACGCCACTCAATCTCTTCAACATCCTCCGCCAGGTCTCGATCTACGGCCTGCTCGCGATCGGCATGACCTTCGTCATTCTGACCGCCGGAATCGACCTCTCGATTGGTTCGCTCGTCGCGTTTGCCGGTCTGGTCGCGGCGGCGGTGTCGAAAGGCGGTGTTTCTAATCGCTTCACGGTCGGCGCAGGCCAGGAGGCGGCAAGCTATGGCTGGTACCTCGCTGCCCTCGCTGCGATTGGTGTTGGGCTGTTCGGAGGGTTTCTGCAGGGCTTTGCGATCACCAGGCTGAAGGTGCCACCGTTTGTCGTTACGCTCGGCGGCATGTCTGCGTTCCGTGGCGCTGCGCTTCTCTTCGCCGCCGGCGGCCCGATCAGCGGCTTCGAACCGGGTTTTGTCTGGATGGGCCAGGGACGCATCCTCGATCAAGTACCGGTGCCCGTGGTCATCTTCCTCACCTTTGCGGTGGTTGCTCACGTCGTCCTCCGCTACACGCGTTACGGTCGCCAGGTCTATGCGGTCGGCGGCAACCCGGAGGCAGCGCGGCTGTCAGGCTTGAACGTGCGCGCCGTGACCACGAGCGTTTACGTAATCATGGGCTTCTTCGCCGGTCTCGGTGCGTTCGTGCTGGCGGCACGCCTGAACTCGGCCGAAGCGGTCGCCGGGACGGGCTACGAACTCACCGTCATCGCCTCGGTGGTCATTGGCGGGACCAGCCTTTTTGGCGGCGTCGGCACGATCTTCGGCACAGTGATCGGCACGATCCTTATCGGGGTTCTGCTCAACGGCCTTGTGCTCATGAATGTTTCCTCGTACATCCAGCAGATCATTATCGGCATCATCATCGTACTTGCCGTCGCCTTCGATACCTTTGCCAAGTCCCGACAGCGGATAGGATGAGCGCGAATATCTCACGAGCCAAGGCGCTCGTGAGATTTTCACGCTGTTGAGCAGCTTCCTGAGCGGCGCTGGAGCCTGAGAATCTCATGTGGCGCCCGCCGGATGAGATTCCCAGGCTGAATCCGGCAGAAGAAAAACGGCGGGAAATCGTGGACGGTACGCGACAAGTTGCGAAAAATTTCGGAGATCGAAATTATATTGTAGTTAATTTTATATCCCTCCATTCGAAAGAAGCAGCAGATTAGTCTGGCGATGCCGCGCCATTCTGCAGGCTAACCACTTAAATTTTCACGTCATGAACAAATTCCCCAAACTCCATAACGCGATGTGGCCTGGATTGGTCGGTAAAGGGCCGGGCTCGGAACCTTTCATCGATCTCGATACGATGCTGGATCTCACCGTGTCGGCCCGAAACGGTGACGCTCGATTTGAAGGGGTTGACCTGTTCCTCTCCGATCCGCACATCAGCATCGATTCAACGGATGATCAGCTGAAGGAACTCGCCGATAAGATCGCCTCCAAAAATCTCGTCGTCGGTTCGGTAATAGCTCCGGTTTGGCCTCCGACCGGCGGCGGTTCCGCGATGGGCACCGCGGATGAACGGCGTCGTTTTATTGAACAGGTGAAGAAAGCTAGTCGGATTGGCAATACTCTGCGTGAACTCGGAATCAGAGCCTATGGAATAGTCCGCATTGATTCAGCGACTGATCCTGGGACCTGGGCCAATGACCCGGAAGGCTCGAAGAAGATCGCATCAACTTTTCGAGAGTGTTGCGACATCGCCAAGGATCATGGCGAACGTTTAGCTGCCGAGGGCGAGATTTGTTGGGGTGGTATGCATAGTTGGAAGCGAATGGTCGAACTGTTGGAACTGGTTGACCGACCGCAGACCATCGGTTTCCAGGCCGATATGGCTCACACGTTACTTTATACGTTGGGATATAACGCCCCGGGAGAAGCTATCCTGCCCCAAAGTTTTGACTGGAAAGACAATGAAAAGGTCCAAGACGCCTTAAAAACGATGACCAAAGCGCTACGCCCGTGGACCATCGACTTCCACGTTGCTCAAAATGATGCCACGGTCAAAGGCAGCGGCTCCCATGATAAAACCGGCAAGCATTGCCTGCCCGACGATCCAAACGGGAAATTGAACATTGCCCGCGATGCCGGGCATTGGCTTCGGGACGATAACGGGAGACTGACCAAGGCCTTTCGACATATTTGCTGGGATGGCTGCATGTTCCCTAATGAGGTGATGCTGAAGCAGCAGACTTGGAACTCCATTCTGGGAGCGATGGTCTCGGTGCGCGAAGCGCACGGGTGGGAAGAATAGGAAGATTCGAAACTCAACCTCCACCATAATGAAAAAACTCAACATTGGCCTGGTCGGCTATGGCTTCATGGGACGTGCGCATTCGAATGCGTATCTATCCGTCAGCCAGTTTTTCGATGTCAAATATCAGCCCGTGCTTAAGGCGGTTGCCGCGCGAGATCCGGAAAAGACAAAACAATTTGCGCACAAATGGGGTTATCAGTCTCACTACACGGACTGGAGACAACTTGTCAACGATCCCGACATCGATGTCATCGACATCGCCAGCCCAAACGATACCCACGCGGAAATTGGAATCGGAGCAGCGCAAGCGGGGAAAATGGTTTTGTGTGACAAGCCCCTGGCGCGAAATCTCCAGGAAGCGCAACAGATGGTCGACGCCGTCAAAAAAGCGGGGGTTCGTACCATGGTCTGGTATAACTATCGCCGGATCCCCGCGGTAACGCTCGCGAAACGGATCATCGACACGGGCAAACTCGGGCGCATTTTCCACTACCGTGCAAAATTCCTGCAGGATTGGACTATTTCGCCCGATGTGCCACAAGGCGGAAGATCGCAATGGCGACTGGATGTAAACGTAGCCGGAAGTGGGGTGACGGGCGATCTCCTGGCACACTGCATAGACACGGCGATCTGGTTAAATGGTGAAATAGACTCCGTCTCCGCTGTTACGGAGACCTTCATCAAGGAGCGAAAACACAACCTCACCGGCAAACTGGAAAAGGTCGGCATTGACGATGCCAGCGCGTTTCTGGCCCGGTTCAAGAACGGCTCGTTAGCGACTTTCGAGGCGACGCGCTATGCGCGTGGGCACAAGGCGCTCTACACCCTCGAGATCAACGGCGAACGCGGTTCGCTCGCCTGGGATCTACATGATCTGCATCGGTTGCAGTGGTTCGATCATAAGGACGAAGGTTCACTTCGCGGCTGGCGATCTATCCATGTCACGGACGGAGACCATCCCTACATGGCCAACTGGTGGGTACCGGGCTTGTCGATTGGCTTCGAACATTCGTTTATTCATCAGTTGGCGGATTTTCTGCATTCGCTGGACGAACAGAAACCGGCCGAACCGACGTTTGAGGAGGTGATGCCAACCGAAAGAGTTGTGCATGCAGTGCTCCAATCAGCGAAATCGGGCAAATGGGAAAAAGCTTCTTAGTCCGCTAACTAGACAAGGACGGGCCTTGATATCCGGGTTTAGTTAATCGTGCCTCGAACTCGAACTCGCAGCCGTGTTACACCAACCTCTGCTGTGACGCCGACGCACCGAAGGCCGAATAATCACCGTGGGTGCAAAGCTCCATCGGGAGGCAATCGAGGACGAGTTCGAGGTTAAAATTAGCGCCGCAAGTCGACACCGAGAGCAAAATTCCCCTCATCGTTCGCATAACGGGGTAAATACTCCGCTTTGCTCGATACTACGCTCTCAGGTGCCATAAGTTTCGAAGCTCGGATTTCTCTGTCCGCTATTTGCGTTCCCGTCCGGATGTGTGTTGACAGCGGTTTCCGACCTTTTAAATTTCTGGTGCACCGAGTGCCTACCCAGCCCTGGCATTTTCTTCACCCCCAAAAAAAATATCTGAAGGAAGGCAGCCGCTGGTATGCCTATGAGTCAGATCCTTCAACTCAGAAATATATCGAAGACCTTCCCGGGCGTTCTGGCGCTGCAAAATATCTCCTTCGACTTGATCGAAGGTGAGGTGCATTGCCTTTGCGGGGAAAACGGGGCCGGCAAGTCTACCTTAATCAAGATTCTATCGGGGGCATATCAGCCGGATGAAGGTGGAGAGATTATCTTTGACGGAAGAAAGGTAGTCCTGAACCCGCATCTTGCCATGAGGATGGGTATCCAGACGATATACCAGGAGCACATCATCTTCGAAAATCTGAGCGTCGTGGAAAACATCTTTACCGGGTCAGAAATCGTCAAACGGGGGTTGCTGAAGAAAAGTGAAATGAGAAAACAGACCGTTGAGGTTCTCAAATATCTCAAAAGTAACCTGGGCCCCGAAACGAAGATGGGCGAGCTTAGCAGCGGCGAGCAAAAGACCGTGGAGATCGCTAAAGGACTGGTCTTCAAGAGGAGGGTTATCATCCTGGATGAACCGACGGCGTCATTCTCCTCCCTCGAAATAGAAAATCTGTTAGATATTATTCAGACGATAAAGAACAGCGGCCTGGGAATCATCTACATTTCCCACCATTTGGAAGAGGTTTTCAAAATAGGAGACCGGGTAACGGTTTTACGTGATGGGCGCAAAGTCAGCGTGCACAACCTCAACGGCTTAACCAAACCCACGCTGATCAAGGACATGGTCGGACGTGATCCCTCCACCTTCTATCAGAGAGAAAGGGTGCCAATCGGCGAAGTCGTGTTTGAGGCGAGAAACGTGACTGGCAACGGCGCGAAAGACATCTCATTTGTCCTCAGAAGAGGCGAAATCCTCGGCATCGCGGGAATGGCGGGCTCGGGCCGCTCGGAACTCGTGAACGTTCTGTTCGGCAGTGCGCGTCTTGAGTTTGGCGAAATCCTGATTCACGGAAAAGTCGTCAAGCATTCGAGCCCAAGAGCGGCAATCAGGAACCGGATGTGCTTCATCACCGAGGACCGGCAAAACAGCGGTCTCTTCCTGCCGCAGACCATAGCGCAGAACGTCACCGTGGCGAATCTTGTAAACACCAGGGAATTTGTTGTTCGACAAGCCAACGACGTCCGGACTGGTGACAGGTTCGTAAAACTTCTCAATATCAAGACAACTGATTCCCAAACGCGCGTCGTGAATCTCTCGGGTGGCAACCAGCAAAAGGTAGTGCTCGGAAAATGGTTCAATACAAACGGCGAGATTTTCATTTTCGACGAGCCCACCCTCGGCATCGATGTGGGCTCAAAGCAGGAGATCTACAAGGTGATGATTGATCTCCTTAAGCAAGGCAAAGCCATCGTCATGGTATCCTCCGACATGCCGGAAGTCATCTCTATGAGCGACCGGGTCATGATCATGAAAAACGGACAAAAAATGGCCGAGCTTACCACCGACGAAGTTTCGGAAGAAAATATCCTCACCCATTCGATAGGAGACAAGGCAATATGAAGAGAATTGCGGAGCGGAAACAAGGAGTGCGGACATCTCTCTTCAAGCGGCACGAGAATCTGACGGTTTTGTCGATCTTTGTCGGGTTTGTTGTCATTATCGTAATTCTCCAAGTGATCATGACGGGGGGACATCGGTTCCCCACCTTCATCAGCCCCGTTAATCTGCTGAACATACTGCAGCAGGTCGGTGTGCCAGGAATTGTTGCCGTTGGCATGACGATTGTCATGATTTCCGGAGGGATCGATCTCTCGGTTGGGATGCTTGCTTCTCTGGTTTCCATCGTGACTGCGTCAGGAATATCGAAGTGGCACCTCGGGGTTGTTCCTTCCATAGCGGCCGGAGTTCTGACAGCTGTCGCACTCGAGACCGTGATGGGTTACATCATTTCCCGCACGAAAATAGAGCCGTTCATCATCACCCTTGGGGGTATGATCACTTTTCAGGGAATAGCGCTTCTTCTCTGTAATTCACGCGAAGTGATCATGAAGGGGGAGCTGGACTTCTTTAAGCTCAACCTCATACAGGGCGCAAAGGATCCGCTCAGTGGTCTCAATTTGATCATTCCGCCCTATGTCCTGATTTTTTTCGTCATCGCCCTGCTTGGTGGGCTGCTTCTGAACTACACGAAGTACGGTCGAAGAATCTATGCGGTTGGGACCAATCCCTATGCGGCTTACCTGGCTGGTATCAACGTCAAGAACATGAAGCTCTCGGTGTATGTGATCATGGGCTTTCTTGTCGGGATTGGCGCAGTCATGCTCCTTTCGCGGGTGAACACCGGTATCGTTACCCTGGGACAGGGTCTGGAGATTGACAGCATTGCCATGGTTGTCATTGGCGGAACGGCGTTGAAAGGCGGCAAGGGTAACATCGTGGGCACGTTGATAGGCGTTTTCTTTCTGGGCTCTATAGGCAACGCCATGAATATGCTCCGCTTGCCGTCAGAAGTGCAGTTTGTTGCCAAGGGCCTTGTCGTAATAATCGCGGTAACGGCGGGCGACGTTTCTGCCAGAGTTTCGGAGTTTATGTCACGGAGGAAGGAGCTGCGTTCGCGCAGCGCAACTGGTCGGGAAAGGAGGGTAAGACTAGAATCAACAAGATAGCTATTAACTAGAATAAAAGAAAGTGCATACAAAGAATCAAAGGAAGAAGCGGATGAAACGTCTGGCATTATTGTTAGCAGGTTTTGCTTTTCTGGGGGCTATAAGCTTTCCTGGCAGCAACACGAAAGCGGCTGAAGGCAAGAAGGTCATTGGTTACTACATAGATGCCCCAGATGACTATTACAAGGCGGGTTTCCAGGTGTTCAAGGCGCTCGCAAACAAGGCGGGTTGGGAGGTGTTGGACGTCGTGGGACAAGGGACCGCGCCCGAGCAAGTCTCTGCAGTCGAAAACTTCATCACTCAAAAAGTCGATGCCCTCGTAGTTGTTCAGAACTCGCCGGAGACCACTTCCGAGTGTCTGAAGAAAGCCTCTGCCGCAGGCATTCCGGAGTTTCACCTCACGCATAATCCGCCGAACGAGCCCGGGCTCGCTGGCTTCGCCGGATTTGACTGGGTCTACGACGGGGAACTCGCAGCCAAGTCGGCGATGAAACACAATGTCAAAAGAGTGGTCATGATCGAAGGAAAGCTCGGCCAAGGCACCGCTTCCGCTCAGACTCAAGGCTTCGTCCAGGGATACCAGAAGGCGGGCAAGGATGTCGGCGAGCTCGGCAACCTTGCTAGTGTTGTCGGTGTGAAGGGTGCAGGGGGCAAAGACCTCCAGGTCGTGTTCTGGGGTTCGGGCGGTTGGTTCGCGGATCCAGCCAAGAAAGTGATGCAGGACGCCATCACAGCCCTGGGGCCAGATGGATTTGACGGTGCGTATGTCCAGAACGATGAGATGATGACCGGCGCCCTCCAGGCCATGCAGGAAGCCGGGCTCGATCCAAGCAAATACTGGCTTGGGGCCAGCAACGGCAAAGAGAAATCCTGGGACTGGGTTGCAAAGGGATTGACGACTATGGACGTTAATCAGTGCCCGACGCTCGAGGCGGATATAGCGTTTCAGCAGATCACCGCCCACTTTGACGGAAAGCCCTATAAGAAGGCCGTATTTGTGAACTTTTTACCCTACGACAAGGACACGCTTGACAAGTCTAAGCTGATTCCGTGGATCCAGGAGGACTACCTGGCAAAGCGAGCGGCGAACGCCTTCAAGTACGACATCAACGATCCCGTCTTCAGGGCAAATCCGGCTTACCAATAAACGGATGGGGCGCAACGTGACGCCAAACGTTGCCAGATCGTATAAGCGAGGGAGGGACGGCCTCCGTGCCGTCCCATTTTTCTGCTTCCTGCTCAGCTGGCAGCTCGAAGATCTGCCGTTGGAGGGGCATTGCTCGCAACGCCCGGAAACGCGGTAAAAGACAAATTGTCTGGTTTTGGCGAAACGGGGACGTGAGAAATGCGGGTTAGCCGGTCTTTGCAAGAGCGCTTGGCCGGGAGAGTCTTGCTTCAAAACTCGCAAGCACACCGGGGCTCCGAGCATTTTATCCATGAGGCTCAGATCGTCTGGATACGCGCTCGCCGGTATACAAACGTCTGCCGCTCCTTCAGAGCGGATCGCCTATTAACATTCAAGACCCAGGCTTCCGCTTCGCTCACCGCTTCGCTCCACCCTGGTCTCTTACGCCTTCGGCGTATTGTCAGATGCACCTCCCAGTAATAACTCAACCGTAGTATACCGTTTTCATCACGCTAAAACACATACAAGCAACTCCCCTCAAAGAGGAGGCGCTCGCAGGTCCTTGTAAATGCCGGCTACCTTTTTAGCTTGATCGCTTTGTACGCTTTCATCGTCTCGGTGATTGCCCTTTCCACCGGCAACCGCTCCATACTCGAAGCGCCGTAAAATCCATGGACTCCTTCAGTCCGATGAAGGACGTACTCAGCGTCGCTCGGTTCTGATATGGGGCCTCCGTGACAAAGAACGATTACATCCCGGTTCACGCTTCTTGCGGCGTCGGCGATCTCCTGCACTTTTGCCGGTGCATCCTCGAGGGTGACCGCGGTGGTTGCGCCTATCGAGCCCTTGGTCGTAAGTCCCAAATGGGCAACCACAATGTCCGCACCAGCTCGGGCCATGGCTTTTGCATCATCAGCGCCGAAACAATAAGGAGTAGTCAACAGGTCCATTTCATGAGCCTGACGGATCATGTCTACCTCGAGACCATACCCCATGCCGGTTTCTTCCAGATTTTGCCTGAACAATCCGTCGATTAGACCAACAGTCGGGAAGTTCTGTACTCCGGAAAAACCGAAATCTGCTACTTGTTTGAGGAACAGGGGCATTTGGCGAAACGGATCCGTTCCGCAAACACCGGCCAGAACCGGAGTATCCTTTACCATGGTCAAGACTTCACCGGCCATCTCCAGGACGATCGCGTTGGCGTCTCCATACGGCATGAGGCCGGACAGAGAGCCGCGCCCGGCCATGCGATACCGGCCGCTGTTATAAATGATGATCAGATCGACCCCGCCAACCTCTTCAAACTTGGCCGATATACCGGTCCCGGCTCCCCCTCCGATGATTGGACGGCCGTCTGCGATTATTCTTTGCAATCGCTCACGAACTTGTTGGCGAGTAAAGCCCATAAGATTCCTGGAGGGAAGCTGACATGACATCGGCCCTAAACATGCATCTTCCTTCTCTGAATTAGCTCGAGCATCATTCCCACGGCTTTGGCAGCGAAAAGGGGATCATTGACATTCAGGTCTAGCTCGACCACTGGAATGTCCGGCTTGAGATTCGCCTTGATTGCATCAAACATCGCGCGATCGGCCTCCCTGTCGCAGAATTGCTGACCCTCGCCATCCAACATGGAAACGCCCCTTAGCGGGATCAAAAATGCCACGGGGCCGTTCGCAGCGTTCGCTTTTCCTGCAAAAATTTCTCCCAACCGGCGGTTTTCTTCAACGTTGGTTCGCATCAGCGTCACCGAAGGATTCCATTCATAGAAAAGCCGGTTTGCTCGTCGAAAGTTTTC
>Ga0306922_10004757_pt1 | contig 12895 bp, 3 predicted proteins | sample sta12Cox44000082_FD_203758 | JGI IMG/M metagenome (GOLD analysis project Ga0306922, IMG submission 203758) | Lab enrichment of tropical soil microbial communities from Luquillo Experimental Forest, Puerto Rico - statoxic.12C.oxic.44.000.082 (v2)... | ecosystem: Environmental > Terrestrial > Soil... | reverse complement strand
CGAGAACAGGTCCACGCCCTCGAGGAAGAAGGTGCGCTTTTCGGGGTAGAACAGCGCGAAGCGCTCGTTCGCCACGATCTGCGCCGCGTCGGCCTCGATCTGCGAGAAGTCGGGGTTGTACGTGCCATCGAGCGCCAGGCCGGAGAGCGGACTCCACTTCACGTCCGCGCCCCACTGCCCGTCGGTCGGGCCGGCCTGGAGCGGCGTCCCGAGCGGGGCATTGCCGTCATCCGGGAGCGACGCGGTCTTCTGAGCGGTCGCGTAGGGCGCGACCACCAGATGCGAGCCCTGCGGCAGGTTCTCGAGGCCGGTCATCTTGCTCGAGTTGCAGATGAAGCAGCTCACGTCGCGCGGCAGCCGGGCGCTGAAGAACTGGTAGTGCTGCTCGCGCGGGTAGTTGCGGTAGAGCAGGATCCCCCACGTCGGCGCCGGCGACCGCGCGTAGCGGAGCGAGGCGAACGGCACGCGGATCTCGAGCGTCCACCCGGTGGCCGTGATCTTGCCGGCCGAGTCCCAGAACCAGTCGGGCGAGCTGTCCTCTCCGGTCACGTCGCTCGAGATGGCGTCGTACTGGAGCCCGTTCGCGTTGGCGAGGAACATCTGCGCCGTCTTCCCGTCGTTGCGGCTGTCGACGATGATGCCGCCGTAGTCCGTGGTGCCCGAGATCTGGTCGTGATCGCCGAGTGGCGCGCGGATCAGGCCGGGGTTCGGATCGGCGAACTCGAACGCGGCATACAGGTACTTGTCGTCGTAGGCCAGGTAGCCGACGTTCTTGACCTGCGGCTCGACGCTGTCGCCGACGCGCGTCTCGTACCATTGCGTGATCGGGGGCACGCCCTTCCAGCCCGGGTCCGAGAGGTCGCCATCGATCGTGATCGGCGCGCTGATGCGGGTGATCGTGATCGGGGGGCCGGGCTGGGGTGCGGCCGCGCGCGCGACGGTGGCGCTCGCCAGGCAGGCGAGCGCCGCGAACGCGGCACGCGGGTACCACGAACAGGCGGGCAAGGCCATGGGCAACGGTCCCTTGGATGGGCGGATCCAAGTGAGGGTGGGACCGCGCACGACCGCGGTCGTGATCCCGGCACGACGGTTACGCGCATCCTACGGACGCGGTTGCACGACGCGCGCCGGATGGCTTCCGACCGTGGGCGGATCCAGCCCGAGCGCCGCGGACCGCGCGCCGAGCGCGCGGCGGCTCAGCGAACCACGGCGGCGCGCGCGGTGAGCCGATCGTGACCGTCGGTGAGCGTCACGAAATAGATGCCGGGTTCGAGCTGGCCTTCGGGGTCGAGGTCGAGCACGTGCTCGCCCACCCCGAGCGTGCCCGCATCGGCGACGTACAGCCGCCGCCCCGCGAGATCGTAGAGCTCGAGCGCGGCCGGCCGCGGCGATGGGATGCGGAACCGCACGTGCAGGCCGTGCGGCGTGGGGTTCGGACTCAGCGACACCAGCTCGAGCCGGCGCGGCGGCGAGGGGCCCGGGGTATCGAGCGTGGCCCCGTCGCGCGCATCGAGGACGTAGGCGCGCACGCCCGGTTGCGGCGTGCCCAGCGCATGGTCGGCCCAGTCGCTCGCGAACATCACGCGGCGGCCGTCCGGCGAGGGAACGCCGTGGGCCTCGGAGTCGAACGTGGCCGCGGTGCTGTGGTAGTGGCCGAAGCGCTGCACCTGCCCGCTTCCGTCGATGCGCACCGCCACCACCTCGCCGAAGAAGCGGAAGCCCTGGTACACCGGGTCCCGCGAATACGTGACGTAGAACCAACCCGGCCGCACGAGGTTGCGCGCCGAGCCGTGCGAATAGGACGGCTCGTTATTCGGGTTCGTGAGCGAGGTGACGAGCCCGTCCCGCAATCGCACCTTCACCACGTGCCCGAGATTCGACCCCGGGCAGGCGCGGCCCCCGATCAGCACGTCCTCGTTGTCGTCGTCGGGGTCGTACGTCATGTCCGCGTGCTTCAACGGGAACACCCAGCCGTTTGGCCGCGACTGGAACGAACCGCAGCGGAGCGAGGCGTCGTCCATGTTGTGCGGCCGGATGACCAGCGCGGAGTCCACGTCGAAGATGCGGTGCATGTCGCAGAGCGTGTCGCACGTCGGCATGCCCGCGAGTGCCAGCGCGCCGTACTTGACGTCGATGTATCGGCCGGAGGGCGAGATCGAGACGTTGCCGATGAAGCCCGAGTCGGGACGGGCCACGTCCAGGCTGCACGCGGCGAACGTGTACACGGGGCCGATCCGCAGGTACGGGTACGGCGGTGCGACGCTGGAGGGCGGATCCATGTCGATGACCACCATCTGGTGCGCGTTCGCGATGGCCACGTACCGCCCCGAGTTGGAGACGTTCCCCTCGCCCGAGCCGATGCCGTAGTCGGAGACGATCGGCAGCGGCCAGCTCCGGGTCTTCACGCAGTTCTCGACGTCGAACCACATCAGCTCCGTGCCGGTGCGATTGACGTTGATCTCCTCGCGCGAGTGCACCAGCTTCGGGTGCCAGCGGGCGTCCCAGCGGTCGTAGCTGGGACACGGTCCGTGCACCGGCTGGTAGCTGTTGCCGTCGAGGTACACGGGATCGAGCCCGTTCCCGCTGTTGTCGATCGTCAGCCGCGTCATGGTCGAGTTCCAGGGCTGGACCTTGGAGTACACCTGGCGCGACACCGTGCCCCACGCCGAGCCGAGCGGGCCGATCGGCTTGCCGGCGTCGTCGGTGACGCGCGTGAGCACGGTGCCGAACGTGGGATCGAGCATCGCCAGTTCGTACAATGGCCGGGTCACGTTCGGCACCGTGAACACGGCATCCGAATCGGTCACCATCGGGATGAACCCGGGATAGCTCGTTGCCGCGACGCCGTCCGCCGGAATGGCGAACAGCGCCAGCAGCAGCGCGGCCGTGTGCGGGACGGCCTGCACTGGGCGCTTCATGGTTGGAGTGAAGCCTCGGACGAACGACGGAACGTGATGGGAGCGCGAGGTTTCAGCCGTCGAGTCTAGCAGTTACCAGCGTGTCACAAGCGCCGAAAACACCACTTCGGCCACTGTGAAAGGGACCGCTTCGTGCGCGCCGCACGGCACGGCAGGAGCCCGTGTGGTGCAGGCTCACGACGTTCACTCCGGCGTGACGCCGGAGGATCCGGTCGCCGGTTACTTGCCCATGAGCCGCAGCACGCCGACCGTCATCTGCGGCAGGTAGGTGATCGCGAGCGTGCCCGCGCCGAGGATGATCAGGAACGGCACGACGTGCCGGTAGAGCTGGGGCAGCGGCTTGCCGAATCGCGAGCTGGCGAGGAACAGGTTCAAGCCCGCCGGCGGGAACAGGAACCCCAGCTCGAGATTGGCGAGGAACACCACGCCGAGATGGATCGGATCGACGCCGAACGCCGCCCCGATCGGCGCCACGAGCGGCGCGAGGATGACGATCGCCGAGTAGATCTCGAGCACGCTTCCGAGCACCAGCAGGACCAGGTTCAATGCGAGCAGGAACACGTGCTGCGAGTGAATGTGCGCGCGCACCGTCGTGAGGAGCAGGTCCGGGATCTGGGCGTCGACGAGCCAGCTCGTGAGCCCGAGCGCGCTCGAGAGCAGGATCAGCACCGAGCCGCACAGCACGGCGGCCTTGACCAGCACGCCCGGCAGCTCGCGCACCGGATGGATGTCGCGGGTGACGAAGCACTCGACGACCATCGCGTAGCCGAACGCGACGGCGGCCGCCTCGACCATGGTCGTGAGCCCGGTCGAGAACAGCCCGACGACGATCACCGGCACCGACAGCTCCCAGCGCGCCGCCCAGCCGGCGGCCGCGGCCTCGCGGAGCGAGAACGATTGGCGGCCGCTCACGTGCCTCCTGCCCACCGCCATGCCGTAGACGGCGACGATCAGGATGAGCAGCAAACCCGGCAGGAGTCCCGCCAGGTAGAGCGAATCGGCCGGCACGTTCGCGACCACCGCATAGAGGATCACCGGCAGGCTCGGCGGCAGGAGCAGGCCCAGGCTGCCGGACGCGGTCACGAGCCCGAGCGAGAAGCCCTCCGGGTAGCCATCCTTGAGCAGGATCGGCAGCAGCAGCCCGCCCAGCGCCATGATGGTGACGCCGGAGCCGCCGGTGAACGTGGTGAACAGCGCGCACACGGCCGCCACGAGCACGGCGACGCCGCCCGGCATCCAGCCGAACAGCGCGCGGAAGAAGCGCACGAGCCGCTGCGACGCCTGCGACTCCGCCATGACGTAGCCGCACGCCGTGAGCAGCGGCACCGCGGGCAGCGTCGGCGACACCATCAACCGGTAGATGTCGGCGGTCACGGCCGAGACCGGCACGGCATCCTTGAAGAACAGCGCCAACGCGATGCCGCCCATGGCGACGAACACCGGCGCGCCCACCAAAGCCGCGAACCCGATCACCGCGACGAGCGGCAGCGACAGCGCCGGCCCGGCGGTCGGGACCAGGCCGAGCGCGAACGCCGCCGCGATCGTGGCGAACGCCACCGCACGCCCCTTCCAGCCGCTCGAAGCTCCCCACGCCATGCGCAGTGCGAGCAGGCCGAACGCCAGCGGCATCACGCACTCGCTCACCCAAACCGGAAGCCCGATCGCCAGTTGCTTCCCCTGCTCGCGGTCGGCCGCGACCACGCCGTAGGCCGAGTACGCCAGCACCGCGCACACGGCGGCGGCCACCGACGACGAGAACACGCGTGCCGCGTCGCGAAGCTTGGCCCGGCCGATCGCCTCGGCGGTGGACAGCGTCAGGTGATGGCGCTCGCGCGCCGCGAGCAGACCGCCGAGGAGCGCGAGCCACAGCGTGAGCTGCGCGCGGTACTCCGCCGAGCCGGGCACTCCGAAGCCATGGAACGGGCGTCCCAGTGCGTCGATGAGCGGGATCGCCATCGACAGCAGGAACGCCACGACCAGCACACCGCCCTCGAGGCGGTGCAGGAACGAGCGGGCGCCGGCGGCCGGGGCACCCTCCGCGTGCGGCTGCATGTGGCGGGCCTGGAACCCGCTACTTCACCGTGAACGCGATCGAGGAGCGGGTCGTGTCCCAGTCCAGGTTCAGCACGCCGCCGGTGGCGCTGGGCACGACGCTGATGGTGAAGCGCTCCACCACCTGCGGCAGCGTCGAGACCTTCATGTCGAGCGTGTACAGGTCCTTCTCCGGCTTGTGCGCGGTCCCCCACTGCCCGGTCTCGCCGTTCACGACCAGCTTCCAGCCGTTCGCGGTGGGCACCGTCCACAGCGTGTAGAACCCGGCCGGCACCACGGTGCCGCCGAAGTCGAGCGGCTTGTCGGTCTTGAACTGGGTCGCGGCGTTGGCGCCGGTGCGCCACACCTCGCCGTAGGGCACGATGCCGCCGTAGACGGTGCGGCCGCGCTTGGCGGGCCGGCTGTAGTCGATCATCAGCGACGCGCCGCCCGCGTTGTCCACGCGCACGGTGTCGCGCGGCGACAGCACGCCGACGCCGGCGCCGGCCTGCTCGCGCGCCGCGTACGAGGCGACGAGCGCGTCGAGATCGAGCTTGTCGACCCGGGTGATCGCGAACTTCTGCGTGCCCGAGATCGGCCGCGTGCCGAGGATCAGTCCCTTCTTGTCGATGTTCGCGATGTAGACGTCCAGGTGCGTGTTCGTGATCCGCACCGAGTCCTTGCCCACCTTCGTCAGCAGGTAACGGTCGAGGTTCCCGGCGCCCAGGAAATACATGGCGCCGCCCAGCGTGTCGGCCTTCGCCTTGAGGAGCCCGGGCATCAGCGATTCGTACACGGACCACGGACTCGCGCCGCTCACGACGATCGCTCCCGGGATCCACCCCACGGACAGGCGCGTCGGTGCGCCCGAGCCCCCCTTCACCTCACCGCGCAGCGAGTCGCCCTGCAGCGACGCATCGATGGTCTGGGTCGGGGTTTCTGAGCCCGGCGCCGTCACCACCACGGCGACGTGCGACATGGCCCCGTTCTTGAAGTCGTACACATAATGCCGGCGCAGCACGCGGGGCGCGCGGCCGACCTGGAACACCTCGATCCGGTCCTTCGTGCGCGTGTAGCGCTCGGCGCCCACGGTGTCCTGCCCCAGCGTGACGATGAAGCCGCCGGACTCGTCCGCGGCGGCCGGCGCTACCGCCGACACGAGCAGGAGGACTGCAAACAGTGCGGGAGCGGCTCTCATCTCGGGGACTCCTCGGGAAGCGTGGGGTGGCGCGGCGCACCGGGAACGGGGCGCGGGGAACCGCGGCAGATTAGCCGACCGCCCTCGGACCCAAAAGCGCGGCGCCCGGCGGGACGAGCCGCCGGGCGCCGAGGAGCGATGGCCGTCGAGCTAGTAGCGGCTCTGGGCGCGGACGAACCAGCCCTGCGCGGTGTCCTGCGTGCGCACGAGCGGGTCGCCCGAGAAGCGGCTGAAGTTGTAGCCGACCCCGAAGCGCACGTGCGGGTTCGCATCCAGCGACAGCTCGTTCAGCCAGCCGCTGCGATTGTCGGAGAGCTCGAGCTGTCGGAGCATCCGGTACTCGACCCCGAGCAGCAGCGGCGACTGGACGATCCGGTAGTCGAGCCGGCTCGTCCACAGCGTGCTGTGGGTGAGCGCCGAGGGCAGCCCCACGCGGCCCTCCTGCTCGAGCCTCGCCGCACCCTTCGCCGCCCAGTCGAGGCCCGGCAGCAACCGCACCGTACCCTCGAGCGAGGCGACGCCCAGCACCGTCTGCTCGCCCACCGAATCGCCCGGGGCCGCGGCGCGGCGATCCTCCTGGCGCGCGAACTTGCCGAGGAGCTGCACGGCGTCGGAGCGCGGCGCGCGCCACGCCAGGCCGATGCTGTTCTCGACGAAACGCACGGGTACGTCCACCTGCTCGAAGTTGTCGGCCTTCGAGAGCCGGAGGTCGCCGAGCACCGAGAAGCCGACGGGCAGGGCGAGCTGGAGTCGCGTGGACGTGAGCACCTGCTTGCCGTACGACGTGCCGGTGTGGTCGCGCACCTCGGCGCGCGTCGAGCCCGAGAGCGGGAAGCCGCTCTTGAACGCGAGCACGCCGGAGACCGTGGTGTGCTGCCCGGTCTCGCCCGTGCGCGCGCCGTGCTCGGCCGCGACCGACGCGTCGAGACCCGAATGCATCTTCCAGCCCTGCTCCAGCCCGGTCACCGAGAGCGCGTGATCGCCGAGCGGATCCTTGAGCCACTGGTACTCGGTGTAGGCGCGGCTCATCGGACCGAGCGGCGCCTGCACGCCGAACAGCGTGCGGTCCTGCGCCCCCACCGCCGCGACGTCGGAGCGCTCCTCCTTCACGTAGAGCTGCCGGCCGTTCATGCTGAGCGTGGCGCCGCCGCGAAGCGCAGGGCCCTGGTCGCCGGCCGAGGCGCGGGCCTCGAGCGCGAGCGCATGGACCGGGCGCACCTCGAGCGCGAGCGCCGACTGCCCGCCGCCGCCGGCGAGCTGCTGCTGGCGCTCGATCGTCGCCTTCACCGCGTCCGCGGGCTTGAACCAGTAGCGGAGCGCCGCCGTGCCGACCTTGTCGGTCGAGTCGCTCACCGTCGTGCTGTTGCGATGCTCGAACTCGGCGGCGGCTCCCTGGCGCGCGGCGTCCAGCCTCCACTGCGCGCCGAGGACGTCGGTCTCGTTCACCTGTCCGGCCGTGGCCAGCTCCGGCTCGCGATCGTGGTCGTACTTGGCCATGAGCTGGCCGAAGCGGCCCACGCCCAGCGTCGCACGCCCGCCCGAGCGCTCGCTGGCGACCCCGCCGCGCTCGCTCTCGCTCACGAAGCCCGCGTCGACGCGGCGCGCGTAGGCGCTCACCGTGGCGAGACCGGGATGCCGGAACATCTCGCCCAGGTCGAGTTCGGCTGCCGTCTTCCAGGCGGAGCCCGACGCGGCACCGCTGTCGGCCTCGGCGTAGGACAGGCCGCCGTTCGTGCTCTCGAACGCGTGGCCGCTCCGGCCCTCGCTCCGCGCCATCTCGGCCAGGAGCCGGGTGCCCTTCGCGGGCTTGAGCGTGAAGTCGGCGCCGCGCAGGCGATAGTCGCTGGCGCCGGAGGCATCGTCGACGATCGTCGTGCCGAGCGTCAGCTTCCCGCCCAGATCCTGCGTGATGCGCCCGCCGGCCGCCGCCTTCTCCTGCGTGTTGCCGAGCGTCTCGTAGTCCACCTCGATGCTCACCGGGCTGCCCATCAGCCGCGCATCGCCGATCAGGCTGCCGTCGTCCCACACGCTCGAGACCGGGCGCGTGAACTGGAGGCGGCCCTCGAACTCCTTCACCACCACGTCCAGCCCCAGGCGCTGCGGCACGCGGGCGAGGACGTTGCCGGTGATGCGGTCGTGCACCACCAGCGCCACCTGGGCGCTGCCCTCGGTGATGTCGTCGTGGCTCAGGTAGTAGAGCGTGCCGCCGGTGGCGTCCAGGACGTCGTGCACGTGCACGTGATCGGCCTGCGCGCCAAACGCCGCGACCGACGTGCCGCTGCCGAGCGGCTTGCCGCCCGAGGCGCTCCCGAGCCGCATCTGCGCGCCGTAGAGTGTGCGCCGGAAGCCGGCCAGCTCCACGTCGTCGAGCGCGATCGGGAAGTTGCCGAGCGAGGCCTTGACCGCGTCGCCCTGGAGCCCGACGTAGAGCCGGCTGCCGTCGAGCGCGCTGTTGCTCACCACGCCCGAGTCGCCGTAGACCGGGTAGAGCTTGTCGGGGTCGAGATTCGTGATCAGCCGGTTCCGGCCGTTGTCGTCGAGGTCGCGGAACAGCTGGTGCATCTCGCGGCGCTGCGAGTCGAACGCGGAGGTGAGCAGGTACTTGCCCGCCACCCAGCCACGCAGGTTCCAGGCGACGCGCCCCTCGTTCCAGCGCTCGCCCTGCCCGGGCCGCAGGAACGACGCGCCGCTCGACTGGCCGACGACGCCGTCGGCGAGCGCCACGAGGAACATCTTGGGCGAGCGCACCTCGACGTCGCGCGTCACCTCCGACCAGCGCCCCCTGCCGTCCACGACGCGGAACGTGAGGTGGTTCGTGCCCTCGGCGAGCAGCATGCGGTGGTCGAATGAGCCGTCCGGGCGCACCTGGAGCGTGTCGCCGTTCACGATCACGCGATGGCCCGGCTGGGTGCGGCCCGCGACGTTCAGCGCGTTCGACTGGAGCGGCACGCTCGCCGGCGGCAGGTAGAGCGTCAGCTCGGGCGTCGCCTCCTCGGCCATGATCGGCTCGCCCTTCTCGTCGCGATCCGCCACCGTCACCGTGAGCGTGGCGTGGTTCGTGAGCCCATGCGGCTCCCGCGTCGCCACCGCGATGTTGTTCTCGCCGATGTGGAGCGGGACCTCGACCGCGAACGCTCCGTCTTCGTTCACCTCCGCGAGCACGCCGTTCACCGCCACCGCGTTGTCGGGATCGGTCCGCCCGCGCACCTGCGTCCACGCGATCGGCTTCTGGCCGGAAGCGCCGCCGAGTGCCGCCACCGGCTCGCCCGCCTGGCTCGGGATGGACGCGTGCGGCGCCACGCGCACGTCCGCCGTCTTCTGCCCGTACGGCAGCACCAGGTCGCCCTTCGGGGCGACGATCCGCAGCAGCGGCAACTGTACGTGCGCCAGCGAGGCGCGCCCGCCGCCGTCCACCATCGCCACGTCGAACGGCCCCTCGCTCCCCTGGGGGACCGACGCCGCGAACCGGCCCTTGTCGTCCACGGGGATCTCCAGCGCACCCAACTGCACGCCCGAGCGCACGGTCTTCGACTGGCGGCCCGACGGTGCCGGGAACGTGTGCACCGCCATCGGCGTGCCGTTCAGCTGGAGCGTCGGGCGCGAGACGTCGCCGGAGACGTCGACGCTCGACTCGGGAAGCCCGGCGGAGATGGCGAGCCCCTCGCGGCCCGGGCGCCCGGCCTTGACGCTGTCGCGCGGGAAGTAGACGCCGAAGCGCACGCTGGCCATGAGACCGGGGGCGACGTTCACGACGGCGGCCGCATCGGTGGTGGCGGTGGCGCCCATGCCGAGCCCGGCCAAGTCGATCTTCACCACGCGCGGTCCGCCCTCGAGATCCGGGATGTGGAACATGCCCTGGGCGTCGGTCGTGACCGACGTACCCTCGTCCAGCACCACGCGCGCGTCGGCGATGCCCGGCTCGCCGGCGCCCTGGCGGCCGTCGCGGTTCCTGTCCTCGAACACGCGGCCGACGATGGCGCTGCGCGTGAACAGCGTGTTCTCGGTGACGTGCACGGTGGCCGTGACCGGCTGGGCGACGGTGCAGGTGGCGCACGTGGCCGTCGCGCTCACCGAGTTCGTGTACGCGCCTGGGCCCGCACCGGCGCCGGGCACCAGCTGCCAGCGGAACTCGGCGTAGCCGGGCTCGCCCGGGTCGGCGATGCCGTTGCCGTTCCGGTCCACGAAGCCGTCCAGGTGCGGCAGCGGCAGCTCCTGCGTCGGGCCGGCCGCGGGATCGGCGATGACCACGCCGTCGCGCGTGACCGTACCCCTGAGCGTGCCGAAGTGCGGCGGGAGCGTGTGGAGCAGCGTGATGCCGTCGATGGGCATGGTGCTGCGGTTGCGCACGGCGAGGCGGTAGGTGATCGGCTCGCCCTGCTCGACCTGGTCGCGTTCGGGGATCAACTCCAGCGCCACGCTGCCGTCGTCCTTCGCGGCGTGGTTCACGGCGCTCACGTCCGCGGGATCGAGCCCGGCGTAATGCGGGTCGTCGCTGACCGCTGGCGCGGTGACGATCGTATAGGAGATGTCGCCGTTCACGTTCGGCTCGTAGACGCCCTTGACCGTGACGGTCTGCGGCACGTTCCAGTTCCCGGCCGTGAAGACCGCGCTCGCGGGCGAGACGACTCCCCCCGTGGTGTCACTGCTCGAGAGCCCGATCGAAACGGGCGCGACCGGCTGGCTCCGGAGCGCGAGCGTGAAGGTGGCGGTGGTGCCCGACTGGTTCGTGACCAGGCCCGAGACCGGCGTCACCACGACGCCGGCGGTGTCGTCGTCGGCGTTCGTCACTGCGACGTCCGGCGGGTTCATGCCTGCATAGACCGTGTCCGCGCTGGTGGCGGCGCCGGTGAGAATGGTGTAGCCGATCGGACCGTCGACGACGTGATCGTCGACCCCGGTCACGGTCACGGTCTGCGGCGCGCTCCAGTTCGCCGCGGTGAACGTGAGGCTCGCGGGCGCTGCGACACCCTCGGCAGGGTTGCTCGTGGCGATGGGCACGACCACGTTCGCGGTCGGCTGGCTCTTGAGGGAGACCGTGAACGTGGCCTGGCCGCCGGCCTCGGTGGTGTTGAGGCCGCTGACCGGCGCGACGAGGAAGCCCGGCGTGTCGTTGTCCGTGTTCACCAGCGCCACGTCGGCGGGATCGATGCCGTTGTACTTCGCATCGGCGCTCGAGGCGGCACCGAGCACGATGTGGTAGGCGATGTTGCCATCGGCGATCGCGTCGTCGACGCCGGTCACCGTGACCGTCTGGGGCACGTTCCAGTCGGCCGCGGTGAACGTCAGGCTGGAAACCGAGGCGAGACCCTCCGTGGTGTCGCTGGAGGCCACGGGGATGACCACGCTCGCGGTCGGCTGGCTGTCCAGCTTCACCGTGAACGTCGCGGTGCCGCCGGACTCGCTCGTCGTCAGGCCAGCGACCGGCGTCACGGTGACGCCCACCGTGTCGTTGTCGAGGTTCGTCACCGCCACGTCGGCGGGATCCAGGCCCGCGTACCCGGGATCGGTGCTCGTGGCGGCGCCAAGGACGATCGTGTAAGCGATGTTGCCATCGGCGACCTGGTCGTCGACGCCGGTCACGGTGACGGTCTGCGGCAGGTTCCAGTTCGCGGCGGTGAACTTGAGGCTCGCGGTCGACACCGTGCCTTCGGTGAGGTCGCTCGAGCTGACGGGGATGGTCACATCCGCAAACGGCTGGCTGTTGAGCTTGACCGTGAACGTTGCCGTGCCGCCGGCCTCTGTCGTGGTCAGGCCGGTGAGCGGGGTCACGGTGAAGCCGGGGCCGTCGTTGTCGAGGTTCGTCAGGGAAACGTCGGCCGGATCCATCCCCGCGTACTTCGGATCTGCGCTCGCGGCTGCGCCGAGCACGATCTTGTAAGCGATGTTGCCGTCGGCGATCGCGTCGTCGACACCGGTGACGACGACGGTCTGCGCCACGTTCCAGCTCGCCGGTGTGAACGTCAGGCTCGAGACCGAGGGCAGGCCCTCCGTCGAGTCGCTGGTGACGACCGGGATGACCACGTTGGCGACCGGCTGGCTTCGCAGCACGACGGTGAAACTTGCGCTGGCGCCGGATTCGCTGGTCACGAGCCCGGACGTGGGCGTCACCGTGATACCGGCGCCGTCGTTGTCGAGGTTCGTCAGGGCCACGTCGGCCGGGTCCATGCCCGCATAGTTCGGGTCCGTGCTCGCCGCGGCGCCGAGCACGATGGTGTAGGCGATGTCGCCATCCTGCACCGCGTCGTCGACGCCGGTGACGACGACGGTCTGCGGCACGTTCCAGTTCGCCGGTGTGAACGTCAGGCTCGAGACCCCGGGCAGGCCCTCGGTGGAGTCGCTGGTGACGACCGGGATGACCACGTTCGCGACCGGCTGGCTCTTCAAGACGACGGTGAAGCTCGCACTACCGCCGCCCTCGGTCGTCACCAGGCCGGCCACCGGCGTCACCGTGATGCCGGCGACGTCGTTGTCCTTGTTGGTCACCGCCACGTCGGCGGGATCGATGACGGCGTAGACTGCGTCGGTGGTTGTCGGCTTGCCGAGCACGATGGTGTAGGCGATGTCGCCGTCCTGCACCGCATCGTCGACGCCGGTCACGGTGATGGTCTGCGGCACGCTCCAGTTGGCCGGCGTGAATGTGAGGCTGGGTGCGGACACCGTGCCCTCGGTCAGGTCGCTGGAGGACACGGGGATGACCACGTTCGCCAACGGCTGGCTCCTCAGCACCACGGCGAAGCTCGCGGCCCCA
>Ga0306922_10004750_pt1 | contig 12901 bp, 10 predicted proteins | sample sta12Cox44000082_FD_203758 | JGI IMG/M metagenome (GOLD analysis project Ga0306922, IMG submission 203758) | Lab enrichment of tropical soil microbial communities from Luquillo Experimental Forest, Puerto Rico - statoxic.12C.oxic.44.000.082 (v2)... | ecosystem: Environmental > Terrestrial >... | reverse complement strand
GTTGTAGAGGGTAAGTCGGCCGCCCGCATAAGGGGTGATGGTGAAAAGGCCCGCCACGGGAATAGGGAGATAGAGGCGCGGGTGGAGATCGGCGCGAATGCCCGCAGTGCCGATGGTGCGGATGAAGTTGACGAAGGAGGCCTGACCCTCGACGAGGAGGCCCGTGTTTCCCGGCAAGGGCTGGCGGACGGCGGTGAGACGGATGTCGGGGACACGCTGGAGCTCGACGGCGCGGGTCTGGGTCAGGTCCTGATACCAGTACACCCGTCCCAAGAGGTTCACGGTCTCCCAGCGCTGGGTGATGTACAGATTCGTGTCGGCGCGCTGCCGCACCCGGTCCGCCGTGGTGTAGGCGTAGGTCTTGAAGACGCTGTCGTCCGAGGTGACGTTGGAGTCGAGCTTCACGGAGAAGCTGGGCGTGGCCTGCCAGGAATGCACGTACTTGACGTAGCCGCGGTTCTCCGGGAAGCCCCGCTGTTGGGCCGTGGTGAGGAAGCTCTCGTTGACCCCGAAGGCGGTGAGCTCGCCCTGGGCGTCCCGCGAGAGCATGTAGCGGTAGTCGATGTCCATCCCGATGCCCCGCTTGGTGTAGGCGTCCATGGCCACCGTCAAATCCTGGCTGTCGTCGATCGCCCAGTAGTACGGAATGCGGGTGAGGAGGCCGTAACGTGAGTTGGTGCCGTACTCCGGGAAGAGGAAGCCCGACTGCCGCTCGCGCCGGAGCGCAGCCGCGAAGAATGGCACATAGGGAATGACGGGGAAGCCTTTGACGAGAAAGGACGTGTCGGAGCCCTGGACGGAGGACTCGAGGTCGACCTCGGCCGAGCCTAGCTTGAACCCCCATGGGGGGTCGTCTCCTTCACAGGTCGTGAAGAAGCCCTGGCGGATGCTGTAGATGCCCTCCCCCAGCTTGTACATCCGGTCCGCGGAGAGGTGGTAGAAGGGGGGCACGAAGGTAGAGCCCTTGTAGACGATGCCTGTGCCGGTCTTCAAATTGAAGTCGATCCGTTCTCCCACCAGTCGGTCCTGGCCGTCGAAGAACGTCGCGCGGCCCTGGGCGACGGCCTCACCCGTGGCGCGGTTGAGCTCGACCCGATCGGCGACCAGGCGGTTGTTTCCGCGGGTGATTTCGACGTTGCCCGTGGCCAGGAAGAGGTCCGAGTCTCCCCCGATCTGCTGGATGCGATCGGCAACTACGTTGGTCTCGCCGCCGGGGCCCGACAGGGTCATGGGGGGAGACTGCTGGGCTACGGCGATCACGGGCCACGTGAGCCCGCACACACCAGCGGCCAGCAACGCGGCAGCACTCCAGCGGAGGAGAGCGCCGCGCAGGAATAAGACGAGCGCTGTGTTCGGAGACACAGGGCCATATGGTATCAGCGGGGGTTGACGTCTAAGCCAAAAATATCTGTATTTTCAGTGGCTTGGACGATGATCTCACCCAGGAGGAAGAGCGACCCCGCGACACAAACGGTAGTGGTCGCAGGGCCCGAAACGGCCATCCGTAGCGCTTCGGTGGTCGAGGACGCCGTCTCGAGGACGAGGCCCCGGCCGGCGGGGAGCGTCCGAGCGACGGCCGCAAGCGAGTCTGGCGAGGCGGCCCGCGGATGGTTGGCCGCCGCGAAGATAACCCGGGTTGCCAGGGGCAGGAGGGCGCCCAGGATCCCCGCCTTGTCCTTGTCCTCGGAGGTTCCGAGCACGAAGGTGATGCCGTGCTCCGGCAGATAGGCCTGCATCGACGCAGCAAGCGCGCGGGCTCCCGCCGGATTGTGCGCGCCATCCACGATGACCAGGGGCGCCCGTCGGATCACCTGGAAGCGGCCGGGCCATCGTGCCCGGTCGAGGCCGTTGCGTATGGCCGGCTCCTCGGCGCCAAGGGCGCGCGCGGCGGCGGCGGCGAGAAGCGCATTGCCCGGCTGGAACACGCCCAGCATGCCGCAGCGGGCATCGTCGATCCGCCAGTCGGGGCCTTCGAGATCGAGCCACTGGCCGTCCAACGACGCCTTGCGCACGCCCACCCGAAGATCGCGACCCTCCGCGGAGAGAGGCACGCCGGCCTCGGCGGCCCGACGAACGATCACGGCCTCCGCCTCCGGGGCTTGACGGGCGGAGATGGCGACACCGCTCCGGATGATGGCCGCCTTCTCCACGGCAATTGCCTCGAGGGTATCCCCCAGGTAGGCCTGATGATCGTAGTCGATGCTCGTGATCACCTCCACGGCCGGCCGCCCGACCGTCGTGGAGTCGAGCCGTCCCCCGAGGCCCACTTCCAACACCGCCACTTCCACCCCTTGCCGCACGAAGTAATCGAGGGCGAGAGCGGTGAGGGCCTCGAACATCGTCGCGTCGAGCCGGGCGATCAGGGTACCGAGCGCCTCGACGCCGTCGACGAGATCGGCCTCGCCGATCGGCCGGCCGTCTACCCGAATGCGTTCGCGTAGATCGAGGAGATGCGGGGAGGTGTAGAGGCCGACGCGGCGACCGGCCGCCTGGAGGATGGCCGCGAGCATGGCGGATACCGAGCCCTTGCCGTTGGTGCCAGCGATTTGGACCAAGGTCATGGCGCGCTCGGGATTGCCCACGGACTCCAGAAGCGCCTCGATGCGGTCGAGGCCGGGACGCATCCCGGCCAGTTCCCCTCCCCGCAGCCCCGTGATGCGGGCCACGGCCTCCCGATAGGTCATGGAGTCGGCTGGGGACGACCCGCGAAGAAGGCGATGATCCGGCGCAGCGTCTCCCGGAGTTCGCGGCGCTCGACGACCATGTCGAGCTGGCCGTGCTCGAGGAGGAACTCCGAGCGCTGGAAGCCTTCGGGAAGGGGCTGGCGGATGGTCTCGGCGATGACCCGGGGGCCCGCGAAGCCGATGAGGGCGCGGGGCTCCGCGAGGATGAGATCGCCTAGCATGGCAAAGCTCGCCGTCACGCCGCCCGTGGTCGGGTCGGTGAGGAGCGAGATGTAGGGCAGCCGCTCGTCGGCCAAGCGCTTCAGAGCGGCGGAAGTCTTGGCCATCTGCATCAGGGAAAGAATGCCCTCCTGCATGCGCGCGCCACCCGAAGCGGACACGATGAGGACGGGCAAGCGCTTCTGTATAGCCAGCTCGATCGCGCGGGTGATCTTCTCGCCGACTACCGAGGCCATGCTACCACCCAGGAAGGCGAACTCGAAGACGGCAAGGGCCACGGGGTGGCCACCGATCCGCCCCACCCCCGTCACCACCGCCTCCTCCAGGCCGGTCTTGTTCCGCGCGGCCTTCACGCGCTCGGTGTACCGCTTCGTGTCCTTGAAATTCAGTGGGTCCTTGGAGGTGAGGCCGGCCTCGCGCTCCTCGAAGGAGGCGTCGTCCACGATGGAGGCGATGCGCTCACGTGCGCTGATCCGGAAGGGATAGCGGCACTTCGGGCATACGCGGCCCGCGCGATCGACCTCTGCGCGGTAGACGATCTCCTTGCAGGAGTCGCACTTGACCCACAGCCCCTCCGCGATGTTGACCTTCTTGGGCCGATCTTCGGCTTCACCCTTGCCCTTCCAGAACCAGGCGGTCATGCCCGGCTCCGCAAGGGCTGCTTGAGCGAGGCGACGAAGTCCCCCACCTGAGCGACGAGCTCCGAGGAGGTGGCGTAGCGCTCGATCAGCTGCACGATGGCCGAGCCCACGATCACGCCGTCCGCCACACCCCCGACGGCCTCGGCCTGCGCGGGCGTGCTGATCCCGAAGCCGACGCAGATGGGTTTGGTGGTGATGCCCCGGAGCGTACGCAGATGCTGGGATAGCTCCACGGACAGCTCCGCTCGCGCGCCCGTCACCCCCGTGAGCGACACCATGTAAAGGAAGCCACGGCTCACTCGGGCGATGGTCCGCATGCGGTCGGGAGTCGAGGTGGGGGCCACGAGGTGGATCAGGTCGAGGCCCACCGGCTCAGCAAGCGCACGGAGCGGCTCCGACTCCTCGGGAGGCAGATCGGCCACGATGACGCCATCGACACCGCATTCCACCGCGGTGAGGCAAAAGGCCTTGAGGCCGAAAGCGAGGAGCGGATTGTAGTACGTGAGGAGGACGAGGGGCACCGGCGTCTCCGCGCGCAGCTCGCGCGTGAGCTCGAGGACGCGAGGCAGCGTCACCCCCGCGGCGAGCGCCCGCTGGGTGGCACGCTGAATCACGGGACCATCCGCGAGCGGATCGGAAAAGGGCACGCCCAGCTCCACGATGTCCGCCCCCCGGCGCGCTGCCTCCTGGACGAGCTTGCCGGTGACGGCCAGTGACGGATCGCCCGCGGTGAAGTACGGCACGAACGCCCGCTCGCCCCGCTCCCGGAGGGCGGCGAAGGTGGCGGAGAGACGTCCCGCCGTGGTCATTTCCGTCTGCCGCTCACCGCCACGGCCGGATGGGCGCGGCCGGCGCCGTTTCCGGAGGCGAGAGCAGCTTCCACGGTATGCACGTCCTTGTCGCCGCGCCCGGACAGCCCGACCACGATGACCTGACTCTTCTTCATGGCCGGGGCCTCGCGCAGCGCCCAGGCCACGGCATGCGCGGACTCGAGGGCAGGCATGATGCCTTCGAGGCGCGTGAGGGTCTGGAAGGCCTCGAGAGCCTCCGCGTCGGTGGCCGACGCGTACTCGAAGCGGCCGCGTTCCTTGTAGTAGGCGTGCTCGGGGCCGGAGCCGGGATAGTCGAGCCCGGCCGAGATGGAGTGCGCCTCGGCGATCTGCCCGTCGTCGTTCTGGAGTACGTAGCTCATGCTCCCGTGGAGCACGCCGACCGCGCCCGCGCCTAGAGAGGCGCCGTGACGCCCCGTGAAGAGGCCGTGCCCACCCGGCTCGACGCCCACGATGCGCACGCGGCGATCCGTGATGAAGGCCCAGAAGAGCCCGATGGCATTGGAGCCGCCCCCCACGCAGGCGACGATCGCATCGGGCAGCTTGCCGGCGAGCTTACGGGACTGCGCGCGCGCCTCCTCGCCGATCACGCGATGGAAGTCGCGCACCATCATGGGATACGGATGCGGGCCGAGGGAGGAGCCAAGGAGGTAGTAGGTGGAGCGGACGTTGGTGACCCAGTCGCGCAACGCCTCGTTCACGGCATCCTTCAACGTCCGGGAGCCGCTCTCCACCGGGATCACCGTCGCTCCCAGGAGCTTCATGCGGAAGACGTTGAGGGCCTGACGGGCGATGTCGACACTGCCCATGTAGACCTGGCACTCGAGGCCGAGGAGGGCGGCGGCGGTGGCGGAGGCGACGCCGTGTTGCCCCGCGCCCGTCTCTGCGATGATGCGGCGCTTGCCCATGCGTTGAGCGAGGAGGGCCTGGCCGAGCACGTTGTTGATCTTGTGCGCGCCCGTGTGGCAGAGGTCCTCGCGCTTCAAGTAGATGCGCGCGCCACCGCAATGCTGGGTGAGCCGCTCCGCGTAGTACAGCGGCGTGGGGCGGCCCGCGTAGGTGGTGAGGAGCTCGCGCAGGCGGCCGCGGAAGCGCGCATCCTTCATGGCCGCCCGGTACGCGTGCTCCAGCTCCACGAGCGGCGCCATGAGCGTCTCCGGGACGTAGCGCCCCCCGAAGCGGCCGAAGTGGCCGGAGGCGTCGGGCAAGGCGCTGGGCGCAGGCGGCCTCGTTTTCACGCGCCTCCTCCCGCCACCGACTTGGCCACGGCCACGAAGCGGCGGACCTTGTCATGATCTTTCACGCCGGGCCGCGCCTCCACCCCCGAGTTGACGTCGACACCGTACGGCCTCACGGTGGCAATGGCTCGTCCCACGTTGTCCGGGGTGAGACCGCCCGAGAGGATCACCTTGGGCCGCGGCCGGTGGTCGTGGGTCGCCACGATGCGCGCGGCCTGCTGCCATTCGAGCGGCTCCCGCGCCTCGCCCTCGCTCCATCGCGCGGCGCTGTCGAGGAGGACGGCGGCGGCGACCCTGCTGTAGCTCAGCACCTGGAAGCTCTCGGTGACGCGGAGCTCGAGCTTGCCGTCGATGGTCGAGGCGGGCGAGAGCTTGATCGTCTTGATCACGGGCAGGTCATAGTCCGCGAGGTCCTCCGGCTTCTCGGCGCCATGGAACTGCAGCGCGCCGAGCCGCACCTCCGCCGCCACCGCCTTGACGTGCGCGGCAGAGTGATCCCAGAAGATGCCCACGGCCGTCACGAAGGGCGGAAGATCCGCGATGATGGCGGCGGCGACCGCCGGTTCCACATAGCGCGGCGTCTTCTCCACGAAGATGAAGCCCAGGGCGTCGGCACCCGCCTCCACCGCGCAGCGGGCGTCGGCGATGCTCGTGATCCCGCAGACCTTGACCCGGATCACCCGCGTGGTCTCCGCTGCGCCGGTCCGCCAGTGTCGAGGAGGGCGAGCTCGCGCACCTTGGCGGGCACGTCCTGGGCACGCACCAGTCCCTCTCCCACGAGGACGGCCTGGGCCCCCGCGCTGACCACGCGCTGCACGTCGTCGCGGGTGAAGATGCCGCTCTCGCTCACCGCGGTGTGGGCGCTCGGAATGCGCGGCAGGAGAGCGAGGGACGGCTCGAGGCTCGTCTCCAGGGTGTGGAGATCCCGGTTGTTCACGCCGATGACGGGAGCACCGAGGGTGAGGGCCCGCTCGAGCTCGGGAACGGTGTGCACCTCGACGAGAGTGGCGAGCCCGATCCCCTTGGCCGCGTGATGCAGGTCGCGCAGGGCGAGGTCGTCGAGGGCGGCCACGATGAGGAGCACGGCGTCCGCTCCCGCCGCCCGCGACTCCCAGAGCTGATACTCCTCGAGGATGAACTCCTTCCGCAGCAAGGGCACGTCGACGGCCGCACGAACGGCGACCAGATCATCGAGGGCGCCGCGGAAGTACTTTTGGTCGGTGAGCACGGAGATGGCCGCCGCACCGGACGTCGCGTAGACGCGCGCCTGGGCCACGGGATCGAGCGCAGCGTTGAGGGTGCCCCGCGAGGGAGAAGCCTTCTTGACCTCGGCGATGAGCCGGACCGTCCCCGGCCCGGAGGCCCGGAGCGCCGCCTCGAAGGGAAGCGAGGGCGCGCGCCCGCGGCAGGCCGCCTCTAGCTGCGCCTGCGGCGTGTCGGCGCGGAGCCGCTCGAGCTCTTCCCGCTTGTGTGCGACGATCTCGTCGAGCACGCCCATCCCATGACCTAGTAATCGCCACGAAGCCCGCGCTCGCGGGCGGGAGCAAGCTCGATGCGCGCCATCTGCTCGATCACGTACTCGCGCAGGGTGCGCGGCGGGGGCAGGTCGCGGACGATCTTGCCCCCCTTGATCAAGGGCTTCAGCATCGCTTCGGCAGCGCGGCCCTGGCCGTCGACGGGGGCGGGCTTCGCTGCAGAGAGGACCAGATTCTGCAGGGTGCCGGGCAATCGCCACACCTGCTTCGCCCCCGAGCGCTTGCCGCGCTTGGCCATGGGCTCGCCCTCGATCTCCATGATATCGAGGGCGAAGGAGAGCACGGGGGCGTTGGCGATGGAGGTGCCTACCCCGTAGCCGTCCACGAGGGGGTTGAGCCTCAGGATCTCGTACTCGTCGATCCCGCCCGAGGCGAGGATCTTCACGTGCTCGAAGCCGCGGATGTCGAGCTCCCAGCGCACCTCTTCGAGGATGCGAAGGAAGTCCCCCCGGCGCGAGGACGGCGTGTCGAGGCGGACGGCGTAGAGATCCTTGCCGAGAGCCTGGGCGACGCGGATGGCCTCGAACTTCTCGTCCTGGAGCGTGTCGATGAGGGCGACCCGGCGCACCTTGGGATCGATCACCTCGTGAAAGGCGCGCAGGGCTTCCACGGTGTCGCCGAACATCAACACGAGGGCGTGAGGGATGGTACCGGTGGGATCGGCCTCGATCAGCTCGGCGGCCTTGGTCACCGCCACCCCGTCGCAGCCTCCTACGAACGCGTTGCGCTCGATCATGGGGGCGAGCGCGGGATGCATGCGGCGCGCCCCGAACGAGATGACCTGGCGATCGCCCGCCGCGCGCTTGCACCGCGCGGCCTTGGTGGCGATGCCGGAGGCCTGGCAGAGGAAGCCCAGGAGCGCCGTTTCGTACTCCGCCCACTCGACGTAGGTGCCCTCGATGACGAGCACGGGCTCGTGAGGACCGAAGACCGTGCCCTCGTCCATAGCCCATACGTCGACGGGAAGCCCCTCGAGCAATGCAGCCGCTTCCTCGATCCCCGCGAGAATGCCGAAGCTCCAGTCGGCTTGCGGGAAGCTCTTGAGACGGATCTCCGCCTTGACGCGCTTGGTGAGGCCCTTGGCTTTCAGGATCTGGATCGTGCGCTGGAAGTAGACATCCGACACCTGGCCCGCCTTGATCTCGGGCTCGGATGCCGTGTGGAAGGCGCGCTTTGGCTGATTCGCCATGCTGGTGGAGGGCCTCATCCCGCCCTCACGTGGGCGGATTGTCCCAGAATCACCTGGGGAAGTCAATCGACGGCGCGTCGTCGATGGAGCGCAAGTGGCCGCTCCACAAGGCGTTCCGCTCTAGAGCGGCAGACTCTTGAGGTACGCGCGGAACGCGTCCGCGAGATCCGGGCGCGCCAGCGCGAAGTCGACGGTGGCCTTGAGGAAGCCGAGCTTCTCGCCGGTGTCGTGACGCCGGCCCTCGAACTCGACGGCGTAGATGGGTCGCCGGCCCCGGAGGGTGCGGAGGCCATTGGTGAGTTGAATCTCGCCACGGGAGTCCGGCGGCGTCTCCGCGAGGATGGGGAAGAGATCGGGCGTGAGCACGTAGCGGCCGATGATGGCGAGATCGGATGGCGCGTCCTTGGGATCGGGCTTCTCCACGAGGTCCACCACCTCGAAGACGTTACCTCCGAGGCCGCGCGGCACGATGACGCCGTAGCGGCCGATCTCTTCCTTGGGGATGCGCATCACGGCGAGCACGGGACCGTCGTGGCGCTCGAAGGTGTCGAGGAGCTGCCGCATGCACGGCATCCGGGACACGATGATGTCGTCGCCGAGGAAGACGCCGAAGGGCTCCTCCCCCACCAGCGGGCGCGCGCAGAGAATGGCGTGGCCGAGGCCCAAAGGCTCTTTCTGCCGCACGTAGGAGACGGAAGCGAGCTCGGAGATGGTCTTGATCTGAGCCAGCTCCTCGGTCTTGCCACGGTCCTGCAGGTAATACTCGAGCTCGAACGCCGCATCGAAGTGGTCCTCGATGGCGCGCTTGTTCCGGCCCGTGACGAGGATGATCTCGTCGAGACCGGAGGCCACCGCCTCTTCCACGACGTACTGGATGGTCGGCTTGTCGACGAGCGGCAGCATCTCCTTGGGCTGGGCTTTGGTAGCGGGAAGGAAGCGCGTGCCCAGGCCGGCGGCGGGGAAGACCGCCTTGCGTACCTGGCTCACGTCTGCGCCACCTGCGGCTTGAGGTAGATGGTCCGACGCGGCGCGGCCAGCTCGAGGCCCTCGCGATCGAAGGTCTCCTTGATCCGCCGGCGCAGCTCGATCTCCGCATCCTGCCGTGCGCCCGGCGCCACCTTCACGGCGAGACGCAGCCCCACGTCGGACTCGCCGAAGCGGATGATGCCCTGAGCGCGCGGAAGCTCGAGAGCGAGACCGGACTCCGAGGACCACTCGCGGCCCGCCCGCTCCAGCGCGTCGAGCGCGCGACGCACGTCGGTGTCGTAGGTGACGCCCACGTCGACGATGGCGCGAGCCCAGCCGCGATTGTAGTTGGCGAACTGGGTCAGCTCACCGTTGGGCACCACGCGCAGGGCGCCGCTCACCACGCGCATGGTGGTGACGCGGAGCCCGATGCTCTCCACGGTTCCCGTGTGGCTGCCCACCTCGATGACGTCACCCACGTGGACGAGCCCCTCGAGCAGGATGAAGAAGCCCGCGATCACGTCCTTGATGAGGGCCTGGGCGCCGAAGCCTACGGCGAGACCGAGCACGCCCGCGGAGACCAAGATGGCGCGCATGTCCACGCCCATCTCCTGCAGGATGACCATGGCCACGGTGAACCAGAGCGCATAGAGTGCCACGTTCTTGAGAAGCGGAACGAGGGTCTGCGCGCGCTGGGCGCGACCGAGATCGTCGGCGGTGACCGCCGCGCGGCGAAGCAGCTGCTCGATGACGCGCTCGAGGCCCCGGTAGGCGAGAAAGCCCGCGAGGAGGGCCACTCCCACCACGAGCAGATGGGCGAGCACGGCGACCACGGGCCCTTCGAGGTGCGTGACCCTCGCGATGAGCTCGGCGGCCGCCTCGGCGAGCGAGCTCATCCGAGATCGGGATTGTCGCCGGTCATGCGCACCTGGATCTTGAGCTTCTTGACCCGATACCAGAGGCTGCGCTCGGTGATGCCGAGGATCTTCGCCGCGCGTGCCTGGACGCCGTGCGCCTTGTGCAAAGCCTCGAGAATGGCCCGCCGCTCCCACTCTTCGAGCGCCTCGTCGAGGGAGCCCGTCACCACGGGCGCCAGCTCGGTGGCCGCGGCCGTCTTGGCCCCGCGCTGCACGGCGGGGGGCAGGTGCTCGGGGAGGATGACACCGTCGGAGAGCACCATGGCGCCTTCCAGCACGTGTTGCAGCTCGCGAATGTTGCCGGGCCACGGGTAGGTCCAGAGGCTCCGCAGGGCTTCCGTGGACACGGTGGCGGGCTGGCGCCAGAGGCGCTGCGCCGCCCGCTCGAGGAGATGCGTCACGAGCAACGGCAGATCGTCGATACGCTCGCGGAGAGGCGGCATGATGAGTCGTACGCCTTGGAGCCGGTAGAAGAGGTCGGAGCGGAACTTCCCTTCTCCGGCCATGGACTCCAGGTCCTGGTGGGTGGCCGCGATAACGCGCACGTCGGCTCCGATGGAACGGGTACCGCCCACGCGCTCGAACTGGCGCTCCTGGAGCACGCGGAGGATCTTAGCCTGCATGGCCAGGGGCATGTCGCCAATCTCATCGAGAAAGAGGGTACCCTCGCGGGCGAGCTCGAAGCGGCCGGGACGGGCGCGGATGGCGCCCGTGAAGGCCCCACGCTCGTGACCGAACAGCTCCGACTCCAGTAGGCCCTCGGGAATGGCCGCGCAGTTGACGGGGATGAACGGTCCGTCCTTGCGCACGCTCAGGCGGTGGATGGCCCGCGCCATCACTTCCTTGCCCGTGCCGCTCTCGCCGTGGATGAGCACGGTGAGGTCCGTGGGCGCCGCGCGCTGAGCCATGTCGATCACGCGCTTGAGGCTCTCGCTCCTCCCGATGAGCTCCTCGAAGCCCCCCGCCGCCTGGCCCTCCCGCAGCACCTTGACCTGCTGCTGGAGCCGCCGGCGGTCGAGGGCGCGCGCCACCACCACCTGGAATTCGGACATCTTCAGCGGCTTGGTGAAGAAATCGTAGGCCCCGCGGGTGATGGCGTTCATGGCGATCTGCCGGGTCCCGTGCGCGGTCATCACGATGATAGGCGTCTCAGGGGCGAGATCCCGGCAGCGCGGGATGGCCTCGAGCCCGTCCATATCGGGCAGCCGCACGTCGAGGAGGACCAGGTCGTAGGACCCGCCTTTGAGCTTCTCGAGGAGGGCCCCCGCGGTGGGCGCCACCTCCGCCTCGTAGCCCTGGCGCGTCAGCGCCTCGCGGATGACGAACGCGAGGTCTTCGTCGTCTTCGGTGATGAGGATGCGCTCGCTCACGGACGGACTCCCGCGGCGAGGACGGGAGCGGTCGTGGGCAGCTCGACGATGAAGGTCGTCGCCGACGCGCCGTCGCTCGCCACACGGAGCCGTCCCCGATGCGCCTCGACGATCTGTCGAGCAATGGGCAGCCCCAGTCCCGTTCCTCGCGGCTTGGTGGTGAAGAAAGGATGAAAGATGCGCTCGCGGATCTCCTCGGGGATCCCCGCCCCGGAATTCTCGACGATAACCCGCACGTGCTCGCCGTCCGGCGGCTCGATGCGCACGCGCACGAGGCCGCTCGAGGGCGCCGCCTCGAGGGCGTTGTCGATCAGATTGCCGAACACCTCGGCGAGCCGGAAAGGATCGCCCCACACGGGAGGGACGGCGTCAGAGTCGCCGCGCTCCACCATGAGCCGCGGATCGCGGGGGCGCATGGCCACCACCTCGTCCAGCGTCTCCGGCAAGGGGACCGCCTGCCACATCTCCGGCTCGGGATGCGAGAGGGTGAGGAGGTTCTCCACGAGGCGATTCTGCCGATCTACACCGATGAGCACGCGATCGATATACTGGCGCCGGGCATCGCCCGCGGCCAGATCGGCCTGGAGCAGCTCGAGGAGGCCGCGGATGGCGGCGAGCGGGGTGCGGATCTCGTGGGCGATGCGCGCGGCCATGCCGCCCAGGAAGGCGAGCTGATCGGCCCGGCGAATCTCCTCGCGGATGCGCCGCTTCTCCGAAGCGTCACGAAACACGAGCACCTGGGCGGTGGCTGCTCGCCCCCAGTCGCGGCGCTGGGCGGTGATCTCGAGGAGAAGTGACTGGCCCTTGGCCGTTACCACCGCCACCTCGTTGTCGTGCACGGGCTCGAATCCCGTCACGTCGTCCTCGAGGAGGCGGGCGAGCGGTGCGTTGCCGCGGGCGAGCGGGAAGGCCCCTATGTCGGAGAGAATGGCCTCGCCTCGGAAGCGTTCCAAGGGCAGATCGAGGAGGGTCTCTGCGGTGGCGTTGAAGGACACGAGGGTCCCTCCAGGATCGAGGAGGAGCATGCCCTCGGGGAGGCGGGCGAGGATGTCGCTGTCGCGCACGAAGCGATCCATGGACAACGTGAGCCGCCCCACCGCGGCGTCGAGGGCGCCCAGCTCGTCGCGCACGGTCGTGGCCCGCCGGCCGCCCGCGCCGTCGGGATGCGGGGACAGCGCCTCCGCCTTCTCCATGATGCCGCGGATGCGCCCGGCGAAGTTGAGGCCTACGATGAGCCCGCCCACCGCGGCGAGCGCTCCCGCCACTGCCGAGCCCGTGAAGAGCAGCATGGTCAGTTCGCGCGACTGCTCGC
>Ga0306922_10004749_pt1 | contig 12901 bp, 11 predicted proteins | sample sta12Cox44000082_FD_203758 | JGI IMG/M metagenome (GOLD analysis project Ga0306922, IMG submission 203758) | Lab enrichment of tropical soil microbial communities from Luquillo Experimental Forest, Puerto Rico - statoxic.12C.oxic.44.000.082 (v2)... | ecosystem: Environmental > Terrestrial >... | reverse complement strand
GGTCACCGCGACGCTGACGAGCGGGACCGATCAGTTCGATATCATCTGGCACAATGATGATTGGGGTCAGCTCTGGAAGAAGTGGCTGGACACGACCGACGACGTCAAGGGCATCGACAACGCGGATCGATGGCCGCTGCTGGCGTTCTGGAACGACGAAAAGAAGCTCACCGTCGTGCCCATGGCACACACCGTCGGCACGTTTTTCTACCGCACGGATCTCGTCAAACCAGAGGAAGTCCCTACCACGTTCGCCCAGTTGGTTTCGGTGAGCCAGCGGCTGCAAAAGGAAGGCAAAGTCAAATGGGGCTATGTCGGCGGCATGAGCATGAACAACACCTGGTTCAGCTTGTGGTGGACCATGTGGGCGAACAATTGCGACATCCTCAGGCCGCTGTTCGAGCGCGACAACGATAAGCTCGCGGGCGCTAAGTTCGAGCCGGCGGTGACCGAGCCGTGCCATCGGGAGATCGTCGAGTTCTGGTGGGACGCGATCAACACCCACAAAATCAGTCCGCCCGGCATGACCGCATATGGGCGCAACGAGGCGAACGCAATCTTCATGGCGGGCGAGGCCGCTTTCACGCTCGTCGACTCGACCCATTTCGGCGAGTTCAACGATCCCAAGCGCTCCAAGATCGTCGGCAAGATCGGCATGGCGCCGTTCCCGGTGGGCCCGCGCGCGCAGAAGCCGACGTCATGGAACGAAATCTGGGGATGGGCCATCCCCAAGGGCATACCGGCGGAGCGCAAGAAGCTCGCCAAGGAGATGCTCTCCGCGATGATGAGCGACGAGGCCGGGCAGATCGAGATGTGGAAGAAGACCGGCGGCCCGCCGCCCAACATCAAGCTCTGGCCGAAGCTCGCAGCCGAGGACAAGGACTTCGCGGCGCTCAAGCACGCGGTGTTCGATCAAACGCCGATCACGCATTCGGCGTACTACTTCGCCGAGTGGCCGGCCGTGCACAAAGCATATTCGGACATGGCGATCGCGGCGCTCTCCGGCAAGCGCGAGGACATACCGAAGGTGCTGGCCGAACACGTCGAGAAAATCCACCGCGCCGCGACCGGCAACTAGCGACTCTTGTTTTCGTCCTGAACTGAACGTGTCGACGCCATGGCCCGGGAGCAGGTGGCTCCGGGCCATGGGTGTTGAGGCGGCCTTGATGGAAGTCTCCTTCTGATGAACGAAAAGACGCGCTTCATGCTGGCGCTGATCACGCCGGCAGCGCTCGTGCTTTTGTTGTTCCAGGTCGTCCCCATTTTGACCGGGGCCAACGCCAGCTTCCGCGACTGGACGCTGCATGATCCCAAGCGGACGTGGGTCGGGCTTGCCAACTACACCCACGTGCTTCGCGACCAGGAATTCCTCGGAATCGTGCTTCCCAACACGTTCGGCTTCATGTTCGCGAGCGTTGCGCTTTCGCTCCTCCTCGGCCTTGCGATCGCGCTGATGCTGAACAGGCGCTTCCCCGGGCGCTGGCTCGTTCAGTCCTTCGTTTTGCTGCCGCTGATGGTCGCGCCGGTCATTGCCGCCATCATGATCCGGTGGATGTTCAACGATCAATTCGGCGTCGTGAACGCGGCGCTCGAGGGCCTCGGACTTGCGCCCATTTCTTGGCTGACGCAGCGCTGGACGACGTTCTTCGTGATTCTGCTGACGGACGTGTGGCTGTGGACCCCCTGGTTCGCGCTGATCCTGCTCGCCGGCCTGCAAAGCCTCCCTCCCGAGCCGTTCGAGGCGGCGCGGATCGACGCCGCCAGCGCTTGGCGCACCTTCCGGCACATCACGCTGCCGATGCTCCGGCCGGTCATGGTGGTCTGCATCGTGATTCGCTCGATCGATGCGTTCCGCACCTTCGACATCGTGTGGACGATTTCCGGTGGCGGACCGGCGCGCGCCACCGAGCTGTTCAGTCTCTACGCCTACGTCGAGTCGTTCCAGTTCCTCAACCTCGCTCGCGGCTCGGCCGCGGCCGTGATCGGGGCGATCATCATCGTGATCTTCGCGCTGCTGCTCTACCGCATTCTCAATCGCTTCGTGGAGGTGTCGAAGTGAGGGGCATCGCGACGGCGCCAGCGCGATCGGAGGGCTTTTTCTCTGCGCTCGCGCCGCGAGGAAAGGCGGTGTTATTCGCACTGACGGCGATCGCGGTTTGCCTGCTGTTTGCCTTTCCCGTGTTCTGGCTCGTGTTGACCTCGCTACGCCCCGGAACCGGCGTCTACTACGTGCATCGGGGAACCGAGTTCACGATCGACAACTTCCACGACGTGTTGTCTCAAGAGATCGTCGTCAGGGCGATGTTCAACAGCTTCATGATCTCGACGCTGGCGACGGTGCTTTCACTCGGCGTCACGGCGACGTCCGGATACATGTTGTCGCGCTTCAAGGGACCGATCCCGAACGCCTGGTTTTCGTTGATCTACATTTTTCGCTGCGTGCCCTACGTCGCCTGGGTGCTGCCGCTCTATTTCGTGACGCAGCAGCTTCACATTTTCGACAGCTATTGGGGCCTACTGCTGCCGCATATTGCCGTGCACATCTGCTTCTTCTCTTGGATCATGAAAGGCTTCTTCGACGGCATCGACCCGTCCATGGAATACGCGGCCATGATCGACGGCTGCTCGCGTTGGGGCGCGTTTTGGCGGGTGGCCATGCCGGCGGCAATTCCCGGCCTCACCGCGCTCGCCATTTTGTGTTGGCTCTATACCTGGAACGAATTCCTGTTTGCTCTCATTCTGACGGCGCATGAAACGCCGATCCTGACCGTCGTGATGGCGCAGTTCGTTCACGAGCTCGGCATGGAATGGCACCTCATGAGCGCGACCGCGGTGATCGCGCTCGTTCCAGCGTTGATCGTGACGCTGTTCGGGCAGAGATACGTCGTTCGCGGGCTCAGGATCTAGACGCCATGGCCGCCGTCGTCCTGACCAACGTGCATAAGGTTTACGGCCACGTGGTCGCGGTCAAGGACATCAATCTCGACATCAGGGATCGCGAGTTCGTCGTGCTGGTGGGTCCGTCGGGTTGCGGCAAATCGACGACGCTGCGCATGATCGCGGGCCTCGAGGAGATCAGCGGAGGCACCATTGCCATCGGCGGCCGGGTCGTGAACCACCTGCAGCCGAAGGACCGCGACATCGCCATGGTGTTCCAGAATTACGCGCTCTATCAGCACATGAGCGTGCGCGACAACCTGGCCTTCGGGCTGCGCAACCGCCGCGTGCCAGAGGCCGAGATCGCGGCTGCCGTCAGCCGCGCGGCGAGGATTCTGTCGATCGAGCCGCTTCTCGATCGCCGTCCATATCAGTTGTCCGGCGGCCAGCAGCAGCGCGTGGCGCTCGGCCGCTGCATCGTGCGCAATCCCAAGGTCTTTCTGTTCGACGAGCCGCTGTCGAATCTCGACGCGCAGCTGCGCGCGCAGATGCGACTCGAGCTCAAGGAGCTGCGGCAGCGAGTTCCAACGACCTCGATCTTCGTCACCCACGACCAGACCGAAGCGATGACGCTCGGCGACCGGATCGTGGTCATGAAGGAAGGCGTCGTGCAGCAGGTGGGAACGCCGCTCGAACTCTATCGCAAACCCGCCAACCGGTTCGTGGCGAGTTTCATCGGCTCGCCGTCGATGAATTTCATCACCGTCAATGTGACGGCGGAAGCCGATCATTTTTTGCTGGCCTGCCAGGGCTTGCAGTTCAGGCTTGCGACCGCGCGGTTTCCCGATCTCGGTTCGCGCGTGGGACGATCGGTTTGCGTCGGCATACGCCCGCAACATATTCGGCTGGGCGCGCCCGTGAACGCCAATCAGATCGCCTTCAAGGGCACCGTCATGGTCAGCGAGCAACTCGGCGACGAGCAGCTTCTCGCCATTCGGCTCGGAGACAGCGAGATCCGGATCGCGGGCGTCGATCCGGACTTGACGCTCTCGGCCGGGTCGCAAATCGAAGCCGCGGTTGCAGCCGACAACCTACATTTCTTCCATGATCTCGAGGAGACGCAGTAGCGCACACCCAGTTGCGTACCTCCGTTCGTCCCCGGGATGGGAGACATCCGATGCTCGATCTGCTGCAAGGAATTCGCATCATCAGTTTCAATCATTTCCTGCTCGGCCCCATGGGCATCCAGGCGCTGGCGGACGTCGGCGCCGACGTGATCGCGGTCGAGGCGCCGGAAGGAGCCTGGCAGCGGCACTGGAGCAGCGGGGACATCTGGCACGACGGGCAGGGAATGGTGCACATGTGCACGAACCGCAACAAGCGCAGCGTCGCGCTCGATTTGAAGGCGCCCAAGGGCAGAGCGATCGCGCTCAAGCTCATCGACGGCGCCGACGTGGTGGCCGAGAATTTCCGCCCGGGCGTCATGGACAAGCTCGGCTTCGGCTACGACGCCTTGCGTCGGCGCAAGCCGTCTTTGATCTACGCGTCGGCATCGGGCTATGGCCCGGATGGTCCTTATGCCCAGCGGCCGGGTCAGGATCTGCTGGCGCAGGCGCTGTTCGGGGTGATGGCGATCACCGGGCAACAGGCGAGCGGGCCTCGCCCGGTCGGCGTGTCCGCGGTCGACCACCACGGAGCGGCGCTGTTCGCAATGGGAATCCTTGCCGCGCTGGTGCGCCGGGAGCGCACCGGCAAGGGCTGTCGCGTCGACGCGAGCCTCATGCAGGCCGCACTCGACCTGCAGGCGGAATCGCTGGTGGCCTGGCTCAATGCGGCGAGCCGGCCGGCGAGCGTGAGCGCGCGCCAACATATCGCCGGCTGGTACTACCCCGCTCCGTACGGCGTTTATGCCACGCGCAACGGCCACCTCGCTGTGTCGCTTTGCCCGTTGCGGGCGCTCGCTGACGTCATCGAGGAGCCGCGGCTGGCCTCGTTCTCCGACAAGGATGCCTGGACTCGGCAGGACGAGATCGGCGAGTTGGTCGCGGCACGGCTGAAGACGAAGTCAACCGAGGACTGGAGCCGGCGCATGGAGCAGGCGCAAATCTGGCACGCGCGCGTGCAGGGCTATGCCGACCTCGTTGCCGATCCGCAGGTCAAACACATGCAGGCGCTGGTGGCGGCTCGAGGCGCAGGCAAAACCGGCGCGCCGGTCACCCTGGTCAATCATCCCGTGCGCTACGACGGAGAGGCGGCGGCCATTCGCCTGCCACCGCAACGGCTCGGGGCCCAGACCAGGGAAGTCCTCGCCGAGCTTGGTTTCGGCACGGCCGAAATTGCGGCGCTCGCCCGCGACGGCGTGGTGCGCGTCGACGAGACGTGATGCCGAACACCACGCATCGACCTTATACTACCGCGCCCAGATGCTGCTCCGCATAAACTCCGGGACGCGCAATGCAGGACTTCTACCTCAAGGTCGGCGACGCCGTCACGTTCGCCAAGACGGTCGGCGAAACCGACATCTATCTCTTTGCCGGGATCACCGGAGATTTCTCGGTGAATCACGTCAACGAGCAGTACATGGCGCATTCGAAATTCGGCCGGCGCATCGCGCACGGCGCGTTGATCGTCGGCTACATGTCGACCTGCTCGACCATGATGATCGACAAATGCCGAGGCGCCACGCGCGAGACGACGCCGGTGTCGCTGGGCTACGATCGCGTGCGCTTCCTCGCTCCGGTGTTCATCGGCGACACCGTCACGCTCACCTACACCATCGCCGAGGTCGACGCGCAAAAGCGGCAATCGCTCGCCGATATCGAGGTCGTGAATCAGAACGGCGTGCTGGTGGCGGTCGCGCGCCACATTCTGCGCTGGGTCAAAAATGCGGATGAACCGGGAGGCTGACCGATGCGCCTTAAGGACAAGGTCTGCATCATCACGGGCGGCGGCTCGGGCATTGGTCGGGCGACCGCTCTGCTGTTTGCCGGCGAAGGCGCGCGGCTCGTCGTCGCGGACAAGCACGCGGCCAACGCGCAGGCCGTCGCCTCGCAATGCGCGGGCAAGGGCGCGCAGGCGATTGCGACCGTCGCCGATGTCGCCAGCGCCGCCGACGTCAAGCGCATGATCGCGGCGACCGTGGAGCGGTTCCGGCGCCTCGACGTCCTCGTCAACAATGCCGGCTATGGCATCCCCGGAAGCGTCGTGGAGACCGATGAAGACGCCTGGGACGCGCTGATGGCGGTCAATGTGCGCGGCGTCTTCCTTTGCAGCAAATATGCGATCCCGGTGATGAAGGCCAACGGTGGCGGCACCATCGTCAACACCGCCTCGGTCGTGGCCGCCGTCGGCATCGGCAATCGCGCGGCCTATTGCGCCTCGAAAGGGGCTGTGGCGGCGCTGACGCGGGCCATCGCCATCGATCACGTCGGCGACGGCGTCCGTTGCAATGCGATCGCGCCGGGAACCATCGACACGCCGTATTTCGACGACATCCTGAGGAAGAGCGCCGATCCCGCCGCCACGCGCAAAGCGCTGGCGGCGCGGCAGCTCCTCGGCCGTCTCGGCACGCCCGAGGAGATCGCGGCCGGTATCCTGTTTCTCGCCAGTGACGAAAGCCGGTTCGCCACCGGCACGATCCTCACGTTGGACGGCGGCATGACCGCGCAATAGCGCGCGCAGTCCGCCGGCGGCCCAAGTCCTAGCGGCGTGACGCTGAGGTTGCCTGCGGCTTGCGATTCCCATTACGATGCACGTGGATCGATCGCGGGACGCCTGATCGCCGCGAAAATTGCCTCGCAAGGGAGATAGTGTATGGCGGGAGACGTCACCGAGGTGTTGGCCGGCTTCGCGGCATCGCTGCAATACGATGATCTTCCGGCAGCGGTCCGAGACCACTGCAAGAACCTCCTGCTCGATACGTTGGCATGCGCGGTCGCCGGGCACCGGGGCGAAGAGACGCAGCAACTCGCGGCGCTCGCGTCGGGACTGGCGCAATCCACCGAGAGCAGCGTCATCGGCGGCGAGGCGCTGTCGCTCGCCGGCGCGACAATTCTCAATGGCTATCTCGTCACCGCGGTCACCATGTGCGACGTGCACCGCTCGACGCTGACCCATGTGACGCCGGAAGTGATGCCGCCCGCCCTGGCGATCGCCGAGCGCGACGGTTTGTCGGGCCGCGACCTCCTCGTCGCCATCGCCGCCGGATGCGAAGTGACGACGCGGATCGGGATCGGCCTCGACTACCCCGCCTTCCGCGCCAAGGGCTGGCACGGCCCGGGCGTCTTAGGTCCGTTCGGCGCCGCAGCGGCGGTCGGGCGCCTGCGGCGGTTCGACGCCGAGACCATGGCCAGGGCGTTCGGTCTTGCCGGCAGCCAAGCCGCCGGCACCTTCGCAGCATGGGGAACGCCGACGGTGAAGTTCCACCAGTGCCGCGGCGCGCTCTCGGGGTTGATCGCAGCGCTGTTGGCCGAGCAAGAATTTCTGGCGACGCGCGAATTTCTAACCGCCAAGGACGGCGGTCTGTTCAACGTCTATGCGAACGGCGGCCGCCCCGCGGCGGTCACCGCCGATCTCGGAAAACGCTGGGAGCTCGAACAGATCGCGTTGCGCCTGTGGCCGTCCGCCTCGTCGATCCAGGGCATGAACACGGCGATGTTCGATCTCATCGAACGTCACAAGATCGATCCCGCCAGGGTGAAAAAAGTCCGCGTGGCTTTGAGCCAAGCGGCGTTCGATCTGCACGGCAAGCTGGCGCAGTACAAGGGGAAGTTCGACGCGCTGATTTCCGGCCATTACACCGCCGCGGTAATCCTGCACGACCAGGCGCTCACGCTCGCCCAGTTCGAGCCCGCCCGTTACGATGACCCGAAGATGCGGCGCGCGGCGGCCGAGCAGATCGAGATCCGAGCGGACGCGACGCTCTCCGGCGTGCAGGCGGCGGTCGAGATCGAAAGCGACGGCGCCACGCTTAAGGCGCGCTGCGATCATCCTCGCGGTTCGGCCGAGAACCCGCTCTCGCGCGGTGAGATCGAGGGCAAATTCCGCACCTATGCCGACGGCGTGCTCAGCCCATCCGCCATCGCGGGCACGATCGACGCTGTCGGCGATCTGGAAAGCGTGAGCTCGGTGCGAAAACTCATGGACATGCTGCGCGCGGCGCCGCGGCGCGCTCAAGCCGAGCGCGCGACGCTGGCCGCGGCCCGCGGCTGACGACGTCCGCCACCCGGCGTCGCTCGGGAGGAGCGCCGATGACGAGATGCACGCTACTTGCGGCGCTGACGAGTGCGGCGCTGCTGTCGCTCGCCGCTCCCGGCGCGGCGCAGACGGGAGACGATTTTCCCAACCGTCCCGTCCGCATCATCGTGCCGCAAGCGGCCGGTTCCGGCGTTGACCTGCAAGCGCGCGTTCTCGCGCAAAAGATGGGCGAGCTCTGGGGCCAGCAGGGCGTCGTCGACAATCGCCCGGGCGCCAACGCCATCATCGGAATGGAGGCCGGCGCCAAGGCGGCGCCGGACGGCTACACGCTGATCTACGCGCCGGTGAGCTCCGTGACGACGAACGCCTTCATCTACAAGAAACTGCCCTACGACACGTTTCGCGACTTCGTCCCGATCACCCAGACCACCGCCAACCCGCTCGGCGCCGTGGTCAATCCCGCGTCCGGGATCAAGTCGATCAAGGATCTCGTCGAGCGGGCCAAGGCCCATCCCGGCCAGGTCAACTACGGCTCGTTCGGCATCGGCAATATGACCCACCTGATGGGCGTGCTCTTATCGATCAACGCCGATATCAAGATGACGCACGTGCCCTACCGGGGGCAGACGCCCGCCATCACCGACGTGCTCGCCGGACAGATCCCGCTCGCATTCACCACCACGGCCGGCGTGACCGATCTGGTGGAAACGGGAAAGCTCGATCTCATCGCCACGTTCGGGGAGCAGCGCGATGAGCAGTTTCCCAACACGCCGACCCCGACCGAAGCCGGCTATCCGGGTGTGGTCGTGGTCGGCTGGAGCGGGCTCATCGCGCCGGCCGGCGTGCCGCCGCACATCATCGGCAAATTGCACAGCGGCATGGTGAAGGCGCTGGCCATGCCCGACGTCAAGGACGCGATATTGAAGCAGGGCTCGAAGGCGGTGAGCAGCAAGAGTCCCGAAGACTTCGCGCGCTACATCAAGTCGGAATCGGAGAAATTCTATCCCGTCATCAAGGCCGCCGGCCTCGAAGGCTCGCAGTAGAGCGGATGTCCTACGTCAAGAAGACCCATCGCTTCGGCCTGTTGACGCCTTCTTCCAACACCGTGCAGGAGCCGGAATTTTCCGCGGCGCTGCCGCCAACCGTCTCGCTGCACACCGCGCGCGTCGCTTACCGCGACATCACCCCGCAGGAGCAGGATCGCTGCGTCCTGGAGCTTGAAAGCGAGAGCCGCAAGCTCGCCGACGCCGAGGTTGACGTCATTGTTTTTGCAGCGACCGCCCCCACCCTCGCCAAGGGCAAGGGCTACGACCGCGAGCTGATCAAGCGCATGGAGGATGCTTCGGGCCGTCCCGCCACCACGGCGGCGACCGCGTTCGTCGAAGCGCTCAGGCGGCTTAATGTCGAGACGATCGCCATCGGCGCGCCGTGGAGCAAGACCATGGACAAGCCCATGGTCGACTTCATGGAGATGAGCGGTTTCAAGGTCGTCCATAGCGAGGTGATAGGGTTCGTGGCTTCAATCGAGCTCGGCCGGGTCGGACCGGAAAGAGCATATGAACTCGGACGCCGCGCCGACCGGCCGGACGCGGACGCCGTCATCATGCCGGGCGGAAATTGGCCGGCCATGAGCGTGGTCGAGCGGCTGGAGCGCGAACTCGGCAAGCCGGTGCTGGCGAACAATGCCGTCAGCCTGTGGGCGGGCCTGCGCCTCATCAAGACCAGCGGCAGCGTCCCCGGCTACGGCCGGCTCCTTCGCGATCATCTGCCGCATGAGTCGTGAGGCGGGTGAGCTTCATGAAAATCGTCATTCCGGATGACTATCAGGACATGGTCGATCAGCTCGAATGTTTTTCGCTGATCCGCCATCACGACGTCATCCGCTATCGCGAGCCGGCGCGCGATTTGACCCAGCTCGTCGAGCGCCTTTGCGAGGCCGACGTCGTCGTCTCGATACGCGAGCGCGTCGAATTTTCCCGCGCTCTGCTCGAAAGACTGCCGAAACTCAAGCTCATTGCCCTCGTCGGCCGCAATTCCAAGATGATCGACTTCGCCGCCTGCACCGAGCTCGGGATTGCGGTCGCGACCGGCAAGAGCAATTCGCCGGTTGCGCCGGCGGAGCTCGCGCTTGCATTGATCGTGGCGGCCCGCCGCAACGTGGCGCTCGAAGCCGAACGCATGAAGCGCGGCGAATGGCCCTGCACGCTGTCGCATCGCCTGCGCGGGTCGACGCTGGGCATTTTCGGCCTCGGCGCCATCGGGCAGTTGGTGGCACAGGGCGGCCGCGGGCTCGGAATGGATGTGCTGGTCTGGGGCCGAAAATCCTCCTTGGAGCAAGCCTCAGCCGCGGGATACGCAAGTGCCGCAAGCAAACAGGCGTTGTTCGAGCGGTCGGACGTGTTGTCCCTGCATGTGCGTCTCACCCGCGACACTTATGGAATCGTCGGTGCGGACGATCTCGATCGGATGAAGCCGACGGCATTGATCGTGAACACGGCGCGGGCCGAGCTCATCGAACCGGGAGCCTTGCTGGGCGCGTTGCGCAAGGGTCGACCGGGCTATGCCGCCGTCGATGTTTACGAACACGAGCCGATCACCAACGCGAACCATCCGTTCTTGTCCATGCCGAACGTCCTCTGCACGCCCCATCTCGGCTGGGCCGAATGGACGAACTTCGAGCTTTATTTCCGCGAGGCGTTCGAGCAGATCGTCGCGTATCAGCAGGGCCTTCCGATGCGGCTCGGGAATCCCGAGGTGCACCCGCGACATTGAGCATCTTCGACACTGAACAGACGTGTCGAGGTCAGTTCGCGGAGCTGCGCGTGGACGGAAAGGCAGACCTAGCCTAAGTGATGACGCCGCGTCGCCTTATGACCGACAGGCGACCTGATGCCATGGCCTAACAGCCAGCACAAATGGCCATGATTCGCTTCAACCGTTGGCTCTCATCCTCTTCTTTTTCTCGCAGCTTCTTCGATGGGAGTTTGGGCGGCTCGGGTTCCGCTGAAAGCCCGTCCAGATCGTCAACGTCTCCGATCTCAAGAAAATTCTTTGCAGACCGCTTCGCGGTTTTCGGCTCGCTCGCAATTGGAGCGGCTTGTTGCGGGACTTGCTGCGCCGCTTGCGCGGGTTGTGGCACAACTTGCGACACCGCATCCGCAACAACCGTTCCATCATGAGGTCGCATCATGCTTTTTGCTTTGTCGCTGGGCATCGCAACCGCTTGTTCCGGAGGTTGCTGCGCAACCGCCGTTCCATCATGAGGTCGTGTCACGCTTTTTGCTTTGTCGCTGGGTATCGCTATGCTTGGCAAGAAATCATAATTCAATGCATAAGCCGAGCCCGGCAACACGCGCGTCTCGAGCACCCCAGGACCGCCGCGGGGACCGATGCGGTAGTTCAAGCCGACGCGTACGATATTATCTCGATACGTGGCGGTCTCTGCTGCCGACCCGTTGCCAAGGACACCGGGTATCAATACACTTGAAGTGATACCGTTGGCCCTGATGTGAAGATACTCGAGTCTTGCCGACCAATTGCTTGATAATGCAACATCGACACCGGCACCCGCGGTCCATCCGAGCGTGGTACCCGACAGCGGCGGAAAACTTGCGCTCAATCCCCCGACGTTCACGGTCAAATCGTTTCGCGCGTTGACCAGGGCGCCGCCCGCGGTCACATACGGCATGAGCCAGTCAAAGGCCAACCCGAAACGAGCCCGTCCCGTTGTAAGCGATCTAATCTTGATGGCTTCGCTGGCGGTGCAGCCCGGCGTAGGCGGCGTACAGATGAGTGAGACAGTGTTCGACTGTCCTGACCACTGAGCGTCAAGCTCGGCTCCGAAGACGACCATTCCGGCTTGCCAATTGAAGCCGATTTGACCTCCAGCAATGCCGCCGCGCGGACTGCTTGAGCTGGACAGGCCCGTACCACCGAGCTCCGTCGCGCCGAGGCCAAGTGGCGTCGTCGCGCCGGCCGGAATTACCAATCCGGTCGCCGCCAAAAGGGTATTTGTCGCTCCACCGCCAAAAACGGTATTTGATGAGCCCGATGCCCAACCGTAACCGGCGTTGGCTCCAAAATAGATGCCCGTCCAGTTGACGGGCATGACAGGGACCGAAGGGTAGACCTGCGGTCCCATCAGCGGCCAATCGGCGGCGAAGGACACTCCGGCCGTCAATGAAGTGGCAAAAAACGCGATCACCACTCGCTTTTTCATCGCCACGCCCCCTGCCTGAACTTGCATTCTAGATGAAGGGTCAATTCCGACGGTGATAGATTTGCCACACGTCGGCGGAAAAGCGAGGGACCGAAACTGGCTCATTCGCCGCCTGAATTCGTGAGCCTCGGCAATGACTTCTCGACGCGGCCATAGGGTTGGCGGCGGGAGGGCAGAAGGGAGCAACGTCGCCAAGTGTGACGATTCCTTGGCGCAGTGGCTGCCGGCATTTCTCCTTGGAGGCACATCGGCCGCACTCGGGGCGCGCCATCGAAGGCGAGCGCCCAAGGCGGAGCGCTTGCTTGCCGACGGCGAGCGAAGTGGGCATTGTTCCACTTACCGTTCGGCCACATCTAGCAGCAACGGATGTCCGCCTCCGTGCGCCTGCGCGCTGATCCTCCGCCACAAAATCAGGAGCTGACCATGGCCATGCTCGATGACGTCCTCAGGACCGCCGGTCCGGGCGCCGAGAACCGGATTTGCGCGCTCGGGAGGAGGCGCAGGAGCGAACTGGGCGCCGATCTTTCGTCGATCGGCATGTCCATCGGCAGATTCGTGACTGTGGCTCTCATCTGCGCCGGCGCGGTCCTGATGATGTCGGATGCGGCG
>Ga0306922_10004747_pt1 | contig 12902 bp, 11 predicted proteins | sample sta12Cox44000082_FD_203758 | JGI IMG/M metagenome (GOLD analysis project Ga0306922, IMG submission 203758) | Lab enrichment of tropical soil microbial communities from Luquillo Experimental Forest, Puerto Rico - statoxic.12C.oxic.44.000.082 (v2)... | ecosystem: Environmental > Terrestrial >... | reverse complement strand
CATGCCATCTGGATCAGCGACACCGATATGGACCTGCTCAGTTGCAAGGGCGCCCAAGTGTCGCACAACGGCGCGGCCAATCTGCGGCTCGGGTCGGGCATCGCGGCGGTCCGCGAATACATCCGCCACGGCGTCACCGTCGGCATCGGCACCGACGGCTCGGCCTCGTCCGACAACCAGAATATGTTCGAGGCGATGCGCGCCGCCGCCTTCGTCTCGCGCGTCCGCGGCCTGCCGCCGGCCGACTGGGTCTCGACGGCGGAGGCGTTCATCATGGCGACCGAAGGGTCGGCGCGGGTGCTGGGCATGGGGGACTTCATCGGCAAGATCGCCAAAGGCTACAAGGCCGACCTCGTGCTGCTCGACCTCGACCACGTCAATTTCGTGCCGCTCAACAACGCCACCAATCAGATCGTGTTCACCGAGAACGGCGGCGCCGTCGACAAGGTGATGATCGGCGGCAAGCTCGTGGTCGCAGGCGGCCGTGCCATTGGCATCGACCGCGCTGCGCTCGCGGCAAAGGCACAGGCCGCGGTGGAGCGCCTTGCCGCGCTCAACGCCGACGCTCGGCGCTTCGCCGAGCGCATCGAGCCCATCGTCTCGAACTTCTGCCGCGGCCTCGCCGACGACGACATGATGCACCGGCTGCGCCGCGACCTCGGTCGGCCCGACGTCCGCTGCGTCCATTGCGGGAAACCACCACACGGATAGGGGCGTGGCGACTACGCGGAAATCGCCAGGGTCGGCATCCGACTTCTTCCGGATTTTTGCTTCTGCGCCGCTATTTTTTGGCTCTACGACCTCTCTCTGTTTTTGGCTCCTCCCGCCTCGGGCGGCGGTGAACGAACGCTTTACGCTTTAGCGTGAATATGCGCACCGTTTAAGAGCGCAGGCGCATGTCAAATTGGCAGACCGAGAAGGCGGAACGAAACAAGCGCTCTCTCGCACGGCTTTCCAAGAGTCTGCCCGAGATCTTTCCACCGGCCGCGCTAATACGCGCTCTCAGCCGGCCCTTTATACCCCCAACGCCCCGGCTCGCGATCGATTCGTACTGGCGCTCACATCCACTTCGCGCTGATCGATTAGTCAGACTTGCACCGTGGGGGCGTGGCGCTGTCCTGGCTTTGCTGCAGCCACCCGGCAACCAGGCAAGCGGTTCACGTTCCCTACGGCGTAGACACTTTTGGTCCGCCCATACAGTCGAAGTGTCTACGCTGAAGTGTCTACGCTGAAGTGTCTACGCCTCTGACGCTCGATTTCATAGGCATTATGAGCATTTCTAGAGCGTAGACAGTTGGCGTAGACACTTCGGGTGTATAGGGGGAAGTGAAGTGTCTACGCTTGATAGCCTGCTAGTCCGGCTCGTTCTCATCGTCCTCAATGTCAAGCCGTGCGAGCCAGACGTAAGTAACCTTGCCAATTTCCCCGATACCGATCAGTTGCTGGTCTTCGGCATAGCCAAGCGCTCGCTTGAATTGTAGGTATTTGAACTGCCGTTGCTGCCTTGGGGTGCCTTCGGCCGGTGTACCGGCAAAGAACCATTCCCTTACAATTTCCTTATCAACCATCCGCACCACTGGCCCATCGGGCGGTATTTGCAGATCCACGCCCTGATCGGCCAGGATGCTCATGAGCACCCGCTTCAGCCGCAGCACCGCTGTACGCTGGTCCTGGCGTCGGCTTTGAGCCCAGGGATCAGGCTTCGGCTGTGGCTGAGCTCCGCCAGGCGGCACAGCCTGCCAGTCGATCACCAGCGTGGTGATCGCTTCGCCATCTTCGTCTTTCTCCGGGTGCTCAACCGCACGGGTCGCGAACGGGAATTCCTGGCCCTGCGGGCCACTACGGCATTTGCGTACGGCAAGCCGAGTATTGACGACACGGCCGCTGTGCTCGCGCTCGCCTAGGCACGCCAGGATGAGATCGCCTTGTGTTTCTTTGGCAACGCTGCCTTTGAGCCCAGCATCGATGTTCTTGCCATAATGGTCGACGCCGAGCACGAAGCAGGACAGCCGCTCTGCAGTGTCTTTCAGCACTCGCATAACAGCCGTCACAACCGCACTGTCGTTCTCGGCCCCTTGCTCGTGGTAACCGGCAGCAACCGCCATCGTGTCAATAATAACCAGACCAAGCGGCAGGCCGAATTCGGCTTGGAAAAACGCATCCGCCTGCTGGCCCATCGCGACAAGCTTATCCACGGAGTTCTTGTGCAGCAGCGTGGGCGCCGTCTCGTACCAGCAGAACGGAGCGCGCGGCATGTTCCCGCATTTAGCATTGACCACAGCTTGGACACGCAGGCGAACTTCATCAGCTCCTTCAACAGCAAGAAGTAGAACTCCACATTGGCGCTTCACTTGGCAGCCGAGGAACGCCTGACCGGTCATAAGGCAAGCAGCAAGATCAATCGCCACGAAGGTTTTATAAGTCCCCCATTGTCCCCCCAGCACGCCGTGGCCGACAGTGGCCATGAGCCGCTTGATCGTCCAGCTCTTAACCGGCCGTGGGTCCGGATTACCGTAGCAATGCATCGGCGGCAAATGATCCGATTGCTGCGGCTCTTCGCCGACATCTTCATCGAACTCTTCATCATCGAGCTCTTCATCACTTTCTTCTGCTTTCGGATCGTCTTGTTCCTTACGCTCCGAGCATTGCGCTGCCTTAGCCTGCCAACCATTGGCCCAGGCCGCATCAGATGACGGTAGTGCAGCCGCCGTAAACTTGCCTGCACTGCGGGCAATCTCCTGTTGCAGACGATCCTCGCGCAGGTAGCGCTCGCCGATGCCGTGCGGGAATTGCTGCAGATGCCGGAAGATCTGATCGACGCTCCAGCCGCACCCGACGTAATGGCCCACGATAGTGTGAAACAGATCGCTGCGGTTTTCTTCGGCTGGTGCGCCGATCTGAACGATCCGCTCGATCTCGTCGACGCTGTAACCAGATCCATTGCTTTTGAAGCTCTTGCCGTTGGTCGGCACAGCAGCTTCAGCAGCCGCTGCTTTACGCCTCTCGCCCCACGCAACTGCCCAATCGAGTACGCGATCGATATTAGTCAGTTCGCGAATGGTATCGAGCCGATAGCCGGTAATGGTCAGTGCCTTGTTGGTGCGGCGGAACAGTTCGGCGGCAATATCCTTGCCGTCAACGTTAAGGGTGAATTTCCGGTGAAGGCCATTGCCATTCGCGAGTCCCCAGATCCGGCAGCCGGTTCCGGACGGCGTCACTTCGGAATAGCTGTGGCGGCCGGCTTCGAGAAAGTTTTGCGCCCACACGTCGACCGAGTGAGTGTCGACGTGGCGGCAATTGTCTATATCGATCGCAGCGAATGGATCGGCCTCGGTAAGAATGTAGGTGATGCCGTCGCCGTGCCCGGCCTGCACGGCTGCCAGTGCCGTAGCGTAATCAGCCCACGTGCCGGAATCTTTGGTGCTAGCATGACGATCCGCGTGCGCCGCCATGAATGGCGGCTTCTGCCATTTACCCTTCGACAATTGCGTCCAGCGCCAGATGCACCATTGTGGCCGCTCGATCAGCGGCGCCAATGCGCGCGACAGCTTTGTCAGGTCTTTTTGGTACGTGGTAGGTTTCCTATCAGGGTTTTCCATGACCGCTCCTAAAAAAGAGCGGTGGCGAGCTGCTTGTCGAAATCAACTCGCCACCGTCTTTCCAGCCAAACTCTCCAGCGAACTAAAACGAAATCTCGTCATCAAGTTCGTCGGCAAGGCTTTGTGCCGGCGGCGGCTTGATGTCGTCGTCGAGTTCGTCGTCCTTAACCGACGGTTTGGCGGCAACGGTCTGACCGTTGCCGGAAGCCTGCGACGGCTTGGCCGCCGTCGTCGTCACGGCCTGCTTCGGCGGCGGGATGCGCACCCGCAGCCCCGGCACTATCTGGCCGCGCATGTCCACCATCATCGTAAAGACGATGATGATTTTTTTGGCCCAGCCGACAGTGTCATCGCCGAATGCGCCGCGCAACACACGGTTGTTCGTTTTATTGAGCACCAGACCTTTGGCGTCGTTGGTGAACCAAACAACAAGTTTCTTCTCTTTTTCGGTGCCAACCATTTCCTCGGTCACGGTCTTGATGCGAAACTTGCGTTCGCCATCAATGTCGTCGGCCTTGAGAAAGTGCGACTGATCATAGTTACTGGCTAATAAAGCCATTGATACTCACCTCCTTTCTGTTTCAGATTTTAGGATCTGCGAATTGCTCGGGTGTCAGCCGGTACAGTGAAACGGTGTGCCTCCTTCACTTGCAGTAGCGCATGCCATTCCAGGCATTCGCTGTGATCGGCAGATCGAGCGCCCAGTCCGGATTGCGCGTCATGAAACAGGTGAATTCTTCAATACTGCCGAAGCCGATCGACACCTCGGCAACTAACTCGTCGTGCACATGCAACACGATCGGATAACCGGCAGCTTCAATGCGCTGCATCGCTTCTGCGAGTAGATCGCGAGCGATTCCGGAGACGATATTTTCTGTCCACAATCCGCCATAGGCGCCATTGCCGTGGCGCACATCTTTGAATTGTCCGGCAGTGTTATCGGCAAACACAACGATTTGGTGCCGCAGGTCTTCGATTTCGATGCGCGGCTGTGGGTAGCTAAGCTTACGACCAGACGGCAGCTTTAGTTGTAAAAGTGCGCCGGAACATTTGAAGGAGACGCGGCCGCACTGCACCACGCGGCCGCGGTCACGCACAGCCGTCCAAGCAGCAACATCAGCGTTATTCTAGAAGCGCCTGATCGCCGGATGCGTGGCGCGCCATTCCTTCTTGAATTGTTCCACCTCGGCGTCGCTGAACTTCTCGGGCTCGAATTTCCGCCACGCATTGAGGCCGCCCATATAGCCGAAAGCCAGGTCACAGGTTTTGCCGATGTTGCGCTCCGGCGAATTCTTGTCGAAGCTGCCATCTGATACCCGGAAGATCCGGCATGCCGTTGTGCAATAGGGTTCGTCGCGGGGATCACGGGTAGCGTCGTAACGCCGGTATGCGTCGAGCTTCCATTCTTCTCCGGCGACCCAAGCTAATACCCGCGATTCAATACTGCTGAAATCGGCGCCGATCAGCATATGACCGTGGGCTGCACAAATCATTGACCGACTGCAGTCACCGACGATGCTCAGTGGACGGGGATATAGGCTGCGCAGGTGCTGATAATCGCCGGTGCTGATCGCGGCGATCGCAGCATCAAGATCTTCAACGAGCGGGCGCTTTAAGTTTTGCGGCTGAAAACCTTCACCAGCCCAGCGCCCGGTACTGGCACCATGAAATCGAAATGCACCGCGGACTCGATCATCGTCGCCGGCACGTGCCAGCAGCGCGTCGATCTTCTTGACGGCTGCCTGCGCTCCGCCGAGCCGGAGCTCGAGCACCCGCCGCACCGGCGACTGCGGATCCTCGTGCTCAACAAGCTGTTTCTCGACCGCCTTACGATCGAGGCTCTTGCCTGTGTAGCCCTGCTGCTGGAGCCATTTGAGGAGCCGCGCAATCTGATTGATCGCGGTAACGGCGCCGCCTGTGATCAGGGCGAGCTCCTGGTCAATCTCCGGCGCTGCTGCCTGTGCAATTCGGCGTGCGGCCTCGGCGAATTTCCGGTCTACACAAAAGCCGCGAGCATTGATCGTGTTGCTGAGTAGCCATAGCGCCTGTTCGGTGGGAGACAATGGCGGCAGTCGATAATAAAGTTCGCGCTCGGTTTCGGTATCTTGTTTGCTATAACTGTAAAGTCGATCGAGTCGTTCTTGATCATCAAACCAATATGTACCGGCAGGATCCTCGTCTTTGTGTGGGCGTCGCGGCTTGCTCATTTGATGCATTAACCGCTCGCCAGCGGCATCTTTCCTGTTAGCGAGCTCCAATGCATCAGCTGCCGCGCCCAACCGCGCCGGCAATCCAGCTGCTAAGGCCATTGTCATCGTGCAGTGATGACGCGCGGATGGAATGATGGACCACCTATAACGGGAATGGAGAATGTGCTGTTCAACCGCGCTTTCGAATGCATCATTGTGTGCAGCTACGATCCAACTTGGATTGCGCGCGGCTTCGACGAATTCCGGTGGCATCGGATTACCAGGGGTCCACAATTGGACCGGGTCATGATCGACGGCATAAGCAACACAAAGAACTTCAGTTCTGGGGTGCGCTGCATAGCGATGTGCGCCGACAGCTTTTAGCAAGATCGTGCTGCGCGTCTCGTAATCGCGGTGGAGCACATGCACGTCATCGTGCAGAACAGCACCCGTGTTTGCTTTGGCGAACGGGTTAAACAACATCTTTATTTGCCTTTAATGGATATGGCGCGACGCAGTCGCACGTGAGGCAGCGAAAACGGGTGCCGGCGGCATTGGTTTCGATGATGGCTTTGCACGGTCCGAGACCGCGGCCGCATGGCGGCAATTTGACTCTCGGCTCACAGACGGGTCGCCCGTCCGGATAGCGGCTGATGCTTGCAGTGAAGCGCAGGCCCATCGACTCAAAGGTGAAGACTTCGCTTCCGCGACGGTCCGGCAATCGCTCGCGGGCTGCGATCATGACGCGCTTCGCTTAGGGAAGGCAGTGCCACCTCGCCGCAATTCCAGAATGCGGAATTTGGCGCGCAGTGTTTCCGCCATTGCCTCGACGACCTGGATGGCGGGACTCAGATTGCATTCGACAATCGCGTCTCTGATCTCGACCATTTCGCTGGGAATGGTTCCGCGGTCGGATATCAGATAATCGACTGCTCTTTTTTCAAGTTCGTGGAGGACGGCTTTAGCCTGCAGCGCAAGGTCGTAGTACTGTCTGACTGACTCTTCGCAATCCCGCTGCGAGCCAGACTCGCGGCCATTCTCTGCCGGTGGAGGCGGATTAGTGTTAACCGGTTCAATCGCTTCATTCGCAGCGGCAGCCGTTATCGGCTCGCTCGCCACGGCGCGCACTTCGGCATAATCCGTCAGGTCGAGGATGATAGGTTTCGGCTTCGGCTTTGGCGGCCGCACCTGCTTGGCTGCAGCGGAAACGGCAATCTCGCCATTCTCGACCTTGCGGATTAGGTCTGCGCTGCCGTGCTTGCGCACCACTGTGGCATAACCAAGCGAGCGCTTGCTGACGTTCAACATCTTTGCAGCGACCGAAGCCTTCGGAATTTCAAGTTGCAAATTTGCAACTTGATCGGAGCGGCGGTCGCCGCCGTGCGTCATATTCGCCAACTTGTCCGCGATCACAGCGCGCTGAGACTCGTTCAGATGGCGGCGCTTTAGATTGGCACTGATGATGAAGCCGACCGGATCATTGCCGGTGTAGGTCTCAAAGCGCGGCGCAACACCAGCCATGTCGCAGGCCGCGAGCCGATTGCGGCCATCCATGAGGATGCGGTCCTTGTCGCGGACAATGGCATGGGCGAGGCCGTTGGCCTTGATGTCCTCGGCCAACTCCTGCAGTTCCGACGCCGACATGAGCGGGAATGCTCCGGCGGCAAGATAGATACCGATGACCTCAGGGCTGGCCGAAGCGTCTCTTGCATTCGGCAGTGTGTTTATGGCATGGACGGTTTGCACCTTGATCTCCTAGCTGGCGCCTGTAACGCCGGTTAGCTTTGGCGAACACGATTGCGCCCGGCAGGCGGCACCTGGCCGGGCGTTCGTTTTTTATGGGGCGCGTGCCCGCTGCTTGTCGGCTTTGATGCGTGGCAGGCTAGCGGCCCGACGCCTGATCGAATCCCACGTGATCTTCGTGCGCCGGCCGTCGCGAACGGCCTCAAGCTCGCCGGATTTCATCAAATCGTTGAGGTAGGAATGCCCGCAGTCGAGGGCTTCCATCGCCTGCGCGCGCGACGCGAGGATTTTTCCGCTCGCTTCAGTCTTGGCTACGTCGTCCATTTGAAAGGAATCCTCCCTCTAAGGATTCCTTAAATGCCCGTGCGGAAGCCTGTGTATTAGACGTCACTTTTAAAATTGTGTCGCCTAGGGTGATCTTCGTCTGCGCCGCGCCGCAATGCGCTGGAGTCGCCTTCTCATCGTCCTGACCGACATACCGACTTCCTGGGCAATGGAGGCAAATGCGCGAGTAGGAATTCCTCGCAGTGGCTCACCGGCGTTCCTCATTTCCCTTTCGCGCATGGCGATCCGCCACCGCACGTCCCGAGCCCACTCTTCGTTCAACGCGTTATTTTGGTCCCGAGCCTTGAAATTTAACGCTGTCATGACGGCGCGACGAATCTCAGGTTCAAGCCAAACGACTTGCAGAACCAATCTGTAGAAGTCCTTCCTTCTAGCTACGGTGGCGGCACGGGGATCGGTTTTGGCAATGTGCCGACGCCAATTGCTTTTTGAGACTATAAGTCGCTTGTCGCCGCCCTCAGAAAAGTGGACTTCAATATGTTCGCTGATGGCGTCGCGCACGTTGGGCGCAAGCGGTATGAGCTGGATAGCTTGGTACCGGAGCTTTTCAGGCAAAGCCGAAAGAACCTCAATAGCCGCGCGGACGTTCGGCGTGATGTCGCCAGTCCCGTTTTCCGGAGTGGTCATGGCGTCACCTTTGCCCGGGGTTTGCGCAGCGGCGTGACGGTGGCGCTTGTCTCTTCGCGCGGCGGCGACTGGCAAAAGTCAGCCCACGCCCCCATGAGCTGCTTTCTCTTTTCGATCAAATCACCGCGCCGATACGCCGCCTCGACCTTATCGGTGATGGCGTGAGCGAGTGCCTGATCGATCACCACCTTGGGGAAGGCGGTTCGCTCATGGGCAAAATCCATGAAGCTCGAACGCATGCCGTGGACGGTCGCGCCGCGCTTTCCGCGCTCCCACGCATGGCGCAAGCATTTCAGCATCGCCAGCGGGCCGAGCGGGAAAGGCTTGCTGCCTTTGTGGGGCAACGATTTGAGAATCGCGACGGCGGTCGGACTCAATGGAATTTTGTGCGGCCGACGCATCTTCATGCGAGAAGCGGGAACGGACCACACCGCTTCGGCAAGGTCGAATTCATCCCATGTCGCGCCGAGAACCTCGCTTGTCCGCGCGGCTGTCAGAATCACGAATTGAAGCGCCGCGCTGCTCAGACTCTTGCGCGCCCGCAGCCGCCTCCAAAGCTCCGGCATCTCCGGATAGGGCACGGCGGCATGATGGCCCGTCGAGTCGGTGCGCTCGCGCTTGGCCCGCTTCGCCTGAGCCACCGAGCCGAGCAAATGTTTCAGCGCCCCGTCCCATTTGGCCGGATTGCCGCTCTCACGGGTGCGATATTCGGCGGCGGTGGCATAGCCGAGTACGGCTTCGATCCTGCCGCGCAGCCTAGAGGCGCTTTCCGGCTTGCTCTTCCAGATCGGCTGCAACACCGACAAGACGTGCGACGTGTCCATCTTGCCGACCGGCACATTGCCAATGGCCCGCGCCTCCTTCAGTAAGGAGGTTCGCAACTGCTGGCCGTGCTTGCGATCCGACCAATCGCCCTCATGCGCTCGTAAATATTCCGCGCCGACCTCGGCAAAGGTCTTGTTCTTGCTGGCCTCGACCGCCTTCGCCTCGGCGTCCCTGTCGCGGGCATCGATGGGATCGATGTGATTGAGCAGTAAGCGGCGAAGCCGCTTGGCTTCGTCGCGGGCTTCCTTCAAGCTCCGCGTGTGCGTCGGGCCTAGCCCCATTTCGCGGCGGCGACCGCGTAATTCGTATTTGAATGTCCAGCTGGTGTTGACGTGGACGCGATTTTTTTTGTCTGGTGTGCTGTTGCTCACCTGTAGATACAGGTTGCCGCCGTCGGGGAAATCGTAGCTGTCGCGGCCTTTGGGTGGTTTGGCGTTTTTGACCTTGCGTGCGCTTAATCGTCCGATGAGCCTTGCCATAGGCTTCCGCTCCCATGTTTCTACCCGTGTGACAAACACGGATTGTAGCGGAAGCGTGCGGAAGCGTAAAGAAGATGAATCCGAGATACATTCTATTTCATTAGATTAAACGGAAGACCACGGAAGCGTGCGGACGATTAGCAGCGGAAGGAATGTCCGCTTTACCCCCGAAAGCGGACATTGGTTGAGCGTGTCGGGATGTCCGCTTTGTGCCAAAAGCAGACATATGCACTGCAGTAAAGCGCCAGGCGCTTGCGTGCGTTCGCGCCCGATTTTTTGCATAATCTGAAGATCAGCTACCACGCACCAGATCGCTGCTCACGCGGCACGACTCCGTCAGCATGAGATCGGTCCCAGAGCCTTGCGGGTCTCAGTCGTATTTCCGGGAATGTGTAGTTGGGCCAATGGGGGGATGAATGCGCGTTTTCCTTTTCTGTTTTTTGGTGATTGCCGTATTCGGTCTTCCAGGAGCCGTTGCACAAACCGTACTCAAGGAATCCTATCGTAAATTCGACAAACACGATGGTGTGCAGCCAATCGCTAGTAAGGGTGCAACTTCGGTGTATGACGGCATAATTGCCGCTCAGGCACAAGTGGGATGATCACGGCGGGATATTCCGACCCCTGGCTCTTGTGAATGGTCGCCGCGTAGGCCGGCATCAGCATATCGAGCTCACCGAATCCGTACTTGATGGATCGGCCGTCACAGCTCACGGCGAGCTCCCCCGCATTAGGGTCGACATCGTCGATGGTGCCGATGTCGCCGTTGAGACCTCCTTGTCGTAGTCGTTCTCGACCTGCATCACCTTGTCGCCGGGGGCAAAAGTCCAGCCGAACCGCTCGACCTTGCGGTCGCCGGCGGGATTGAGCGCTGCCTGCAGTTCGATGTTCAGCGACCGCGCACCAACACCACCCCGGTTCATCGGACACAGCACCTGGATGTCGCGGATGGGATCGAGGCCAAATCGTTTCGGGATGCGAGTCTTCGCCAATTCGATGATGCGGCTGACGGCAATTGTGGGATCGTCCGCCGGCACGAAGTAGAAGTCGCTGTCGGTTCCGGGAGAGCCGAGATCAGGCATCAAGCCCTGGTTGATGCGATGGGCACTGGTGATGATCCGGCTTCGGGTAGCCTGCCGGAACACTTCGGTGAGCCGCACCACCGGCACTGCGCTTGACGAGATGATGTCCGCCAGAACCTGGCCCGGGCCGACCGAGGGAAGCTGGTCGATGTCGCCGACGATCAACAGAGCAGCTTTGTCTGGCACTGCCTTCAAGAGCGCCTGCATCAGCATGACGTCGACCATTGAGGCTTCGTCGACTACGAGCAGGTCGCAATCGAGCGGATTGTCTTCTCCGCGCCTGAAGCCGCCGATCTTCGGGTCCACTTCCAGCAGCCGGTGGATTGTCTTGGCCTCGAAGCCGGTCGCCTCGGTCATGCGCTTGGCGGCGCGGCCGGTCGGCGCGCACAGCAGAAGGACTGTGCCTTTCGCGGCGAGGATGCGCAGGATCGCTTTGACGATGGTGGTCTTGCCGACGCCCGGCCCGCCGGTCATGACCAGCACCTTGGACGTCAAGGCGAGCCGAATTGCCGCGATTTGACTTTCGGCAAGAGCAAAGCCGATGCGCTTCTCGACCCACGGCAAAGCTTTGTCTGAATCGATCGACGGCCAAGGCAGCGTGCCATTTGCCAGCCGCAGTAGTCGATTAGAGATGGTGCGTTCCGCGCTATACAAACCAGCCAGAAAGACGCAAGGCGCTTCGCCAACCTGGTCAACGATTACCGTGCCTTCTTGCAGCTCAAGCTCAAGTGCAGTTCGGATCAGTTGCTGGGGCACCTCGAGCAGCTTCTCGGCCAAGGGCACCAACTCGTCTGTAGGCAACCCGCAATGGCCCTCGTCCATCCCCTCGGTGAGCGCATAGGAAATCCCTGCGCGAACCCGGACCATGGCGGTCTTCTCGTTACCGAGCTTCATAGCGATGGCGTCGGCGGTCTTGAAACCGATGCCGCGAATATCCCGAGCTAAGCGGTACGGGTTCTCCGTCATGACCTGGATGGCATCGGCGCCATAGGTCTTGAAGATCCGTACTGCCCGGGCGGTGCTGACCCCGTGGCTATGCAGGAAGACCATGATTTCGCGCACGGCCTTCTGTTCGGCCCAGGCGGCGAGAATTCTGGCCGCACGAACCGGCCCGATGCCGTCGACCTCGCGCAACCGATCCGGGCTGGTCTCGATGATGTCGAAAAACTTCTCGCCGAACGCGCGTACCAGCTTCTTGGCGTAGACCGGCCCCACGCCGCGGATCATGCCCGACGAGAGGTATTTTTCGATGCCGTCGGCCGACGTCGGAGCCGAGGTGCGCAGAAACCGCGCCTTGAACTGCTGGCCGTGGGTCCGGTCATTGACCCATTGGCCCGAGGCCATAATCCATTCGCCGGCGGAAATGACAGCCGCATGCCCCACCACCGTCACGGCGTCTCGATGTCCACGCGCCCTCGCGCGCAGCACGCAGAAACCATTCTCAGTGTTGTGGTAGGTCACTCGTTCGACGAGACCTGCCAGCACTTCCCCAGTATCCGGCTGCGGACTCATGCGCATCATCGTACTTCGAGATTCACCCTGGCGTCCCGTCTGCTTATCCGTTTTCGGGGCTGATGCGGAGGGAGAGCCTTTTGTTGTGCGTCGGGTTTGAAACTTAACACGCTCATCGCCATCTAATAATTCATGAGTGAAGTATTTGACCCAACCGACTATTCGTTCGTCGTGAAGCGGCGAGGGACTCCCCAAAGGCCGTGGCGGTGGGAAATTTATTGTGCCGGCAAGTCAGCGCCCGTAGAACGCTCTCCTGTCTTTTTTGAGAGCATGGCCGAGGCGGCCAAAGAGGGGAAAAAAGCCCTCGGACACTTCCTGGCCAAGCAGGCGGCCTGAAATCGTTGTAAGTACTTGAGCGCAGATCGCTGGAGTTTGCCCCGACCGCAGCTCATTTGCGCGGAGCAGATTATGAGGAAGGACGTCCAAGAGGCACTGGAAAACGCTATCGCCGAATTTGAAAAGCGGCAGCAGGCCGAACAAGAGCGATTGCGTGAACGCGAA
>Ga0306922_10004744_pt1 | contig 12906 bp, 10 predicted proteins | sample sta12Cox44000082_FD_203758 | JGI IMG/M metagenome (GOLD analysis project Ga0306922, IMG submission 203758) | Lab enrichment of tropical soil microbial communities from Luquillo Experimental Forest, Puerto Rico - statoxic.12C.oxic.44.000.082 (v2)... | ecosystem: Environmental > Terrestrial >... | reverse complement strand
CTTGGCCCGGAATTTGGGCAGGCGGACATCGAGGCACGCCTCGCGGGGTGTAGTGCGAAATTTGTGCGGTTGGACGATGCTGCGTTGATCAGCACGTGTGCTCGCGATCTAGCAGAGGGCAAGGCCCTCGGTTGGTTCCAAGGCCGAATGGAGTTCGGACCCCGAGCGCTCGGTAACCGCTCGATCCTTGGCGATCCGCGCTCTCCCAGTATGCAGAAAACGCTTAATCTTAAAGTCAAATACCGCGAATCTTTCCGACCTTTCGCGCCATCCGTGCTGCGCGAGCGCGTGGGCGACTGGTTCGAGCTCGACACCGACAGCCCTTACATGCTGCTGGTGGCTGACGTCGTGAAGCATCGGCGCCGCGAAATGACCGTCGAGGAAAAGCAGCTGTTCGGAATCGATAAGCTCAACGTGCCCCGTTCCGACATCCCTGCGGTCACGCACGTCGACTATTCCGCTCGAATCCAAACGGTGCATGCCGATACCAACCCGCGCTATTACGCGTTGTTGTCCGCGTTCGAGCGCGAGACCGGCTGCCCGGTACTGGTCAACACGAGTTTCAACGTACGGGGTGAACCCATCGTCTGCAGACCCGAGGACGCATTTCGCTGCTTCATGGGGTGCGAGCTCGATGCTCTTGCTATCGGCAACTGCTATCTGCGCAAGGATGCTCAGGATCCGACGCTCAAGCAGAATTATGAATCGGCCTTTGAGCCTGATTGAGCTCTTGGGGGCGAGTGAACCCTGCTGAAGGCGAAGCGCGGCAACTGGCGCCAGATGCGGATCAGTAGTCCGCTCGAAAGATTCATTCGAGGGATCCGAAAGCTAACTCGGGTGATGACAGCATTCCCTGATGATCACTCGGCGCTGATGTTGGTTGCAGGGAGACTACGGCACATTGCCTCGACCAAGTGGGGGCGACGGCGCTACCTGGCATAGGATTGCTGCCAAACCCGGCGAAGCAGAAGGCTGCAGCTTGAGATCCGGATCAGGCTGCCGCCAAGAAAATGTGCGCAAGAATCATTGCACTACCTACTGGGGATCGAACTATGACTCGATCGAAGAAAGCGCTACTAGGCTTCTATGCTCTGTCATTTGCACTACTGTTTCTGGTTCTCGAGGGAGTGTCGATGCTTGCAATCAGTTTTCTCTCGAGGAACGGTATTTTTTTTGATAAGGCAATCATTCAGCAGAATTACCGCGAGTACCTGCGCGTTCGGGACCCTGTGTTGGGATGGGGTCCTTTGGCCAAGGCCGTTGACTTGTTCGGTGCGCGCAGAGATCTCAGCACTTATTCTAACTCGCGACCCTGCCTTGATGTCTACGGAGATTCCTTCACCTGGGGGGACGAGGTTGCTGACAAAGACGCTTGGGCTACGCTCTTATCGGACCTCCTGAAGTGCCGCGTTAGAAACTTTGGCGTAGGTGGCTATGGGTCAGATCAGGCCTATTTGCGTTTTCTGAATGCAAAGGACCATAGCCCCGTTGTCTTTCTTGACCATTGGTCCGACAACATCTTGCGTAACGTCAACCAGTTCCGGAACTTCCTTGTTCCCGGGCCGCAATACGGCTTTAAACCAAGATTTGTGCTACGTGACGCGGAATTATCACGGCTGTCTTTGCCCAGCGTACCTGAGAGTGCACTGCAGGCCTTTTTTGACAATCCGGGACTAGTGCTGACTCACGAATTCTTCCTGCCGAATAGCCCTTCGGGACCGTTGATTCCAACATTTCCTTATTCTTGGTCGTTAGTGAAGGGATACGGCAACTGGATGATACGTGCAAAGCTGCGAGGACGGCCGATCTACGCAGACTTCTATTCTCCAGACCACCCTTCGCACGCACTCGCAGTGACGTCCGCTATATTGACAGACTTTTACTCCAAGGCCACTGCCCAGGGGATTCGGGCAGTTGTCGTGTTTTTTCCTGGTTGCCGTGACTTCGACGAAAAGAGGAAGCTGGGTGAGTTTCCCTATGAACCGCTGGTTCGAACTTTGAGGGAGGCGCATGTCCGGTCTTTGGATATGGGCGAGCTGATCGCAGAGAAGTATGGTGCCGACTTCCAACGTCTTTATGTTACGTGCCGCGGCCACCTCAACCCGCAAGGCAATCGGCTCGTGGCTGAGATCATTTCGCAGTACACCCAGAGAGAGAAGTTGATCGACAACTAGAATCTCGTGAGTTAGCGAATGTCCGAAGACACACAGCTCCCACTCGGCACTGCCGCAATCTCGCCACCCGCCCGGCCTGTTCGCGCCGCATGCGTCAACTGAACAACGCATCATCTTCGCGCACCCATACCCTTTGTAGTCAGCCTTCCAGGCCTCGCGCAGAATTCCGAGATGAGTCAGAAAATTGCCGTAGACGCCCCGTGACGGAAATCCGTTCGCATCTTCGGGCCGACGCACGTACGGAACTTGCACCTCGGGCAGCGGGATATCGATTCCCACGCCCCGGAACAGGGCCGACAGCGATTTGGAACCGGTCGTGGCGCTCGGTAGATGGATGATCGCAATGCGATCGAAATAAGCATAAAACTCTTGGTTTTGTTCCTTGTCAGCGACAAGTTCGGTAGTTTACAAATGGGAAATCAACGTCCCCCCGCAATGGTGCGAAACAGCAGCGGCCCAACCGATGTGAAAATCTTGTGGATTCGGATCGTGGACTACAATGCACACCATCCGCACAGCTCACTCGGCAACCTGACACCGAGCGAGTATGCGAAGCTACGTCAGGGCAAACGGATCTCGGAAGCAGCGAAATCCCAATCGCGGACTGCCTACTAACGGGGCCAAGGAGACGTGAGAATGGTGTCCAGAAATGTCCCGTGTAAATAGTAAGGTGATCAGAGGTTATATGAGTCAGTCGCCCAAGTTTGCTGATCTCGAGCCAGTTGTACCTGCGGAATCGGAGAATAACGCGTAGCATGGACACGCCGACGCGAACTCCACGCTGCCTACGGACCAAGGTGACAATCGCGGCGGTCGTTCTCGTTCTTTTACTGGTCCCTTTAAAGTACTCGGTTAGTGTCACTCGTCTGTACGGCATCGATTCGCCGTTGACGTACAACGGCACGCTCCTTCGATACGCGGTTCACCGAACCTTCCAATGGGATGTCTTGAAGGCGGAAGCGCTATTTGATCGCCTCGTTGGCCGCCCGCTCCCCTCCCACGACTTCATGTTCAACGAAAACGTCAACCACCTGCGAGACGTGCTCACTCGCGCCGATCTCCGATTGTCGGAAAAGCCCGCAGAAACTCCGGCGGGCGATGCGTTTCAGATCATCAAAGGGGAGGCATACGGAACTATCAGCAATATAAGGGGTCCCTTGTCGCCTAATCCGGATGTCACAGTCGGCGATCGTGAGAGGCAGCGTTCCGATTGGACCATGCCAGCTGGTGGCGATTCGGCACAGCGGTACTCACATCTTCGGCAGATCAACACGGAAAACGTCAAGGACCTCAAGTTAGTCCATGTCGTGGATGCGGGGGCGGTCTTCAAGGGAAATTGGGTCTCGAACAGCGAGGCGTCTCCGTTGAACTGGGGCTCCTTGGTGTACTGGATCTCCGCTGACGAACGCCTAATCGCGGTAAACGTCGAGACCGGTAAGATTGCCTGGCAGGAAAAAGTACCGAGTTTCGGGTCCCCTCGACGTGGCTTCGTTCTCGACGACCGGAATTTTAACGGCCGTGCGACGCTGTTCGTGCCCATGGGCAACTTTATTGTGGCAATCGACGCCGAGACTGGGAAGCTTGTTCCCGCCGTCTCGGGCAACGGAGTCATTGCACTGAATGGGTTTACAGTGATTAACCCGTTGGTGTGGAACGGACAGTTGATTGTTGCTCTTTACAACAACCAGACCATCGTCGGCGTCGACCTGACGTCGGGCGCTACGAAGTGGACCACTCCGCTGCATGATGCGGGACGCAACTTCGAAGGCGGAACCCCGTGGGGCGGAATGGCCATAGACCGTGAGCGATCGGTGCTTTTCGTAACGACTGGGAACCCGCGTCCCGCGTTGCTTGGGATCACTCGGCCTGGCGACAACAAAAACAGCGACAGTGTGATCGCGATCGACCTTCACCGGAAGAACATCAAGTGGGCCTTTCAGGAGGTCCACCACGATCTATGGGACTTCGATGTGCCGGCAGGTCCAATTCTAACCAGAATAACAGTCAACAACCGTGCGTTCGATGTGGTGGTGGCGGTTACGAAGATCGGAAACACGATCATTCTCGATCGCGAAACAGGACGGCCGATATTCGATTTTCGTCTGCGCCGAGCCCCAGCCTCCAGGCATATAAATGACCACACCGCGCCCTACCAGCCCGACCTACAGACACCCGAGCCGCTGATTGACATCGCGTTCAATCCGGCAATGATTACCCGTTTGTCCGAGGAAAGCCGATCATTCGTTCAGCGACAGCTTAGCGAGCAGGGTACTATCTTCGGGCGATTCATGCCGCCAGAGCTCAACAAGGATTTGGTCACATTCGGATTGCATGGCGGGGCTGAGTGGCACGGTGCCTCAATAGCGCCAGAGCACGGCACGCTTTACGTTCCAGTGAACACGATCCCATGGGTTATCCGAGTCTATCTTCAGGCGGAACCGAGCTATCGCCTCTCAGAGGTGCCAGATCATGAGGGGGCGGCGGCCTTATACTCAAACAAGTGCGCATCGTGTCACCTCGACAGCGGCAACGGCGTTTTCGAGAGTATTGGAGAGGCGGCTGCGCGCTATGTACCGGCGCTGCACGGATACACCCTGTCACTTGAGAACAGATCCCTGTTTCAGGTTAAGCCGTTTGAGCTTCGACCCAGCCACAAGGGCGTTGCCGTCACACAGTCTGACTTAGACAAACTGTGGACATTCTTCGAAGTGTCGGACAGGACTCTCTTCGAACATGGACACCCCGTTGTGTCCTCCCATTGGCGGCAGCTTCTGGACCAGCATGGATTGCCGGGATCCGCTCCACCGTGGGGGAAGGTTGTTGCGCTTAGTCTGTCGACCGGCCAGAAACTGTGGGAGGTCCCTCTCGGGGACAAGATTATTGATGGGAAGCCCGTCAACACGGGATCGCCGTCATACGGGGGTCTTATCGCAACATCGGGCGGGTTAATCTTCGTCGGCGGAACTGATGACGGGTTCATTAGGGCACTCGATGCGACGTCAGGCGAGACCCTATGGCGCTACCGCATGTCCGCAGCAGGAAGCGCTCCGCCCACAACCTTCGAAGTTAATGGGAAGCAATACGTTTGTGTCGTGGCGACGGGCGGGCGTTTCCATAATTTCATCGCCAAGGCGAACAAACTGTACATCTTTTCACTCTGAACAACGGTTCCTACCGCGGTGCGATCCGCCGCGCAAGCGGCGGAAGGCAGCGAGTGAGTCTGACGCGCGCTTATCCAAATGACCTGAATGGTCCGACGTCTCGCGAATTTCTATCCGCCGGTGAACCCTACTCATGCCGCTCTTGGCCTGACGAATTTCTTAGCCATTGCTCTCTAAATCGAACCAACGCTTCCCGCCGTCGCCGCCCCACTTTCTCCCAAGTGTATTCGTTGGCGCATTCCCTGCTTCTATGCTTCATTTGATTCAATTTCTGACCATCGCTTGCCAGTAAGCACAAAGCGTCGCTTAATGCAGCAATATCCCCAGGCGAAATGACAATTCCAACATCATCAGCGGCGGAGAATACTCCCGCCGTTCCCATCGGAGTGACGATGGGAACTGCCCCACATGCCATTGCCTCCAGCGTCACCTGCGGACCTCCTTCTTCCCAGGTTGGAAAGCAAAACACATCTGCTGATCGGTAGACGGCTCCCACATCACGGACGAACCCCAGCTGCACCACATCAGATCTGCGCAGTATTGGCGCGTATAAGCGCTGCACTTCCGGACTCAAATTACCAGCCAAGAGTAAGCGCCCTTTGATGTTCGCGCGGGCCCAAGCCTCCAGCAAAGTCGGCACTCCCTTGCGCACGTCAATGCTCCCAACAAACGCTGCTGTGAAAAGTCTCGATTCAGTCAAGATTCTCGTGTCTGTTCCCAACCTATCTGCGCTCCAGCCGTAACTCGTTTCGATGCAGCGCTCGATTGGAACACCATACTCAACCACAGACTTCCTCACAAATGGATTCGGACAAAAGATGAGATCAGCAGCCAGAAGATCTCTTCGTTGTTGTTCGATCATTGCATCCGAGCACTCAGTCGGGTCTCGTGCTCCAAGAGCAGCGTAGGCCTTGTTGAGTTCCTGCCGCCGCAGCTGGAGGGTGCAGTTAATCATTTCCCGTACGACTAAGATTCCCCTGGTCCTGAAGTATTCGCACTCATCGGCTGGGCTCTCGAGCCAGAAATAGGCAACGTCTCCGGCGTGAAGGCGCCGACAGGCTGATCGGAACACTGATTGCATCGGACTTCGAAATCGGGGCACCAAGTACTTATACAAATACCTATTGATCACTCCGTGCACGTAGGTGTTTTTGACGTCGGTCGATGCTACTGTTGCGCCCACTTCCAGTGTGTCTGTCGCGATTGCCTCCAGGATGGACTTAAGCGTATACGAGACGCCAGATTCATTATGGAAGTTGGGAAACAACGCTTCGACGCGGAACCCGTCAGACCGCCGATTCACGAGTGACACATCTCAGCGGTGAATGACTCCATTGACCAGTGCCCGGTACTGAGAGCATACGACGTCGGGAAAGCCATCATTTCAGCTCGAAGCACTTGAGTGGGGCGTCGCAATCCATGAGTAACCATTGAGCCAAGAATCCGACTGAGGTTCACGGCGAGCCAATTCAAATCTCCTCGGTGGTGGAGCATCCTAACACGCGCGGAAATATCCGCGAATTGCTTGATTGCCGGCGGGCTGCTGCTGCCGCACCCGGACGGCGTTGTGATTCATCTGCTGCCGAGATTGATCCTCACGCTGCAGGCGGCGCTGCGCGATGCGGCTCGTGCGCTTCACATCCGTCTGCCCTCGGATCTCGGTTCCGAGCTCGAAGAGCTCGGTGCGCGGGGCTTGCGGATTGTGTTCGTATTCTCGCGCAACGATCCAGGGATCGATCCGCTCAATATCCAGACGGGCTCTTCGATTCGCCGCCTCGGCGAACGGTGCCGGCGTCACATCATCGAGGGCGGCGATCACACGTTCACGGACGCTGCCTCCCGCGGTGCACTGCAGCGCATTCTGAGCGAGGAGATCTACGCGCGGGAGGTGACACTGGGCGGTCCCGCGGACGGTTAGCTTCCCATCAGGTCGCGGCGTACTGACGCGCGTACCAGCTTCGGTACTCTCCGGAGACGATCGCGCGCCACCAGGACTCGTGCTCCAGGTACCAGCGTACCGTGGCGGCGAGGCCGGCATTGAGCCCGGTGCGGGGATGGAAGCCGAGCCGCCCGATCTTGCCACCGTCCACGGCGTAGCGCCGGTCATGTCCCGGCCGGTCCTTGACGTAGGTTATGAGACTCCGGGACGGCTGACCACGCATCAAGCTGCTGCGCGGGTAGCGTGTCTTGAGCTCTACCTGCTGCCGGAACTCCTCATCGACCAGTTCGCAGATCGCCTGAACGATCCTGAGATTGGGCTCGCTTGAGCCGCCACCGACGTTCCAGGTTTCCCCGACGTTGGAGGCGCGCAAAATATGATCGATCGCGCGGCAATGGTCCTCGACGTGGAGCCAGTCCCTGATCTGCAGTCCATCACCGTATATCGGCAGCGGACGCCCTTCGAGGATGTTCACGATGCAAAGCGGCAGGAGCTTCTCGGGAAACTGGTACGGTCCGTAGTTGTTCGAGCAATTGCTGATCGTGCAAGGCATTCCGAAAGTGTGGACATACGCACGCACGATGTGGTCGGCGGCTGCTTTGCTGGCCGAGTACGGTGAGTTCGGTGCGTAGGGTGTACTTTCGGTAAAGGCAGGGTCGGCCGGTCCGAGGGACCCGTAGACTTCATCCGTCGAGACATGATGGAAGCGGTAGCCACCTTCAGCCGGGTGAGGCCAGGTGTTGCGTGCCGCTTCCAGCAGGGCGTGCGTGCCCATGACGTTGGTGCGCAGGAAACTTTGCGGATCCTCGATGGATCGGTCCACGTGCGACTCGGCGGCGAAGTTCACTATTGTGTCGATGCGCTCCTCACGGAGAAGTGCAGCAACGCGGTCCCGATCGCAGATGTCACCGTGCACGAAGCGCATCCGTTGTGACTGAATCAGGGGCTCGATGCTCGCGAGATTGCCTGCATAGGTCAGTGCGTCGAGCACGACCAGCCGGTCGCCGGGATAGGTCGCGCTCCAGTAGTGGCAGAAGTTGGCGCCGATGAAACCGGCGCCTCCTGTTATCAAGAGGCGCTTCACGCCGCGACTCCCGCGCCGACTAGACCGCCCAGCGTCTCGTGCAAAGCTTGTCGCCAGTGAACCGCAGCCACATCCAGCAGCCGCTCGGTGTCTCGCTTGTCCAGAAGACTGTATTGTGGTCGGCGCGCAGCCGTCGGATAGTCCGCGCTCGCAATCGGCAATATCGCTGGACTCGAGGCGAGCACACCGAGTGACACCGCTTCCTCGGCGATTGCGACCGCAAAGTCGTACCAGCTCGCAACTCCCGAATCACACCAGTGGTACAGCCCGGCTGCCCGCCGTCGCGTGAGGGCCCACAACACGCGGGCGAGCCCTGTCACGCTGGTTGGCGCACCGATCTGGTCACTGACCACGGTCAGCTGAGGACGGCTTCGCATGAGACGCAGCATCGTGGTGAGGAAGTTCCGGCCCTCGGCCGCGTACAGCCATGAGGTGCGCACCACGGTGCTCTGCGAGGGCAACTCACGAATCACCGCCTGCTCGCCCTGTAGCTTTGTCCTCCCGTAGACGCTCAGGGGATTGGTGGGTGCCGAGGGCGTGTAAGGGCGATTCTGCGTGCCGTCGAACACGTAGTCGGTGGACACCTGAAGAAGCCAGGCTCCAGCGGTGCCACAGGCCGCAGCGAGTACCGCAGGCCCGGTGGCGTTGGCTCGCTCCGCCGCTTCGCTCTCCTTCTCCGCGTCGTCGACTCGGGTAAAGCCTGCCGCGTTAATGAGGGCATCAGGCCGAAACTCGCGCAGCATCGCGCTGACCGTGCGCGAATCGGCAATGTCGAGCTCCTGGCGACTTGCGCCGCGCACCGTGGTGTCGCCCGGGGCCAGCGCAATCAACGCGCGACCGAGCTGCCCTCCAGCACCGGTGACGAGCACCTTCACGGAAAGCTCTCAGCCTGTGCCAGCTTCTGCCCATGGCGGTCTTTGTCCGAGAGGACGGGCTCCGTCCCCGGCGGCAGCGGCCACTGAATTCCAAGCGCAGGGTCATTCCAAGCCAACGTGCGCTCCGCGTGCGGCGCCCAGAAGTCGGTGACCTTGTACTGAACGTGCGTGTCGTCGGCTAGCGCGAGGAAACCGTGGGCGAATCCAGGGGGTACCCACAATGAGCGCGGCTCGCTTGCATCGAGCTCCACGCTCAAGCTTCGGCCAAACTCCGATGACGAGCGTCGCAGATCGACGATGACATCGAAGACCGCGCCGGCGAGCACCCGGATCAACTTTCCTTGTACCTGGCTTACCTGGTAATGCAGTCCTCGCAGCACATGACGTCGGGAGACGCTGACGTTCTCCTGTACGAACCGCGCCTCGATACCGGAGGCCGCGAAAGCGCGCTCATTCCAAGATTCGAAGAAAGCGCCGCGCATGTCGGCGTACACCGTGGGCTCTATGAGCACTGCCCCGGGAAGAGCCAGCGGGATGCCGCGCATTAGAAGACGCGCTCGCTCATGACGCGCTCGAGATACTCCCCATAGCCGGATTTTCCGAGGGCACGAGCGAGCTTGCCGAGCTGTTGCTGATCGATGAAGCCCTGGCGGAAGGCAATTTCCTCCGGGCAGCAGACTTTCAGGCCTTGCCGCGCTTCGATCGTTTCGACGAAGTTGGCGGCGGCGAGGAGTGAGGCGTGCGTGCCGGTATCGAGCCACGCGACACCCCGCCCGATAACCTGCACGCGCAGCTCGCCGCTCTCGAGATACGCGCGATTGACATCCGTGATTTCGAGCTCGCCGCGGGCGGAGGGTTTGAGGCTTCGAGCAATCTGCACGCAGCGCGGATCGTAAAAGTACAGTCCAGTCACGGCATAGTGTGACCGCGCTGAAGCAGGTTTCTCCTCGAGGCCGACGGCGCGGCCCTCGGCATCGAACTCCACTACCCCGTATCGTTCGGGATCGCGGACATAGTAGGCAAAGACCGTAGCGCCCCGCTCTCGGGTTGCAGCAAGCCGTAGCTGCTCGGGCAGACCGTGTCCGTAGAACAGGTTGTCCCCAAGGATGAGGCAGACCGGCTTGCCGCCGATGAAGTCTTCCGCGATGAGCAGCGCCTGAGCAATTCCCTTGGGCTCAGCCTGCGTCGCATAACGAATGCGCACTCCCCACTGCGAGCCATCCCCCAGGAGGCGGGAAAACAGCGGGCTGTCTTCGGGCGTCGAGATCAGCAGGATGTCCCGCAACCCCGCCAGCATCAGCGTAGCTAGCGGGTAGTACACGAGTGGCTTGTCGTACAGCGGCAGCAGCTGTTTCGAAATCGCTCGCGTCACTGGGTATAGGCGCGTGCCGGAGCCCCCGGCCAGGACGATGCCCTTGGTAATCAATCGACGTGCTCGCGAGGAGATATATGTTCAACAAAATCTGAGCGCATACAATAGTCTACACTGCCGACGGGAACTCGAATGCGTTGCGCGGAGCTCCAGACCTTTTGGGGGCTGCAGGCAGCAGAGTACCCTTGTGCGCCGGGATTAGGGCACGTCCAAATGGGTGAGACTGGGACCAATGGTGGCAGCGCGCGGGGGGACAGGTTCGTGCGGCTCGCACACACCGCTGCGGTGTGCGGCATCGCGCTGGCCTTGACAGCGCACTCGCAGAACACTTGGGATCCCAAGGCCGCGGCCGCCTATCTCGATCGCAGAATGGAATGGTGGATAGGTTGGGATGGCTCTGCCCGCGACCATGGCACCTTTTGCTTTTCTTGCCACACCGCCGTGCCTTACGCGCTCGCGCGCGGCGCCCTTCAGGTGACCCTCGGGGAACCCGCTGCTCCCGCAGCCGAGCGTCAGCTTATGGACGATGTGAGACATCGGGTCCACATGTGGCATGAAACGAGCCCCTTCTATGCCGACGACTATGACGCACCGGGCAAGACCGCCCAGTCCCGCGGTACCGAAGCCGTTCTGAGTGCATTGATGCTGGCTTGGGATGATGCCCGCACGGGACGGTTGAGCGGGGACACTGTCAGCGCATTCGACCATATGTGGGCCGAGCAGCAGGCGAGCGGTGAAAGCTCGGGCGCGTGGTCGTGGCTCGACTTTGACCTCTCGCCCTGGGAGGCAGCTAACGCGCAGTACTACGGCGCCGCACTCGCGGCTATGGCTGTGGGCGTAGCTCCGGAAAACTATCAGTCGCGGCCGGAGGTCCAGGCGCACCTTGAAGGGTTGCGTGACTATCTGGCACGCGAGTATGCGGACCAATCATTGCACCATCGCCTGGTCTTGCTGTGGGCCTCGAAGAAACTGCCCGGCATTCTGCAATCGGGACAGCGTGAATCCCTCGTCGCTGAGGTATTGCGTGCGCAGAATCCAGACGGTGGCTGGAGTCTCTCTGCGCTGCTTGCCAAGCCCGGGAAGCAAGACACGCTGCTGAGTTACACCGACAGTGACGGTTATGCGACCGGCTTGGTTACGTTGGTGCTCACTCAGACCGCCACGTCTGGCGCGGAGTCGCAGGTGCAACGGGGCTTAACCTGGTTGGTACGAAATCAGGTTGGCCACAGCGGGTCCTGGATTCGGGGGAACGAGGGATACTGGGTGGCTCGCTCTCTTAACAAATGGCGCAATCCATGGAGCAACGTCGGACGCTTCATGTCCGATGCGGCCACTGCCTACGCCGTTCTTGCGCTGACCGAGGTCCCCAGGCCAGATGCCACCGTCGCCTCCGTGTTGAAGTAACCACCGACATCACGCTACCGCAAGAACAGACGATGCTCTGGAGCACCGTGACAACGCTGAACGCTGGCCGAATCGCACCTGAGCCGGCAAAACCCGCTGGGATCGATCTACCAACGTGATCGTATCGCGCGATCACACGGTGCGGGCGTGGTAAGCAGCCCCGACAAGGCGCTGCCATACGTGCGCAACGGCATGCGCCTAGGAATGCGGGCGGCCCTGGCGTGCGGCGTGCTGCTGCTCGAGAAGACCTTCCTCAATCTCTTCGTGGATTTTGACAGTGCGCAGACTGCGCAAGGCCTCGGTGCTGTCGTGCGCGTCACGCAGCATTCGGGTTTTCGTTTTCTCGTGTCCTTCGCTATCGCGCTCGCGGTCTTTAGCTACTTGCGAGGCGGACGCGAATTGCAGGAGGCAAATTGCGCGGCGCGCGCCCTTCCACCGTTGCGGCCACGCTGGCTCCTCGTACACATCGTGCTCTTTGTGCCGCTCATGCCGCTGTCGTACTCCCTCTACGGGCGCGCGGTCGTACTGCCATTTACCTTGGTGGTGACGCTGTGGCTGCTGCTGGCGGTCCTCGCCGCCGCGGCCTTGTTCGCCGCGTTGGCACCGTGGTCGCTCTGGCAGAAGGCCGCGCACGCGGTCGGTAACTTGTGGTGGTACGCCGTGCTTGCAGCCGGTGGGGCCGCATTGACGATTGGCCTGAGCCAGCAGCTCTGGATTCTGACGGCCGGGGTGACCTTCGAAACGGTGTACAGGCTGCTGAGCTGGCTGGTACCCAACCTGCAGGTCGAGCCGGCAAACCGGGTGATCGACACCGGCCGCTTTGCGGTCGCGATCGACCCGGTGTGCTCGGGTCTCGAAGGCATGGGGTTGATGCTGGCGTTCTGCACCGTATGGCTG
>Ga0306922_10004742_pt1 | contig 12907 bp, 5 predicted proteins | sample sta12Cox44000082_FD_203758 | JGI IMG/M metagenome (GOLD analysis project Ga0306922, IMG submission 203758) | Lab enrichment of tropical soil microbial communities from Luquillo Experimental Forest, Puerto Rico - statoxic.12C.oxic.44.000.082 (v2)... | ecosystem: Environmental > Terrestrial > Soil... | reverse complement strand
TATAGAGCCACCCCAACACGACGTGCTTCGGATAGCGGCCACCGAGCCAGCCCGCCAGCAAGGCACCGACGCAGTTGACAGCGCCGATGACCGCCAGCGCCTCGGCGCTCAGCATCGGGTCCTGACCGCAGATTTCCAGGTAGGCCGGTAGGTGCGTCGTGAGAAAGACAAGTTCATGCCCCACACCTGCCGTTCGCAATACGCGTCGAGATCGGCTCAGTTAAGGTGGGAAGCTGTCATTCGATTCCCGCCATCTGGTGCCCGAGGTGTTCACACTTTTGGACCTCGCTGTTCGACGAGGTTGTAAGGGCTAAAATCGTATTCGGTCACCCTCCGAGCTCATCCATGAGAGCCTTCGCCTCTTTCAGATCGGCGGTGTCGAAGCCTTCGGTGAACCAGCCATAGACCGGCGCGAGCAGGTCGCGCGCTGCAGCGGTCCGGCCTTGCCCCCGCCACAGCCGGGCGAGGCGCGTCGCGGCACGCAATTCCCATAGCCGGGCTTGCTGACGGCTCGCCACTCTCAGCGCCGATTGCAGGGCTTCCTCGCCCGCCCGTCGTTTGCCACCCTCAATGAGTATTTCCCCCCGAATACGGTGCAACTCAGCCTCGAAGAAACGTTCCTGTGTCTCTTCGATCTGGGCGAGCGCTTGGTCGAGCAACTTTAGCCCAACATCCGGCTCGCCAATCTTGGCATGCGCAAGGGCAAGATGGCCGGCGCGCATCGAGTTACTCCACTTGGCATCGATTTTTTCGGCGATCGCGATACCGACGTGTTTCGCCTCGATTGCCCGTCGGGGGTCGCCCCGCTGCAGGAGCGCGGTACCTCTCGACATGTGCGCCCAGCCCTCATATTGCCGAAGCCTATGCTCGACGGCGTAGGCCAGCGCGGTATCAGCATCAGCCTCTGCCTGCGCGAAATCCGCGCCAAGATCCGCACTGAGTATAGCCTTTGCTGTGAGGACGACCCCAGTTGTCATCGCGTGATCGATGGCGCGCGCCCGGTCAATCGCCTGCATCGCCGCGCGCACAGCCTGATCGGGGTAGCCCAGAGGGCAGAGAGCCCATCCAAGATAGGCGAATCCGCTTGCGGCATGATCATGGGTGAAGCGTAAGTCGGGAACGCTCTTTTCTCCGGGCGGGCAAAATTCGACCGTCCGTTTCAGGTAGTCCGCCGCTTCGCGGAACTCGCCCATTGTAAACAGAGTGAACCCCATGAGCCGTGCGGCCAGAGCCGATGCGTCGGCGTCCGAATGGCGCGCGGCCAAAGTCAAACATCGTTCGGCGACCTCTCGCGCTGCAGCTACGTTCTGATTGCCGATGAGATGGCCGCCCCATAGACCGTAGAGCACGGTCATCTGCTCGTTCACCGTAGCGCTTTCGTCCACCAGGTTGCCGGCACGGGAAAAAACCCGAATGGTCTCCGGCGCGCCGTGTCCCGTGGTCGCCCGCATTGCTGGCCCGAGCGCGAGCTGGAGACCAAACTCCTTGCGGTCACGCTGAAGCCCAAGCGGCAATGATCGCGTCAGCTCCACGCCTTTGGTGAGGTGCTGGACCGCTTCGACATTTGCCGAATGCGCGAGGGCACGCTCGCCGGCCTTTCGCCAATAATCGATTGCCCGCTCGACGGCCCCAGCTTCGGTGTAGTGGCCCGCTAAGATCTCTGGATGCGTCTCAGCGATTGCTGGAAGCTGTTCTTCGAGCGCTCGGCCGATACGCGCGTGAAGCTCGCGGCGCGGTCCGCGGAGTAGGGTGCCGTAGGCGGCATCCTGGACCAGGGCATGCTTGAAAAAATAGGTGGCGTGAGGAGGCTCGCCTCGCCGAAACACCAGACCGGCTTCGGCCAGCTGGTTCAATGCTGGCCGCAGCTCGTTGTCTCGGCACCTAGCGACGGCGGCTACGAGCTCATAAGAAAATTCGCGCCCGATGGTCGCGCCGATCTGCGCCGCCTCCTTCGCGGCGGGGCCGAGCCGGTCGAGCCGCGCCAGCAGCGAAGCGTGCAGGCTCGGTGGGATCGCCAGCAATGCTGGCTGACTGGCATCGTCCTGCATCGACCCGGCTTCGACCAGCGCGCGCGTCAATTCCTCGACAAATAATGGAATCCCCTCGGCCCGTGCGGCAATTCGCGTGGCGATTGCCGGCGGCAAGGATTTGCCGGCGACACGTTCGGCAAGCGCCGTGCCGTCCTGCGCATCGAGGCGACTTAGCGTCAGCGAGGCGACATACGGCCCGCCGGTCCACTGTGGTTCGAACTCCGGCCGGAAGGTGATGACCAGCAACACCTTCAGATGGCGAACTCGGGCGATTGTCAGGTCCAACAGCTCGCGCGAGGTCGGATCGATCCAGTGGACGTCTTCCCAGACCATCAGCAGCGGACTGTGTTCGGACAGCGCCTCCATTTGCCTGAGCAGTGCCTCCAATGTCTTTTCCTTCTTTCGCTCCGGCGTCAGCTGGGCTGTTGCCCGGCTGTGGAGGAGCGGTAATGACAATAGCTCGCCGATCAACTCCGTCTCTTCGTCGGTCGCAACACTGTGCGCGAGCAGAGCCCTGAGCTTCTCCAGCCTCGTCGCGGGCGAATCCTCGCGCGCGAACCCGGCGGCGCGCTCAAGCTGAGCGGTCACCGGATAGAGCGCACTGTTCTCGTAATGAGGATTGCAGAAGTAGCGCAGGCGAAAGCTCGGTTGGTCGCGCAATCGATCAGCGAGTACGGCAGCGACCCGCGATTTGCCGATCCCGGGCTCACCCGACACCTGGACCACTTGCCCGTGGCCTTCCTTGGCGCGCGCCCAGCGACGCAGCAAGAACTCGATTTCCTCCTCGCGTCCGACGAACGGAGTCAGCGAGGACGCGCGCAATGCCTCGAAGCGGCTCTCCACCAAGCTCGGCCGCAGCACCTGCCACGCGCGCACTGCTTCGGCGAAGCCCTTTGCCTCGACGCCACCGAGATCGTGAAATTCGAAGAGGTCTCCGACGAGGCGCCGCGTATTCGCATCGATCATCAACACGCCTGGCCGAGCCAGGCTCTGCAGCCGAGCTGCGAGGTTTGGGGTCTCGCCGACCACCGCCTGTTCCTGTGCAGCGCCCGCCCCGATCAGATCACCGACGATAACCAGCCCGGTTGCCAACCCGATGCGGACTTGTAAGGGCTCGGGGGCCGTTACTTTGCCGACACCTTCGATCAAGGCGAGGCCGGCGCGTACTGCCCTCTCTGCATCGTCCTCATGCGCCTCTGGATACCCGAAATAGATCAGCACCCCGTCGCCTATATATTTGGCAACAAAGCCGGCGAAGCGGCCGACCGTCACGGCGACATACCGATGATATCCGCCGACCACCTCCCTCAGGTCTTCGGGGTCGAGCCGTCTGGAAAGCGGCGTCGAGCCGACGAGATCGCAGAACATAACCGAAAGCTGCCGGCGCTCTGCCGTCGACCCGCCTTCGTTGGCGGCCGGAGGTACCGAACCGCCCTGGCTGCGCAGCGCGGCGACTGCTGCGAGCAATTTGCGTCGGTGCCCGACGAGGCTGACACCCAAGTCCTTGAGATCGTCGGCGGTCAGCTCCGGCAATACTGCGGCATCGATCGCGTTGTTGCGAAACGCCTCTTCGTATTGCTGCATGCCGAGGCTCTGAAGCCAGGCGGCGATGTCCACACTCGCCTCCCCGCCGCGATCAACAGCGCGTCCGTTTACCTTACCCAGATTGCAGCTCGCGCGCTAGGAATCAGCGTGGCTGATCGGCGTCCGAGGTCACGCTGTGCGTCGTCCAACGAGAGCCGCGGAATCCCTTCTAATGCACAAATACTATGCCATCACCACACCCGTCCGGACCCTGACCCGGTTCGCGCATCCTTGTAACGTCGCCCTGGGTCGCCGGCGGGTGAGGTCTCGCGGGCGGCGAACGGCAGCTTTCGGTCGAGCCTTGCGGTTCCACCGCGGCCTCGCGAGCGGCCGGAATCGGCGCTCTGCAGCCGGCGGTTGACCATGCGGCGTATGGGCGAAGATGCCCCAATCCGGCCATTCACGGGAGAGCTCGAGGAAGGACCGCACGCCGGCAACCGCGCCTTGCTCGAAGCGCAGGGCGAGCCGGTGCGTCATCGATGATATCAAGCATCCTCAGGCCCGAGTATCCCTCGACCAGGCGGGACCAAGCAGGCAGAGGCGGACCAGGACGTCGGTGCGCCAGGTGCTGTCAGCATCGCCTCAATGCCGATACCGTGCGCCTGGTTGGCGGCCAGAGTGCTGCCGTTTGGGCAGATTGTGGTGGGCTGCAGGGTAGCGAGGTCGAGGCCTATGGTGGCATCGCAGTTGATCGGTTCCGAGTCCGGGGGCGGCGGAAACAGTCCGCCGGCCGTGCAGTAGCGCACCGGGAATTCGCTTAACGCAGAGGAGACCGCCGCGTTGGCGAGGTTCGTGCCGGCAAGCTGCGCACCCGTGAAGTTGGCGCCCTGCAGGCAGGCGCCAACGAAAGAGGCCGGCATGCTGCTGGCCGCGGAGGGAGTAAGGACGGCATTGGTAAAGTCGGCGTTGATTGGGCACGCGCCGTCGAAACGGGCGCCCTTCAAAATGGATCCGTTGAACGAGATGCCTTCCAGATAGGCGTTGCTGAAGTCGGCCTCCTCCAGCGTCGCGGCGCTGTTCAGCTTGGTCTCAGAGCCGTAGATGGTCGCGCCGGCGAAATTCACGCCGAACAAGTTGGCCTGTGTCAGGATCCCATTGCTCATGAGCGCATAGGCCAGGACCGCCGGCGAATCGGTGGTGGACCCGCCGAGTGTCGCCTGGGTCAGATCGGCGGAATCGAGCGTCGCGCCGGTCAGGTTGGCGCCGATGAGATAAGCGGAGCTCAGATCGGCGCCGGTGAGATCCGCGCCGCTGAGGTCGGCACAAGTGAAAAAGCTACCGGACAGCTTCGCTGTCGCCGACTCGGAACCGATGGTGCAGCCTACCAAAACGCTGTTCTCGAAATGCGTGCCAATCGCTGAGATGCCAGTGCCCCAGACGACCGGGGAGAGGTCGAGGCCTGACATGATGGCCCCGTCCAACGTAGCGCTGGTAAGGTCCACCCCCCTCATTGTCGCACCGGTAAAGACGGCCCCGGCAAGGGTGGCGCCGCAGAACTTGGCGTGCGTTAGATTCGCGCCGGTGAAATCCGCGCATGTAAAGTCCACCCCGCTAAGGTCAAGGCCGGTGAGATCGACGTAGCGGAGATCGGCTTTCTGCCCCGTCTTGCTCTCCGACAGCTGCGCGTAGCTCGGCGTCACCCGCACGCCTAACAGGCTCGTCAGCGGCGTCATCGCCGAAGGGGGACGTCTGTCTTGGTAATCGAGCAGCGCCCTCTCACTACCCAGGTCGTAGCCCAACGTCGTCCAGGCCGTATTTTTCGTGTCCTGGATGGACCACGTCCCCAGCTGCTGGTCACCCAACGGTAAGATCTGCAGCTCCTGAGCATTCGCCGATACGGGATCGGTAATCACAAAGCCGAGGTCAGGCTGTCCTTTCAGGTATGCGAGGCTGATTTCGTCGGTGAGCGGGTCCTGCACCACTAGAACAACGACGTAGCCGCCATCTGGCTTGGCGTAGAGGATGACCTTCTCGGAGTCGGTCAGGGTCGGAGCGGAGACCGAGGGATAGATCGTCGCTTGGCCGACGTAACTTGTAAGGTAACAGCTCGATCTCTTGTCGGTGGACCGGAAAGCAAATTTCCCTGCGAAGGTGCCCAAACTACCCTGCATGGCTCAGGCCACACGCAACGTTTTCTGCTTGGAGAGCATCTCCCTGACTGCGGGCGCGAGGTTTTGCGGCGAGTAGATGACGTTGGTCGTGATCGATATGTAGCCGTCCGCGCCGGCCACCGGTGGGATCACCTTGATCAACGCGCTCGCGACCAGTGTGCCGAGCACGGTTTCCGTGCCTGGGTTGGTGGCCAACGCATAGACCAGCGTATTGCCGGTCGTGTCGGCAAGCGCTGCGAATGTTCCGTTGTAACCCGACGGCGCGACGCCGCTAATCTGGAACTGCTGCCCAACCTGGACCCCATGCGCCGTGGTCGTCGTGGCAGTAACAACGCCGCCAGACCAGGAAATCGCCGTCAGAGCATTGGCGGCCCAAGTGCCAAACAGGAAGTCGAACCCCGGGATGCGCGGCAGCGGCAGGCCGGCCAAGGCGATGTCATTGAACACGCGCTGCCAATTCGTGTACAGCCCATCCCATACTATCGCGAAATCCCCGCCGTCGATGCCGTAGATAGTCGAGCTGACGAAGCTTACCTGCGGAAGCCCGTCAAATGGCTGGATCAAGGTGAATATCACGCTTTGTGTCGGGCCGCTGTCGGACCCAACGCTTGACTCCCCGAGCTGGAGGTCCTGCATCACAAAGGTCTGGGCCACGTCGAAGGTGATCACCGGCGTGTACCCCCCGTTGTTCGGCACGTTCAGGGCGCAGCGCGTCGTGTGCGTGACGACCACGCCCGGCATCCCGGCGTATTGCTCGATCGCCGGGATATATTGCTCAAACGAGACCGGCAACCTCTTGCTGATGGCCTTAAGCACGTTCTCGAAGCCATCCTGGCTGGAGTAGGTCATGTTGCTTAGCTTTTCGATCGCAGTGCCCACACTCGACCAGACGGCAGAAAGCGCTTTCTGGATACTCGGCAGATTCTCCTCGTTGATCTGGTAGATGGTCTGAAATGCGGTGATCGGCGCCGCCTCCGCCCACAGATCCGCGGTCATCCATGTTTGCGGGTAACCATATTGGGGGGAGTCTAAGTTGGGTATGGTGCTTGCGTAGGTGTCGGTCCAAAGGGCGATTTGATCCGCCTGGGGCATTATGTTGTCCTTGGTCACTGTCGTCTTCAAAACGCCGGCCTTGAAGAAGCCCCAGAACAGCGCGTTTACCTCGTAATCCTGGACCCAGTAAGTGACGTGCGGCGGCGGGTTGCCGGTGGGAACCTGCGGAAACGGCAGGTCTGCGGGAGGCGTTTGGGGGAAAGCAGAGCCGTTCACCGAGACCGATCCCTTGGCGCCGATTTGGATGCCGCCACCACTTGTTGGGAACTGGAGCGGCGTGTCGCCAGGGGCGAGGAAGTCGAACGTGACCGGCCCGAGCTGGCCGCTTTCCCCGATCGATGCGAAGACTTTGTTGAGGGTTTGGGCAAAGGCGCCGCTCCAATCCATTTTCCCGAGCGCGTCCTTTGTGGCAGTGCTGATGTGCGCGCCGACGCCACACGAGACCTCCTGCTGATTAAGAATGCTTTGGCCGGGAATGTTCGGCTGCGGGTTCCCGGCATCAGCGCCGCTGCTGACGTAGGTGAGCTCGTAACTGCCGCCGGAGGCCGAGAGTTCAAAGATCGCGGTGATCGTGAGACTCGGGACCTGCACACTATAATTGTAGGTGTTGTTGCACCCTTTAGACGGGCCGTTTGGATACCAGACTCCGGTTCCGCCTCCGCATGGGTCGGGCTCACTGTACCAATACTCCTGTACCGAGTAGGTTTCGTTCCAGCCGCTTGGATAGTCGGCCTCGAGATTGCTCACGGTCATTGTGATGGTGAATTGGCTATTGTCGTTTGGCCCCTGCACGGCGCCACTAAAGACGGGGGAGAAGGCCTGGAATTGGCCCGGAAGAATGTTGATGGCGATGTTGGAATAATCGTTTCGATATGCGGTGCCGCCCTGGTCAAACGAATATTGGAAGTCGCCGGGTTGAAACTGATAGCTGGGCGCCTCGGTCATTGTCTGCAGGGCCTGGGCGATCTGGTCGCCGAGCAGGCTCTTAAGCAGATACTGGACGCCAGTTGGCGAGATGGCGACGGTGACAGGCTGCATTGCTCTCCTCCCTCTGTGAGTCGGATTCCTTCAGGGCGTCGGGGGGACCCAAACGCTCACAGAGGGTTCGGTCCGCTCGCCCTGCGGTTTGGTGATCTGCTGGTAATCCAGGCTGTAGAGCGTACGCCAGAGGTCCACCGCTATGCCGCCGGCTGGCAGTCCCACCGTCTGCGCCAGGAAGCTGCCGTCGGGCTCATAGATGTCGAGCAGATAGTACTCGGGCCGGCTGCCGTCGCCCACGTATTTCAGCACGTAGATGAAGCCCTTTGACTCCGTGGCGATGGCCAGGCAGGTGATCGGCGATGCCTCGGTCCTCACCAGGGCGGTCGGCGAATTGCCGGCGAAGATCGGCGCCGGATTGCCAAACAGGTCGAAGCCCTGCATTCGAGCCGGTGCTTGTAGACTTGCATCCGCATTCTCCAGCACGATCACGCCCGAGCCCAGCGCAGGTGCTACCCCTACGGGCTGATGCATGAGGCCGGGCCGCATACCGTAGCCGCCGAAGATGTTCGCAAGGGGCGCAACCGCATCAGTGCTGCTTGCAGACGGCAGCCGGAGCACCTCCAGCTTGGCGTTCCCGCTGTTGACGCCGACAGCGTAGCGGCTGGGGTGGACGATGCAGGCATTGATCAGCTGGTTGAAGCGGCCCCAGCTTGCATTCGTTGGAAGAATGAAACGCCCGGAACTGCCGTCCAGCAGAATCTGGCGCAGGTGATACAAGTGGTTGCTGGGATCGAGATAGAAGTTGTTGCCGCTGGGTCCGCCCGTCAGGTCGTACAGCGGGGCTGCAATGGGCGGGAACCCGCTGGGCACGAAACGTAACCCCTCGTCTGGGCTTGTTAACGCGCTAACGGTCTGGAAGGCGTAGAGCTGATTGTTGGTAGGACTGCCTCCGGGCTGCGGCGGGATGTTCTGGCCCGACGCCTGCCAGCTAAAGGCGAGCTGATTCTGCGGCTGGTTGAAGGTGATCTGCCCGAGCGCCCCGATATTGTTGCCAATGTTGCTCGGGTTGAGCGAGGTGAGGGTGGCAGAGGGTCGGGCGCTCGCCCAGACGTGCCGCTTTTCTCCCGCGTCCCAGGTCAGGCTGTTCTGGTACAGGTAGCGCGTGCTGGCGTCCAGCGGGATCAGGTTTTCCTTGATCGCCTGCTCTGGAACAGTGAGCTGGTCAGCATCGATGGGAATCGAGAGTTGCTCGCTTGTGGCCGAGCCGCACAGCCACTCGCTCTCGGAGTAGAATTTGGCGGTGAACTGCACCGTGCCGCCGCCCGGGAGCTGGTTGTTGTTCTCGGCATTGAAAGTCACCGTGATCGGCGCCGTCTGCGGCGGGGGACCCAAATTACCGCTGGCGACACGGGTGGTCCCGTCGGTGAAGGTGGCGGTGACAGTGTAGTACGTCGCTTCCCGCGGCCATATGTTGTGTTCGGGGTCTGGGTCCAGCGTCCATTGCGCGTCGATGGCGCGCGTCGCTTCCAGGGTGAAGACGGCGGGAGACAGCCCGACCTCCACCGAAGTCTCAAGGAGCTCCGCCACGGTTGACGCGATGGACAGGCCGAGCGCGATCCATCCGAAGATCGGTGTGGACTCTTCGACCGCTTCCTCGGCCACCGCGGCATTGATCGCGACGATCAGTTCGGGCGCATCCAGCAAAAGACGAGGAATCAGGTCGGCGAAAGCGAGAATGATCGACGTCGCATTGGCGCCGGTAAAGGTGCCTGAAATCACCCCGTCGACGATCTTTCCACCGATCTCGAGCGCGATGCCGCTCAACGATTTGGCAAGGGATTTTAGTTCGGCCCCGGCAATAGAGGCCCCCATCACCAGGCAGACGGTCGGTAGGCCGAGGCAGAAAATTCCCGTCATCATAGCGCCGGCAGCGCAGACCTGTTGGTCCCAGCTGCCGTAATACTCGCCATTCTGCCCTTCAATGCCGCCGCTACGGCCGATACCGCCAGCCAGAATCCGCACGCCGCTGGCGTTTTGGGGCCACGGAAATGAGATTTCAGTCGGCTCGGCGCCGAGGGGTACGGCGAGGATGGTGTCAACGGACTCGAGCAAAGTCACGTATTTCTTAGTATCGCTGTCATAGGTCTGCGCCAGTCCGCCAGGCACCTTTGATTGCCACCCCTCGGGAACCACTGGGGTCTTCCCGTCCGAGCCCAGGAACTCGACATACAGCGACAGCCAGCGCAGCCACGAATTGGTGAAGCTCGCGGAGAAGATGCCATCGTTCAGCTCCACGTCGCCGTTGTAGGTGAAGCCATGCTCCGGTGTGTAGTTGTTGACGGTCCACGACGTGTCGCTGCCGCTGAGCCGGCACGGCCGCGCGGCCGCGAGGTTCACGCCGCGCAACCGCGGGGGGGCATCGCCGCTCTCGGGGGATCCCACGGCGGTGACGCCGTTCAGCACCACGTAGTTGCCAGCGTTGGTCGCACTCGACTGAAGGTCGGGGTCGTTTTTTACTTTGCGCAGACTGTCCTGTATTGGCGCCCGCATCCATTGCTGCGTTCTCTGGGACCAGACGTAACGCATCTTCGTAGCAATATCGCTACCAGGAGGAGGCTTACTGCCGTCCGGGTTGCTATAGGGCTCCTCCTCGACCCAGTTGTCGGCGCTCGGATTCTGCATGTGCGCCTGGGCCTGCTGCAGGATATGAGACACCAGGTCGCTTATGCCCTTCGCGTGATACTTTATGATATACTTTACTTTGCTAGCGGCATCGGCGCCGATGTTGCATAGTTCCCCATGCTGAAACACCGCCTGCACGGCGGCGTCCATAGCTGAGGTCCAGTCCTCCACATCGGGCGGCAGTTCGGGGTCAGTGCCGTCGTCCTCCGCGCCGGCCGTGAGCAGGGCGAGGTCCGGGAACCGGGGGAACGTGCCTCTTGAACGCTCGCGCTCGAGTACCCTGCGGAAGGCCTCCTTCGGGACGTGCAGTTTGGTCAGCAGGAGGGTCGGCAGGCGCGCGCCCGGCCGTCGCGGGGCGGTGCTGACGAAGAGCAGTTGCGCCTGATCCGCTGGCAATTGCAGATCCGGGGCGAAGTGTGTCACCTGGTGGTCGGGCAACAGCCGAAGCGCCCGATTGACCTGCCGCGCCGCGGTCAGGCTGGCCGTTGTGTGGCGCTGCAACACGTGCCGCGCGCGGCCTACGTGCAGCTTGATCTCCAAATCGCTGGGGACGAAGGGCAGCGCGAAGTGTAGGGTCCGTTGTTCGTATAAGCGTGCCATGAGCAGGTCCTCCTCGATATTTCAGGCGGTCAGCCAGGCGGCCGGCGGCGCGAACACCTCGGCCAGCGGCTGGTGCGAGACGCCGGCCGGGCCGGCCAGGTCGTAGTCGCCAGCGTGGAAGCGGGCCTGGAAGCTGAGCAGGCGCCTACCCTGGTCGAGCCCGGCCTTCACGTCGAGCCGCTCGTCGGCCGCGCCGCTGGACACCACGGCGGTGTCGAGCAGGCCGTGGGTCGGCCCGTGGTCGGCCGATGGGACGGCGCCGGCCAAGCCGCCGGCGGGCGCGGCCGCGCGCATCCGTCGCGACCAGCGACGCCGGGGAGCCGCGACGGCCGGCCGGCCGGTGGTCGGGAGGTAGTGCTGGCGATACATGGGACGAACCTCCTCATGTGAAAGACTGGTCAGAGCGATCGGTGGCAAATCGGCGGCGACTGACGATTTGGCCTGTGGCATGTTCGAAACCGGGAATGTCATCTGCGCCATCGATGTCTTCCTCTTTCAGCGTTGTTCGGCGTGCTTCCGGCAGCGGCTCGGCAAACTCGTACGCTCCTTGGCAAAATGCGAGGTGCCGCCCAACTCGGTCATGGACGGTAAAAGGCGGGGTGGTTAAGATCTTTGGTTCAGAAGCTTAATTGTTCTGAATCGGGACAAACCGATGGTCGAGGGCAAGATCAGCTTCGGCCGGTTCCGACTTGACCTCGCGCGGCGCGAGTTGCGGCGCGATCAAACCCTGGTGCGGCTTGGCAGCCGGGCACGCGACATCCTCTGTGTACTGGCCTCGGCCGAGGGCAAAGTCGTCAGCAAAGACGAGCTGATGGAGCGGGTGTGGCCCGGCGTCATCGTCGAGGAGAACAACCTTCAAGTTCACATCTCGGCGCTGCGCAGAGCGTTCGAGGGAGACGGTGACAGCGAAAGCTGGATCGTGACCGTCCCTGGGCGGGGCTACCGGTTTTTAGGCTCGCCCGGTGGGCCAGCCGCCGCCAAATCTGCTCCAGCCTCCAGCTTGCCTGTTGCGGGCGAGCCGTCGCTTGCGGTCCTGCCGTTCCAAAATCTGGGCGGAGATCCGGAGCAGGAATACTTCGCCGACGGCATGGTCGAGGAGATCATCACCGCGCTGTCGCGCATCCGCTGGCTGCTTGTCACCGCCCGCAATTCGAGTTTCGCCTACAAGGGCCAGAACGTCGATGTGAAGCGGGTCGGCCAGGAACTGGGTGTCCGTTATGTACTCGAAGGCTCGGTGCGCAGGAACGTTAATCGGATCCGCATCGCCTGTCAGCTGATCGACGCGGGTACCGGGGCGCATTTGTGGGCTGATCACTTCGATGGGCCAGTGGAAAATGTCTTCGATCTTCAGGACAAGGTCGCCTCGAGCGTCGCCGGCGTCATCGAGCCCGCCTTGCAGGCGGCGGAAACCGCACGTTCCACTGATCGCCCGACGACCGACCTTACCGCTTACGACCTTTATTTGCGTGCTCACGCGATGATCTCGTCGTCGGCGCGGCAAATCCCGGAGGCGCTGGGTCTGCTGGAGCAGGCGATCGCACGCGATCCGCACTACGGGCCCGCGCTCGCCTGGGCCGCGCAGTGCTGTTTTTGGCTGGTTAGTGAAGATCGCAGCGAAGATCGGGAGGCAGACCGTGTGAAGGGGACCGAGTTCGCAAGGCAAGCCCTGGAAGTGGCCGGCGACGATCCCGGCATACTCGCCAATGCAGCCCATGTGCTTGCCTATTTCGGCGAGGATATCGGCGCCATGACGGCGTTGGTTGACCATGCCCTGGCACTCAACCCGAATTATGCGCGCGGCTGGCACATCAGCGGCGCCCTCAGGAATTGGGCGGGCCAGCCCGACATTGCGATCGAGCATCTCGA
>Ga0306922_10004738_pt1 | contig 12914 bp, 8 predicted proteins | sample sta12Cox44000082_FD_203758 | JGI IMG/M metagenome (GOLD analysis project Ga0306922, IMG submission 203758) | Lab enrichment of tropical soil microbial communities from Luquillo Experimental Forest, Puerto Rico - statoxic.12C.oxic.44.000.082 (v2)... | ecosystem: Environmental > Terrestrial > Soil... | reverse complement strand
GATGCGCGAAAACGTAATGGGGCTAACCGTGGTGCTCGCGGACGGGCGCGTGATCAAGACCGGCACGGCCGCTCGAAAATCAGCAGCTGGCTATGATCTGACGCGGCTTTTTGTCGGCGCGGAAGGCACTCTGGGTGTCATCACCCAGATCACGCTGCGGCTGCATCCGTTGCCGGAAGCGGTTGGTGCGGCGTGCTGTACGTTTGCGACGATTCGTGATGCGGTCGAGACGGCGATTGCGATCATTCAGCTTGGTGTTCCTGTAGCGCGCATCGAGCTGATGGATGAGGCGCAGATCGATGCGTGCAATCGTCACTCGAAGACGAACTATCCGGTCGCGCCGCTGCTATTTTTCGAATTTCACGGTGATAGTGAGCGCTACGTCAACGAACAGGCTGAAACCGTCCGCCAACTTGCGCAAGACCATGGCGGCACGGGCTTTCAGTCGTTCACCACGCCCGAGCAGCGCGCCACCCTCTGGGAGATGCGGCACAGCGCTTATTTCGCCAATCTGCAAGTTCGCAAGGGCGCGAAGATGTTCACGACCGACATTTGCGTGCCGATTTCGCGGCTGGCGGACTGCATCGTGGCGGCCAAGAATGACACGGCGAATGCATCATTTCCGGCGCCAATTGTTGGGCACGTAGGGGACGGCAATTTTCATATGTCTTTCTTGTTGGACCCAGACAATCCGGCGGAACTGGCCGAGGCGAAGGTCCTAGAAGAGAAGATCATTCTGCACGCGCTGGAAATGGGCGGCACTTGCACGGGTGAGCACGGCATCGGCATCGGCCGCAAGAAATATCTCTCGGTAGAACATGGGCCGGCCGTCGAGGTAATGCGCGCGATTAAGCAGGCGCTTGACCCGCAGAACCGGATGAACCCGGGCAAAATGGTTGAACCCCTACCGCTGTTTGCGGCCGAATCTGGCTAACCCTACGGCATTCCCCAAGCCACGGCGTGGCACGCAGATTCGACTTGACCAAATTCGGGGTCTAGGGGATAACTTCGAGCGGTTGATTAACACTCGATCCACGGCGTCCACTGCCCCACAGAACCCTTCGGAACGCGGAATCGGCACAGCAACCAACTCCAAGGCGGTCAGCTCTTCGCTGTGGTATGCCTGGTACGTCGTGATCGTGCTGATGATCTGCTACACGCTGTCGTTCGTCGATCGGCAGATCCTGAGCCTAATGGTCGGACCGATCAAGCGCGACCTGGTGATCAGCGATACAGAGATTGGCCTCCTGCTGGGTTTCGCATTTGCTGTCTTCTACACGTTCGCAGGCTTGCCGCTCGGCCGTGTGGTCGACACATACGGACGTCGCAACCCCATCGCAGTCGGAATATTTCTTTGGAGCATTATGACGGCGCTCTGCAGCGCAGCGCGTAGCTACTGGACGCTATTCCTCGCGCGCATCGGCGTCGGAGTCGGCGAGGCCACGCTTTCGCCTGCGGCCTTTTCGCTGATCTCAGACTATTTTCCGCCCGAACAGCTTGGCCTCGCGATCAGCGTTTACACGATGGGGATATTTTTGGGTTCTGGCGTGGCACTCGCGATTGGAGGCACTGTGGTGGACGTCGTGATGCGCATGTCCGCGGTGCACCTGCCCCTTTTGGGGGCCATTGCGACGTGGCGACTGTCGTTTCTGATCGTGGGGCTGCCGGGATTGTTGGTCACACTGCTGATCTTCACGGTGCGCGAACCTTTGCGCAAGCACGTGATGCGCGACACCGAGGGCCGCGTGGCGCATTTGAGCGTGGGCCAAGTGATGACCGAAATCAACCGGCGCTGGCAATCCTTTTGGGGATTGGCCATTGGAATGGTTTTTCAGTCGCTTGCCAGCTATGCATTTCTTTCCTGGGCGCCGGCGTTTTTCCAAAGGCTGCACGGCTGGACGGCGGGGCAGGCCGGGCGTGCGCTGGGCGTGCTGGTCCTCCTCTGCGGCTGCCTAGGCATGTACGTTGGCGGGCTGCTGTGCGACCGCTGGCTCGGCAGCGGCATCGCCGAGGGGCCGTTGCGAGTGGCGACTATCAGCGCCGCGGGCGCGGGGCTGTTTCTGGGACTTGCCCTGGTGATGCGTGAGGCGCAGGCGTCGCTCGTTCTGATGGCGCCCGGCCTGTTCTTTCAGGCCATGCCCATCGGGACGATTTATGCGAGCATTCAGCTCATTTTCCCGAATCAGATCCGTGGGCAGGTATCAGCGCTATTCATGTTCATCTTGAACTTCGGCGGGATCGGGCTGGGCCCGCTGATTCCGGGTCTTCTCAATGATCGCCTTTTCCGCAACGAGCAAATGCTCGGATTGTCGGTGGCGATCACGCTCGCGCTTGCTTCGGTCGCGATGCTCGTGATCATTCCGGCCACCTACCGCCCTTATCGGCGGGACTACCGGACGCAGAATTCCGTAGCCAGAGCGCAGCACTAGTCGCTATCGCTGCTGAGTGGCCCAGCTTGCGGGCACATCGACGTAGGAGTGGTTGAGTTCTGCTACGGATTCGCAGCCAAGCAGTGCCAAGGCCCGTTGCAAGTCGGCGCGCAGGATTTCGATCGCGCGCAAAACTCCGGCTTCTCCGGCAGCACCTAAGCCGTAGGCATAGGCGCGGCCGATCAGCACGGCGCGAGCACCGAGGCAAATCGCTTTGACGATGTCACTGCCCCGGCGGACCCCCCCATCAAGTAACACTTCGGCGCGACCATTCACCGCTCTCACAATTTCGGGCAAAGCGCGCAAGGTTGCCGCAACCCCGTCGAGCTGGCGGCCCCCGTGATTGGAGACCACTAGGCCGGCCGCGCCTTCATCAAGCGAGCGCCGCGCGTCATCGGCGGTGAGCACACCTTTCACAACGATAGGACCCACCCACACGTCGCGTATCCATTTCAGATCCGCCCAGGTGACCACCGACGCCGCCAGAGCGGCTTGCGTTTCAGCCAGCTGCATGGGGCCGCGCCCCGGCACGATGACATTCGGCAACGTGAGCATCCGCCCATCACGCAGAAAGCCTGCGAGCCAGCCGGGATGCGCGAGGACCTGCGGAAGAAAGCCCAGCTTGGGCAGGAGTTTGTCGCCGATCAGTGCACCCACTCCGTTGCGAATGTCGCGTTCACGAAAGCCGAACGTGCCTGTGTCGATGGTGATGGCCAGGACGCTGAACCCGGCGGCATGAGCGCGTGCGAGCGCCGCTTCGGCAGCTTCGCGTCCGCCCACAAGATACAGCTGGTACCAGCGGCATCCACCACAGGCCGCGCCGACGCCCTCAACCGCCGATCCTGAAATGGTCGTGAGCACGTAACCGATGCCCGCCTTTCGAGCGGCGGCGGCGGCGCAGACTTCGCCGCGAGGACAGATCATGCGACTGAATCCAACGGGCGCGAGCAAAAGCGGCATCGAAAGCTGCGCGCCGAGAACCGTGGCGCGGAGCTCCGAGCCCTTCACCCGGACCGCATTGCGGGGGCGAAAGGTGAGTTCTTCAAACGCGCGGCAATTCTCGCGCAGCGTAATTTCACCTTCGGCGCCCCCGTCGATGTAGTCGAAGACAGCCCGCGGCAGGCGCACCTGCGCGGCGCGGCGCAGATCGCCAATGTTCACAACGCGCGGCGAGGCGACCCGGCGTTCGGCTCGCGTCATCGCCGTGCACGATCCATTGCCGACCGATCCAATAGCAGTTCAACGTGTGTCATACGGAATTAGCTTTGCCGCGCCCATTGTAGCGAGTATGCTCGCAGTTTTGTTAGGTGAGTTATGGGAGCAGGTGCGCGCCCTGTTCCAGCTTTCGAGGCTTGGGCAATGAAAGTCGGCGAGGCGATTGCTGAAATTTTGAAGCGAGAAGGCGTCCAGTGGCTCTTTGCGTATCCGGTGAATCACCTGATTGAGGCTGCGGCAGCGGCGGCAATCCGGCCGATCATTGTGCGGCAGGAGCGCGTCGGTCTGCACATGGCCGACGCGGTTGCCCGCCTCACCAGCGGACACAAAAGCGGTGTGTTCGCCATGCAGCACGGACCTGGATCTGAAAATTCCTTTGGTGGCGTCGCGCAAGCGTTCAGCGAGTCCATACCTATTCTGGTTTTGCCTATGGGTTACCCGCGCAGGCTGGCGCACGTAAGCCCGAACTTCAATTCTGTGAACAGCATGCGCACAGTGACGAAATCCGCCGAGCCGATTACTTCGCCCGCGGAAATTCCGAATGTCTTTCGCCGCGCGTTTTCGCATCTCCGCAATGGACGGGGCGGCCCAGCACTCATCGAAATTGCGAGCGACCTTTTCCTTGAGGAGTTACCGGGGCCACTGGGTTACGAGCCGGTGATCGCCGCGCGCTACGGTCCGGACATGGCAGATGTACGCCGCGCTTCGGAGGCCCTGGTTGAGGCGAAGCAGCCGGTGATCTATGCGGGGCAGGGAATTCATTGGGCCCGCGCGTGGGAGCCGCTGAAAAGGGTCGCCGAGTTGTTGGGCGCACCAGTGGCGACGAGTTTACAGGGCAAGAGTGCCTTCCCGGAGGATCATGCGCTTTCGTTGGGGGCGGGCGGACACTCCTTTCCCCCGATGGTTCCGCATTTTCTCGCGCAGGCGGACTGGATTTTCGGCGTGGGCTGTAGTTTTACAGAAACAAGTTTCGGTGTGGTCATGCCGAAAGGCAAAAAATTCATTCACGCGACGCTCGATCCCGATCATTTGAACAAGGATGTGCGCGCCGACATCGGCTTAATTGGCGATGCGCGACTGACGCTCGAAATGCTGGGGGCTGAGCTGGAACGGCTCATCAAAAAGCCGCGCGACAGATCGGCGTCCTGCGCGGAGATTGCAGCCATCCGAAGGAAATGGCTGGACGATTGGATGCCGAAGCTGACTTCGCCGGATGTACCTCTCTCGCCCTATCGCGTGCTCTGGGATTTGCAGCACACGGTGGACGTGGCCAATACGATCATCACGCACGATGCGGGCAGTCCGCGCGACCAGCTCGCTCCATTTTGGGTGACCACAAAGCCGCTCACCTACATCGGCTGGGGCAAAACGACGCAGCTCGGCTACGGGCTTGGGCTTGCCATGGGAGCGAAACTTGTGCAGCCAGACAAGCTCTCGATCAACGTGTGGGGTGACGCGGCTATCGGATTCACGGGAATGGATTTTGAAACCGCCGTGCGCGAGCGGATTCCCATTCTTTCGATCTTGTTGAACAACTTCAGTATGGCGATGGAACTGCCGATCATGCCGGTTTCGACTGAACGTTATCGCGCGACCGACATTTCCGGCGACTATGCGGCGATGGCGCGCGCCTTCGGGGGATATGGCGAACGCGTCACGAGGCCGGAGGAAATTGTCCCCGCCATTCGTCGCGGCATCCAGCAGACGCAAAAAGGGGTTCCGGCTCTGCTCGAATTCATCACTGGGAAGGAAATCGCCCTGTCGATGCAGTATCACGGGCGTTGATCCGACATGACCGCGCGAAGTACGGCGCCACGCGCGTCAGGTTGGCGACTTTGATCTTCCCTTACCCCGTTTGGGTGCATTGGCGAGAAGCTTTCGCAGCAGCCCAGTAAGCTCTTGGGATTGCCAAACAGAGATCGATGTCGCTCCGCGGCCGCTCGGATCCTCCCCACTCAGGAGGATGAATACGCGGAATCCGTAGAGTGTATCGAGAGCGGCCATCAGGGATTCCAGGCTGGCCACAAATTCCCCCCTTTCGCCGGAGCGAATTCGCTAGCGAGTGATAGGAGGGACTTGGCCGGCCTCCGACGCGCGAATTTTCCGGACGCGGCGATTTTATCGTCAGCCCGAATGGAGGGTAAAGCGGTGGCCGGCAGGCATGGTGAGAATCGACCGGATGAAATATGATCGCCACCTGATCCACAGCGTTCATCGGGGCAAAGCTGGAGGAATGCTAGATGAGAGGGGTTTCAAGTATTGCTTGGGGTATCGCAGCAGGTATGCTGAACCTATTCGCCTTTGCGTACGCGGGCAGATCGCAGGAGATCGCCAATAATCCGCTGCCGACGCCGCCTGGTCAGGTCGTGTTTGGGCGCCACTGCGCTTCCTGCCACGACAATCCGAGCACGACCAATCGCGCGCCAGATCGGCGGGCGCTTATGAGGTTCACGCCCGAGAAGATCTACGGCGCGGTAACGACCGGCACGATGACGGTGCCCGCAAAGGATTTGACGGACGAGCAGAAGCGAGCGGTGGCGGAATATCTCGGCGGGCGGCCGCTCGATCTTGTGGACAAAGGGAGCGCCGAAAACATGGCGAACCACTGCGCGAGTAACCCTCCGTTTTCGGTTCAATCGGATGACGCTTCCTGGAATGGCTGGGGAGCCGATCCCGCCAATACGCGCTTTGTCGATCGGCGAGCAGCTGGACTCAGCACGGCGCAAATCCCACGATTAAAGCTTAAATGGGCGTTTGGTTTTCCCGGAGGCGACACAGCGTATGGACAGCCGACCGTCGTAGGCGGAAGAGTTTTCGTGGGCAGTGACAACGGCTATCTTTATTCGCTGGACGCGCGGACCGGATGCGTCTATTGGTCATTTCACGCGCGCTCGGGCGTACGAACCGCGCCGGTTATGGCGCAAATCACCGCCCCAGGCCCGGCGAGATATGCAGTGTACATCGGGGACCTGCGGGCGAACGCCTATGCCCTTGATGCGGCAACAGGCACCCAGCTTTGGGTCGAGGAACTCTCCGATCACTACACCGCACGGATCACAGCTGCACCCGCACTCTACGAAGGGCGCGTCTATTTCGGAATCTCGGCTACGGAAGAGGCTTTTTCGGCTGCGCCTTCCTATCCGTGCTGCACGTTTCGCGGCAGCATCGTTGCGCTCGATCAAGGAACGGGCGCGCAGCTGTGGCGGACGTATGCCATTGCCGAAGAACCTAAGCCCGTGCGGAAGAACTCTGCGGGGACGCAATTGTGGGTTCCCGCCGGCGCGGCAATCTGGAATGCGCCCACCGTCGACGCCAAGCGCCATGTCCTCTACGTAGGCACAGGCGATGCCTACACCGAGCCTGCTTCGGAAAACTCGGATGCGGTGCTGGCGATCGATTTGAAAAGCGGGGAAATCGTGTGGTCGTTTCAGGCGGTGCCCAATGATTCGTGGATGGTAGGTTGCGTACCCGTAGCGACCGAGAATTGTCCGAAACAGCTGGGCGTCGATTGGGATTTCGGGGCCTCCCCGATTTTGGTCAGGCTCTCGACGGGCCGAGAGATTTTGCTCGCCACGCCGAAAAGCGGGACAGTGTCCGCGCTCGATCCGGACCAACAGGGCGCCGTGCTGTGGAGCGCGAACCTTTCACAGCAGCCGCCGCCGAACAACGGGGAAATCGCGTTTGGCGGGGCGGCAGATTCGCAGCGGGCTTATATCGCACTTGAGGACGGCCGGTTCGCGGCGATTGACCTTGAGAACGGCAAGCTCGCGTGGGTTATCCGCCTCGAATCACTCGAGAGTCTCGGCAAACCGACGATCAACGGCGAGTACCGCACCAAGGCAGGGCTGCGGTTCGGCCAGTCGGCAGCTGTAACGGAAACTCCCGGCGCCGTTTTTACGGGAGGGTGGGACGGCATTCTGCGCGCGCTTTCGACCGCAAACGGTAAAATTCTCTGGCAGTTCGATACCGCCCGCGATTTCAAGTGCGTGAACGGAGTCGTCGCAAAGGGGGGGTCGATGGGCGGACCGGGTGTCACGATTGCCAATGGCGTGGTATTCGTCCCCTCTGGATATGCAAATGTCGGCGGCGGCATGCCGGGAAATGTGCTACTGGCTTTTTCAGCCCAGAAATGAGCGGAGCGACCGGCGGGGCCACCCCGGCAAAAGCGAAAGCGGAGCGTTTTGTCGCCACCGAGAACTCGCGAGCGCGGACGACTACTGCTTCGGCGGCGCCGCGCCGCCGCTCTTCTTCGTGATCAGAATGTTCTTCAACGCGCCCGGGTCGGTCTGGAGTTCGGTCGGTCCGGCGGGGAACTTGTTGAACTGTAGCAAGTAGGCAATCATATCGACGGTTGCATCCGGGCTGAGCGTGCCCGGCTTGTCCTGCGGCATCGTGTTGTGGATTAAATCGAAAAGGTCGCCCACGGACTGACCTTCCCACGTTTCCGTAAACGCGTCGCCGGCAAGAGGAAGGGCCTGGCCGCTCCCGCTGAGGTCATCCATGTGGCAATTCGCGCAAGTTTGGCCATACTGGGTCTTGCCGCGGGCCGCTTGATCGTTGGTGTAAACACCGTCCATCGTGGTTTTCTGCGCATCGGCGGCTCGCACGGAGCGAATTGCGCCGCCCACGAACACCAGCGTGCCTGCGATCAGAAAAGCGAGCATCGCGTACTGCAAGTGAAAGCTATTTTTGCTCATGAGAAAGTCCGCTTTCTTGGCCGGTTGATAGAATGGTGATCCCTCTGAGATTAGACGCAAAAATTGCGTCTGGTGGATACATAGAAATGATAACAAACGTGGACGATCCACGCAGAGTGAAGCGCACGCGATTGGCGCGTCGGCGCTTTTGGCGATGCAGTTGCGGCTGGCCGGGTGTGTCCATTAACATCCGAGTGTCGTCATTTGGCGCTCCCGCAGCGGCGGGTGGCGCGATCGGGAGCGAGCATGAGCATAGTCAAGCGGAGACTCGGAAACTCCAGCCTCGAGGTAGGGCCGTGGGCACTCGGCGGGAACGTGTTCGGTTGGACAGCGGACGAAGGTTTGTCGTTCCAGGTTCTCGACGCATTCGTGGACGCAGGATTGAACCTCATCGATACGGCGGACGTGTATTCGAAGTGGGCTCCTGGGCATAAGGGTGGAGAGTCCGAGACGATCATCGGCAACTGGCTCGGGAAGCGCGGCGGTCGCGAAAAAGTCATCATCGCGACGAAGCTGGGCGTGGAAGTGGAACCGGGCGAGAAGGGGCTTTCGCGCGCGTACATGATGCGTGAGGTGGAGCGCTCGCTCAAGCGGCTCAAAACCGACTATATCGACCTCTATCAGGCGCACATCGACGATGCCGAGACGCCGATGGAGGAAACGCTTTCGGCATTTAGCGAGCTGATCAAAGCGGGGAAAGTGCGAGCGATTGGCGCGTCCAACTTCAAGGCCGACCGGCTCGCCGAGGCGCTCAAGGTCAGCGCCGCGACGGGTCTCGCGCGCTATGAGAGTTTGCAACCCTGGTACAATCTATACGATCGCGCGGAATTCGAAGCAGACGGGTTGGCCGATTTGTGCCATCGCGAAAAAATCGGTCTAATTCCGTACTTTGCCCTCGCCAGCGGATTCCTCACCGGGAAATATCGCACCGAAAAAGATCTTGAGGGCAAAGCGCGAGCGTATCGGGTTAAGTCGATGATGAACGAGCGCGGCTTTCGCATTTTGAACGCGCTGGATACCGTGTCGGCGGAGCTACACGCGACTCCCGCGCAGGTGTCGATGGCCTGGCTTATCGCACATGGCGCCACAGCACCAATCGCGAGCGCCACGAACCTCGGGCAATTCAAGGATTTGCTCGGCGCCGTAGGGCTGAAGCTCGACCGAGAAGCAGTTCGCCTCCTCGATGAGGCAAGCGCGCCGGCCGCGGCGGCGGCGTGATTGCTCGCAGCCAAGGAAGTGTGGTTGTCATTTTGAAGGCGGCCCCTGCGTCCAGGCTACTGAACGAGCAGAGAGCTCGCTTTCGCTTGCTAGCTAGTGCCGCGACATCAGCAAGTGAACTTCCGGCGGGACAGGCGTTAGATCAATTGAGACGTTGATGCACGCCGGCTTGCCGCTAGCGAACGCAGATTTTATGGCAGGCCCAAGGTCCCCGATTTCAGTGACGCGCTGGCCATAACAGCCAAACGCTTCGGCCACCTGATGATAATTCGCATCGCGAAGCTGGGTGGACTTAAGCCGATTCTTGCCGGACACAATTTCTTGAAAATGTTGCGAGGCCGCCCAACTGTGATTGTTCATCACCACCGCCACGACGGGAAGTTTGTGCCGTACCATCGTGTCAAACTCGGCGATGGTGAAACCGATCGCCCCGTCGCCGACCAGGCACAGCACCTGGTTATTCGGCCTGGCTACCTGCGCGCCCATGGCCAATCCTAATCCGAACCCGACGGCGCCCAAGAAACCGTGCGTGATGTAGCTTCCTGGGTGGTTCTGCCGAATGACCTCGTTCATCCAGTGATACGCCTCGGCACCATCGCCAATGACAATGGCATCCTCGGCGATGCTGTCGACGATTGCTGACACGGCCTGCAGCGGATGAATCGGCGAGCCCTTGCGTTCTAAGTCCTTCTGCATGCGCTGGCAGCGCTCAACTTTTGCGTGGCGAACTGTTTGTTGCCAGTTGCGGCGATCCGGCCATTTGTGCGATTTAGCCTTTGCGTCCATCGCGCGCACGGCTTCGCGCGGATCGGCGACGATTGGAACGGCCACTTGCCTCAATCTCCCAATCTCCTTTGGGTCGACTTCGATATGGATTATTTTCGCGGAGCGTGGAACAACGAGATCGCTCATGCCCAGCGTGAAAAGCCCAAAGCGGACACCCAGCGCCAAGATGACGTCGGGCCGTTGATCAGACGCCGAGAGATCGGCCATTTTGTGGAAGGTGCCACCGTAAAGGGGATGATTGCTTGGCAGTAGTCCGTGGGCCTGAAAATCGGAATAGACAGGAATGCCGGTCGCTTCCGCAAATTGGCGGAGCTCAGCCTCTGCGCCGGAGAAATAGGCTCCCGCGCCAACCATAATTACCGGACGTGCGGCGCCGGCCAGCAACTTCAATGCCTCGTCGATGGCGTTCTCTTCCGCGATGGCGCGGGAATCAACAAGCACTTTCTCAGGAACTGCCACCAAGTCCTCCTCTACTTGCGCAACGAACACATCCATCGGCACATCGAGGAGGACGGGACCTGTCGGGTTGGAAGTAGCGAGACGAACCGCCTGCGCGACTAAGCGAGGAATATCCTGCGTGACGGTGATGCGATGCGCCCATTTCGTGATGGGCGTAGCAATGGCCACCTGGTCGAGGCCAGATTGCAAAGTATTTGTCTCGGCCTGGTTCAGAGCACTCGAGCCGCTGATGTAGAGCACCGGCGTGCGATCGAGATATGCGTTTGCGATCGAAGTGAGGATGTTCGTGAAGCCGGGCCCGGCTGTGGCCATGGCCACTCCGAGCGCGCGCCTCGCGCGGGCGTAACCCTCGGCCGCGTGGCCTGCAGCGACTTCATTCCGGGTATCGGTAATAGGGATGTCGTGATCGAGACAGGATTGAAAAATTGTCTCGAGGTGCGCGCCGTGCAGCCCGAAGATGTGCTTGACGTTGGCACGTATCAGTGTTCGGACCAACAGTTCGCCGCCTGTGATCATGGCCACCTGAAAATCACCTCCTTTCAGCGAGCATCTTTTCCGGCAGGGTCCACGCGTAAACGACGCTGTCGGATGGCATGATCACGTACTGGCGCCCATCAAGCTCGTAAGTCATCGGCGCCGTTGTCGATCCGCCGCCGGCGTAGGTATGCCACAGCGTCTTGCCTGTGGCCGGATCGAGCGCCATCAGCACGCCGCCGTCGTTCGCTGTAAAGAGCAGATGTCCCGCGGTGGTCAGTATGCCAGCCCACCCCCCGCGGCCTCCGCTCATGTCCTTCGTCCAGCGCACTTTGCCTGTCTGGATATCGATCGCTTGAAGCAGACTCTTCGAATGCAAAATGAAATCGCGCCCTGCCCATCCTTCCGCATTCTTCGACTGCATGGTGACGTAATAGACTCCGGTGCTTTGCCGCGCATTCGTGAAGAGCAGGCCAGTATTGGGATCGTAGCTGGGAGGCGCCCAGTTCGAACCGCCTGCAGCGCCCGGCCGGGCGAGCGCGCCGTCGAGTTGAGGCTCCGTCTCTTTTCTGGGAATCGGCTGGCCGCGCTCATCGACGCCCTTCATCCAGTTGATGTCAAGATAGGGGGTGGTCACGAGCGATTCGCCATTGCTGCGATCGAGCAGGGCGAAAACGCCGTTTCGGCTGGCTTGGGCAATCATCTTGCGCGGTTTGCCGTGGAACGTGCCGTCGATCAGCACGGGCGTTTGGATCGCGTCCCAATCGTGCGTATCGTGGGGCGAGATTTGGTAATACCACTTCAGTTTTCCCGTATCGGCGTCGAGGGCTACGATCGAGCAGGTGTACAGATTCGCTCCGGGGCGAGCATCACCCGCCTCAACCGGGTGCGGATTGCCCGTTCCCCAGTAGATCAGATTCAGTTCAGGATCGTAGGTGCCGGTGAGCCACGTCATGCCTCCACCGCGGGTGATCACGTCGCTATCATGCGGCCAGCTGTCCCACCCCGGCTCGCCCTGCTTTGGTTCGCTGTCCCAGTGCCACTGAACTTTTCCCGTCATCGGATCGCGCGCCTCGATCCAGCCCGGCAGATCGGCGATGTCTCCGGAGATGCCCACGATCAGGTGGTCTTTTACAACGAGTGGCGCCGCGCTGCCGAAAGCCTTGAGCGTGGGATCGGCCAGCTGCACCTGCCACAGCGTTTTGCCGGTACGCGCGTCGAGGCATAGCAGCACGGCATCGGGCGCGGCGTAGTAGAGCCGATCCTTGTACATCGCGAAGCCGCGATGACCCGCTCCCGGCAAGCCCCCCGGCGCCGGGCGGTTCACGTGCCAAATTTGACGACCCGTGCGCGCATCCACCGCAAAGAGATCGTTGGTCAGCGTGAAATAGAGAATTCCATTCACTTCCAGGGGCGTCGAGGAAAGCGCAGGCGTGCCGTGCGTCTGAAACGCCCAGGCCAGGGTGAGCGATCCCACGTTGGACTGATCGATTTGCGATAGCGTGCTGTAGCGCCGGCCCGAATAATCGCCGTTGTAATTGGGCCACGAGTCCGTTCCGGGAGTGACCAGCTTCGCGGGGTCGAGTTCCTGCGCCGACAAACATGCGGCACACGCCACAAGCAGTAGGAATTTCTT
>Ga0306922_10004736_pt1 | contig 12914 bp, 13 predicted proteins | sample sta12Cox44000082_FD_203758 | JGI IMG/M metagenome (GOLD analysis project Ga0306922, IMG submission 203758) | Lab enrichment of tropical soil microbial communities from Luquillo Experimental Forest, Puerto Rico - statoxic.12C.oxic.44.000.082 (v2)... | ecosystem: Environmental > Terrestrial >... | reverse complement strand
CAATCTCGCCGCCGCCAAGGCCCGGGGGATTGCCGACGTCGCCTTCCACAAGAAGTGCGGCATCGCCATTACCGAGATGGTCAAGAGCCCTTGGGTCTACCCTTCGCCACACTCGCCGACATCGTCGGCACCCTCGCCAAGGCTGAGCGCGAGGGCCAGCTGCGCGAGCGTATCCGCTGGTTCTGCCGCGCTTCGCTGCTCATCGTCGATGAAATCGGCTACCTGCCGGTCGTGCACGGTGGTAGCAATCTCTTCTTCCAACTCGTCAATGCCCGCTACGAGAAGGGCGCGATGATCCTCACCTCAAACCGCGGCTTCGCCGAGTGAGGAGAGGTCTTCGGCGACCCTGTCGTCGCCACCGCGCTGCTCGATCGGCTGCTCCACCACGCCGTTGTTATCCAGATCGAAGGCTCAAGTTACCGGCTGCGCCAGCATGCCGATCTGATGCCCGAGCATCTCCGATCCAAAGCGCTCATCACGCCCTCAATCTTACCAGCCGTGCCGCGTCGCCGCGGACGTCCGCCAAAATTACCGATAGCCGATCCGCCGGCCGGCGGATCGGCTATCGCCTAACTTGGGGAATTTTACTTCGGCATAAATGGAGAAAGTTCAGCCGGCATTGACACGGTCCGGCTGCAGGAAGGCCTGGCGCAGCGCCGCCGCTACCATGCTCTGCTGGGTCTTCGGCACATAGGCGAGGGCATTCCGCATCCAATGCACGCGGCAGCGCTGCCAGCTGGCGGCAAACACCCGGCGGATCGCCGCTTTGAGCCCTTCATGCGCATCGGAGACAACCAGCTTGACCCCGCGCAAGCCGCGTCGCGCCAGGCTCTTCAGAAACGTCGACCAGAACGTTTCGGCTTCCGAGGGGCCGATGTGCAACCCGACAATCTCGCGTCTGCCCTCGATGTTGGCGGCCACGGCGATTATCGCCGCAACCGAAACGATGCGGCCACCCTCACGTTGCTTCAGGTAGGTGGCGTTGAACCATAGATACGGCCACTCGCCGGCGAGCGGGCGGTCGAGGAAGGCATGGACGCGCTCGTCGATCTCTTTGCACAGCTTCCCGATGGCCACCTCAACCACACCGCAGCACACTGCGGGTCCACCCGAAAATTCCACCACCAGCGAGGACGTTAACCCGAAGGAAGGAAGCCCGAAGGAAGGCACGCCGAAAAAGGGGTGATGGCCTGCCGCCTTCGCGACCCTTCGAATACCCTACTGCAACACTTCTAAGATCGATGTTCGCCAGATCCCCACCTTGTAAACGCAATAAATCTGCCGCGTGGACCGCCGCAAGCTGTATGTTCTGCCTTATTGACGCAGCGCAGTTCCTGACCGGTCGCGAAGCAGAGGCGTTCGAAGCGAGCTCAAGGCCGCGAGAAGTGCTTTGACCATCCGCGGGCGCGAGTGCACCGCAAAACGCCACGTGACGAAGGTCCGCCGAAAACTGGGCGGTCCGAGACTACAGACAATGGTCCAAGCAGTCAGTATTGCCCTGTCGCGCAATCGCATCTGCGATGATATAGTCGCTGACGAAACTAATCGATAGACGAGGCGCGACTTCGTGTCCTCTGGAAAAGGGTGGGCTGACGGGTCGACCAAGTACGAGGCAATGCGGTATTGCAGATGGTTCAGATTATAGCGCAGGGGATCATGCCGTACTGGTAATGCGAGCTGGCGACAAACCCTCGCGAATAAGCGCGCCTTCTCAACATCCTGGTACAGCTGTTTTCGCAATTTGGAAGGGTCGAGCGATCGCATCCCACCGTAGCTCGCCTCATGAATCCGGTAGCGGCCCAGCGGCTTTCGGATCGTCAAAACGTCGCCCAGAATTGGTGCGAGGGTCAGGAATGAGGCATCTGACTGGGGAATCGTCGGGCCGAATGCGAAAACATTGCGCACGAAATCACGAGAATAGGCGTTACCGGATCCCGGAGGGGTTGTATATGCCATGGTCCGCAAGAAGGTGCGGCGGAGCTTCTTCGGATCCTCCTTTGGCGGAAATTGCGGGATTGCGGATCCTAACTGAGCGCCTGTCGCATCTATCAAGTTCATCCGATATTGAACTTTCGCGACCCCAGGCCGCCACACTTTCGCGATCTCCCGCATGACCTCCGGTTCCAGCAAATCGTCAGAATCCAGGAAAATTATGATCTCCCCGCTACTCTGCTCGAAACCAAATATATGGGCGCCCAATTGATGGGATTTCGGCCTAAAATAAGCCGTTACTCTGTCGCAGAAACCCTGTATAATGTCTCGTGATGCATCAGTAGAGGCGTCGTCTACAATGATTACCTCCTTGTCGGGCCAATCGACCGCGAGTGCGCTTTCGATGGCAGCTCCAACGAAGTCGCAGTAGTTATAATTTGCGATGATAATAGATAGTTTCATTGTCGCTTTCCTTGCGCATCATCGGTTTAGCACTTCCTTGAAGTCCCACACGGCGCGTCGCCAACTCGCATTGAAGCGCCGCCGCCAAGCGCTTTGCTTCAGCGCAGCGATTTGATCCGGCTCGTCAAGCAGCCGAGCGATATGCTGCGCCAAGCCGTCCGCCGATATCTCAGCTGAAACCAATTGGCCCGCGCCAAGCTCCAGGATATCCGGAATTCCGCCGACGTCCGTGGCGATGATCGGCACGCCCATTCGAAGGAACTCCAGCAGCGCAACGCCGGCATTCTCGGCCCTGGACAGCATACACCCGACATCGACACTGCTAACGATCTCGATGAACCGGTCCGTATGGAGTCTCTTGTCGATCAGACCAAAGTGAGTGATGCCATCCTGCTGCGCGATCTCCGGCGGACATCTCCCGATAACGTGAAGCCGGACATCGTAGCCGTTCTGCCTGAGAAGGCGAACCGCCTTGGCAATCCTGGGCAAACCTTTCCGCTCAGGATACAGCCCGATGAACCCTATCACTATCTGTCTTCTGCCGGTTTGTGGGCAACGCTCGGGGCGGTTGTCCAGCGACAGTAGCGGGCGCTCGGGAATGTTTGCTCCCGGAGGAACGATATGGATCTTGTCCGGCAGCACGTCGTAGTGCCGAACAATATATGAGGCACAGCGTTTGCTCATGACCACAATTTTGCGTGAGCTCATGTAACCATTGCGCTCGGCAGCCAACGCTTGACACATCGCTGTTTCGTCAATTTTAGCCGCGTCAAAGTCTCTGTAATGACTAAAGTATTCCCCAAGCGTAGCGTCTATATAGAAATATGGCACGATTTCAAAGGTCTGGTGGAACTGAAGGAAATGCGAACCGAAGAGCTGAAAATTATTGATTACTGTCGAACCCTGCAAAGCTGGGAGAGCTCGTTTCCAGATGCCGTCCAGGTATTGGTCAGTAAATATGAATCCGTGACGGCCACGGAAGCCGCCGCGTAGCTTCCATAGGCTCGCCTTGACATAGACACGCCAATCGCCGATGCCCCGCGGGTGTAAGTTCATCATACCGGACAGCAGCCCGTCTTCCACGCCCTGTTGGGCAAAGTGGTAGGTGGTGCCGCTAAAGACCCGGATATCTTGCCGAACATCACAGCCTATAACATACGTGCGAGACCGGGGCGAAGGCGTAGCTTGCTGCATAATTGCCCTACCGATCGTCAGACAACGAAGGACCATCGACAATGATTGGTTTCACCGATACCGCCGTTTTGAGAGGCCGATGCCCGCCAGGGTACAAATAATGAACATAATCGTCATCCCCCTTGCGTCCCAATCGATCGCTCCCTCGGGACAACAAATCTCGCGTGTCGTGCCAGCAGACATTCGAAAATTCCCCAGTTGGTTCAGCTCCGCCCCGTCTCCCGCCCCGCACGAAATTCCTGACAGTCTGCCTCGATCGTGTGGTAGATCTTCTTGCGGAACGCGATCCCGCGCGTGCGCGCTCTCATCCGCAACACCCGCCCGGTACGCAAGCAGGCCGACCCCTTTCCGCTCGCGCCGGAGCTTAGCAAAGGTGTTCACCAATTCGAGGGAACCTCAGGTTGCACAGCGGCAGCAGCGTTGACAAGCGGTAACTTCGGTGTCGAAAACCGTTCGACAACGTAACCTTTTTATGATGGCTAGATTAAGCAACTGATATTCCCGGTGTGCACATGGCCCACCCTCACGTACAGGATTGCTACAGCGCGGGTGTGTCCGGCCTCGAGCGCAACGAAACAGAACTAATTTTGTGTCCAACCAACCATGTGTCGCTATCTCGGTCAAGCGGCTGGGCGGCCGCAGAGACTCAGCCGACTTTACTTAAATGCAAATTGAAAATCTTGGCTCGCTCCAAGTAATCAGTCCGATCGAGACGGACCTTGTCATTATTGGTGCTGGTCCGGCGGGGCTGACGATCGCGCGCGAGTTCTTCCACACCTCGACTCGCGTTTTGATCCTCGAAAGTGGAGAGCTGAAAGAGCAAGCGCATTTTTCCGCGCTTAATTCTGTGGAGAGCATAGGAGAGCCACGACACCCGGCTCAAGTTCGAAAGCGGATCGAGCTCGTCGGGACAAATTGCCCATCGTGGTCGAACGAGGCGCAAAGATTCGGGATTCGCTGTCGCGTTTTTGGAGGTTCGTCGCATGCATGGCTGGGCAAGTCTACTGTGTTTGACGAAATCGATTTCGCCGAGCGTCACTGGGTTCCTTACTCGGGGTGGCCGTTCCGGCGCGAAAGCCTTGCTCCCTATTTCGATCGCGCCGCCAAGGTGCTCAACCTTGGCCCGAATTGCTATGATGAAAGGGTATGGGATCTAGTCGGGATGGCGAGACCCGCAACAGAACTCGATGCCCGAATACTCAAATCTTGGTTCTGGCAGTTCGCCCGTTCCCGCGTAAATCACAGGGATATTATGCGTTTCGGCCCCGAGTTCATCACGTTCTGCTCTCATAATGTACGTGTCATCTTGAATGCTACCGTCATTCGGATTGACACCGATGAGACTGGCGCGACCTTTAGGGAGCTCGAAGCATCGAATATCCACGGAAACCGTGTGAGAATTCGGGCAAGAACTGCGGTTTTGGCAGCGAGCGCAATCGAAAATCCTCGCCTGCTGCTTCTATCGGCAAATAGCGGGCATCCGAACGGCCTAGGAAACCAGAACGACCTCGTTGGCCGATTCCTAATGGATCATCCCAGCGGTACCATCGGCCATTTTAAAGCCGAAGACGCCGCTGCAATCATCGACCGTTTCGGCTTTTATGGTGTCAGATATCGGAGCAATGCGCATATCTATACTCACGGTCTCGTGCCCAGCCCAGAGCTTCAAGAACGCGAAAAGCTACTACACTGCGCCGCATATATGGCGGAGGAACGCGCGCCCGACGACCCTTGGGATGCCTTGAAGCGGTTATTGCACGCCAGTAGCAACCAGCCGATCTCAGATCTCGCAGCCGTCGCGTCAAGCCCCAGGTTGCTAGCGAAGGGCCTCGGAATGCGATTGTTCGAAAGCAAAGCGGTGCCCCACCAGGTCAAGGAATACGTCGTAGATGCAATGATAAAGTGGAATACCAATTTTGTCGTGCGCGAATTTCAGGGCCGAGGGATGCCGCACAAACTCAAAGGGGTTGTTATTAACGGGATTAGCGAACAAACGCCTGATCCTGAAAGCCGGATCACCTTATCTCCCAATACAACTGATGTTTTGGGTTTGCCGATACCACAGATCGATTGGCGAATAGGCGATGATGTTCGCCGTTCAATCATTCGGCTGGGTTATCTTTTGGCGATGGAGCTACCGCGAGCCGGTCTTCCCGTACCGGTCCTAGAGGATTGGATACTTCAAGAGCGGCCTCAGGACGGTGACTTAACTGATATAGGGCACACCTCGGGTACGACACGGATGTCGGATGATCCAAAGCGGGGCGTAGTGAACTCCAAATCCCAGGTACATGGCGTGGCGGGGCTTTATGTGGCGGGAGCGTCGGTATTCCCAACGAGTGGACACGGCAATCCCACCCTCATGATTCTATCGCTCGCCATTCGTCTCGCGGACCAGATAAAATGTGATCTAAGCCAGTAGCCCGCGCGGGGAAACATGTCTCGGGAGACTTTGGTAAAGCCGGTAATTCTAGTCACTGGGGCTACAGGCGCATTGGGACGTCATTTGATTCCGCACCTCCAGCGCGCAGGTTATCTGGTGCGCGGTCATTACCGCACTCGCCCCGGGACGGGCAGTGGGGTAGACTGGCGGCAAATGAACTTTGTTGAACCATTAGATTTTTCTTCATTGGTTGATGGATGTGACGCCATCATACACCTCGCGGCCGAGACGAATAATGCTCCACTGATGTATAGGATCAATGTCGAGGCGACAGCCGCGTTGCTGGCCGCGGCTCAGTTAGCCGGTACCCGCTACTTTGGTTTTGCCAGCTCCATTGTCGTGTACGGCTCTCCGACCCGAAGGGTGGTCGACGAGAAAACGCCGATTTTGGATCCGTGGGCCCCTATGGTTCGACAATATCGCGCTGGTCCTGCAATGCTCGAATACGCCCGAACGAAGGTCCTCGCCGAACTCGCGATTGACCAGTTGCGTCCCAATATGACAGTTGATTTATATCGGCCAACAGTAGTGGTGGATCTAAACCAAATCCTTTCAGCCGGAAATTGGAGCACGTCCCGCAAGCTTGCCTTCGCATATCGCCAGACCCAATATATTTATGTTAAGGACCTCGCCGCGGCAATTCTACATCTGATGGTACGAGGACTTGTGTCATCTGAAGCACAATCGCATATTGAAGCTTTCAACCTTGCCGATGAAGACTGCGGGACTTTTCGTGATCTATTAAAGGTAGCGTATAAAGTCACCAAGGATCGCCGATATAAGCCGCACGTCGGTCCGAGTGTAAATATAGTACTGGATTTGACCAAAGACACTCTTAAGTATCACGATCTGCGCTTACGATATGCCAGCGGCATGCTGCGGTTTCGGAATGCGAAATTGCTTAGCACAGGCTTCAAATTCCCTTGCGGATTTAGATCGGCGCTAAACCAAGCGTTGGCTCAAAGCAAACCTGTCTCGGTCGCTTGATTTGCAGAGCACCTCAACCGATCTCGGCCGCGATGGCGCGATCAGCACAATGCCGTCTTCAAGTTGACTTAATTGACTAAATCGGAAGATGTTCTTGGTTTCTGAAGCGGGAGGCGGAGGGCGGGCGCGGCTCTCACCACGAGCTCGGACCGCGATTCGGCCTTTGGCGAGAATGGAAATCACGATAGGACGCGAGCGCAAAAGATTGGCGCGAATGTTTGTGATTGACGAATCTTACCGGCGTTGCATTACGCAAAACATCTACCGCGCCATCGAGGAGTTGCAGGCCGACTTGAACGCTTGTGCGGGGGGCGCTCAGAAATGGCGTCCCTACAGCAATCGAGTACAATGAGCGTCCACATCAGAGCCGCTGGTGCTTCGGCAAGACCCCAATGCAGACCTTCTTGGCGTCGAATTCCGATGATCCCGCCGACGAAATCGGCCTAAAGATAGCACGTTGCGCGTGTAACCGTGTGCAACACGAACAGAGAAATGAATGAAAGCCCGGTAAAGGAAACACACGCCGTTGACGTAAGGATCGTACGGTGACCCCTAATGAAGCTGGATTTGGTTTATCACGACTGTTTTATATTGACTATCGATGGGTCTTATGCCTATCCTATTAGTGGAGATATCTGTCTTCTGGTTCCAATAGTGCAAATCGTACTGGCGGACAAAACAGGCCGGTCTCTCAGCACAACCAGCGGAAAAAGCGATCCCGAAAGGCTCCGGCGAACCTATTTCCGAACCATTACATGCGCTACCGCTCCAGGATTAAGCAATGCCTATGCCCGCGTTTTCTTTGCGTTGCGCTCGCCGGCGAGTGGAACTGTAAGAAATACATCGCCGAACCGGCGATTACCGTTGGGGGCGCAGCCCGGGCTGCAAATTGGGTCGGAATGACAATGCCAAGCTCTTCGCTGAGGATATTCTTGCACGACTACACGGGTCATCCGCCGCAAGTGCACGTTAGCCGTGAGTTAGCGCGCCGTGGCCACAAGGTGTTGTATGCCTACGCCGGCATGATTGAAACGCCGCGCGGCAACCTCGCTCGCCAGTCTAGCGACCCCCCGGGCTTGGACATCGTGGCCGTCGAGATCGGCGGCATTTTTCGCAAGCATTCTTATTTCAAGCGCCAACTTCAGGAGATAGAGTACGGCCACGCCGTCGCCCGGATCGCCGACGCCTTCGCGCCCGACATCGTCATCGCTGGCGATACCCCTCTCTTTCCACTCAATAGCCTGCGAAGACTGGCTCGGCGCCGCTCCGCTGCGTTTGTCTTTTGGATGATGGATGTATACGGGCTCGCGGTCCGCGATGGTCTCGCGAAGAAGCTTCCGCTATTCAGCGGCTCTATTGGAAGTTTTTATATTGCGTTCGAAAAATATTTGGTTCGCCAAAGCGACCAGGTAGTGGTGATCTCGGAGGGCTTCCGGGATTTGCTCGACCATTGGGGCGTTCGGCCGGAACGGGTCGACACGCTGCCACTTTGGGCTCCCCTTGAGGATATTCCGCTGCGGGATAAGGATAATCCCTGGTCAAGGAAGCATGGCCTCACCTCTACCATAAACGTCGTTTATTCGGGAACGCTCGGTTTGAAGCACAATCCCCAGCACCTTGTAACGCTGGCGCGACGGATCGCACCGCGCAGCGACACGCGCCTGCTTGTTATTTCCGAGGGCCTCGGCGCCGATTTCCTCAAAGAGCAAAAGGAGCAGCTTAACTTGGTTAACCTCGAGATCATGCCGTATCAGCCGTTTTCGGACCTGCCGGATGTCCTCGGCAGCGCCGACATTCTGCTGGTCCTGCTCGAGCCAGAGGCGGGAATCTTCTCGGTGCCGGGAAAGGTCCTCAGCCACCTTTGCGCTGGACGGCCCCAAGTGGGGCTGATCCCGCGCGAAAACCGAGCCAGCCGGGTCATCAATGAAAGCTGCGGCGGTATCGCCATCGATTCCCGCTGCCCCGACGACTTTATTGACGGTGTCGTCCGTCTGATCGAATCGCCGAAGAAACGCGCCATCCTCGGCCGCAACGCCCGGGCGTATGCAGAACGCGAGTTCGACATCACCCGTATTGCCGAGGTCTTTGAGCGAATAATCACCAAACCTTTGCGGGCCGCCGCGCCTGCTTCAAAGGCGTGATACCTCGGATGCCGTTTTGGTCTGGAAAATCCGTTCTTGTGACCGGCGGCGCCGGGTTCATCGGGTCACATCTGACCCCCGCGCTACTAGCAGCCGGCGCCCGCGTCACCGTCGTCGATAGTCTGGAGCGGGGCACCAAGGAGGCTCTCAGGGCCGTCTGGGGAGAGATTACCTTCGACAAAGCCGACCTTCGGGATCAACACGTCGCCATTCGGGTCTGCGCCGGTAAGGATGTCGTCTTCCACCTCGCCTCGAAAGTGGGGGGGATCGGGTACTACACGCAAAGGCCGTTCGAGGTCATTGAAGCCAACCTGCAAATGGACGGAAATATGCTGGGCGCGGTGCTCGCATGCGCGGTCCCATTTTATTTTTATGCCAGCAGCGCCCACGTCTATCCCATCGATCTCCAGCGCGACGCCGAGGCGCCGCCCATCCGCGAGGACCAGGTACTGCCGGCCCACCCGGAGCTTTCTTACGGATGGGCTAAACTGATAGGCGAAAAGCGAATCGAATACGCTCTGGCGGAGGGGAAACCGCTGCGAGCATCCGTCGCTCGTATTATCGGGGCCTACGGCCCGAACCAGGATTTCGATTTGGCCACCGGTTCGGCGATTCCGGTCTTCATCCGTCGGGCGATCGAGTACCCACGCCTGGCCCCATTTCGCGTGCTGGGCACCGGGAACGAGACGCGATCGTACTGCTTTGTTAGAGATATCGTGGCCGGCATCATGACATCGACGGAACGGCTCGCTGATCAGTCTTGCATTGGCCCATTCAATTTAGGCGCCGAAGGGCGGATCTCGATTGGCGAACTCGCCCGAACCATCATCGAAATTTCAAATAAAGAAATCACCATGGAGTTCGACAGCAGCCATCCTACTCTGATCTGGGGTCAGGCATTGAATTGCTCGCTAGCGTCATATCTGCTTGATGGCTGGCGCCCCGCTGTCGGTTTGCGCGAGGGACTCCAGCTATGTTACCGCGACATTGAGCGCCGACTCGCGACGCAACCGTCTTGCTGATATGATACCAAAAAGCAGCGGCAGCACCCCGCGATCGAACGGTGACCGCTACGTCAACGATGGCGGATCGAGCACAACCGAATCTTGGTTCGCGCGTTCCATAGCCGACTGTCGCTGCCAATTTGCCACAGGTGAAGTTTGGAATATCGGCCTGGGCCTCAAGGTGCCGAGGACAACCATGATTGTTAGCCATGACGGGTCGAACAAATTATTGCCGGTGAACAGATAGTGAAAAACCGTTCCGACAATCACGGGCGCTGGACACCACGATCGTTGGAAACAGGTGCCTAAAAAGCACGCAAGGACAAAAGTGCCTATGAGCCCGTATTCGTAAACCATATTGAACCAAGTGCTGCCGCCCTCTGCGCCATAAAGTTCGCGAGACACGAAGCCATGGCCTAGCGCATTGCCGAACAATACGCCCGAGAGTGACGCAGTGTTGAAATATTCCGCGACCATCCAAAAGGGCCTGACGAACCGGCCGAAACCGCTTGCAGAAGTGTTCTGAAATTCGCCAAACCGCTCGGTAAAGGCGGATAAATGGATGATGCCCGTCGTAAACAGCCCGGCGGCAAAAAAGCAGACTAGCAACACCGGCAACTGAACCCTCCGAGTGACGAGAAAAGCTACCGGAAAAGATACGAGCAGAATCGCGACTCCGGTTCCACTATAAGCCACAAGAAAGCCGGTCGAGAGTACGATGAGATACCACGGACGGCGAAATTCTATAATCTCGATGAGGATTGCAACAGCTGTGATTTGCGACAGGGTTGATGCTTCGTCCAAAAAGATCCCATTGCTTTTAACTAATCGTCCCGTAGCACCTATGATGCCCATTGTGTTTGATGACGGCTTGTACGGCAAGAGTGCATCAGGGAAGATCCCAAAAAACATTAGCAGCTTATGGGGATCCACTACGAATTGTGCTGGGATTTGCAGTATTGCTAAACAAGAGATAATAAATATGAGACACTGGAAACTTTTTAGTGTTCGTTTGTATTGAGACTGAGACGAAGGTACAATAAGCGTGAAGAAAAAATACAATAGTAAAAATTGGCCAATAGACGTTGCCTTGCTGTTGTCGAAGTGCAATAAAAAAGTGAAAACAGAAGACAACAAAAGAAGGAGAAACCACGACAGTCGATCGTATTGGATCAATAATCTATTCGCGGCAAACTGGTAGCCGAAAATTAACGCAACCGGAAGAAAAGACAGCGACACTGCCTTACCACCTGGAAACGGTAAGCTAAAACGCTGCATAAATAGTGCAGAAGCGAGCAGAGCGGTATCGGTTCGCGATGACCATCTCTCAGAAGCAGATGTGACGCGACTGGATACTGAGGGTGCGTCCGCGGCGAAACCATTGGCCTCACTAGATTGAATGGTGGTGGTCATGACCCTATCGTGTCATTTTATCCCAACGAGGAAACTTCATGCAGTCCCGCTTCTTCGCTCTGAACCGATGGGCAGGGGTCGAGCGTCAAGGCTAACCATTCCACTCTACGTCCCGACAGCATGCCTAGCGATTCTGCCCATTTCGGGCAGCCGCGAGGACCTCGCGTCGATGATGGCGTCGACCGACATCGAGCACGGCTGTCACCGGTTCGCCGAGCACGTCACAACGGCAAAGGGCGAGCCTCAGGCCCAGAACCTATCATGAAGCTGTCCTGCCTGGACAGGGTTTTCGTCGATAACGTGGTCAATATGTGATCTGTGTTGTTATTATATTATTGATGTTCACGATTTCCAAGTGAAACACTCGGGACTTGTACGACGGCGACGAGCGAAGCGAGGTTTAGCGGTAACGGACCGTCGTGCGCCTTTGGGGGATCACCCGATACGAGCAGTCGGAGCCTGGCCGGCCGCGATGAAAACAAAATCGGATGGCAATGATTCCGCTAAGGGATCCTCAGACAAGCTGCCGTGGTCGTTCTTTTCGACCCGGCTCAGCGAGGCTTCCAACAGCCTCATCGGCTATGAGAATCTGTCGAGTACCGCCGCCGACGGGTTCGCCTCCCGTCCTACCCGCTGCCGGTCGAGCATGAGGAGCTGATGGTTGATCGCCTCAACACGCCATCGTCCCGTAATTGTCATTGCCGGAGTGATGCTCCCCAGATTCGCCGTTTGGAAATTCCCCAGGTGTGAACCCGCCTTCCCGGGCACGCTCCGGGAAGGCGGATAACGCGCCGTTCGATGATCCCTCCCGAGGGCGGGAGGGGGAGGCGGTGATCCAGCTGGGGAGCTCGTCACGATCTTGGATCCTCATCGGCAGGGGCTGGGCGTCTCGGCGATCGCGCGCCGGGTCGGCATCGATCGCAAGACAGTGCGCAAATCGAGCGCGGCTTGGAGCCGCCGGTCTATGGCCCACGCAAGCCGCGGCCACGGGCGGCTTGAACCGTTCGAGGCTTATCTGCGCCAGCGGGTCGTCGCCTATCCGAGCCTGACCGGCAGCCGGCTGCCGCGCGAGATCCGCGAGCAAGGCTATGACGGCGGCTACACCGCGGTGACCGACTTTCTGCGCGAGGTGCGGCCGCGGCTTGTACCGCCGTTCGAAGTGCGCTTCGAGACCTCACCAGGCATCAGGTTGATTTTGCGCAGTTCGAGGTCGTCTTCGCCGACGAGCCAGGCGTGGTTCGCAAAATCTGGTTGTTCTCGCTGGTGCTTGGCTACAGCCGGCTGATCTGGGAACGCTTTGTCGCGCACCAGGATCTGCAAAGCGTCCTGCGCTGCCAT
>Ga0306922_10004735_pt1 | contig 12915 bp, 9 predicted proteins | sample sta12Cox44000082_FD_203758 | JGI IMG/M metagenome (GOLD analysis project Ga0306922, IMG submission 203758) | Lab enrichment of tropical soil microbial communities from Luquillo Experimental Forest, Puerto Rico - statoxic.12C.oxic.44.000.082 (v2)... | ecosystem: Environmental > Terrestrial > Soil... | reverse complement strand
TGATCGCTCATCGTGAGGAGGAAAGGTGCGCCGACTCTGCCGGCAGCGGCAAGAAGGGAGATGCCATTCTGTTTTCGCCAATCGTGATTTTCGATAAAGGACACGTTCACACCGGGAGGAATAAGCTGCTTGACCTGTTCGATCATGCGCTCGCTTTCGAAGCCGACTACGAAGTGAACGGTTTTGATTTCCGCGCAGATCAAGGTTTCCAGAATGTACGAAATCAAGGGACGACCAAGCACCGGGACGAACGGCTTCAGAAAGGCTTCATCCGATCCGCGAAGGCGGGAGCCCTCACCAGCCATCAAAATCACTGCTTCGGAAACGGCGCTCATCCGAATTTGTAGGGGAAGCTGACAGCTTCCCCTACAGCAAGGCAAAAAGTCATATGCCGTAATGCCTTTTCAGTCCCCAAATCCGGACGCGCTGTGGAAGAAACCTGAAGATCATCGGCGCAATTTTCGATTCGAATACATTGCCCACAGTTATTCGCGGTGGCGGCTGCATTCCGTTGACCAACTTGAGAACATGCCGTGCGACGAGATACGGGCTTGGCGCGTTTTTCATGGTGTGTTCGACGATTTCCCATGTTTTGGCGATTTTTGCATCGTAGCGCGGCTGCGTTTTAGCGCTTTGGATGACGCTGTGGTTAAACTCCGTGGAAATATCGCCCGGTTGAAGATCGACAATCCGCACGCGGGAATCGCCTAACTCGATCTGAATCGACATGGTAAAGGCGGTGAGAGCTGCTTTTGCGGCGTTGTAAGCCGCCATAAACGGTACTGGAAGCCGAGAAGCTAACGAAGTGACGTTAATGATCAAACCTTCGCCGCGCGCCTGCATGTGGCGAAGTGCGAGCTGCATCAATTGGATTTGACCAAAAACCAGAATTTGGAACTGGCTCGCAATCGTTTCCATCGGAAGGAACTCCGCGGGCCCAAAGTGGCCGGCTCCAGCGTTGTTGATCAAAACGTCAAAGTGACCAGCTTCAGTGAGCGCGAAATTGAATGCCTGTTCGACGGAAAGCCGATCGGTCAGATCGAGACGGACGGGATGCAATCGCGGCAATGCTGGTACGCGGACTGGGTCGCGGGAAGTTCCCCAAACTTCGTCTCCGCGGGCAGCGAGCACTTCCGCAATGGCGAGCCCGATTCCGGAACTGGCCCCGGTGAGAAAAACGTTTTTCATCGCAAATTGCGTTCTTTCCCGGTTGGAGGTTAAAGTTCCTAGACCGTACTTGCACGAATTGTTTTCACGAGGATGCGTATTGATTCTACCTTGGCAGTTGAAGTGCTTCGCGGGCCATCATTCGAAGCTTCCGCTCCGCATATCCATCGACAGCGGATGCGAGCTGTTCTCGTCGCCGCCCTGCTGATCCTCGCCTTTGCTCTTTGGCTGGGTATGGAAGCGCCGCGCGGCATTATGTGGAACACCGATGAGTTGCTCACCGCCGAACGCACCCGGGAAATGCTCATGACCGAGCCGTGGGTGGTTCATTATAATTTTCATCGCTCGTTTGAAAAACCGCCGCTCCAGTATTGGCTGACCAGCCTGACCTTGCGGCGATTTGAAAATCGCGCGGTGGCGGTGCGAATATGGCCGCTGCTTTACGGCGTGCTAACGGCGGCGGCCCTCGGTTGGCTAGTTTTTTTAATCAAGCCAAACGACCCGTGGCTGATTCCACTTAGTGTGGCGATCTTGATTTCCGCGCGCCTCTTTTCAACCGAGTCTGCTTGCGGCCTGCTGGACATCGGCCTGACATTCTTCACGGTGCTGACCATTGTTTTCGCCGAGCTCGCCCGAAAAAAGCCTGCGTGGTGGCTGGCCGCGGCCATGGCGTGCTGGCTTGGCAGTCTGCAGAAAATCCCGCTTCCCTTTTTGTTTTGGTTGCTCATCGTTGCGGTGCGGCTCACAAGCCGCGAAGAGCGCGCCAACCTGCGAAGCGGAATTGCCTGGCTCGCGGGCAGCACGCTTCTGGCCATCGGCCTGATGTCGATCTGGCCGCTCCTTCAGTACTTTAAGTATCAGATGCCGGTCTGGAGCTTGTTTCACGAGGAAGTTGTAGTTTGGCTCGGGCCGACGGAGCTCGGTCGGCGTCCGTATTTCGAAATTCCGATTAAATTGAGTCTGGCCGGCGGTCTTTGTGGTTTCCTCTCGCTCCTCGCTCTGTTTTTGATTTTATTTTCGAAAACTCAGCGTTCGTCATTTGCAGTGCGCGAGGTTGCCATCGTCAGTCTGTTAGTGATCGTGCTGGCGGTTCTGTCCAACTTTCGCTCGGTCCGTTACGTGATCCCGGTGGTGCCTTCCCTCTGTTTCCTTCTAGCGCTGGTTTTCTATGGATTCTTGAAGCAGCCGCCGCCGGTTCGCATGCGAGCAATGGTGGCTTTGCTCATTCTGCTCAGCGCTGGATTCGTTCACGCCAAGATTCACATCGACCTGAGCCGAAGAAATGTGGCCGATGAAAAAGCGCTCGCGGAAAAGCTGGGCGAGCTCCAGCAAGCGGGAACAAAGACGGTGTTGATCAAGGCGATTACTCCCGGCAAGGATTTGCTGTGGGATTCCTTTTATCTATTTCACGGCAACTTCCGCTTTCCCGTAACCAAACTCACGGTCGAAGAAGTCCGACACGATCCGCCCAAGCCACCACTGATCGGGGCGTGCATCGCGCGTGATTTTCCGATTGTGAGAGAGCATTATCCAAACGTTGAGATCCGACTGAAGCGCGCCCAATTTATATGCTGGCAAGTCCCAGCCGGATGAACCTTTTCATCGACGCAGCCGACTTCTGACGTCCGAGCGCAACACCGAACGTGCAACGGAGTAGGGCGCCGAGAAATTTGGACCGGCAAGACCGATGCCAGGGGCTAGCGCTGATGATAAAATCTTCTTCACGGCGCGGTTCTTCTTTCCAACCGAAAAAGCCGGACATTGTGATGCTTTCTGTAAATCACAAGAGAGCGCGAAAATTCCGCTACAAGGGACAGTTGCCAACCAGAAGGGCGGGCGAGCCGCGGTTCGTCTGTATAAATCGCCTTTGCTTTCTCCAAGCGTTCCGTGGGCACGGTAGCGGATGCGACATTGTCAAACACTGTAAACTCCGGTGCATACCATTTAAAATGACGCTGGCAATGTGCGAGAAACAACAGGACATCACCTCGCTGCTCGGGCAAATATTGTTGTTGCAGAAATCGAACGACCTTGATCGGCGGCGCGGGATCGCTGTGACTCTCTATTGCTGCGGGGATCGAGATACCAAGGAGTAAGGCAGGGAGCAAGCACACAGTCAGCCGGAGCGGAGCGGGCATGTGAAGGAAGCCGCGAAGAAGCGTTACGACCAGAAGCGGCATAATTACGAGGTAATACCGTTGATCCGCTGGCAAAGAACAGAAAACGATCACAACTTGCAAGAGAGTCCATGCCCAATGCGTCTTCCAGAAATTGCGATCACGGTTGTTGAAACGCGCAGCATAAAACACCAGGGCGGAAGCAGCGAGCAGCGCTCCTGCCAGCACGGTGAAGGGCGACCATAGAAAGCCAAGACCGACGCCGAACCAGCCCAGGATGTGCACCGCAAATTGCCTGGCGAAATACAACGCTGTGATATGGCTGCCGCCGATGAAAATACTTGGCTGACCGAAGCGCCAGAGCCACTGCGAGTAGAGTTGAGCCGGGTACGATCGCCAGCCAGGCACTGGCCCCGGTAGCGTTGATTGGATATACCAAGTGGGCACAAGCCACAGCAGGCAGCCAGCAACGAAAATCGCGCTGCCAGTTAACCAAATTTTTGCGCCAGCGCGCCGCTGAAAAAGTGATGTGATGAAAATCAACAAAGCAACAGGCAAACATTGCGGTCTGACGCCGACAGCAGCTGCTCCGAACAGCCCCAACGCGATCAACGGCTTGTTACGACCACTGTTTCGAAAGACCAGCGAGCAAAAAAGCTGAACACTCAACAAACCTGCGGCGAGGCTGTCTGTGAGCGCTCTCGTGGAAGTCATCCAGACAATCGGCGTTATTGCCAGGGTCCCAGCGACCAGCCAGGCGAATCGCTCCCCAAATTGAAGGCGAACTATACCAAACCACGTCGCAACAAATAGCGCGCCGCCGGCATAGCTCACGAACTGCAACGAAAACTCCGGGCTCCATCCAAAGAATCGCACCGGCAGCCATGCGAAAAAAATGTATAGCGGATAACCAGGCGGATGCGGCTGATGCTTCCAGAGGTTGAATTCGCGGATGCCCATCGCGAATTGCACCGAGTCCCATTCGTCCAAGCCAGGGGACCGCGAGAACAAATAAATTGCAAACGCGAGAAGGAAAATTAACGCGGACTTGATAAGTGTTCGCGGGTCCCTGTGGGTCGCGACATCTGTTGGTTCGTTCAAGAGAGCACTTCCGTGCCCATGGATTGCGTTCTGTCTATTCTTGCAGGTGTGGTTCTGGTTACAACCGGTGCAACTTCCAGCCAGCCTGCTTCATCAAAAAACCACGAGCGATGCTCCACTTTAGCGAACAGCGCATGGGCAGACGAAAAAATATCTAGAGGAACCGCGAACTCGCCCGCGAGCGCACTGCCGCGATATTGCGCAACACAAACACGCTCACGGGTGCGGCAGTCAAAAACTTCGACTGCCGATGATCGAACAGGAATGCGCATACGCACGCACCGGACTTGTCCCGCCGCGTCACGGCCCAACACAAAAATCGTCGCTTCTGCAGCGGGCACTAGTTTCGTTGAAAACACGAACCTCAAGCGAAGCACATCGGGTTGCCGCGAAATCGAGCGAATCGGGCCATCAGCAAGTGTCGATTCGCACGATTTGAGTTTGAGAAAACATTCCGGCCGCAGCGCGTACGCAAGAAAGCGGCGTCTTGAAAGCTTTAGCTGTGTCTTGTGGCAGCGGATGGCTCGTTCCTTAACCGAGGTCTCTCCCTTTGAATGTTGAAGCTCCTGCGCGCGGCCGAAAAACGCCTTGCTTTTGCCATGCACCGCATAAGCCCAGACTGATGCCGAGGTCTCGTCCGAATACAATTTGGCCAGCCGTAGCATTACAGCCAGGGCGCTGTGATCGGGATGCGTGTCATGGATCGAAGGAACGAGAAGGTCTGTCGGTACCCACGAGCTTATGGAGGTCGCAAACCGCTCGAGAATCGGTTCACAATCGCTCGTCAAAAGATCTGTTAGCCCTTGATCCGGCAAAGCCAGAAAATGAGCACTCGATGGAGGCACCTCGAGGATCTGAAGAGCCGCAAGCGCTTCCGCACGTCGCAGCTTTCCCCAGCGTTTCCGGTCATCTGCGCGCAAAACCCATTTTCGATCCGACACCCGCTGCGGCCAGGGATTGTTCTCGCCATCGGTGGCATAAAGGAGATGAATTGCCGCACTCGCGCTAACGGCGCGCTGCAGAATGACGCCGCAAGCGAGCGCTTCGTCGTCGGGATGCGCGGCGACGAGCATCAACCGCGAATCAGATGTAAAAAATGGGGCAGACGTCGAAGGGTTCATCCAGAAATAACAGTTTCAACATAGATCGGCAATCGACCGCAAAGCGGCTAGCTATGATGCTTGAACGGCGTGAAATGTCGAGCGGTTGCTTGCGCCCAGAGCAAGACCAGATCGGGGCGTGGCAACGTCGATTCAAAGGTATGCCGCCCGGCGGTGAGAAAACGCGCGCCGTTGTAAGGGACTCCGTCGAGCGTGCCCGACATATCTTTGTCAGGGCAAATGATTTCATAGGATGCGGGAATTGTTACTTCGAACTCGTACCGGCCAGGATTTGTGGATGAGGGTTTCAATTCCACGCCTGCTACCCGCAAGTTCTTTGTCACCGCCAAGTAGTTTCGCTTCACAAATCGGCGCGTTTCACGTGGGAATCTTTTGATCAGACGAGTCGCTACCACGCAGGTGCGCGTTTCCACGCATCTCTGCGGGCCATCATCCGCTATCAACCCGCGTTCAATGGCCGAGCGGGTGATTGTTTCAAAAACGGCCCGAACACAGCGCTGACGAAAAACCGTTTCTCCTTTGCAATCGAGAACGTAATCGCCCGGTTGGACTAGAGCGAGCACGTTGCGAAGTAAATCGGTCTCTTGCTTTGTTCTGTCTTTCCAGATGGGTTGCATTTCAACGAGAACAACAATTTCGGCCAGCGCGACAAACACCGGCAATGGCACTGAGCGAAGCATTCGGGCGTGGTTCCATTTGAAACCGGTCAATACGTTCGAGACGGCAAGCAGCGCGCCGCTGCAGAGCACCGCAACTAGCGGATAAAATGGGGGATGATTGTCAGGACTGGTTACCGGCCAGAAAGTTTTGACCGCGAGAAAATAAGAAGCACAAACAATCACGACAAACCCCCGCCGAAAAGCCAATGCGGTATTACCGGAAACACGCGTCACCCACCGCACGACATAAACGATAATGAATAATGCGATGATGACTTTGATGACTACCAGCTCAAGATAGCCTCTATAAATGGGAGGGTTTTCGGTCGCGCCGAAAGCTAAAAAATTGAAGTCGAACACGCAATATCGGAAATCGCGCCACATTCCTTTAAGCGCGAAGAAGGCCATAATTGTCGCAGGCACGATTGCTGTGGAAACAAGGAACGCAGCGACGCACTGCGTCAGATAACTCCAGGAGTAGCCCAATTTTTGGCGACCAACGAGAAAAAGAGTTGCTGGTGCGGCAAGCGCAATCGAATACAAAAACAGCGTTGATTTTATTGAGACCCCGAAACAAAAGCCAAGCAAAAGCCCACTGGCGAGGGCGCGCCGCACAGTGAGCGGCCCAGTGACCAAGACTGTGACACAGAGCAGCCACAGCGGCGCCCAAAGATTGTCAGTCCGAAATTCGATGGAGACAAAATGGTAGGGGCTATAAAGGCCAACGAGGATCATCGCCCATACGCCAGCCCGCCTCGAAAAAAGGGATGTGCCAATCTGATAGGTGCACCATGCCGCGACGAAATAGAGTGGCAGCATAATGAAGCGCATCATATAGAGAATGGTGGCACGATCGCCGATCAGCCCGAAGATCGGCGCAAACAGGAGCTGAAACAGCGGCATGTGATTGTCGAACAGATCGCGATACTGCACAAAGCCGCGTGCCCATCCCCAGATCACGTGAAGATGCTGCGATTCATCGCTATCGAACGCGTAGCGCATGATGTGTGCGACCCTGATCACAAGCATCAACGCGAAAAGAATTGCCGCGGCGATGAATTCACCAGGGCCAGACATTTCGAAATAAGCAGCGCCGCGCCGCGCGAATGATGTGTGTTTCACAGTCGTCGTGATTCCTTGCCGAGGTACCATGTGGAAATCAAGCCCGATCTCCTCCAAATTCGAGGTAGAAAATTTAGGCTAATTCCCGGACCGGCATGTGGATGGTGCCGCACAATATGACTGTTGGCAGCACGAGGTGCGGAATGCGCTATAATCAACTTCCTTGACTCCGACTTTACGCCGCTGGGCCAGTTTCACCTTAAGCTTTCGTTCGCCGCGAGACCATCGCGAGCGCCGGTCTCGGGGCATTTTTCAAGGAACAGCGTCGGCGGCGTTGGGTCGCATTCTGGGGATCGCTGTGAGCTTGGTCTCAGTTCCGCTCACGGTCGGATACCTGGGAACGGAGCGTTATGGAGCGTGGGTAACGATCGTTAGTATGATCACCTTTCTAAGCATCAGCGACTTGGGTTTAGGCGCTAGCCTAACGAACGCACTTGGCAAAGCCCAGGCGCGCGAAGCGCACGAGACCGGACAACGTTATGTCTCCTCCGCCATTCTCATGCTGTCGGCTGTGGCGCTGCTGCTCTTAGTCATAAGCGCAACCCTCGGGCCACGCATTGCGAATTTCCTCTTCCCGCATCTCCAATCGCCTAGCGCGCGAGTGGAAATCGCAGCCGCCGTGATGGTTGCCTTATCGATGTGCGCGTTAAATCTTCCGCTCCTGACCGTCGCCCGTGTGCTAGCGGCATATCAGGAAAGCGCACTGGCGAACGCTTGGAAAATGATCGGCAATTTGGGAAATCTCGCCTCGATTCTGGCCGTTATCTGGTTCCACGCCGGCCTTCCCTGGCTTGTTGCCGGTTGTTTTGGAATCGGGTTGATCGTGAATCTGGTCGGAGCGGTGTGGTTGTTCGGTTTTTACAAGCCTTGGCTGCGTCCCAAGATCGCTGCGATTGATTTGCAATTCGCCAAAATCCTTTTCTCAGACAGCTGGAAATTTCTGGTGATCGGAATCGGGTGGGCGGTGAATTCGCAAATCGACAACATGGTTATCGCGCATATCCTCGGGGCCTCGCAGGTAACGCCTTACGCTGTGACGTTCAGTTTGTTCACGATAGCGACTGGGTTGCAAACCCTGGCCTATCATTCCCTTTGGCCGGCTTACACCGAGGCATTTGAGGAAGGAGACTATGATTGGATCCGCCGAACGCTGCGGGCGAACTTTCGGTTTAGCCTTTTCACAACCCTTGTGATCGTCAGCGTGCTAACAATTTTCGGCGGCGAAATCATCCGGCTTTGGGCCGGTCGAGAAGCGGTGCCGCCGTTGTCTGTGTTCATCTGGATGGCGCTCTGGCAGCTGATGTTGTCCACGCTTTTGGTGGGGAGCTGCCTGTTGAACGCAATTGGCCGACTGAAAGGAATGACGACCTATGGTACGGTCACGGCAATAGTGAATCTGACGCTGTCGATCTTGCTCGCCCAGAAATACGGCATTACAGGTGTCATAGCGGCAACTGTCATTGCCTTCGCCGTGGCAAATTATGTCCCGACGTTCCTCGAGGTACGAAGCATCCTGCGAAAAATGCGTTCTTATAAATGAAGATTTTCAGCGAAGTCACCGTCTCGTGGCGAGGTCGTCGCGCCGATAGCCGGCTTATCTCTTTGAAGACGCTTGGCAATTGTTTCACGCAAATTCGGTCAGGCGAAGTCCAGGCCAGATTCGTCTCCTGACAAATGTTTGCCCAACGCTATTGAATGTTTTTATGTCGATCTTCGTTTGGCTTAGGCGAATTGGGAGGGCCGTGTCCGATCTAAGGGCGGATTACTCTTTTTACTTCCGCCTGAAGCGGCGCCGGCAGCAGGCGTTCATTCGCGAAGTTCTGGCGAGCGCGAATCCTCATCAAAAGAGTCGAGTCATTGTTTCACTATCGACGTTGCCTGACCGAATCCGACGGCTTCAGGGAACGCTCAACTCGTTGTTAAATCAAACGCGGCCACCAGACGAGATCGTTCTGGCTGTTCCACGATTTTCCAGTCGGCAAAGCCGGGAGTATCAAATCCCGGAGTATCTCCTGCAGATGCCGCGGCTGCGGCTGCTGCGATGCGAAAGGGATTGGGGTCCGGCAACCAAATTCATCGCAGTCGTCCGGGATGAGCTTTCAGCCGGGCGAAGGGATACTTTGATTATGGTCTGCGACGATGACCGCATTTACCCGCGCAATTCGCTTGAGCTTTATCTCCACTACCACGCGCAATTGCCCAATGCCGCGCTGTGCTTTCGCGGCGGACCAATGCCGCGCAGTTTAAACTGGCGTCATTCCCGAATCGAGTTCGGCGTCGATCTTCAAACTCCCAAGCGCACGGCGGTAATAACCGGATGCGGCAGTTATCTCATTCAGCCGCGTTTTTTCGATGAGTCGCTTTGGGATTACTCCAGGGCGCCAGAAGGCGCGTTTTACATGGACGATATGTGGATCAGTGGGCATTTGGAACGTCGCGGCGTAGAGAAATGCATCATTCCAGCTTCAGCGATGATGCGTACCGCGCTTCGACAACTTGGCACGATGACGCTGCACGACGTCCCAAATGGCCGACGCTGCCACAACAATCAGACCATCGCGTTTTTCAACGCGAACTGGAAAGTTTTTATTTCGCCCTAGCATGATTTTTATTGACGTTACAGGTGCCTGCAAGTCCCCAAGAAATACCGGCATGCAGCGCATCACTCGCCATATTTTCCGGCGTCTGGCAGGACGTGTCCCGACAACGGGAATCTGCTGGAACCTCGTAGGCAACCGCTATCAGTATCTGGGCCAGCGCGAACGCGATGTGCTCGAGCGCCCGTTCCAGGTTCTGGGTCGGCCGAGCGCGCGCCCAGAGATTCGGGGCGAGCATTTTTTTTCGGAGTTACATCGACAATTCTTTCGCGAACCGATCGACCTTTCTCACGAGCTTGGTCCTGGCGATGTCTTGTTAATCCCCGACATTTATCGCGATGGTCGCTTAACAGAGTTGCCGCGAATCATTGCTCGAAACAGGGCGCGCAGCGTAGCGATTTTTCACGACGCTGCTGCGCTTCGTTTGCCGTCGCTGTATCCCAAGGCCCATCCTCACTTTAGAGCCTACATCGTTTCCTTAGCGGTTTTTGACTTGGTCATTTGCGTATCGCACTCATCGCGTGATGAGCTTCTCAGGCTCTGGAACGAATTTGGGACGCTTCCCACCCAAACCGCCGTTGAGACTTGGCCGGTGGAACTGACAGAAGGCGAACAAGGGCAGCCTTGGCGACCCGCGCGTGACTTGATTGTCTCCGTTGGCTCGTTCGAGCCGCGCAAAAATCAGATCGCGTTGTTGCGCGCCGCTGAGAAATTATGGGAATCAGGTCTTATATTCGACTTGGAGCTCATTGGCCGGAGCACCAGTTATTTTGGCGGAAAAGTGAAAGCCGAATTGTGCCGGCTCCGTCGGACAAATCGCGCCATTCGCTGGTCGAAGCACGTGAACGATCAGACGCTTCATCGCTCCTATCGCGCATGTCGCTTTACGGTTTACCCATCTCTGATGGAAGGATTTGGTCTTCCAATTGCCGAAAGCCTCGCCTACGGCAAGCCGTGTGTTTGTGGCGGCAACGGCGCACTGGGTGAAGTAGCACGTGGTGGCGGATGTTTGATTGTTGATCAAACCAGCGAAGAGGCGCTCGCAGCTGCCATCAAAAAATTACTGACCGAGCCGGATTCATACGAGCGTTTATGTACCGAAGCGCGCGCGCGAAAATTTCGCTCGTGGTCGGATTACACCGAGAAACTTCTGGAGCATCTGGAAATCACGCGCAGGCAAGCAACGGTTCCCGTTGTTTCAGAAAATTGAATTTGGCTATGCCTGCGCGCGGCTGGCGGTGATCCGGCCGTCGCGCATTTCGTGGATCCAATCGGAGGCTTCGGCAATGACTGGGTTATGCGTTGCCAGGAGCAAGGCTTTGCCGTGTTCGTGAACTAGATTCTGCAGCAGTTCGAACGCGCGCTCGGAGTTCGCGGTGTCGAGGTTGCCTGTGGGTTCGTCCGCCAGAATGACGCGTGGATCGTTCGCCAGGGCGCGCGCGATAGCAACACGTTGTTGTTCGCCTCCGGAAAGGTGACGGCTGGGCCTTCGCAGTTTGTCGCCCAGACCCACCGCCTGTAGCAGCTCAGCGGCGCGTTCGCGCATCTGCGCATCGGAAAGCTCGCCAAGCTTGCGCATTGGAATCATGACGTTTTCCTGCGTCGTAAAATCCTCCATCAAAAAGTGAAACTGAAAAATGAAGCCAATGGACTTATTCCGCTTGTGCGCTAGTTCGTCGTCGCTCAGATGCGACACCGGCTCGGAGTCAATCGACACTTGGCCGGCATCCGGCAAGTCGAGTAAACCGAGGACGTAAAGCAAGCTGCTCTTGCCACAGCCCGACGGACCCACGACGGCATGAACACTGCCGGCCTCAACGTCGAGCGATACGTTCCGCAGCGCGTGCACGCGTTCCTCTTCCTCGCCCAGGTAACGCTCGATTGCTTCGCAGCTGAGACAGATTTCAGCGTTCATCTGGAGCCCCGAATTGTCTCAACCGGTGGCAACTGAGCTGCGCGCCGCGCCGGGACATAACTGGCAATGAAAACGGCGAGGATCGCGAGCAATGTCGCGAAGACGTAGTGTCGCCAATCCCAACTGACCACAAAATAATTGGTGTAGAGCAAACCGCGCAGACGAATAGGAATGTGCGACATGCCCCACGTCATTAACGCGCCTAGCACGCAGCCAAGCAGCGATCCGGCCGCAGCAATCAATCCACCTTGCCACAAAAAGATGGCACTGATGTCGGCGCGCCGGTACCCCATCGAGCGTAAGATTGCGATCTCCTTGATTTTCGCCAGCACCGACATGGTCAGCACGTTGAAAATACCGAAGCCGGCCAGCAGGATAATGAGAGAAGTGGTGATCGCCACGGACATTCTAAGGGTCAGAAAAAGTTGCAGCGTGCTCTCTTCGCGGTCCTGCCAGCTCGTCGCGCCATGCTGAAACAAGACATCGAAATGGTCCGCCAATGCTGGCGCGCGATCGGGATTGCGCAGTTTGTAAATGATCATCGACGCGCCGGAGGGTTGTTGCAGGAGAGCCTGCGCGATACGGGCGTGGCAATACACCCGCGTAGAATCAATGGAGCCAATGCCGGCGCGGGCGATCGCCGCAACCGTGAATCGCCAGTATTCCCCATTAGGCGCGAGCAATTGCACCGTATCACCTACGCCCACATGAAGCAGGTCTTCTGCAAGGCGCGACCCAATAATGATCGAGCTCGTGTTGTTGCGAAAATCATCGTACTTCCCGTCGATTAACTTCTGGAGAATATCGGTTGTTTGCGCATGTAAGGCCGGATCGATTCCATAAAGATCAATCGTGGCATTTTGGAATCCCGCGCGCGCCGTTACCGTGCCGCGCAACACCGGAGAACAGGAAACGACATTGGAGAATTGTCTGCTGACGCGCATTATCTCGTTTGCGTTAGTGATGCCTTCGAAATACTGCCGGCTTTCCACTCGAGCGTTGGAACCTTTGGCCGAAACCATGAGCGGTTCGTAGCGCGGACGAAAACGCGACCCGACCACCAGCGCGCCGTTGCTACCGATGGTGGAATCAATGAAGTAGCGCGTGAATCCCTGT
>Ga0306922_10004733_pt1 | contig 12917 bp, 16 predicted proteins | sample sta12Cox44000082_FD_203758 | JGI IMG/M metagenome (GOLD analysis project Ga0306922, IMG submission 203758) | Lab enrichment of tropical soil microbial communities from Luquillo Experimental Forest, Puerto Rico - statoxic.12C.oxic.44.000.082 (v2)... | ecosystem: Environmental > Terrestrial >... | reverse complement strand
GTCGAACCCGGCGCGGATGCGCTGCACCGGGCTGGTCAGATACCAGGCCAGCACAAAGCTGAAACCAAGCCCCCCGATCACCGAAACGATCACCACTTCCCAGGGAATGTCGAACGGCCCGCGTTCATGATCGCGGTCGCGGCGGGGGCGCTGGGAGGGCCGCACCACCAGGCTGTAAGGCTTGCCGTCGGCGCTGTTGCCGGTGGCGGCGGCGCCGGCCACGGTGCCCGGCTGCATCTTGATCTGCTGCTGCAGGAAGCCGGGCCAGGATTTCAGCTGATTGGCGAAAGCGTCGGCGCCATCCCGTTCCAGGATGTCCTTGGCGGCGATGACGGCGATGGTGGTGACACGGTCCGGTTCTGGCTGCTGCTGCACCGGCTGTTCGGGGCGCAGCAGGGTGAACATCAGCCAGGTGCCCTGGGTGATCAGGATGGTGGTGATCCAGAAGCCCAGCAGGATTTTCCAGAAAACCAGCTTTCTCATGATTGCGCCTTCAGGCGATAGCCGACGCCGCGAATGGTCTCGATTTCCAGCGCGCCGCCGCTGACGACCGCAAGCTTGCGCCGCAGGTTGCTGATATGCACATCGATGCCGCGGTCATAGGCGGCGCGGGCGCGGCCCAGCACTTCCTTCGACAATTCGTCCTTTGTCATCACCGTGTCGCCGGCTTCCAGCAGGCTGCCCAGCATGTTGAATTCGGTGGCGGTCAGTTCGATGGGCTGGCCGCGCCAAGCCGCTTCGCGCCGCGCCCGGCTGTAGCTGAGGCCGCTGATCTCCGCCTTGCGCTCGCGCCCGGCGCTGTCCGGCGTCTGCCGGCGCAGCACGGCGCGCAGGCGGGCGACCAGCTCGCGCGGGTAATAAGGCTTGGCGATATAATCGTCGGCGCCCATTTCCAGGCCGACGACGCGATCGATGTCGCTGTCCTTGGCGGTGAGCATGATCACCGGCACGGCGCTTTTGCGGCGGATCTCGTGCAGCACTTCGATGCCGGACAGGCCGGGCATCATCACATCCAGGATGACGGCGGAAAAGCGGTCGGACATCGCGGCCGTGATGCCGTCATTGCCGTTGCTGACCGTCGTCGTCTCGAAGCCTTCGCCTGCGAGATATTCGGTCAGCATGCCGCTGAGTTCCGCGTCGTCGTCGATGATGAGAATGTGTGTCATGGAGGGCTTTCCGGGCGGCACACTGTTGCAGGCGAAGGTCTTTGTCAGCAGCCTTTTCGGAACATTTACACTACGTTTTCGAAGATTTGATGCTTGGGACCGCCGCTGCCAGCCTATCATAATCGGGCACAAAAAGGCGATGGACCCGATGTCAGGCAATCCGGCGGCGAACAGAATGGCGATGCGTCAGCAGGGCGTTCTTTGCGAGGCGGTCGCCAGCCAATTGTGGATGTCGCTGAGCCTGCCGGACGACATCTCGCGCGACGAGATCGAAGCCAGCGCCGACGATCTGATCCGCGCCATGGCCTATGGCGCCGGTGAAGCGACGATTGAGCAGAAACTGAAATCGCTGCAGAGCGAACAGTTCGCCATGCCGGTGAACAGCCTGGCGATCAAGCAGCTGGTGCGGCGCGTCTGCGACCTTGTCCGGCGCACCCAGATCGGCGACGGGGCCCACGCGGCGATGCGCAAGGTCAGCTGATCGCATCCTCGCACGCCATTTTCCAACAGGCACAAAAGACAACGCCCCGGACAATCTCTTGTCCGGGGCGTGCATGCACATATGTGCGAAGGCTTACGGCGCGGGCGCCGGAGCGGGCGCAGCGGCCGGTGCTGCCGCGTCGGCCGGAGCGGCGGCGGCAGGAGCAGCGGCGGCGGGCGCCGGTGCGGCGGCCGCGGCCGGCGCAGCGCCGGTGCCGAAATTGGTCGACAGATAGGTCACGATCTGGTCGGCATCGGCATCCGAAACCACGGCGCCGTTGTTGACCATTTCATTGACCACGCCGCGCCAGCCATCGGCGCTGTTGCGGACGGAGGTGACCTGGTCCAGGCCGTGGCAGGTCTGACAGGCGCGCTGCACCACATCGGAGCCGGGGCCAGGCGGCAGGTCCTGCGCCATGGCGGCGGCAGGCGCGGCGATCAGGGCGCCGAGCGTCAAGGCAAGAAGGCGGTTCAATTGTCTCTCCACGGATTAAGGCCCATCCACGTACTGTTTATCGATTTTCCGTGTCAATATAAAGGCGTTGTAATGCTTTGTATAAAAACAAAAAATGCCTTTAGACACAGGCCGCAGACGCAGAGCGCGACAACGTGACCTGCCGCCGTCAGGGCTGAAATGGCGCGGTTGCGCCGCAAAATGCGGCCCGCATGCCGGCCGGGAGGATTTCCCGATCCCGGCGCCGGAACGGCAAGCCGTCCTCGCGAACCTTATGTCCTGACGACGGTCACGCCCCACGGGCTGTTGCCCGCTTTCACCCGGTGGATTTCCTTGCCCGCCGCCAGATCGACCACCGACACGTCGTTGGACGGGCCGTTGGCCGCGAACAGGGTTTTGCCGTCGGGCGACAGGATGATGCCCCAGGGCCGCTGGCCAACCTTGATGGTGCCGGTCACGGCGAAGCTGTTGGTGTCGATGATCGCCACCGTGCCGCCGCGGCCGGTGCTTGCATAGAGCTTGCTGCCGTCCAGCGATGTGCGCAGCTTCATGGGCCGCGAGCCGGGGGGCAGGGTGATGGTCTTCACCAGCGCCACCTTGGTGGCGTCGATGACATAAAGCTTGCCGGCGGATTCAGACGGCACGACGGCGTATTTGGCGTTCTGCACAAAGGCGACGCTGCGCGGCCGCTGATCGACCTTCACATGGCCGACCACCTTGAAGCTGGTGAGGTCGACGCAGAAGATGTCGCCGCTGGTTTCGCAGGTCAGCCAGACATGCTTGCCGTCCGGCGCGATGCCCACGCCTTCGGGTTCGCCGGCGATGGGCACGATGCGCAGCACCTTGCCGCTGGCGGTGTCGATCAGGCTGGCGGTTTTCACATCCTCGTTCGAGACGACAAGCTGCTTGCCGTCGGCGGACAGATCGAACTCCTCGGGGTCGGAACCGACCTTGAGCTTCTTCAGAACCTTGCGCGTGGCGGTATCGACGACCGCGACGCCATCGGCGCTCTTGTCCGACTTGGAATCGTCGTCATCGTTGCCCTTGTTGGTGAAGATGGGATTGCCCTTGGCGTCCAGTTGCGGCGGCGGTTCCACCGGCGTGCCGCTGACCGCGACATAGACCAGCTTGCCGTCCGGGCTGGCGTGAATGCCGCGCGGCCGCTTGCCGATGGGGAACGTCGCCAGGGGCTTGAAGGTGGCGCCGTCGATCACGGTCACATCGTTCGAACGCTCATTGCTGACGTAAATCTGGAAGCCCCCCGTGGCCGCGGACGCGCGGAAGGGCACGGCGGCTGTCGCCGTCAACAGGGTGCCGACCAAAGCGGTTCTGCGGTTCATCAGCAGCTCGTTCACGATTGAATCTCCTGGTTGCATTCCGTGGCGCGGCGGCGCCGGACCCTGTTCCTGCGGCGATCTCGCTGCCTTTGGCGGACCAAGGCAAGTCTTGTCGCGCAAATTCCCCGAAAAGTTCTATCACAAAATTTTAATCGGAAATATAGTCCGCCGGCCCGGGAAATTTTCCCGATCCTCAAGGCTGCCCGGTAATGTGCGGCCGCCACCAAATTGCCCCGCCCTTGATTGAGAATGCGCGCAGCTTTCTCATGCGGGGCCGACACCTTAGATTGGGTTCATGCGTCAGAACGTCGTCACTGCTTGCCTCGTCGCCGTCTTCCTGGCGGTTTGCGCCTATTTCACGTTCATCCCGTCGCCACCGCTGATCCTGGCCGGCGGCGGATCGGCTCAGGGCCGCATTCCCACCCGGCCCTATCTCAACATGCCCGATACGGTTCAGGGCAAGCTGCCGGGCCTGTTGTCGCAGACCGGCGTCTTCACCGATGTGCGCGCCATGACCCCGGCGCGCGGCCTCATCCCCTATAGCCTTGTCCTGTCTTTCTGGTCCGATGGCGCCGACAAGATCCGCTATGTGGCGATCCCGGACGGCAAGGTGAAATTTTCCGCCACCAGCGATTGGGTGTTCCCGCACGGCACGGTGTTCGTGAAAACCTTCGAACTGCAAACCGATCCTGCTGCGGCCAAGCGGCGGCTGGAAACCCGCCTTCTGGTGATCGGCCGAGATGGCCGTCCCTATGGCGTCACGTATAAGTGGCGCGCCGATCTCAGCGATGCCGATCTGGTCAAGACCGACGGCGTGGACGAGGCCATCGCCATCCATGACGAGGCCGGAACGCACAGCCAGACCTGGAGCTATCCCAGCCGCGAAAATTGCCTGGCCTGCCACAATGCGCATACGCCCGGGCAACTCGGTCCCAAGGCGCGGCAGATGAACATGGCCATTTCCTATCCCGATGGCGCGGTCGAGAACCAGCTCACACGCTGGAACAAGCTCGGCCTTTTTGCGACCAGGCTGAACGACAAGGAGATTGCCGGATTCCCGGTCCTGGCCAAGGCGGACGATGCCAGCCGCAGCCTGGAGGATCGCGCCCGTTCCTTTCTCGACGCCAATTGCGCCCAGTGCCATCGCCCCGGCGGCACGGTGGCCAATTTCGACGCGCGCTACCAGATCCCGCTTGCCCGTCAGAACCTGATCGACGGCCCGGTGCTGATCAATGAGGGGCTCGATCATCCCCATTATATTTCGCCGCACGATACCTGGCGCTCGATGATCATCCGGCGCACCGACACCATCGACGACACGCGCATGCCGCCGATCGCGCGCCACACCATCGACCAGAAGGATGTCGCGATGCTGAAGGAATATATCCTCAGCCTGCCTGGCCGCGACGTGCTGGTGCCGCCCAAGCTGTCGCCCGTCGGCGGGGAGTTCAAGAAAGCCGCCATGGTGACGCTGTCCAGCCCGGATGCAGGGGCACAGATTCACTACACGATCGATGGCAGCGAGCCGGGCCCGGATGACCCGGTCTACAGCAAGCCGATCAGGCTCGACGGTCCCACCGTGCTGCGGGCCCGCGCCATCAAGAACGGCATGACCAGCAGCATTGTCGTGCAAGACACCTATGTCGTCGATCCGTGAAGGACATGGGCGGGGCTGAACGCTACGGCACGATTGCCATTCTGCTGCACTGGGTGATCGCGGGCCTGGTGCTGGCGAACATCGCCATCGGCCTGGCCTTCGCCAACAGCAAGGCGGCGGAAGCGGGCGTCAGTTCCCTGACCCAGCTCCACAAATCCATCGGTCTTTCGGTCCTGCTGCTCAGCGTGGCGCGGCTGGCCTGGCGGTTCACCTATCGCGCGCCGCCATCGCCCCAGCCCTATGCCCTTCTGGCCCGCGCGGTGCACCTGTTGTTCTATATTCTTCTGATCGCCATTCCGCTGGCGGGCTGGGCGCTGGTGTCGGTCTCGCCGCGCAATATCCCCACCCATTATTTCGGCCTGTTCGTCTGGCCGCATATGAGCTGGCTTCACGACCTGCCGCTGGCGGACCGGCGGCACGACATTTCCGCCTTCGTCCTGATCCATAACAGCCTGGCTTTTCTGACCCTGGCCCTGATCGCGCTGCATGTCGCGGGCGCGTTTTACCATATGACGCGCCGCGATGGCGTGATGCGGCGGATGCTGCCCTGAAACGGGACGAGGGCGGGCGATAGCGCGCCGGTTCCAGATTCGCTAGAAAACCTCATGCGCAAGCCCGGCTCCTTCGCCCATCTGGCCTATCTCGTCACCATCGCGGTGAAAGGCTTCGACGGCGCCGTCGAACTGATCATCGGGCTTTTGATCCTGCTGGCGGGCGGGGAGCGGATCTATCTGTTCATCCTGCGCCTGACCGCGCCCGAACTGGACGATCATCCCGACAGCAAGGTGGCGCACGCCATCCGCCATGGCGCCTCAGGACTGGTCAGCGGCCAGTCCGGCTTTGCCGTCACCTATCTTCTGATCCATGGCGCCTTGAAGCTGGGCCTGGCGTCGGCGCTGCTGCGCGGCGGCAGCCGCTGGATCTATCCGGTTGCGGCGCTGATCCTGACCGGCTTCATCGTCTTTATGTCCTTGCGGCTCAGCGAACGATGGTCGGGCCTGTTGTTCGGCTTTGCGCTGTTCGATCTCCTCACCCTGGCGCTGGTGCTCAATGAGTGGTGGCGCGAGCCGAAACCCGGTTAAGACCGCGCCATCATCTCGCCAACCAGCTCGCTCAGCCGTTCCAGGTTGAACGGTTTGTGCAGGGTCTTGATTTCCCGCGCCTTGAGCAAGGCCGGCGGCGGGTCCTGGGCATAGCCCGTCATCAGCAGGATCTTGAGTTCGGGGCGCAAGGTGATGCCGGCGACGGCCAGGGCATACCCGTCCATGCGCGGCATCTTGATGTCGGAGACCAGCACCTGGATGCCGGGATTGGCTTTCAGGATCCTGAGCGCCTCTTCGCCGTCCGCCGCCTGGAACACGGTGAAGCCGGCATCTTCCAGCATCTCGACGGCGATCACCCGCAGCATCGCTTCGTCCTCGGCAATCAGGACCTGGCTCATGACTCACTCTCCCTGTAACGCGGCATGTAGATTGCGATCGTGGTTCCTGCTCCCGGCGCGCTTTCGATCGCCAGATGCCCGTTCGACTGCCGCACAAAGCCGAACGCCATGCTGAGGCCCAGGCCCGTGCCTTTGCCTTGCGGTTTGGTGGTGAAGAAGGGGTCGAGCGCGCGCCGGCGCACGTCTTCGCTCATGCCTTCGCCGCTGTCGCGCAGGGACACAAGCACATAGTCGCCCGGCGTGAAGTCCGTTACGTCCGCCGGCGCGTGGCTCAAGGCGGCGTCGCGGGTGGCGATAACCAGGGTGCCGCCGCCCGGCATGGCGTCCCGCGCATTGATGGCGAGGTTGAGGATCACATTCTCCATCTGGTTGACGTCGCACAGGGTCCACCATTGCGCGTCCAGGCTGGTCTGGATGGTGGTGCGCTCGCCCACCGAATGGCGCAGCAATTCGCCGATGCCCGCGATCAGTTCGCTGAGGCGCACCGGCTGCGGCGACAGGGGCTGGCGGCGCGAAAAAGCCAGAACGCGCTGGGTCAGGCTGGTGGCGCGGTCCAGGGCTTCGTCGGCCTGGGTGATGTGATGGGCGGCATTGGGCATGGTTGTTCCCAGCTTGCGCTGCAACAGGCGCAGATTGCCCTTGGCGATCATGATCAGATTGTTGAAATCATGGGCGATGCCGCCGGACAATTGCCCGATCGCCTCCATCTTCTGGCTCTGGCGCAGGGCGTCCTCCGTCTTCTGGCGCTCGCCCATTTCGACCTGCAGCCTGGTGTTGACCTCGGTAAGCTGGCGGGCACGCCGGATCAGCGCCGCCTGCGACAGGCTCAGCACCGCGATCACCAGCGCACCCATGGTCACCAGCAGGATCAGCCCGGCATAGCGGGTGACGCGGCGCTGCAAGGATTCGGTGTCGGCGCGCAGGATCACGGCGCCGATGGCGTGGCCGTCCTGGTTCACCGGCACGGTGATGGTCATGCTGCCGCCTGCAATTTGCGTTCCCGGTTCCGGCGCGGTGGCGGGCAGGGCGCCGGAGCGGGCGAAATGCGCGATCAGCGTGCCGCGCTGTCCGTACACGCCGGCGGCGCGCAACTGCGGATTGACGGTCAGCGCCCTGACATATTCCTGCGCCGCGCCTTCATCATCGAAGCTGACGGCTGCCGTGATGCTGGCCGCCAGGATCTGCGCCTGCTCGCCGACATCGCGTTCCTGCTGCGCGGTGTAGATCTCGTCCTCATAGCGCGCCATCAGCAATCCCAGCACCAGCAGCAGCGCCGCCGCCACCAGCGCCGCCAGCACCGGCCAGTTCACGTCCTGTTTGCCTGTGCCGCTCATGGCGCCGCCGCCTTGTGCTTGACCGCATGCGCCAGGCTCAGCAGTTTGGAACTGATATGGATGCCGCTGTGCTGGGCGGCGTCATCGTCGATGTCGAAGCGGACATGGTTGCCGTCCACGACGAACGCGATCATGCCGGCGCCTCCGGCCTCGCTGACCGTGACCACCGGCCGTTCGCTCAGGCCCGCCGGCAGGCTGGCGGCGGCCTCATTGTTCGCCAGATAGAGAATTTGACAGGCGCTGGCCAGTTCGGGCGAAGCCAGGCGGCGCACCAGCAGCGGCCGTCCACCGGTGACCGAAGCGGCGGCGCGGTCCAGCGCCGCGCCGAACGGATCGCTGCCCAGGATGCAGATGTTGATCGCCGCGCCGGGTGTGGCGAAGGCGCTGTCGGGCCATTCGATGAAGGGCGCGAATTTGGCGAGATAGGCGGCCCTGATGGCATATTCCAGGCTGATGTCCGCCGACACGGCGCCCGCCACGCAAGCGGCAAGCAACACAACGGCGCAGACCAGCCGTGCGGTTCGCATCCTATGGGTCCGGACCAGGGTCAGTTCGCATCAGAACCGCCATTTGGTGTCGATAAAGAAACTGCGCGGAATCCAGTCCTGCGCGCCCGTGACATATTCCAGGTGCCGGGCATGCAGGAGATTGTAGCCGGAAATCGAAATGTCCAGCATCGGCGAGACTTTCCATCCCAGCCGGCTGTTGAGCTCGACATATTCGGGCACTTTGGGATTGGCCAGCATGCCGACGTCGCGCAGATCGGCGTCGAACGAAACCGCATCAAAAATCATCGTGGACCGCAGCGACGCTTGGTGATGCGGATCGTCGCCCACCTGCGCCGTGCCCAGGACTTGGGCGGCCCCCGGCGCAAAGCGCATATTCTCCTGCTGCTGGTTGAAGCCGGCGCTCAGGCGCCACCAATCGGTGGCCTGCCAGCTGGCCCAGGCTTCCAGTCCGTAAACCTCGCCGCGGATCTTGTTGCCCCAATAAAGCGGCACCACGGTGATCGGCGTCAGCTCCACGCTGCGCAGATCGTCATACATGTCGTCAAACAGGGACAGCGACGCCGAAACGTCAGGTCCAAGCTGGCCGCGATAGCCCAGTTCATAGGCCGTGACCTGTTCGGGCAGGAAATGGCTGTTGCCGGTGAGATATTTGATCGCGCCCAGATCTTCAACCACATCGGTGTCGAACGGGGTGGGAGATCGCACGGCATGGGATGCCGCCGCCCACACCAGATCGTTATTGTCCACTTTCCACGACAGCCGCCCGCTGGGCATCGGGCTGATGCCGGAATAGGGATCATTCTCCAGCTTCAGCCCCACGGTCAGCTCCACCCGGCTGCCCAGGGGAATGTGATCTTCGGCAAACAGGTTGGCGAGATTGAGGGTGCGCGCCGCCGGCGCCCACAGGAGCGAACTGTCGGTCGCGATGCGCGGGGTGATGCGGTACTGGGCGATACGGTCGCCGATGCCCCAGACGATGCTGTTCCAGCTGCCGATGCGGAAATTGTGCTGCGCCTCGACATCATAGGTGTTGAGGGTGAAGGCGCCATTGCCGGCGGAAAAGCGCGTGGCGCTGTCGTAATAGACCTGAAGCTGCAGCGCCTCGCCATCGCCCAGCGGATGGCTCCAATGCGCCGTCAGGTTGCCGCCGGAAATATCCTGGTTGGTGGCGCCGGCCTGCGCCTGTGCGCCGCTGTAAAGATCGCCCGACAGGGTCAACATGTCCTGTCCCGGGCTCCAGTCCAGGCGGAAGCCGCCTTGCGGCTTGCCCCAGCCGTCATGGGCGTTGCCGCTGCCATTGTCGAAGGCGCGGTCATAGAAGGTCTTGGCATAGACGCGGTAGTTCAGATCGCTGTCCAGCGCGCCGCCATATTGAAGCGCGGCGCTGGCGGCATAATCGCCGCCGCCCAGTTCGACAAAGCCGCCCGATGTGTCGGCGGCCTTGCGGGTGACGATATTGATCACCCCATTGACGGCATTGGCGCCCCAAAGCGTGCCGCCCGGACCGCTCACCACTTCGATGCGTTCGATGTTTTCCGGCAGCACATCCTGCATGTCCCAATAGACGCCGGAATAGAGCGGGGAATAGACGCTGCGTCCGTCGATCAGCACCAGCAGCTTGTTGGGAAAATTCTGCGCCGTCGAATTGCCGTTCAGGCCGCGCGACGTGATGGTGTAGGCGCTGGGGCTGGTCTGCATCACCTCCAGGTTGGGCGCCAGGCGCAGCATTTCCGGAATCGAGGTGGCGCCGGAATGGGCGATGTCGTCCTGGCTGATGACATAGACGGGCGCGGCGGCGTCGCTGAGCGGCTGCGCCACTTTGGAAACGGTGGTGATGGACAGGTTGGCGAGCTGTTCGATGGAAAGCTGGCTGAGATCTTCGCTTGCCGATTGCTGGGCGCGCGCAGGCGCGAGCCCAGTGGCAAGCGCCAACCCGGCCCCGATCACAATACCCATCCCGCCTCTGAACACCCCGGCCAAGCCCCTCAAAGGGCCGATCTTTAGGCCCCGAACGGCTTAAAACGCGTTACTTCGTAAAAGGTTCCATTCCCGCCGGCATTTGCCGGCGGGAATGGCGTCGTCCTTGCAACTAGCGCTTGTTGTCCTGCTGCGAGCCTTTGTTCTGAGCCGACTGGCCGCCCTGGTTGGGGGAATTCTGGTCGTTCTGATCCTTGCCGGCCGCATGCTTCTGCGAGGACTGGTCGTGCTGCTTGGCCTGCGCCTGCTGCTGCTTGCTCTGCTGGTTGGCCTGGCGATCCTGCTGCTCATTTTGCGGACGATTGTTCTGATTGCTCATTCTCTAACCTTTCGGTGTGGAAGGCCCCTTCCGAATCCGATAACGCGACGGGCCAAAGCCTGTTGCGAAGGAACTTGCGCTTTTGCTACGCGTAAGTTCCTTGGGCAATGCATCGGCAATGTGGAGATGGCAATGGCGCGCGACGTGATCGTTCTGGTGGGAAGTCTGCGCAAGGAATCCCTCAATCGCAAAATCGCCAACGCACTGATCCAGATCGCGCCGCCTTCGTTGAAGCTGGAGGAAATCGCCATCGGCAATCTGCCGCTCTACAATCCCGACCTAGAAAACGCGCCCGACGCGTCCTGGACGAACTTCCGGGCGCGCGTGAAAAAATCCGATGCCTTGTTGTTCGTGACGCCGGAATATAATCGCTCGGTGCCGGCGGCGCTCAAGAACGCGCTGGATGTCGCCTCGCGGCCTTACGGCGCCAATTGCTGGGGCGGCAAGCCCGGCGCGGTGATCTCCGCATCGCCGGGCGCCATCGGCGGCTTCGGCGCCAATCATCATCTGCGCCAGTCGCTGGTGTTTTTGAATGTGCCGACGCTGCAGCAGCCGGAAGCCTATGTCGGCCATGCCGACACGCTGTTCGACGATCAGGGAAAGCTGATCAATGACGGCACGCGCAAATTCCTTGGCGATTTTCTGGCCGCCTTCGAAAAATTCATCGAACGGAATATTGCCTAACCCTGATCGGGATTGGTCTGGGTGCGTTCTGGCACTTCCAGCCGGTAGAGTTTGCGTTCCAGCCAGGCCTTGGGCTCGAAGCACAGCGTCGCCGCGCCGCCTTGGCCCACCTCGTTGCGGGTCAGGGCCACCATGTCGCAGACCACGCCGTCATTCCAGCCGATGAAATTGTAGCCGGCCTTGTCCATGCAGGCCTGTGTCGCCTTGAAAAGCTGGCCGGGCTTGGGATGCGGGTTTGCTGCTGCCGCCTGCTGCTGGCAATTGGCGAGTTGCTGCTGCTGTCCGGCGAAACAACCGGCCAGTGGCAGCAACAGAAGAAGTGGCAGAAAATATCGCGCGCGGGCCATGCAGAATCTCGTGAGATCGGACAGGCGCAATCTATCAGATGCCCATGACGGCCCAAAGCGGAAGACGGCGCCGCCGCGCGTCAGGACCGCTTTTTCGACTTCTTTTTCGCGGCCGCCTTGCGGGGCACTTTCCTGCCTTCGGCGCGGGCTTCGGACAGGCCGATGGCGATGGCCTGCTTGCGGCTTTTGACCTTGCCGCCTTTGCCGCCCCGTCCGCTTTTCAGGGTGCCTTCCTTGAACGCGTCCATCGCCTTTTTGACTTTTCTGGACGCGGCCTTGGAATATTTGCGTGCCATGGGACCTCCTCAGAGGCGTCCGGCCAGAACCAGGATCAGGAGGATGATGAGAATGAGACCAAGCCCGCCGCTGGGGCCATAGCCCCATCCGGCGCTGTAACCCCACATCGGGACCGAGCCCAGAATGGCCAGAACCAGAATGATCAGAAGTATGAGACGCAGCATGGGAAATTCCTTTATTTTTATGTCTTGAGCGGGACAACGGCTGAGCCCCGGTTTGGTTCAAACTTGTCCTTTGTCGGGGCCTGTGGAATGGATGCGCCATGGCGGGCGACCACAAAAACGCGCTGGACGCTCTGGCGGCAAAGGGCCGTTTGCGCACCCTGACTGCGGCCGGGGGCTTCGACTTCACCTCCAACGACTATCTCGCTTTGGCGCAAAGCCCGAAGCTGCGCCAGGCGGTGGCGGAGGCGCTGGCGCGGGGCGTGCCGGTGGGCGCGGGCGGATCGCGGCTGCTGCGCGGCAACCATCCCGAACATGAGGCGCTGGAAGCGGAAGCGGCGGCGTTTTTCGGCGCCGATGGCGCCTTGTTCTTTCCCACCGGCTTTGCCGCAAATGCCGCCATCGCCGCCACGCTGCCCCGGCGCCAGGACCTGATCCTTCATGACGCGTTGATCCACGCCAGTTTTCGCGACGGGCTTGATCCGGCGCGGGTCGCCACCATCCAGACGCCGCACAATGATGTCACGGCGATGGAGGATGCGATCATGACCTGGCGCGCGCAGGGTGGCCGGGGGCAGGTGTGGATCGCGGCGGAAACGCTGTACAGCATGGATGGCGACCGCGCCCCGCTGGAAGATTTGTCGGCGCTGGCGGCGCGGCACGACGCCGTGCTGCTCCTGGACGAGGCCCATGCCACCGGCGTCTATGGCCCGCAGGGACGCGGTCTCGCCGCCGGGCTGGAAGGGCGCGATAA
>Ga0306922_10004727_pt1 | contig 12921 bp, 13 predicted proteins | sample sta12Cox44000082_FD_203758 | JGI IMG/M metagenome (GOLD analysis project Ga0306922, IMG submission 203758) | Lab enrichment of tropical soil microbial communities from Luquillo Experimental Forest, Puerto Rico - statoxic.12C.oxic.44.000.082 (v2)... | ecosystem: Environmental > Terrestrial >... | reverse complement strand
GTCGCGAGGCCGAGTGGAACGGCAAGCACGAGCGCGCCGAGCAGCGCGGGAAACATGCATCTTGCACTGAAAGTCATTGGCGCACTCCTGTCATGGCCCTGGTGGTTCGGGGGGAGGGGGCGCCGGATCCGGCTTTCCGATCGCCGAAAGAAGGGCGTCGCTTTTTGCCACGACGCCGTGAAGCTGGCGCACGAGGAAGATCACCGCATCGCGCACGAAATCGGGAGAGACGGTCGCGCAAGCGTCCTCCACCAGGACGCAGTCGTAGCCGAGGAAGTTCGCATCCTGCAGAGTGGAAAAAACGCAGCGATCGATGTTAATGCCGTCGAAAAGGAGCGTAGTGATTCCGCGCTGACGCAGCATCGAGTCTAGCTCGTTGTCCCAGAAGCCGGAGATTCGATGTTTGTGTACGACGATGTCGGAGGCATCCACCGTCAAGTCATCAATAATAGCGGCGCCCCAATCATCGCGCACCAGGATGCGGCCGCGGCCGGAGGGCGAGTGATCACCGTAAGTTGGCGTGCCCTCGGCGCGTCCCTTGGCAAGCGTCAGATGTGGCAGATTCGCGCGGTCCGGTCTTACGCCCCAGTTGAGCCAAAGCACAGGGATCCCCGCGGCACGGGTCGCTGATGTCATCCGCTCGATCGTCGGCACCACGGCCGCGATCGGACTTGCATCAATGCCCTTGGCAGCAAACCACCCGTTCGGGTGGCAAAAATCATTTTGCATATCGACGACCAGCAAGGCCGTCGTCGCGAGATCGATGTCCACGGCTTGCGGAGCCGCAGCAACCGAAACAATCCGCTGCTTCTTTCTTGGGCGGACGAAGCTCAATCTTTGATCAGCGCGGATTTGATTCATGGATCGACCGCGGCCGCCCGGAGCGCCGGCACGCATCGCGCTCGCCCGACCCTGCAAGCTCCATGCCTATTGGCAACGCTAGCGCAGACCAGTGCTCGCATCTGCCGCTGATTTCTTGCTAGACTGGTGCCATAAAAGCATCACTGACCAAGCGACGCCCTCTCGATGAAGCACTTGCGCATCATGCGGTATGTGGACGAGGTCGCGCGCACCGGATCGATCCGCAAGGCTGCCGGTCACCTCAACGTCACTGCTTCGGCCGTGAACCGGCGAATCATGGATTTGGAGGAAGAACTCGGCGCGCCGCTGTTCGAGCGTCGACCGCGCGGCGTGCGGCTCACCGCCGCTGGTGAGGTTTTCGTGCACTACCTGCGAGAGCAGGATAGTGGCGTTGAGCGCATGAAGTCGCAGATCGAGGAGCTCAAGGGGTTCCGCCGCGGCACCGTGCGCATTGCCTGCAGCCAAGCATTGGCGCTCGATTTCCTACCGCGAGAGATTGCCGGGTTCCGCACGCGCCATCCGCTGGTGAGCTTCGAGGTCAAGGTACTCGACCACGAGCGTGCCATGACCGCGCTCGCGGCCTACGAGGTCGATCTAGTCCTGGTCTTTCGGCCGCCGTTTCTTCCCAACTTCCAGCCGCTGATGACGCTCGAGCAGCGCATCGTCGCGGTGATGTCCGCCGATCATCCGCTCGCCGCCCAGCCCACCATCAGGCTGCGCGACTGCGCCAATTATCCCGTTGCTTTGCCAGAGGGCAGTCTCGGCGGCCGGCAGTTGCTCGACCAGGTGTCGGCGCGCAGCGGGTTGACTTTCAAGGTCGCCGCGGAATCGAACTCGTTCGAGTTTCTGCGCGGGCTCGTGATGCACGCCAATCTAATTTCCTTTCAGATCCGAATTGGAACAATGCCCGAGAACAACAGGCTCGGCCTGGTGGCACGCGACATCGACGACCGCGACGTCCCACGCGCAAACCTGGTTCTCGGCCAGTTGCGCGCCCGCAACCTGCCGATCCCAGCCGCAGTATTTGCCGAAAAGCTCGTGCGCGTGCTCGAGGCCATGCGCGGCGAACCGAGCAAATCGGTGGCTTGAAATCACGTTCAGGGTGAGGTCATTCATCGCGAGCAAGCATGTAGGGAGAAAACCCGTGACTAGCTTGCCGGACGCGGGCCAATTCCCATCCCTGTCAACCTCCTTCCGGGTCTGGCCTCTGATGGCAGCCGCAGCGGTAGAATTCGGCGAGCGCGTTCTGATAGCGGCGCCGTAGCTTGGACGCCGCCAGCGCGGGGGGGCCAAGCAGCGCGTGCCTGTCCCAGCAACTCCGATTCGAGCGCCGCAAGGTCTACTGAACGAACAACTCCATTCTCGACGATCGTCCGTCCGGCGACAATCAGACTACGCACGTAGTCCTTAAGAAAGGAGGGGCACTCTACCGCGTGCACCGGCGCGTCCGCCGCGGCGACCCTGCGCGGCATGCTCGATCCGCCCGAACATAGCAAGGGCCGTCACCCCCCGCCCGTTTCTCCGCTGCCTGCCTTAGCGGCGCCCAGCTACCGTGTCACCGCCATCAACGTCTGATCGCTGTTCTTCGGTTGCGGCGGCGGCATTCGCTGGATTCGATGAATCGACCGTCCCCATCCTTTAGTCTCGCCGACGATCTTTCGGTCTTTCATGACGAATCGGCCGCGCACCAGGGTATGAATCGGTATACCGGTGACTTTCATGCCTTCGAACGGCGTAATCTTGCTGCGCGACTGGAATTGACCTGCCGCGATCGTATCCCTCCGATTGAGGTCGACGAGCGTGATGTCGGCATCCGAACCGGGGAGCAGGGCGCCTTTGACGGGATAGAGGCCGAACGCCTTGGCTGGTTTGGTCGACGTCAGACGCACATAATCGGACAGCGATAGCCGCCCTGCCCGAACCTGCGTCAGCATAAGCGGCATCTGCGTCTCCACTCCAGGAAAACCGCAATCGACGGTCCAGATGTCATTGCGCAGTTTCTCAGCCGGACTATGTGGGGCATGGTCGGTCGCGATCATATCGATCGTGCCGTCACGTAAGCCTTCCCAAAGACCAACTTGATGCCGCCTTTCTCGCACCGGCGGGTTCACACGGATGATCGAGCGATGGTCGGTATAGGCGCGCTCGTCGAACAGGAGATAATGCGGGCAGGTCTCGCCGGTGATATCGACCCCGCGGGCCTTGGCCTCGCGCAGTGGACGAAGCTCGTCTGCCGAAGACATGTGCAAAATGTGGATGCGGGCACCCGTCCACTCGGCAAGAATTGCAGCGCGCGAGACGGCTTCAATGGCGACGACAGCGGGTCGGGACGCCAAATGAGCCATGGGGTCGGTCCGTCCAGCGGACTGCAACCGCCTTTCCCTGCGAGCCATGATGGAGGCGGTCTCGGCATGAAGGGCAACTCGCATGCCATGCTCGGCGATGATCTCGAAGCCTTCGAGCATGGCACCGGTGGAAGGCGACGGCAGATTGCCAAAGGTATTGCCCATAAAGCATTTGAATCCAGCAACACCTCCGTCGATCAGCGCCTTCAACTGATCGATATTGTCCTCAGCAAGTAGGCCGTACAGACCGTAATCGACGTGCGCTTTTTTTGCCGCCTCCTGTTTGAGGGCAAGCGCCTCGGGCGTCCCGGTCGGCGGATCGACATTCGGCATCTCGAACACGGTCGTAACGCCGCCCATCGCGGCTGCGGCCGTGCCGGTCTGCCAATCCTCCTTGTGCGTGTACCCGGGCTCGCGGAAGTGCACATGCACGTCGATTGCTCCGGGCAGGAGATGTAGACCGGTGGCGTCAAATGTTTCCCTCGCGGTCGGCATCGCACGCTTCTCTCCGATGGCCAGTATCTGGCCATCTTTGATTGCGATCCCCGCATCAAATGAAGCCGTGTCAGTCACGACCGTCGCACCCAAGATCACGAGATCAGCAATGGACGTGGTTGGATTTGTCATTCGCTCGATCCATTTGTTGCGATCTTCCCCGCTTCCACCATGAGCGCCGCGCGACGTTCCGAAATTCTTTTAGTTGGATCTTAGGGAATTGAAGATCACAGCTCTCCAACGTCTCAATCGTCGCCCATGCCACGATCAGCCACGCAAAATACAACTTCCCCAAGCGTCGAAGTCAGCCCTTTGCTGCAGACAACATTGCCGCACAGGTTCGACTCGCGGTGTCGGCGACCGAAGGGTCACGGGTGACCAGTGCGGCCACGATGGCCCCATCGATGATGAGCCCGAGCGAGTGCGCGACTTGCATCGGTTCCTGCAATCCTGCTTCTGTGCACAGTGTCGTAAGTCGTTCGAGCACGACCTTCTTGTGGGCAATCGCCAATGACCGCATGCGGTTGTCGGCCTTGTCGCTTTCACCGACCGCATTGATGAACGGACAGCCGTAGAAGTCCTCGCGACTAAACCAGAGCCGCAACGCCGGGCCGATGCGGTGAAGCCGCGCGAGCGCGCCGCCGCCGGGTCCATCACTTCGGCGAGGAACCACGTGCGCCACGCCTGGCCTTCGCATTCAAGCACCGCTTCGACCAGACCATCCTTCGAGCGGAACAACCGATAGAACGTGGTCTTGGCCGTTCCCGCCGCGGCAACGATCTCATCCACGCCGACCGAATTGACCCCATAGCGGCAAAACAGGCGGGTGGCGGCTTCGATCAACCGATCGCGGGGTGAGGCCGTGATTTCGCCGGCCTGACCGGCCGGCTGCGGGTGTGCGACGTCCATGCGCCCACTTAACTCAGGCCGAACCGCAACCGCAATCGTGGAGTGGAACGACCGTTCTGTTTCTGCCCTGCCGCCGACATTCGAGGACCGATATATGCGTGCGCGACCGTTGCCTTGTCCCTTGGTCGCCCCAGGCCCCGTCCGGCGCGTAAGGCCTCTAGAACGGCTTCTCTCCGAGGATCGCGACACGGCGAAGCAGGCGGCGCTCACCCGGATCGAAATCTGTGCGTGCGTGCAAGGAACAGCGGTTGTCCCACAGCAGGAGGTCACCAGGACTCCAAACATGTTCGTAGACAAAGCGCCTCTGCTCCTGATGGTCAAATAGTAATCCGAGCAGTTGGTCGCTCTCGTCACGAGGCATGTCCAGAATATGGTCCGTCATTAGCCGGTTCACGAACAGTGCCTTGCGTCGGGTTTCCGGGTGTGTGCGCACGATGGGATGCGCATAATGCGGGACGCCCTCTCGGATGATCGAGCCACGCACGGTGGGATTATTATCGTAGTCGTAGACATTCATTGCCTTGAGACCCGCGATCTGCCTCTGCACGTCGGCGGGCAGGGTTTCGTAGGCCAAATACATATTCGCGAACAGTGTATTTCCGCCCTGGCGCGGAAGCTCGATTGCATACAACGTGGTCGCCTTAATTGGCCGCTCTACGTAGCATTGGTCGGAGTGGAAATACATTTCTCCATCAGGCAGTCCCCCAATGAGCTGTCCGTCTTTGCGGATGTTGGAGACCAGCATCACCGAGGGGTGCCCGGAATTTTTGCTGTGATTATTGATTACCTTACTGAGTTCGCCGAACCGTCCAGCGAACCGAAGTTGGTGCTCTGTCTCGAGATGCTGCTTCCGAAACAGCAGGACGCAGGACTGGTGCCAAGCCTCGAGGATTGCCTCAAATTGCGCATCCTCAAGGGGCGCGCGCAGATCCACGCCGACGATTTCGGCACCGATTGCCGGCGAGAGGGGGACCGAGGTTAGGGTCTCAGCGCGGACGTGGGTCGGCGATGTCTGCGAAAGGTTTGTTTCCATGTCTTGTGGCCTAACTGTGAACTTGCAGCAAGGAATCGATGCTAGCGCAAGGTTGTCGAACCAACAACATGCTAACTTAAAGAGGCAAAGGGCCAATGCTCATGTCCGCCCGGCCCCCGTTCAGTAAAATCTGAGTGCCGGGAAGTGGTCGGCGCAGCGAGAGCCATGCCGCTAAGGAACCTCTTGCTCGACCACGCGCCCCGGCGCCAATTCGGCCAGCATCGACGTCCATACTGGAAGACGCGCGGCGTTGCGCCCCGCGGTCCAGCCGCCAACAAAGCACTCTGCAAGGTTTCCTCCCGAGATGTAGAGATTGCCAAATACGCCACCAAGCTCGCCGGCGGCGAAAAGGCGCGGGATAGGCTCCCCAAAAGCGTTGAGGATACGCTGCTCGGCGTCATGCACGGGACCACCATGTGTGTTGGAGCACACTGGCCAAACCTCGGTGCAGTAGTAGGGAGGCGTCGCGATTTTCAACATGGATGTTGGCGGTCGGCCATGCATCGCGTCTGCGCCTACCTCGCACGCTGCGTTCCACGCGGTGATCGTTTCCGCGAGGATCTCCTCGCGCACGTTCATTGTGGCGGCAAGCTCAGAATGCGAGTTGCACTGGCGTAGGATGCGACTTTCAAGCTCGCGGAGCGTTTTTTCGCTCCATTCAAATTTGAAGCGACGATCGTTGAAGGTCGGCGAGACAATGGGATAGGCGCTGCGTCCTGGCTCGTCCATTATCATGTAGGACGGAATACGCGGATACGTCATGGATTGGGGATCGAAGATCGCCATCGCGCGCCATGTCGTGTCCTGGGTATAAGGCTGGTACTCGTTCATGTATCGGCGGCCGGAACGGTCGACGATGATCCACGGCATCTTGACGTCGGCGCGCGCATTCTCCCCGGGTATCCAGTCCGGCAACCGTTTCGGCCGGATGCCGAAGGGATAAGTGGGATCGGGGTGCCTGAAACCGTAGACGCCGTGATAGTGCCACATGTGCCAGAGCGCTGCCCCGACCGCCTGCGCCATCAGGATTCCGTCTCCGGTGTTGCCCATGTAGGCGGCATTGAGCACAGGCTTTTCCTGCCAGTACTGTTTCTGCATCTCTGAGTTTGCTTCGAAGCCGCCGCATGCGAGAACGACAGCACGGCGCGCTTTGATAGCAAACATTCGCCCATTGCGTTGCGCCATCACGCCGCAAATTTCGCCATGTGCGCCGGTGATCAAACGAATTGCAGGAGTTGAGAGCTCAACTCGCACCTTACGTGAGGAAATATTGTCCTGGAGCACCTTAAAAAGGCGCACGCCCGCCGCGCGATGGATCGGCAAATAGCTCGAAACGAAGGGATAAGTCCGTTCAGGGTCAAATCCTGACACATGATCGATACTGACGTAGCCGAAGGTTTTCGTGCCGGGAAAGGGATAATTGCCGTCAGCTTGTCGCTGATTGATGGTCGCCCTGGAGACGCGTGCCAGCTTTCCGAAATAAGCTGGGATTTCCGCCATCCCTGCGGCGAGGGCCCGCAACACGGAATCAGGTGTCGTGCCCGCGTTGGTCGCCTGCAAATGACGGAAGCCTTCCTCCGAATCCTCGACAGTGCGGACATTGCCCCCCGAGGTGATGGAGATGCCGCCAGGGTCCGGCATCTTTTCGATAAGGAGGACGTCGGCGCCGGCATCATGCGCTTCGATGGCGGCTACGGCACCAGCATAACCATAGCCCACTACGACCACATCGGCCGTCGCGTGCCAATGTTCGAGCGCTTCGGAACGTGCCCGCGTATACCCGCTCATTCGTGCATCAAATCCCAGGTGCTTGCTCAACCCGCAGCCGCTGGCTGCGAGCCGATTATGGTGAAGCGCGGATCCACTATGTCGCTCAATCGAAGGGAAGCGGGCACGCTGCCGAGCCTTTGCTGGAGCGCGATGGCCGCTGCGAGCCCCTCCATGTCTACCTCACAGTCGAAATGAAGGTCAGGAAGCTCGCGCTCGATGGACCTCGTCATGGTGCTCCGCTGGATGCGAAAGTAACGGGCGCCAAAGTCGGCCCATTCCGCGCGGTGCTTCGCGGCATAGCGATAACTCCGGCGACACGCGGAAAGAAAGTTGCTGATAAGATCGGGCTCGTGCAGAAGCACATCGTCATTTGCAACCATGATCGTCCATTGGATCCGTGGGGCAAAATCGCAGCTGTTGACCCCCAGCCAGACATTAAAATAGCCAGCCGCCTCGCCCATGCTGACGTGTGGTTCTGCAATGATCGCGCCGTCGAGATCCCCGTCGGATAATAGGGTGAGAACCTTAGGATAGCGCTGCCCCAAACCTACGATGGTTACATCAGCCTCCGGATCAAGGCCCCGATGGCGTAACAGCTCGCGCATGTACCAATCGCTGCAGCTTCCTTTGCTCAGGACGCCGAGCCGCGCCCGCTTGAGATCGGCAAAGGTGGAAAACTGCTTACATGCGACAAAGTAGAGTACTGCCCCACGCCGCACACCGCTGCCTACGATCTTGAAGTGGGCTCCGTTTGCCATTGCTGTCAGCCCAGGGGGTGCGCCCAGCTCACCGACAAGAAGCCTTCCTGCATGAAGCTCGGCGGCAATTTCCGGGCCGCCGAAGACAACACGAAGCTCCAGGCCAATCCCCTCGTCGCGAAAGAAACCCTTCTCGACCCCTAGTCGCAGCTGCAGGCCGCATCGATCCGTCGGCACACCATAAATGAGGGGTCTTGGCATGAATACAGCCTCTGCAAAAAGCAACCGCTCTGGATCCACGCCTAAAAAGCCGGCAGGAAACCCGCCACCGCGCGCATATAACGCACTTGCAAGGCTCCTGCGACTTCCAGGAATATAGCTGGAAGCGGAGGGAACAACCATGATTTCAGCGACACGACTGACGCGGCGCAAATTCTTGCTTGCGGCGAGCGGCGCGGCTGCCGCGAACGCAGGAGCGAGCCTAGCGATGCCGGCGATCGCCCAGCCGGCGAAGGTTCGCTACACGCTTTCCTGGCTGCCGACCGGACAGTATGCGTTTCTTTATTGCGCCCGGCAGCTTGGATATTTCAAGCAGCGCGGTATCAAGCTCGACATCGCGCGCGGTTACGGCTCGATGGCGGCGATCCAGGCGGTGTCAACCGGTCAATTCGAGATGGGTGGCGCGCAGACCGGCGCAAACCTGCTCTCGATCATGAAGGGTCTCGACCTGCGGCTTCTTGGCACCCAGGGTTACGACGCGACGTTGGGGGTCCTCGCTCTTGAAAAGGGACCCGTTAAGACACCGAAAGATCTCGAGGGTAGAAAGATCGGCGTTTCGGCGGCGGGTGGCGACACACCATTCCTGCCGGCCTACTGCCGCCTTGTGGGCGTAGACTTCGACAAGGTCACCGTTGTCCAGCTTGACAGCAAGATCCTCGAGCAGTCCGCGATGTCCGGCGTTGTCGATGCGATTGTGGTAACCGGACTAAGCTCAATCCCGAATTTCGTCTCGGAAAATGTTCCGTTCGTGATGATGCCCTTCTCGCAAGCAGGGCTTCAGTTCTATTGGGTCAACACTATCACCACCGGCAGCTTTCTCGAAAGGAACAAGGAGCTTGTGGACAACGTGCAGATGGGCATCCTGGAAGGGATGAAATTCATGCTGCTCAACCCGCAGGAGGCGATGGAACGCCATCTCAAGGAGCACGAGGAGCTTGCACTTGGTAAGAATGGGCGACTCTACGTCGAGCTTGGGCTGGGCATGACGCGCGCCATCATGGCAGCCTCCGAATCGATGGAACATGGAGTGGGTTATACCGACTTGGCCAAGATCGACGAGCAGGCGAAGGTGGTGAAGCAGTACGCGGCTGCGCCGAAGGACCCTGAGCCCCCGAAAGCCGAAACATTCTGCCGCAACAATGCTGTCGGGAAAGTGATATTGACCCCCGCGCAATGGGGTGAAGTGCGCTCGAGCACGCAGAAATATATGAAACTTCTCGGTAAGGCCTAAGCACACCACGCATGCAGGCAGAAATCAGCTGCCATCGGGTACGCAAAGTCTTCGGCAAAGGGTTGACCGCGTTCGAGGCGATCACGGCTGCGACGTTCTCGGTGGACAAGGGTGAATTCGTCTGCCTCCTCGGCCCGAGCGGCTGCGGCAAAAGTACCTTGTTGATGATGATTGCGGGCCTTGAAGCGGTCACCGAGGGGACGATCCTCGCCAGTGGCACGCATATGACCGGGCCGCGTGCGGAAATTGGTATCGTATTCCAGGATCCGACGTTACTGCCCTGGAAGACAGCTCTACAAAATGTACTTTTTCCGATCGAGATGATGGGCCGGAGTCGCTCGGCTTATCTCGCTCGTGCGATGGAGCTTTTGCGGCTGGTGCACCTCGACGATGCAATCCATAAGCGCCCTCGGGAGCTTTCTGGCGGGATGCGCCAGCGGGTGTCGCTCTGCCGCGCGCTCATTGCCGATCCGAGCGTTCTGCTGATGGACGAGCCGTTCAGTGCACTCGATGCCATAACTCGAGACGACATGAACATCGTGCTGCTCGAGCTCTGGGAGCGCTATCGCAAAACGGTGCTCTTCGTGACGCATAGTATCCGTGAGGCCGTGCTGCTCGCTGATCGCGTGCTTGTCATGGGGCGCAGCCCCTCGCAGATCATCGCCGACATCAAGGTACCATTTGCCCGCCCGCGCGATTTTGCCCTCGGCGAAACTGAACAGTTCAATGAATTGTGCTCGGTATTGCGCAGAGAGATAGAGATCGCGCGCTGGGGCGAAGCCGCGACGAGACATTGAGCATGGTCGAGGAACGCACACCAGCTATACCTTCCGTCCGCGGTATCGACTTGAGCGGCCTCTGGTCAATATTGGCTCTGTCCCCAGGGGTGCTCGTTCTGCCAGTAGCGACCGCCTTTGCATGTCTGGTCGCATGGCAGGCGATTGCGGTCTACGGAGATATCTCGCCCACCATCCTGCCGCCGCCGACGATGGTGCTGCAGCAGTTGGTCCTTAATTTCTGGCTGATCTTGAAGCATACCATCCCAACCACGTATGAGACGTTGCTCGCGTTTGGCATCTCGATCCCGCTCGGCATCATGCTTGCCGGCCTGATAGTGTACTCTAGGCTTGCCTACCAGGCTCTTTACCCCAACATCGTGTTCTTCCAATTGATCCCAAAAATTGCTCTGGCGCCATTGTTTATCGTGTGGCTGGGAATCGGCGCTCCCTCGCGAGTCACATTCTCAGTCTTTATTTCGTTCTTCCCCATCTTGGTTGCCACCGCCACCGGGCTGCAAGCGGTAGAGACAACCATGCTAAGGCTTTGCCGCTCCTTGCGCATGTCGCAGTGGCAAATTCTCGTAAGAGTGCGGTTTCCAACGTCGTTCCCCTTCATCTTTAGCGGTATGAAGGTTGCGGTGACGCTCGCGATTATCGGCATCGTCGTCGGCGAGTTCATCGCCTCGCAACAGGGCCTCGGCTATCTCATTCTTTTTGCCTCATCGCGCCAGCAGACCGATCTCGCGCTCGCCTGCATCGCAGTTCTGTGTGTCGTCGGGATCGCACTCTATGGCTGTGTGTCGGCGTTTGAAAAGCTTCTGATGCGCTGGTACGACACCCGATAGCTATAACTCCAGGACGACTGCTTTTAATCGCGGCAAGATCATCGGGGATCGACGGACCGACGAACGTTGTCGGAAAGCGGAAACGCAAAGGGAACAGCCATGCAATCATTCCTGACGCGCCGAATATTTCTCACCACCACCGCAGTGGGCGCGTCAATGATTACCGCGTCGTCCTTTCCCCGTCCTGCACTGTCGCAGCCTGTGAAGATCGTGCAGCTGGACAGCAAAATTCTCGAACAGTCGGCGATGTCCGGCGTCGTAGACGCCATTCTGGTGACCGGGCTCAGCTCGATTCCGAATTTCGTATCCGAAAATATGGCGTTCAGGATGCTGCCTTATTCGGACGTAGGACTGCAATTCTATTGGCAGAACACGATTGTGACTGCAGCCTATTTCAAAAAGAACAAGGAATTAGTCGACAATGTTGTAGAAGGCATCCTCGAAGGTCTCAAATTTATGATGCTCAACCCCCAGGAAGCAATGGAGCGGCACCTGGAAGAACATCCGGAACTCGCGATTGGAAAGAACGGAAGGCTTTATGTAGAGCTCGGCCTCGGCATGACGAACGCCATTATGATCGCTCCCGAGTCGATGAAGAATGGCCTGGGCTACACCGACTTTGCGGAAGTCGACAAGCAGGCGACGTTCGTGAAACAGTACGCAGCCGCATCCGCTGATCGCGAGCCGCCCAAAGCGAATACTTTCTGCAGCAACGACAGCGCTAACAAGGTCACCTTGACCGTAGCAGAATGGGAGCAGGTTCGTTCCAACAGCCAGAAATACGCAAAGCTGCTGGGCAAGGGGTGATACGGCGCCGGAAATCAGTTGTGAGGGCGTTCTTAAGGTATATGGTCGAGTTCTGATTCGGCGAGGCTTTCTTACACGTAGGATTCGAATCATGCCCCCAACTCTCACGCTCGCAGATCTCAACAGAATGAACCAAGAGTTTTGGGACGCTCAGCAACAGCTCCTCGAAAGCCAAATGGTGGATACGGCGATTCGCGAGATCGCATTCGAGGTCATGCGAACGATGGAGGCGGCCGAACGAGAAAGGCGCCCGCAAGTACTGGCGGCTTCGGCACTAAAAACTTGATTTTGGCTGTCGAATTTCATGGCAAATGATCTGACGCAAGAAAGCGAGACGAGTGTCGTTCGCTATTTCCACGGCGGAAATCGTGGCCTGAAAGTCGGTGAATATGTCTTGCCTCCGTCAGAGACTGGTAGCGAATCAGCGTCCGACTTCGGAGCTCAAGTGGTTCATCGGAAAGATCGCGTTTACGTCAGCACTACACTGACTGATGCCCAGCTTTTTGCCTCCGGTAATCCAGAACCTATCGTCTATGAGGTAGAGCCTGACGGGGATATCGAACCGGATCCTGACTGCAAGTCCGGCGTTTCATATACTTGCCGGAGAGCCAAGATCGTTTCCATTCACAAAATACCAGGCAAGCAAATCAAGAAGGCTCGCAAGGTGTTGATAGCCGCGTCACAGTGCGCGTGAGAAACGATCGTGACAGGCGTTCTGGTCCGACATGATCTCTCCTCGATTATTATAAGCGGCCTACTGCTGCCCGTGAGACGTTCACGAAGGGCTCTTCCGCAAACAGCTCGGCATTGATTTGACTTATGAGCGCACGACAGTCTTCGAGCACGGCCTCAGCCTCGATTTCCTTGAG
>Ga0306922_10004723_pt1 | contig 12926 bp, 12 predicted proteins | sample sta12Cox44000082_FD_203758 | JGI IMG/M metagenome (GOLD analysis project Ga0306922, IMG submission 203758) | Lab enrichment of tropical soil microbial communities from Luquillo Experimental Forest, Puerto Rico - statoxic.12C.oxic.44.000.082 (v2)... | ecosystem: Environmental > Terrestrial >... | reverse complement strand
TCGATCAGGATGGCGCCCGCGGGGACAGGTGGTACGAACTCGGAACCTGTGCGCCCTTCGCGCCGTCGCCTACCCGATGAACGGCTAGCAATCACCCATCATTTTTCTATCGCCGGACATGAGGGATACCTCACGGTTGGCCTGTACGAGACGGCTCGCCGGGAGAGATGTTCATCACGATGGCAAAGCAGGGTTCGACCATCTCCGGCCTCATGGACTCGCTTGCTACGGCGGTATCCTTGGCTCTGCAGTACGGAGTCCCCCTCGAGACGCTATGCACGAAGTTCAGCCACACGCGCTTCGAGCCCAGCGGTTGGTCCGGAAATCCGAAGATCGGCTATGCCACGTCGATCGTGGATTACATGTTCCGCTGGCTGCAGTTGAAATTTATCACTGGAGCCCAAGGCGAGTTGTTCAGGGCTCTTCCGATAGCCGATTCGTCACCGACTGATCCCAATGGGCCGATCCAGTTGGCGCGCTCGGAGAGCTGATCCAGATGGGAGATGCGCCTGCCTGCAATATCTGCGGGTCGCTGATGGTGCGCAGCGGAACGTGCTATCGGTGCATGACCTGTGGGAGCACAAGTGGGTGCTCTTAATGACCGTCCGTCAATCGCCTGGCATTTTCCGGTTCTGGCAGGAGACTTTTCGCTCAACTTAGGCCATCATATGGAGGTCACATGATGACGGAGAATATTCTCGAAACCATCAGGAAGGGTATTCAGGACTTCGTTGCTCCCGAGGTCCGTGAACTGAAGGGCGACATTCGAGCCTTGGGGTCCAAGTTTGACTCCCTGCATGCCGAATTCGATGCACTGCGCTCAGAGGTTCGGGCGAACCAGCAAGCACTGATGGCGGCCCTTCAGAACGCCGTTTTGCGAGGCGAGATGGGAACGCAGCGCGAAATTAGCGAGCTGCGCGAACGAGTCACCCGTATCGAAGATCAGCTTCGTACTCTCACGCAATAACCACCTTCCCTCAGGATGCCATATTGATTTCGGCTGAAAACTTCTCAATAACGTTCGGCGTTAGCACTAACGTCGTTCAGTGGTCCGCAGCTTCGCGTACTGCTCGGGCGTAAGATCCAGCCAGATTCCCCCTACCCCTTTGCGGAGCGCTTCTTCGATCTCCTGGCGGCCAGCAATGTTCAAAGTGAAGCCGCCGCGTTTCGCAATTTCCCAAATCTTCCGATGATCAGCGAATGCCAGCTTACGCGGCAACGGCGTCTTCATGTCCTCCTCGAGGAACTGGCAATACCAGCTCTTCCGGAAGACGAAGTGCATATAGACGCGCTTCCGGCCTACACCACCGCAGCGATCACACAACCGTTCGCCCCGTCGATGGGGAGGTGGAAGAGGAGAGCTGCATTCACAGCAGATTTTGCCAGCGTAACGTTGCCGAACCGTGGAAGCGCGTTCGCTGCCCATGCGGGAATTATAGCTGCTGCGTTCGCTTTTTGTTCGCTTAAATTCTCAGGATTTCTGAAGGCTTAGGAATTCGTTCCATCTTTTATTATTACCTACTATTATTACCTACCAATTTGCCGTTTTTCTCCCGCTACAAGACTGAACCGAACACACCTCAAGCGCCGATGGAGGGCGCCCCCATGCAAACTCAAGCCACAAATAGGTCTACCGCCGGACCCGACGCGAAGGAGCTGCTTGCCAAGCTTGAAGTCCCATTTTCACCAGACCAGGTCCAATGGCGGGTCACCAACACCACCAACGACAAGAAACGCGGACAGGTTGTTCCCACGCTGATCCGCGGGCCTATACCGATCGACTGAATGCATTGTTCTCTCCCCAAGGCTGGACGCGTGAGCACAAGATCGAAACCCTGAGCAACATCACCCGGGTGAAAAAGGGCGAGAGCATCCTTTCCGGGAAGATGCTGGTCAGTTGCACCGTCACGATCCTTGGCTTGGGATCGCACTCTGGAACCGGTGAAGAATGGGCGGACGACGACAATGGAATCACCTCAGCGGATGCACAAGCTTTTAAGCGGGCTTGCTCCTGCTTTGGCTTGGCCGCTACTTCTACGATGTCCGGGCAATCTGGGTTGATCTGGATCAGCACCGGCAGCCGGTCACAACGCCTGTCCTGTCAGCCTGGGCTGTGCCCGAGAACTGGCGCAAGGGAATGCGGCCCAAGAACGGCGATGGTAAAGCTAATGCAGCGGTCCAGTGCAAAGGTCCGAACACAGGAAACAGTCGCAGCCGCACAAAAGCACTGAGTCGGCCGAGCAAGGACTGCGGGGGAAACGAGCAGGCAGGCAGTACTGACGGCCCGGCTGCGACGACTCCCGACAATGAGCTCGATCAGCGCATTCTAGACATGGAGAAGGCCGTCGGCACTACCTTCTACCGCAACATCCTGCGTGAGTACGGCCGAGTGAATCAGCCAATGTTGATCCGTGATGCAGCGATCAAAAAGAAAGTGCTGCATATGCTGGAATCGGTTGCACGCGGCATCGATCGTTTGGAAGCCGTCCTTAAGCGGCTCGATCCAAACGAGGTTCAGGCTTTATTAGCCAAGCTGCAGGCTCCGCCTCTGGGTTCGATCACTGACATCAAGACTCTGCAACACGTTGTCCATGGGCTAGAAGAGCTCGCCGGCTCAAAGCGGCAGGGAGCTCATTGAGGAACTTAGTTGCAAATTGGAGCGTTCGCATCCTGGCGGTTAGGTCTTCAATCAGAGGAGGCGACAGACACCGGCAACGTCCTCTCCCGACAGACCTCGACAACCTGTTTACCTACTGACCCGCAAACACAAGTGCTGGCGATGCCAGCTCTACAACTGATCTGATCGGCTATGCGGTTGAACAGCGCGGATGCGAGACGTGGCTCAATGGTGTTTTGGGATGTGCTCTACATGCGCAAAGGCTGTGTGAAAGGCCGCAAACTCTTTTCCGAGAAGGGCTGATGAAGTTAGGAAGGCTGGTTGACCCTCTTATCCGCACTGAACTGAACCTCGGCCTCGCCGTGTCAGCTTGGGATTTTAGACATTCCGACTCCGTGCTGAAAAACTGTTGGAGCTGTCGATACGGCATGGGGACATCCGCAATGGGTTGCAGCCGTCTTCGGTGCTAAAGTGGCGGCCACCGTTGCAAGGCATCGGGACGCGAGGATGCAAGAGCCCAGCAGGCCGCCTCCCCTAATGCGACCGTAGGCCAGGATCTGATGGTGGCTCCGACACTATTGCGTAGTTACGTCGGGTGAGTATTGCCTGCAGATCATTACAGACCTGCGGTTTTAGGTCGTACCCCTCGCCGCGGTATGACAGAATAGCGTCCGACTTTCGGAACCGCCATAGCAAGTACTGGAGTTCCACATGCAGGAAGCTACCGCTCCAATCCAGAAACCTGTTCCTGAAATCATTGCTCCACCAGCAATGGGTGATTCGGAGAGCCGAACCGGTTTTTGGGCTCTCATCGCAACCCAATTTCAGGGCGCGTTCAGCGACAACGTGCTGCGGTACCTGTTGCTCGGCATGGTCGTTGGAAGCGGTATGGCCGAGGACCGTAGCAACAGGCTCGTGTCCGTCAACATGTTGATGTTTTCGCTTCCGTTCATCTTCTTCAGCATGAGTGGAGGTTATCTCGCGGATCGCTATAGCAAACGTAGCGTAACCATTGTCACCAAGTTCATGGAAATCGGCTCCATGCTGATTGCCACCATAGGGCTGGGCATTCACTCGCTTCCTGTCGCAATTGTTGGGCTTGCGTTGGTCGCAACCCAAGCTGCGCTTTTTGGCCCGTCCAAATACGGGCTTCTCCCGGAGTTGCTGCCGGAAAAGCTCTTGTCTTGGGGAAACGGCGTTATCGAAATGGGAACGCTCCTCGCGATCATTATCGGTATTGTTACCGGTGGTCTGCTGGCGGACCAGCTCCACGGCCACGAGGTTTACGCCGGCTATTTTTTGGTAACGCTGGCATGCCTTGGTGTTTTGATCAGTTTCGGCATTAACCGTGTGCCTGCTGCCGCGCCACAGAAGACCTTCCGCCTCAACTTCGTCAGCGATCTCTGGACAAACATCCAGTTGATGCGACAGGACCGACCATTACTTCTCGGTGTGCTGGGGAATACTTATTTTTGGTTTCTCGGTGCTCTGTTGAATTCCACCGTACTGATTTACGGAAAGTACGTCCTCAAGGTCAGCACGACCAAAGCTTCATATTTAAATGGTGCACTAGCGGTGGGTATAGGTTTGGGAAGCCTGGCAGCCGGTTATCTTTCTGGCAGAAAGATCGAGTATGGACTGATTCCGCTGGGATCAATCGGCATTACTGCCATGACTCTCACCGTCGGATTGTTCCACGGTAGCTTTGTGGGCGCGGCGGAATTGCTGGCACTTCTCGGTTTCTTTGGCGGCTTCTTCGCTGTCCCTATCAATGCACTCATACAACATTTGCCAAAGGAGGATCAGAGAGGCGGAATCATTGCCGCCGGGAACCTCCTTTCTTTTATCGGCATGGCCTTGGCTTCAGGATTCTTCTACCTGCTCACAACCAAGGTGCGGCTTGATCCTCGTGGCGTGTTCGTCGCGTCTGGTGTGATGACAGGTGCTGCCACGGTATATGTGCTTCTTCTTCTGCCGGAATGGTTTCTGCGCCTGGTACTGTGGATTGCCACCAACACTGTTTACCACATTACCGTGGTCGGCCGTGACAACATTCCCGAGAAAGGTGGTGCGCTGTTCGTCTGCAACCACATGTCGTTTGTTGATGCGTTGCTATTGATCGCTTCCACTGACCGGCCGATTCGCTTCCTGATCTTCAAAGGCATATACGAATTGCCGCTGGTGAAGCCATGGGCCAGGATGATGAAAGCAATCCCCATCTCTTCCGACCAGCGCCCACGCGAGATGATAAAGTCCCTACGTATTGCCAGCCAGGCCCTGCAGGGTAACGAGGTCGTGTGCATCTTTGCAGAAGGCCAGATCACGCGCACCGGTCAGTTGCTTCCATTCAGACGCGGCTTCGAGCGGATTATGAAAGGCGTTTGCGTGCCCATCCTGCCCGTCCACCTTGATGGCGTGTGGGGCAGCATTTTCAGCTTTGAGCGAGGCCGCTTTCTCTGGAAGATTCCGCGGCAGATACCCTATCCGGTCACCGTAAGCTTCGGCACTCCGATGCCGACCGACTCGACTGCAGCGGAAGTTCGCCGCGCTGTTCAAGAATTGCAGTCCGAGGCCTTCAATCTGCGGAAACCTCGAATGACGACCCTGGATGCCTCGTTGGTGCGCAGCGCACGTCTGCACCCAATGCGCTTCATGATGGCCGATGGGCGAACGCCGAAAGTTCGCTTTGGTTCAGCTCTGACGAAGACCATATTCCTCGCCAGGCGCTTGCGCAAACTCTGGGCCGCGCAGGAAAACGTGGGAATCCTGTTGCCACCTTCAGTGGGTGGAGCGCTGGTGAACTATGCGGCATCGCTGCTGGGCAAGATACCGGTGAATCTGAATTACACTGCAAATAACGAAGTGCTTGCGTCGTGCGCACGCCAATGCAATCTGCAGGCGGTTGTGACCTCGCAGGCATTCCTTGAGCGATTTCCAAAATTAGAGATACCCGGCAAGAGACTACTCCTGGAAGAAATTGCTTCGAATCCTAAGCCCTCGGAGAAACTGACAGCGCTTGTTTTTGCAATCGCGCTTCCTTATCGATGGCTGAAGGCGTCACTACGAGCTCCGCGCCCTTCGCTGGATGACTTGGCAACCGTAATTTTTTCCAGTGGCAGCACCGGCGATCCCAAGGGCGTAATGTTGACCCACTACAACATTGCTTCCAATATCGCCCAGGTCTCTCAGGTTTTCATGCTCGACCGGCGCGACAAAGTCCTTGGGATTTTGCCCTTCTTTCACTCTTTTGGTTTCATGGCTGCGTTGTGGATGCCTGCGATTGATGGCATCGGCGTAATCTTTCATCCCAACCCGCTCGATGCGAAAGCCATCAGCGAGTTGGTCGGACGGTACGGGGTGACATTTTTGGTAGCTACGCCGACGTTTCTGCAAGCTTATATTCGCCGCTGCTCGCCGGAGCAGTTCGGAAGTTTACAGTATGTGCTGGTTGGCGCCGAGAAGCTGCCGGAACGGCTTGCACTAGCTTTTGAAGACACGTTCGGAATCCGGCCACTGGAGGGGTATGGTTGCACGGAGTGCTCGCCCGTAGTCGCAGTGAATGGCCGCGACTTTCGCGCTGCCGGTTTTCGCCAGGTTGCTGCGCGTCGTGGCAGCATCGGTCATCCCTTGCCCGGAATTACGGTCCAAATTATGGAGATTGAAAATGGTAAGCCAGTGCCGAATGGGAAACCAGGACTTCTCCTGGTGAAAGGGCCCAACGTGATGAAAGGGTATCTCGGACGGCCGGACAAGACCGCCGAAGTACTGCGCAATGGTTGGTACACGACTGGTGACGTGGCGATTCTGGAGGATGACGGATTTCTAACCATTACTGATCGGCTTTCGCGGTTCAGCAAAATTGGTGGAGAAATGGTGCCCCACGTAAGAATCGAAGAGATGCTCCATGAACTTGCTAGCCTAACTGAACAGGCATTTGCCGTAACCTCAGTGCCAGACGAAAAGAAAGGAGAGCGCATCGTTGTTCTCCACAAGTTGTCAGACGAGAAGCTCGCACCGGTTCTGCAGAAACTCGCCCAGTGCAACCTGCCTCCTCTTTGGAAACCTCGGAGCAGCCAGTTCTTTAGGATTCCGGAACTGCCATTCCTTGGCAGTGGCAAGCTTGATCTGCGCACGCTAAGAGAAAGCGCCTTGCAGCTATCCAACTCCGAGTCGACCACTTCGTCAGCTTCTTGACCCTGGTTGGATCAAACTTCTTAATCTGGCTCATTCCCGAATTAAACGACACTGTCGCACTCGTTGGCCCGCCAGGGCCAACTGGCGAACGCCAATTCAGCCGCCTACCAGCCGGATGTTGCGCACACGCTTAACAATCTTGCTGGTGTCTACATCGATACGCAGCGGATGAAGGAGGCAGAGGCGGCCTACCAGGAGGCGCTGGACATTCTCCGCCAACTGGCGAAAGCCAATCCGGCCGCCTACCAGGCAGACGTTGCGGAGACACTGAACAACCTGGCGATCCTCTTCAAGAACAACGAGCGAATGAAGGAGGCGCAGGCCGCCTACCAGGAGGCACTGGAGATTTATCGTCAACTGGCGAAGGCCGATTCGGCTGCCTATCTGCCCGATGTTGCCCTGACGCTGAACAACCTGACGACCTTGTACAAGGATACCCAGCGGACGGAAGAGGCGGAGGCAGCGTTTCGGGAGGCGCTGGACATTCGCCGGCAATTGGCAAAGACCAATCCGGCCACCTACCAGCCCGATGTGGCCACCACGCTTAACAACTGGCGACTCTCTACAGGGATACCCAGCGGACGAAAGAGGCAGAGGCAGCGTTTCAGGAGGCGCTGGACATTCGCCGGCAATTGGCAAAGACCAATCCGGCCCTCTACCAGCCGGGTGTGGCCACTACTCTGAACAACCTTGCGATTCTTTACAGGTACACCCGGCGGGAGAAAGAGGCGGAGACAGCCTACCTGGAATCGCTGGACATCCGTCGTCAACTGGCAAAGGCCAATCCGGCCACCTACCAGCCCGATGTTGGCCCAGACGCTGAATAACCTGGGAGACCTCTACCGCCATACCTAGCGGATGCAGGAGGCGGAGGCCGCTTTGCAGGAATCGCTGCAGACTTATCGTCAACTGGCAAAGGAGAATCCGGCTGCCTACCGGAAGGATGTCGGGGGAACCCTGAACACCCTGGCAGTCCTGCACTCTGCAGTTGGCAAGTTGAACGAGGCCGAGAGTGAGATTGCTGAAGCGGTCAATATCAATCGGGAGCGCTGGAAGACAAGACATTAAGGCGTAAGGTTACAGTCGACCCCGCAATAATTCCCACCCTTGTTGTGGGTGGTTCGAAGTGCCGTCGTACACTATTTTGAAGCGCCCGTCCCTGAACATCACCCATCACTTGAAGAAACTTCCCCAGACAGGCGATCGACTTCGTCGTCGGATCGTCTTTGTCGGCGAAGTCTTCGACGCCGCCAGTTTGCGGCGTCTCCGCGACAAAGCGATTAGCGCAGTTTCGTGGTTACGCAGGAACTCCTCCACCGGCTCCACCGCGAACTCTCGCGTGGCTCTTTACCCCGTACGCCTGCGGCCTTCAGCCCGGCGCCAAGTGCTTCCAGGCTGGGCCTTTCATAGGGACCTCAAGGCTCCGACTAAGGCCTGATTGAGGTGCCTGTTGCCTATATGTATAGCGATAATATACACTATACGGGTGATAAAGAGCTTCCGGCACAAGGGTGTCGAGCAGTTCTTCAGGACAGGCTCCAAGGCAAAAATCCAGCCGAACCATGCTGAGCGGCTGCGGAAGCAGCTTTTTGCGCTGGACAATGCTAAGTCCCCGAAGGACATGAACGCCCCTGGCTGGAGGCTACACCTCTTGCACGGCGAGCTTCAAGGGCATTGGTCGGTAGATGTCAGCGGCAACTGGCGCTTGACATTCGCGTTCGAAGGCGAAAATGCCGTGCTTGTGGACTATCGAGACTACCACTGAGGTTTTGCCTATGCGTATGCACAATCCACCCCATCCAGGGGAAGTGCTTCGAGATTATCTTGGCGGCGTGTCCATAACCGACGCGGCCAAGCATTTGGGGGTGACGCGGGCGGCCCTGTCCCGCATTCTTAACGGCAGTGCGGGGATATCGGCAGAGATGGCTTTACGACTCTCGGAGGCGCTTGGCACTAGCCCCGAGTTGTGGATTGGGATGCAGGCCCAGTACGACCTATGGCAGGCATCGAAGCGGCCCCGCGCCAAAGTGCCACATTTGGCAATGGCCGCAAGATTTACGGGGTGATCAAATCCAAAGGAACTATGCCTTCGGGACTGGTGATTCTCGAAAACCTCGAAGCGTCCGAGCGGACGTCAATCATCCTTCCTTCATAATTCTCTCTCCCGATGCTCATTTTTCTCACGACACTGCTCGCCACTCTCTCTTTTATCCTGCGCTCGCTCGCTGCCCTGGAGTTGGAGAACCTGGCCCTACGCCATCAACTCGGGGTGCTGCAGCGTTCTTCGAGAAAGTGCCCTAGAGCTGGGACGCTTTCTCGAGGTAGCGATAGGCTTGACGCTGGGAAAGATCGAACTCGCGTGCCAGCTGGCGAACTGCGTCGGCGCGCGCTAGTTGACTTTGCAGCAGACCACGCGCGGCGTTCAAATGCCGAGCCTTTTCCACTTTGGTTGCGCGCGCCATCGATCCAGAAATCTTACAGCAATGTCGCTGCAGATCTGCACGATGCGGCAGAAAACAATTCGTTACGAGAACAAAGCTAAGGGGATTCGTTGCGCCTGGCATGTTTCGGCAAGAACGAGAACTGGTCCCAGGGATCGGATGAATGATCGATGGAAACACTAAAGCTGGCCCTCGTGCTTATCGGTAATGCGCTGCAGCGCATCGCAGTCGGAGCTAGTGGTGTTCTCGTAGGGCTATATCTGGCAGAACTCGCGAATCGAGGCTCGGCAGTCGGCGCGGGTCTGGTGGGAGTCTTGGGCGCGGTTTCATTCGGCGCGGAATTGATAGCGGCAATGCCGATGGGCATTGCCTCGGATGCCGTTGCACCGCGTGGCCTGATGACTGGCGGTTCACTACTGGGCGCCGGTGCGACTCAGTTATTTGGCATGACTGGACTAGTAAGCATCTTTTTCATAAGCCGAGGTCTGGAAGGCGTAGGAGCGGCAGCCGTGGCGCCGCCACTGCTCGCACACCTTACCGATGTGACCGATCACAAACCAGGTCTTCGTGCGAAGGCGATGAGCTACTTTGAACTCTCGCTCTTAGCTGGCCTCGCTCTAGGGGGCCTGTTAGCCGGCCAACTCTGGGCAAAACTGGGTGCGCACGCATTTGGAGCGGTCGCACTTGTCTACTTTTTTTCGGCTGCGCTGCTGTACGCCGGTGCAGTTGGCGGTCGGAGCCACGGGCGAGAGCAGGCGGTTGAAGGCTTCTTGTGTGCGTTACACCACCCGTCATTACAGCGCCTTGCGCCAGTGTGGCTGTGCGTGAACACCATCGTTGGTCTTTGGCTGGGACCAACGTTGATTTTCCTGCTCACTCACAAGTCGCAGTCAAGTCAATTCCTCGATGGCGTGTTTCTCGAACATCCCGATAGGGTCGGATGGGTACTACTGGGGTATTCCATAATTTTCGGGATTGGCGTAACCGCGTGGAGCTTTATTCTGCCCCACATTTCACTACAGCGGGCATTGCACGTCACGCTCTTCGCCATGTTGGTAGTGTGCGGCGAGTTCCTTTTATTCAACTACCTGAGTTCGGATACCGCACGTTGGATCGTCGGGGTAACAACCGCCCTTACCATTATGGTGGAGAGCGGGTTCACGCCTGCAGCTCTGGCGCTGTTGGCAGGAGCCATTGGCGCACAGGCCGGACGCGGTGCGGCGATGGGCATCTATTCGGTTCTGCTAAGTGTTGGTGCAATTGTGGGTTCCTTGATCGCTGCCGTACTCGGTAGGCGCTTTGCCGTTGATGGGCTGATCTATGGCACGCTGGCAATGGCAATCATAGCGTTGCTTTTCGTGCAGCGACTAGATGCCGTCATACACGTCAGATTCACGGAGAGGGCATGACGAGCCGATACGATCTCGTGATTGTCGGCGCCGGTTCGGGCGGCTTGGTGGCGGCGAGATTTGCCGCCCAACTCGGAGCCAAGGTCGCACTGATCGAAAAGAACCGTATTGGCGGCGACTGCACTTGGACCGGGTGCGTGCCGAGCAAAGCCCTCTTGAAAGTAGCCAAGGTTGCGCACGAGATTCGGATTGCGCGTCGATATGGCATCTCAGCGAACAGCCCCGAAATAGATATGCCCGCGGTTCGCGAGTACGTCCGCGGAGCTATTGAATCGGTGTATCGGTTCGAGAACCCGGAGGTACTGGCTGCAGAAGGTATTGAACTCATCTTCGGAGCGGCTCGATTTGTCGATCCTTCCACCGTGCTTGTGGGGGTTCGCACAATCCCGTCAAAGGTATTTCTGCTGACTACAGGCGCTCGCCCTTCTGTCCCGGCAATCACTGGAATCAAAAATGTCCCGTTTATCACATACGAGCAGATCTTCGACAATGATGTCCTGCCGAAAACGGTGCTCATCGTAGGCGGGGGACCGATTGGCGTCGAGATGGCGCAGGCGTACCAGCGGCTTGGTTCACAAGTCACCGTCGTCGGTAAGGCTGTTCTTCCCAAGGAAGACGCGGACGTCCAAGAACTGATCAAAACCGTTCTGGAGGGGGAAGGCGTTCATTTCGTTCTGGAGCGCACGAAGGAGGCACGACGAGACGGAAATACTGTCGTTATCGCCACCGAAGATCAGGAATTAACGGGAGATCTGTTACTTATCGCTGCAGGCCGCAAGCCCAACGTAGAGGGATTAGATTTGGAGAAAGCCGGAGTGAAGCACTCGCAGGATGGCATTCCGGTTGACGACCGTTTGCGCACCAACGTGCATCACATCTACGCTGCCGGCGACATCACTGGCGGATACCAGTTCACTCATTACGCGGGCTGGCAAGCTTTTCAGGCGGTTCGAAATGCCTTGCTCCCCGGCAGTGCTTCGGGCATCAGCGACATTGTCCCGTGGGTTACGTTTACCGACCCGGAGGTTGCACACGTAGGTTTGTCTGAACACGAGGCGCGCACAAAACATGGAGATCACATCCAGGTGAATCGCTGGGAGCTCGGCAAAGTGGATCGCGCAGTATGTGAAAACGACGCGGCTGGTTTTCTGAAGGTCATCACAGACCAGGACGGCTCGGTCGTGGGCGCGAGCATGGTCGCCGCGCGTGCTGGCGAAGCAATCGTCGAATTGGTTATCGCAATGAAGAATAAGCTGAAAGTTGCGGACCTGGCTGGAACGATCCATCCTTACCCGACGTATTCAACCGCAGTTCAGCAGATGGCTGCCGACATCACTATCGAGCATCTGCTTTCAGGCGCATCGGGCAAACTGATAAGAGGATTGTCGCGAGTGGTTCGTTGACGAATTTGGAGGCTGAAACTTTTATGAGCACTCAGCAAGTACCGGCCAAGCAGATTACGCCACCCACAAAAAAAGATGCCGATTTCGTGTTCTACGAGTTAACCCGGAGCATTTGTCCTGATTGCCGCAAGGTCATCGATGGGCGGGTCATCTTACGAGACAACAAAGTCTACATGCGCAAACGGTGTCCTGAGTGTGGCCCATTTGAGGCGCTCATTTATGGCGATGCCACAGCTTACGTCTTACTGGGCAAATACAACAAGCCGGGCACAATCCCGCTTGCGCGTGGAACCGAAATTCACGACGGATGCCCCTATGATTGCGGCCTCTGCCCTGACCATCAACAGCACACGTGTCTGGGCATCATTGAGGTCAATAGTAACTGCAATATGGATTGTCCGCTATGTTTTTCTGAAGCCCGGCCGGGTTTCAGCCTCACGCTGGAAGAAGTCGAGCAGATGCTGGACGATCTGGTACGCACGGAAGGTAATCCTGAAGTGGTGCAGTTTTCAGGCGGCGAGCCCACAATTCATCCTCAGATCATCGAATTTGTGCGAGCGGCGCAGGCTCGCGGTGTCCCTTTTGTCATGATCAACACGAATGGCAAGCGGATCGCGCACGATGATCGTTTTCTGGAGCAATTGAACGAGGTCAGGCCATCGCTCTATTTCCAGTTTGACGGATTCGAACCCGACACATATCGCATTCTGCGCGGCGAGCCTGCCATCTTGGACGAGAAGCTCCGGGCTCTGGACCGGCTGGCGCAGATTGGGCTCAACGTGACCATCGTGCCCGCGATCGAACGCGGAGTAAACGAGCACGAGGTCGGCAAGATCATCGAATTTGCCATTCAGCACCCCGC
>Ga0306922_10004721_pt1 | contig 12927 bp, 4 predicted proteins | sample sta12Cox44000082_FD_203758 | JGI IMG/M metagenome (GOLD analysis project Ga0306922, IMG submission 203758) | Lab enrichment of tropical soil microbial communities from Luquillo Experimental Forest, Puerto Rico - statoxic.12C.oxic.44.000.082 (v2)... | ecosystem: Environmental > Terrestrial > Soil... | reverse complement strand
TCTTTCACGGTGTGACCATCCGCCCGGGCGAGACCGCAGGACTTGGCCGCACCCGCGGTGGCGTACTGGTCGTATTGCTGCCCGGCATGCCGGCCGCCGCTCTGTGGAGTTACGAACTCTTCGCCGGTCGCGCGATCCGGCGCCTTGGCGGGCGCGATCCGGGCCTGCCATACCGGTCGCGCGAGGTAACCGTGGCGCGCAAAATCGTCTCGGCGATCGGCACGACCGAGATTTGCCCGGTTCTGCTCGGACCCGGCGACACGATCGAACCGCTGCCGGCATTTGCCGAGATCGGGTTAAGGGCGGCCATCGCCGGCGCCGGGTTCGTCATCGTTCCCGCGGCGCGCGAGGGCTATCCGCCAGGTGCGGTGGTGACCGCTTATCTTTATGACGAGGTTTGAGAGAGCGGAGTTACGGTCATGAACGACATCCCGACGGCGTTACGGGACCTGGCGAGGCAGGAGCAGTTTCTCGATGTCGTCGGCAGCGCAGAAGCGACGGCGCGCTTTCATCGCCATCTGAAGCTCCGCCCGCTCGGCAGCGAAATCGTGCCGCTGTCGCAAGCGCTGGGTCGCGTGCTGGCACACCCGGTGCACGCCGATGTCGATGTGCCGGGCTTCGACCGCGCGAATGTCGACGGCTTTGCCGTGCGCGCCGTCGATACGGCCGGCGCCAGCGCGCGCGCGCCGAAGGTCCTCACGCTGAACGGCGAAGTCTTGACCCCCGGCAACGCACCCGAGATCGCCGTGGCGGCGGATACGGCGACGTTGATCGCCACCGGCGGCATGGTGCCGCGCGGCGCCGATGCCGTCGTCATGGTCGAGCACACCGAGACCTGCGAGGCTGCCGGCGGCCCGACCATTGAAATCCGCCGCGCGGCGGCGGCCGGGCAGTTCATCTCGTTCGCCGGCAGCGACCTGGCGCGCGGCGAGACCGTGCTGCGGGCCGGGCAGGTGCTGACCTCGCGCGAGATCGGCATGCTGGCCGCGGTCGGCATTGCAGCAATCGAGGTCTGGCGGCGGCCTCGCGTCGCGATCGTTTCGACCGGCGACGAGATCGTGGCGCCGGGCGAGCCGATCCAACCCGGGATGGTCTATGATTCGAACGCTGCGATCCTTGCCGCCGCGGTCGAGGAGGCGGGCGGCACGGCACAGCCGCTCGGCATTGGCCCGGACGACGAGATTGTGCTGTCGCGCCTCGTCGATGCGGGGCTCGCGACCTGCGACCTCGTGATCCTCTCCGGTGGCACGTCGAAGGGTGCTGGCGATTTGTGCTATCGCGCCGTCGCATCGTTCAACGACCCCGGCATCGTCGTGCATGGCGTCGCGCTGAAACCGGGAAAGCCGTTATGCCTTGCGGTGACCGGCGGCAAGCCGGTGGTTGTGTTGCCGGGCTTTCCGACCTCGGCGATCTTCACATTTCATGAGTTCGTGGTACCGGTTATCCGCGCCTTCGCCGGATTGCCGGCAGCGCAGGCCGAGCGGCTGGAGGCGACCTTGCCGTTACGCGTCACCTCCGAGCGCGGCCGCACCGAGTATTTGATGGTGTCGTTAGTGCGAGGCGCGGAAGGGGCCGCGCTGGCAGCCTATCCTAACGCCAAGGGATCGGGTGCGGTCACCGCCTTCAGTCAGGCTGACGGGTTCATCGTATTGCCGCAATACGCCGAAAACGTGCCGGCCGGCACGCCGGTCGAGGTGCAATTGATCGGCCGAGCCCACCTTGCCGATCTTGTCGTGATCGGCAGCCACTGCATTGGCCTCGATGTCTTGATCGACCGGCTGCACGCCGAGAGGATCTCGGTCAAGGCGCTCAACGTCGGCAGCACCGGCGGCCTCGCCGCGGCTAAACGCGGCGAATGCGATATCGCCCCGATCCATCTGATGGATCCGGAAAGCGGCCAGTACAACGAGCCTTTCTTGACCCAGGCGCTGGAGCTGGTGCCCGGCTACCGCCGGCTGCAAGGGATTGTCTACCGCAAGGGCGACCAGCGATTCGAAGGCCGCGCCCTCGACGAGGCGATCGCCGGACTGCGCCAAGCACGCGATTGCCTGATGGTCAACCGCAATGCCGGCAGTGGAACCCGGATTCTGACCGATCGGCTGCTCGCCGGGGCGCAGCCGCCGGGATACTGGGCGCAGCCGAAATCGCACAACGCAGTCGCCGTCGCAGTGGCGCAGAACCGAGCCGATTGGGGCATCGCAATCGAGACGGTGGCGCGCCAATACGGCCTCGGCTTCATCCCGGCGCAGGACGAGAACTACGATTTCGCTGTACCGAAATCACGGATCGAGCGGCCTGCGGTCTGCCGCTTTCGGGCGATGCTGGCCGAGCCGGAGGTTCGTGAGGCGTTAGCCGCCCTCGGCTTCAGGTTGTGATGCGGCGCAGATGATCGCGGCGAGAGCCCGCCGACCGAGATGCGAGGCGAGCGGTTGACGATCCGCCGGCGGGAGACATAATTCTTGTAGAACAGATTGGGCAGCCGGAGAACTGACGCGGCGCCCCGACGCGGAGGAAACGATGCCGGGACAGACTTCCGACGACCTCTTGGCATTGTTCGATGCGGCGCCGCTGAACCGCCGATACTGGGTCGCATTCATCCTGCTGTCGGCGCTGTTCGTCCTCGAATTCTTCGATTTCCTCGTGGTCGGCTACTTGCTCGCCGTGTTGGCGCCGCAATGGCATCTGACCTACGGCCAGTCGGCGGTGATCCTCTACAGCGGCGGTGTCGGCGCGATTCTCGGCGCTCTCATCTTTGGCGGGCTGTCGGATCTCGTTGGCCGCAAGATCACGATGATCACCGGTACCTTTATCTGCGCCGCCGCCTCCGGGCTGATGGGCGTGGTGCCGAGCGGCGCGTGGGAGGTGTTCGCGATCCTGCGCTTCTTCATCGGCGTCGGGCTGACCGCGGGGGTCACCCCGTCTTTGGCCATACAGGTCGAGCTGACACCGACGCGCCATCGGACTTTTTTGACGAGTTTTTATCTAGTTTTCGCCTCGGCCGGCGGGTTTCTTGCCTCGGCGGCGTCGGCAGCATTGATCGAGCCGATTGGCTGGCGCGGGGTGGCGATGCTCGGCATGGCACCAGCGGTGGTCGGCTTGTTGATCTGGCGCTGGTGCCCGGAATCGATCCGCTGGCTCGCCGCCAAAGGCCGCTTTGCCGAGGCGCGAGCCGAGGTCGCCAGGCAGCTGGACGTGCCGCTCGACTCGGTGCCGCTGCCGACCATCCCGCCGTCGACGCAGCCGCGAGGCAAACTGTCGGAACTGTACCGGCGGCCGGCCCTTTTCTGGGAGACCTGCATCATTTGGGGCGGCTCGTCGGTGGCCGGGTACGGCGTCTATCTGTGGGGGCCGACTATCGTCGCGTTGGTGCTGGGCGTCCCAGTCAAGGTCGCTGCGGGTTATTTCGTCTTTGTCACGCTGGGCGGGGTCACCGGCAAAGTCATCGTCACCTTGTTGGCGCCGCTGACCGGCCGTCGCTGGCTCGGCGCAGTCTGGGGGTTTGGCGGCGTCGCCGCGCTGGCCGCGGCCGGCTACTACAACAACGCCATGTTTGGCGGCCTGCCGGCGATGGTCATGCTGCTATGCGCCTCGACCTTCTTTATCGAGGGCGGCTTCGCCAATTTCGCGCCTTATACGGTCGAGCGCTACGGCGTGCGCCTAGGTGCGCGCGCCTCCGGGCTTGGGCAGGCGGCGAACGGGGTCGGCAAGATCCTCGGACCCCTGAGCCTCGCGCTGATCGCCGGCACCGGCAACATCGTCAAGGCCGAGACGACGGCGGATGCGGTGTTGCCGGCCTACCTTTTCCTCGCCTTCTGCATGCTGCTGGTCGGACTTTCCTTTGTCTTTCTCGGGGTCGAGACACACGGTAAGGCGATGGGGATCGGCGACGAGGAGCCGGCGGCACAGCCGCGCGCCATGGCGCTCGGCACCGAGGCGCGCTGAGCCTCGTTCAAGGCGTGTTGACCGCCTCGCGGCAAACGCCGATGCCGCGGGCGTCCGTGCCGGGACGACGCTTCTGACAGCTCCGCTCTGGCTCCCGTGTAGGAATCGATTAAACCATAACCTTCAGAGACTTAGGAGGGCGAAAGATGATCGACCACACCGGCATTGGGGTCGCGGACGTCAGCCGTTCCGCGACCTTCTATGACGCGGTCTTGGAAACGCTTGGCATGCGCCGAGTGATGCAGATACCCGATAACGTCGGAACCGACGGCGTTGGCTACGGTTTCGACTACCCCGTCTTCTGGATTGATCGATACCACCCACACTCTGTCAAACAGCATACCGCCTTTGCAGCCAAAAGCAGGACTGAGGTCGACGCATTCCACGCCGCCGCCCTCAAGGCAGGCGGGACCGAAAACGGTGGGCCCGGGCTGCGCAAACCGAATTACTACGCCGCGTTTGTGCTGGATCCAGATGGTAACAACATCGAGGCGGTCTTCCGTGGCGACACAAGCTAACTCGAAAAGTCAAAGCGGCTAGCGTACCGTCTTGAGCCCAAAGCGAACAGTCGCTTGCTTAATGCTCCGGAAACGAGTTCGACGGCGTGATCGCCTCGGTGGAGTGCAAGATTGCGGAGCGCGCAGGTCGACACTTATTCAGGTGCGGCGCACGCCGTAGAACGTCGCGAAACATCCGGGCAGGACTTCGGTCAAATCCTTCCGGTAGGCTGTCGCCTGCCAGTATTCGCCCATCGGGATGAACGGCACGTCTGCCCAGAGCTGCTTCTGCAAATCGACGCAGATCCGCTTTTGCTGTTCCAGATCGGCCACGGCGAGCCAGGCGGCGCGCAATTCCTCGATGCGCGGACTATTGGCCCAGCCGTTTACCGGCTCCTTGCCGTCGGCGCGAATGGCCAGGTTGCCGTAAGGATGGACGTTCGGCAGTGAACGGTCGATCAGACCGCAGCGCATGTTATAGCTGCCCTTGTCCGGCGGGCCCTGATTGAGCTGGCGCCGCACGACATTGGCGAAATCCATCTCCTGCAGATCGACATTCATGCCGGCGCGGCGGAGCTGCTCGGCACCGGTTCTCGTTAGATCGCCGATTTCGCGGGCATCGGTCGGTGCCATCACGATAATTTTTTCACCCTTGTAGCCGGCCTCCGCGAGCGCCCGCTTCACGGCGGCATAGTCGCGTGGGCTGCGCAGCACCTCAACGCCGACATCGCTTGCAAACGGCGAGCCGGTGCCGAACAGACCAACATCGTCCCGCCAATTGCTCCGATCATTGCCGGCGATCGCCGACATCGCCTCGGCCTGGTCGACCGCGCCGAGCAACGCTCGCCGTATCGCCGGATTGTCGAACGGCGGGATAGCGCTGGTTGAAGTACATCGTGCCGTTGGCGGTCGCGAAATGCGAGACGACGGTGATGTTGGGGTCGCCGCTGACCTGGTCGAGGAGATCGCGTGACGGGTTCTCCCACCAGTCGATCTCGCCGCGACGCAGCGCAGCCGACGCCGAAAACGGGTCCAGGGTCAGCCACTCGACCCGCTCGAAATGTGCCACCTTGGGCCCGGCGGTGAAGCCGACCGGGCCGCTCGGCCGCGGCTGATATTCGGCAAAGCGCTCGAAAACCGCGCGGGCGCCGCTGACATGCTCCTCCTTCAGGAAACGGTAGGGCCCGCTGCCGATGATTTCGGCGACCGGCTTGAACGGCGATTCCGCCGCCAGACGCGCCGGCATGATCGCCGGCACGTTGCCGCCGGGCCCGGCGAGCGCCTCCGGCAGGTGCGGGAACGGCCGCTTCAGGCGGAAGCGCACGCTGCGGTCGTCTTGTGCCGACAGCTCGTCAGTCGCGTCCATCAACGCGTTGGCGAAGATCACGCGCGCCGCAAAGCGGCGGATGCTGGCGACAACGTCGCGAGCCAACACTGGCTCCCCGTCGTGGAAGCGCAGGCCGTCGCGCAGCTTCAGGGTCCAGGTCAATCCGTCCTCCTCGACGATATGACCCTCGACCATCTGCGGTTGCGCCTTCCACTGGGTGTCGATGCCATAGAGCGTGTCGAAGATGAGATAGGCGGCATTTCGCGTAGGCCGAAACCCGGTGACCACCGGGTCGAGCACGCTGAGATCGGCCACGCCGACAAACACCAAGGTTTTGGCGCGGTCCCCTCCGCGGCCAAGCCTCGGTGCCACGCCAGCCGCAAGAGTCGCGGCCGCAGCGGTTTTCAGCAGGTCGCGTCGTCTCATACTGGCTTCTCCCCAAGCGTGCAAACCACAAGGTGAATCTCCCTGCGCGGCGTCGGCAAGATGACCTGCCCGCTCAACCTTGCGTATTCTGGCGCCAGACCAGCTCATTGTAACGCCGCAAGTGGCCTTGGTTGCGGTGTTGCTGGCCCACCTGTTCCTCGGCTTCCGTATGCGGCCGCTAGGACCGTCCTTTGTGTTCGGCACCGAGATGCGCTGAGCAGCGCCTAGTGGTCAACATCTGTCGCTTGATTCCCTGTTCCGAGGACGCCTCTCGACCCCAACTCGGGCACTAAGGGTTCGCGCTTGGTACCGCTCTTCACGCCCCACAGCTCACCTTCGAGCTAGCGCAGCAAGCGCCCGCCTCGGGTAAAAATGCGTCATTCCTGATTTGCCCGTGCTGGGATGCCTGGGTTCTAAAAGCGGCCATTCGGCACGACCCCGATGCCGCTTATCTCAGCAGCACCGCTGGCGGAGCGAACCGCGCAGGCATATCCTCCTTTATGGGGAGTTCGCGGCTCCCATGGCTAGGGGAAACATGCCGTACATTCAGATTTCGGACGATGTCCGATCGCTCGCCGGCGCCGGCACATGACCGCGACGCTCGACAACGCGGTAGCCGATCTGCAGCGCGACAACGCGGAGCTCCGACGGCAGCTCGACGCGTGCCGCGCCGAACTGGCGGCGCGCAACAGCGATTTCGGCGAGCGTATCGAACAGCAGTCCGCCACGACCGACGTGCTCAAGGCGATGTCGGCCTCGCCGGGCGATCCGCAGCCGGTGTTCGACTTGATCGTCCGCAGGGCTCGAGACCTGTGCAACGCCACGACCGCTGGCTTGTTCGAATTCGATGGTGAATTCGTCCATCAGCGATCACAAGTGGGCCACGAGGCATACGGCACGCCCGAGGAATGGGAAGCCTACAAGCGGCTGTTTCCGATGGTGCCGACGCGCGGTTCCATCACTTGTCGGGCGATTCTTGACCGGCAGATCATTCATGTGCGCGACATGGCGAGCGAACCCGGAGTTAGCGCGGCCGTTCGCAATATCGGTCAAAAGTCGCAGATATCGGTACCGCTGCTGCGTGACGGCGCGGCGATCGGCGCGGTAGTGCTGTCCAGCGGAGAGATCGGCGGCTTCACCGACAGCCAGGTCGCATTGCTGCAAACCTTCGCCGAGCAGGCGGTCATCGCCATCACCAGCGCCGAGACCTATCGGGAATTGCAGCAGCGCACCGGCGATCTCCAGGAATCGCTCGAATACCAGACCGCGACCAGCGATGTGCTCAAGGTCATCAGCCGCTCGACTTTTGATCTCCAGCCGGTGCTCGACACATTGGTCGAGACCGGGCAGCGGCTGTGCGACAGCGATACGGCGGCCCTGTTGATCCGCGAGGCCGATATGTTTCGCTGTGTCGCGACGCGCTCGCTCGACCCGGCCTATGATGCCCTCGTGCGGGCACGGACTTATACGCCCGGCCGCGAATCAGGGGTCAGCCGGGTCGCCCTTACCGGCGAGGTCGTGCACATCCCGGACATCACGACTGACCCCGACTATCGATTCGCCGAAACGGCGACGCTCGGCAAATTGCGAACTGTGCTCGGCGTGCCGCTGCTGCGCGAGGGCGAGCCGATCGGCATCATCAGCCTGTGCCGCGAGCGCGTTGAGCCGTTCACTGAGCGACAGGTCGAGTTGGTGCGCACCTTTGCCGACCAGGCCGTCATTGCGATCGAGAATACGCGGCTGTTGACCGAACTGCGGGAGTCACTGGAGCAGCAGACGGCGACCGCCGAGGTGTTAGGGGTAATCAACTCGGCGCCCGGCGATCTCGCGCCGGTCTTCGACGCGATCCTGGAGAAGGCGCACAGCCTCTGCGGGGTGTCTCATGGGCTCCTGGTAATTTATGACGGCGAGCATTTCCGCGCGGTTGCGGCGCGTGGGATGACTGAGGCGTACGAGGCGGTGCGCAGGCCCTTCCGTGCCGCACCCGGCAGCAACCACGAGCGGTTGCTGCGCGGGGAGCGCCTTATCCATACCCCCGACGTGCGGAGCGGTCCGATTACTCCGCAACTCCGCGTTGCGATCGAGACGGGCAGTCGCACGATGCTGATGGTGCCGTTGCGCAAGGATGGCGTCCTCCTCGGCCTGATCAGCGCGCACCGCCGGGAGGTGCGGCCGTTCGCGGAGAAGGAGATTGCGCTGCTCGAAAACTTCGCGGCGCAGGCGGTGATTGCGATGGAGAACGCGCGGCTGCTCGGCGAATTGCAGGCCCGCACGCGCGACCTCGAAGAATCGCTCGAATACCAGACTGCGACCAGCGACGTCTTGAACGTCATCAGCCGCTCGACCGCCGATGTGCAACCGGTGCTGGACACCGTGGTCGAAACGGCCGCCCGGCTTTGCGGCAGCGATCTCGCAACGATCGCAATACGCGAGGGCGAGGCCTACCGCTTTGTGTCGGCCTCCGCCGAAACGGCGCCCGAGCATTGGGCGGCCTTGCGCCAACGAACAATTGTCCCCGGTCGCGAAACCCTCGCCGGGCGGGTGGCGCTCGAAGGCAGGGTCGTGCAAATCGCGGACATCCGCACGGACCCGGACTTCGCGGTGCCGGAGACTGTGGCGTCCGGGCAACGTACCGTCCTTGGAGTGCCTCTCCTGCGCGAGGGAGCCGTGCTCGGCATGATTGGTCTCGGGCGGAATCGAGTGCAGCCATACACCGAGCGGCAGGTCGAACTGGTGCGCACCTTTGCCGACCAGGCGGTCATCGCGATGGAGAATGCGCGGCTGCTCGGCGAATTGCAGGCCCGCACGCGCGACCTCGAAGAATCGCTCGAATACCAGACCGCGACCAGCGACCTGCTGAAGGTCATCAGCCGCTCGACCTTCGATCTGCAGCCAATTCTCGACACGCTGGTTGAAACCGGGCAACGGCTCTGCGAGAGCGATTCGGCTGGCCTGACCATCCGCGAGGGCGATGTGTTCCGCCATGTCGCCACGCGCTCGCTCGACCCGGCCTATGACGCCTTCCTGCGGACACGGACTTTTACGCCCGGCCGCGAAACCGTGACCGGCCGAGTCGCCCTCACCGGCGAGGTCGTGCACATCCCGGACATCACGACGGACCCCGACTTCCGCCTCCCCGAAGCGGCGACGCTCGGCAAAATCCGGACTAACCTCGGCGTGCCATTGCGGCGTGACGGCTCGGTGGTTGGCACGCTCAATCTGGGCCGCGAGCGGGTCGAGCCGTTCACCGAGCGGCAGATCGAACTGGTCCGCACCTTTGCCGACCAGGCGGTCATCGCGATCGAGAATGCGCGGCTGCTCGGCGAATTGCAGGCCCGCACGCGCGACCTCGAAGAATCGCTCGAATACCAGACCGCGACCAGCGACGTGCTCAACGTCATCAGCCGCTCGACCTCTGATGTGCAACCGGTGCTGGACACAGTGGTCGAAACGGCCACCCGGCTTTGCGGCTCCGATTCCGGAACGATCGCAATACGCGAGGGCGAGGTCTACCGCTATGTGGCGAGTTCGACCAGTGCAGCGGAGCCCGAGTTTTGGGCGATCTTGCGCCAGCGAACCACCGTCCCCGGTCGTAACAGCGTCGCCGCGCGGGTGGCGCTCGAAGGCAGGGTCGTGCATATCAAGGACATCCGCGCTGACCCGGACTTCGCGGTGCCCGAGTCTGTGACGGCCGGGTATCGCACCACCCTTGGGGTGCCGCTCCTGCGCGAGGGGGCCGTGCTCGGCACGATCAATCTCGGACGGAAGCGCGTCGAGCCGTTCACCGAGCGGCAGATCGAACTGGTCCGCACCTTTGCCGACCAGGCGGTCATCGCGATGGAGAACGCGCGGCTGCTCGGTGAATTGCAGGCCCGCACGCTCGACCTCGAAGAGTCGCTCGAATATCAGACCGCGACCAGCGAGGTGCTCAACGTCATCAGCCGCTCGACCGCCGATGTGCAGCCGGTGCTGGACACAGTGGCCGAAACGGCCGCCCGGCTTTGCGGTAGCGATCTCGCAGGGATCACAATACGCGAGGGTGAGTTCTACCGCTATGTGTCGACCTCTGAAGCGGACGCCGAGTGGTGGGCGATCATGCGCCAGCGGACAATTGTCCCCGGTCACGACAGCATAGCCGGCCGGGTGGCGCTCGAAGGCAGGGTCGTGCATGTCGCGGACGTCAGCGCTGACCCGGACTACGCGCTGCCCGAGGCTGTGGCGGCCGGGCACCGTACTATCCTAGGAGTGCCGCTGCTGCGCGAGGGAGCGGTGATCGGCACGATCAATGTCGCGCGGAAACGGGTCGAGCCGTTCACCGAGCGGCAGATCGAGCTGGTGCGCACCTTTGCCGACCAGGCGGTCATTGCGATGGAGAACGCGCGGCTGCTCGGCGAATTGCAGGCCCGCACGCGCGACCTCGAAGAATCGCTCGAATACCAAACCGCGACCAGCGACGTGCTCAACGTCATCAGCCGCTCGACCGCCGATGTGCAACCGGTACTGGACACGGTAATCGAAACGGCCGTCCGGCTTTGCGGCGCGGATCTCGCAACGATCGCAATACGCGAGGGCGAGGTCTACCGCTATGTGTCGAGTTCGTTCAGTGCAGCGGAGCCCGAGCATTGGGCGGCCTTGCGCCAGCGAATCATTGTCCCCGGCCGGCAAAGCATGGTCGGGCGGGTGGCGCTCGAAGGCAGGGTCGTGCAAATCGCGGACGTCCTCGCTGATCCGGACTACGCGCTGCCCGAGACTGCGGCGGCCGGGGATCGTACCATCCTCGGCGTGCCGCTCCTGCGCGAGGGGACCGTGCTCGGCGCGATTGGTCTCGCGCGGAAACGGGTCGAGCCGTTCACCGAGCGGCAGGTCGAACTAGTGCGCACCTTTGCCGACCAGGCGGTAATCGCGATCGAGAATGCGCGGCTGCTCGGCGAGTTGCAGGCGCGCACGCGCGACCTCGAAGAGTCGCTCGAGTATCAGACCGCCACCAGCGACGTGCTCAACGTCATCAGCCGCTCGACCGCCGATGTGCAACCGGTGCTGGACACAGTGGTCGAAACGGCGGTCCGGCTGTGCGGCGCCGATTACGGAAACATCGCAATACGCGAGGGCCGGGTCTACCGCTTTGTGTCGACCAACTGGGTGGGTGCAGCGGACCCCGAGCATTGGGCGATCTTGCGTCAGCGAACCATTGTCCCCGGTCGCGACAGCGTCGCCGCCCGGACGGTGCTCGAAGGCAGGGTCGTGCATGTCGCGGACGTCCGCGCTCTCCCGGACTACGCGCTGCCCGAGATTGTGGCGTCCGGGCTACGTACCGGACTTGGGGTACCGCTGCTGCGCGAGGGGGCCGTGCTCGGCGTGATTGGTCTCGGGCGGAACCGAGTGCAGCCATACACCGAGCGGCAGATCGAGCTGGTGCGCACTTTTGCCGACCAGGCGGTGATCGCGATGGAAAATGCGCGGCTGCTCGGCGAGTTGCAGGCCCGCACGCGCGACCTCGAAGAATCACTCGAATACCAGACCGCTACCAGCGACGTGCTCAACGTCATCAGCCGCTCGACCGCCGATGTGCAACCGGTATTGGACACAGTGGTCGAAACGGCCACCCGGCTCTGCGGCGCCGAGTACGCCGTGATCTCAGTACGCGAGGGTCAGGTCTACCGCTACGTGGCGGGCAACCAGACGATGGTAGCGGATGCCGAGTTTTGGGCGGCCTTGCGCCGACGAATAACCGTCCCCGGCCGCGAGAGCATGACCGGCCGGGTGGCGCTCGAAGGCAGGGTTGTGCATGTCGAGGACATGCTTGCTGATCCGGACTGGGCGGTGCCTGAGGCTGTAGCGGCCGGAAACCGTACCGCCCTTGGGGTGCCGCTGCTGCGCGAGGGGGAGGTGCTCGGCACGATAAATCTCGCGCGGACACGGGTGCAGCCATACACCCAGCGGCAGATCGAGCTGGTGCGCACCTTTGCCGACCAAGCGGTCATCGCGATCGAGAATGCGCGGCTGCTCAGCGAGTTGCGCGAGTCGCTGGAGCAGCAGACCGCGACAGCCGAGGTATTGCAGGTCATCAATTCCTCTCCCGGTGAGCTCCAGCCGGTCTTCGAGGCGATATTGGAAAAGGCACGCGCCCGCTGCGGCGCGACGCGCGGCACCTTATGGCTGTTCGACGGCGAGACCTTCCGCGGTGCCGCGATGCAGGGCATCCCGCAGGATTGGGCCGAGCAGATGCGCCGCGGGTTCAGCGTTCGCCAGACCTCGATTTTTGCGCCGCTGCTCGCCGGAGAGCCCTTTGTCCACATTGCCGATGCGCGACTGATCGACGATCCGCTAACGCGCGCAGCCGCCGAGCGCGGTTCGCGCACCAATCTTCTATTGCCGCTACATAAAGACCGGGCGCTGCTCGGCGTGATCGTCTGCACCCGCGGGGAGGTGCGGCCATTCTCGGAAAAAGAGATCGCGTTCCTGGAAAACTTCGCAGCGCAGGCGGTCATCGCGATGGACAATGCGCGGCTGCTCGGCGAGATCCGCCAGCGGCAGGCCGAGTTGCGCGTCACCTTTGACAACATGGGCGACGGGGTCGCAATGTTCGATGCCGAGCAGCGGCTCGCGGCATGGAACCGCAATTTCCAGCAGCTTCTCGATTTGCCCGACACTTTGCTCGGCGCGCGGCCGAGCCTTGGCGACTACATTCGCCACCTCGCGACGCATGGTGAGTACGGCGAGGTCGATGTCGAAGCC
>Ga0306922_10004720_pt1 | contig 12927 bp, 12 predicted proteins | sample sta12Cox44000082_FD_203758 | JGI IMG/M metagenome (GOLD analysis project Ga0306922, IMG submission 203758) | Lab enrichment of tropical soil microbial communities from Luquillo Experimental Forest, Puerto Rico - statoxic.12C.oxic.44.000.082 (v2)... | ecosystem: Environmental > Terrestrial >... | reverse complement strand
CGGCGATTATTGTCCATCAGCGGCGCCAGGCGCCGCCGGATGCCGAGATTGATGCGCATCCGGGCATCGGCGCTGTAGGCCAGGTACATATAATCGCGTTCGTCTTTCGTGACCTTCTCGAGCGTCAGCTCGTCATGGTTCCGCAAGAACAGTCCCCATTGGCATGCTGCCGGAATCTCAGGGGTTTGCGCCATGATGTCGGTGATCGGCAGCCGGTCTTCCTGACGGAGCGCCATGTAGATGCGCGGCATCAAGGGAAAATGGAAGGCCATGTGGCACTCGTCGCCCTCGCCAAAATATGGACGGACGTCGGTGGGCCATTGATTCGCTTCCACCAGGATCATCCGGTTCGAGTAACCAGCGTCAATTTCCGAGCGCAGTTCTTTCACGATGGCATGAGTTTCCGGAAGGTTCTCGCAGTTGGTTCCCTCCCGCTCGACCAAGTAGGGGATCGCGTCCACGCGCAACGCGTCCACACCCAGGTCGAGCCAGTAGCGCATTATATTGAGCATCTCTGCGACCACCCGCGGGTTGCTATAGTTCAAATCCGGCTGGTGCGAAAAGAACCGGTGCCAGAAATAGGCCTGCGCCACCGGATCCCAAGTCCAGTTCGATTTTTCGGCGTCGGTAAAAATGACCCGGGCGTCGTGGTATTTCTGATCGGTGTTACTCCACACATAGAAATCGCGCTCCGTCGACCCGGGTGGTGCCTGGCGTGCGCGCTGAAACCAGGGGTGCTGATCGGATGTATGATTCATAACCAACTCGATCATCACCTGGAGGCCTCGTTGGTGCGCCGCGGCCAGAAACTCCTTGAAGTCCTCGACGGTTCCGTAACTGGGGTGGACACTCAGGTAGTCCGAGATATCGTAGCCGTCATCCTTGAGCGGCGAAGGAAAGAAAGGGAGAAGCCAGAGGCAGGTGACGCCCAGGTCCTGAAGGTAATCGAGCTTCTGGATCAGACCCAGAAAGTCTCCGACTCCGTCGCCATTGCTGTCAAAAAAGGCCCGAACGTGAAGCTCGTAGATGACGGCATCTTTGTACCAAAGCGGATCGCTGGCGCTACCAGGCTGCTTCACCGGCACTCTCCCCATTGGTCATGGGAGTTCGGCATTTCTCTCCAACGGAGCTCCAAGGGGATGCCAATGGGCTCGTTGGCCGTCGAAAGGGCGTGAAATTCCATACAACAACAGCATATGCCCGCAGGCCCCTTGAGCGAATGAGCCGTGAGGCCCGCTGAAGCGAGCCTGGCGAGCTGCGCTTGGGGCTGCCGGGTCGATCCGCGCGGCTCCCCACCCTCGGCAAGAAACACCCATCCCCGATTCTTCAAAACGAACAAGGAAGGCGCTCGGACCCTCTCGCCGCCCTCCACCCCCCACTCTCGGCTTGGATTTAGCCACGGCTTCGACAACGCCATTTTTCTCTCCCACGAGTCCTTTCTCACGAGCACCTGAATCTTGGATGGTCCATAGCGAATCGAGGTTGCTCGAGTGACCCCGTTTCCTCCAGACGGTTTCTTACGGATCTCTCCGGCCAGCAGATGGCCTCGGCCCGGTCACCCAACAGGGCGCATCCCGACGTCACGTGCGAGAGCTCCATGGGATCTTGGGGATGAGCCCCAAAGGCTGAGCCCAACCCATAGCGATTCCGGTTCAGGCGACCTTGCGAGCTTTTAGCGTTCAACACGACGATCAGGGCCCGTCGTCCCCGCGGGACGCTGTGGTTCGCATTCGGCGGCTTCGATTGAGGGGAAGATTATAAAGAAAGTAGCCCCTTTGCCGAGCTCACTCGAAACGGCAATCCGGCCATTGCAGGCCCGGACGATCCGATAGACGATCGAGAGCCCTAGCCCGGTACCCCGGCCGGGCGCCTTGGTAGTGAAGAACGGCTCAAAAATCTGGCGCTTGGTTTCGGCGTCCATGCCGATTCCGGTGTCAGAGACAGACAGCCGCAGGTAATGGCCGGGCGGAGCGCCCGGGAAACCGCCGTCGAAGCCATTGTCGATTCGGACCGAGGCGGTTTCGATGACGAGCCGGCCGCCGTTAGGCATGACATCTTTGGCGTTCACCGCCAGGTTAAGCAGAGCTTGCTGTAATTGTCCGGAATCCGCCAGAATCGTACCTGGCGACGGCTCGAGCCGAAGCACGAGCTCGATCTTTTCACCCACCATTCGGCGAAGCATCTTGGCCGTTTCCTCTACCACTCGATTGAGGTCAATCAGGTTGAACTCGACGGCCTGCTTCCTGCTAAAAGCCAGCAACTGCCGGGTGAACCCCCCAGCCAATTCGCTTGCCTGCAGAATCTCACAAGCGTACTTTTGGAGTGGGTTGTCGGGCTCCATCCGTTCCGAGATCAGCGAACCGCAGCCCTCAATGACGGTCAGCAGATTGTTGAAATCGTGGGCGATCCCGCTCGCGAGCTTGCCGAGGCCATCCATCTTCTGGGCCTGTTGGAGTTCGCGTTCGAGTTCGAGACGCTGCTGTTCGGCGAGCTTGCGCTCTGTGATATCGCGCGCGATTCCCAGCATAGCGGGCTCGCCGGCGTACATGATCTTCCGCGTATTCAACTCGATCGAAACTTCCGTCCCATCTTTGCGCACGTGGCGGCTCTCATAGAATGTCTCGCCCTCCATTTTCGGGAAACGGCTGGTAGCCCTTGTTCGGAACTCTGGAGCGACGAAATCGCCTATCGTGAGTTCGAGGAGTTCTTCCCGACTGTAGCCGAGCTGCCGCAAAGCGGCGCCGTTGACTTCCACCACACGCCCGGCTGAATTCAAGATAAAAATTCCGTCGGGGGCGGCATCGACTATCGTGCTCAAGCGGTCCTCGCTTTCTTCGAGGACCTGATTGAGATGCGAGAGCTCCTCGGCCCTCCGTCGGCTTAACATGAGCGCGTCTCGAAATGCGTTACATCCCTTGATGAGAGGTACGGTACCCAGGCCAGCGAGAATAAAAGTGGCCCAAAAGACACTGGGTGGGACGGGAAAATAATGCGGAAGATTGATGCCCCGCCCGTCGACCGCAGCAAGCACAAGGGTCATCGAGAGGAACAGTCCCGCCGCGCACACGGTGGCCCGCTTTCCCAGCAACCAGGCCACATCCAAAATCAGCAGCGGGAAAAGGACCATTCCCGGGCTGCGTAAGCCGCCACTGGAAACGACAAAGATCGTTGCAAACACCCAGGAGGTTGCCAGCGGAATCCAGGTGGCAACACGTATGCCCCCCGATCGCGGTAGAAAAAGGGCGATCAGGTTGGCCGCCATCAGCGCCGCCGCGAGGAGAAAACCCCTTTCGGCTTTGTCCACAACAAAAACCGGGAGAAGAAAGAGTGAATAGATAGCAACCCACAAGATGCTCGTGACACTGAAGACACAGACGGCGCTTGGACCTAAAGCTTTTTTGGGGGCCCACTCGTCCATTCGGTCAGCGAGTGGGGGCCAGATCCAATCCCACGGGCGGCATCGCACAGAATGCCTCTTTTTGCCAAGATCTATTCAAATTCCCAAGATCTATTCAAATTATACGCGATAGAAGAGGATGGCTCTCGATTACTCGACCTCACCGAGCCAGAAGTGCCCTGATTCGAGGCGCATACTCGGTAACCTCAGCTTTCAATGTGGCGACCCAGCTAACCTCGGTGACGACCTAGTAGCAAAGTGCCTTTTCAGGCAGATAACGTGAGGATAGGAGTTGTTATGGCTACGCCGGAGAATAACCGACGTGGCACGATTTTAGTTGCCGAGGACCAGCGCCAGATTCGTGAGCTTACCAGCGGGGTTCTCCGAGACCACGGTTACACAGTGCTCGAAGCCGCCGATGGTCTTGAAGCGTTTGAAATGCTCACCCATCGCGCCGAAACCGTGGACTTGCTCTTGACAGACTGGTGGATGCCGCGGATGGATGGTGGTGAGCTCTGCCGGCGATTGCCCGGGATACACCCGGAAACCCGAGTTCTGGTAATGTCTGGTACGCTAGATGGCGAGCCGCGAGCTGATATTTCATTTTTGCAGAAACCATTTACGCTGCCGCGCTTGATCCGCATGGTCGACGAACTTCTCTGCCCTTGTGAAGCGTAGCGACGCTCGCTAACGGCGGCAGGCACCTTAGGTACATAGGTGGTCCCCTTGAGTACCGCGAGGCCGACTGAAATTCGGGCCTGCGCGCCGGTCCGGGCCCTGCTCTCCGCACTCTATACAGAGAACATTCTTCTGTTGCTTCAATTTCGGATACCGGAAAGCTCTCTGAAACGGCCCGGTCGATAGCGGATCAATAGCTCTAAACCCGTTTCTAAACCCGTTATTGTTGCGGAAGCTGGCTCTTCCTCAGACCTCGGGAACCATCTCCCGGTCGGCGTATCCCATCAATCAGACCCTCAATAATGGAGATCTCGTTTCCAAAAGGAAACAGGCGCGCCCGCGACCCTAGCGGACGACGCTTTTTTCAATCCGGTACCACCAGCCGGGGAGCCGTAAAGGCTATGCTTCTCCGAGACTCGCAGTCACGCGCTGCCAACGCGGCCCTGGTGCCTCAGGGCGACCGTGGTGCTTCTATCTTTCAGCATTTTATTGACTTATTATCGATGTAGGGAGACGCTTTACCATGATGCCGAGTCCCGCAAAAGGTAGGATCCCGGAGACTCAGGTTGCGAGCGACCTCCAGATCGAACAGTGGGTTCAGAAAGAGTACGGGTTTATTCCGCACCCGTTCTGGATCAGGCACTGCAAGGAACTCTACATTCAAGGCCCGGGGTTACCCGTCGAAGGTCGCCGTCCTTGGCACGAATGCCCTCTAGACAAACGCTCGGCCATCAAGGCGGCGTTCTTCCACTTTGGAATGCTTCCTCAATAGGTCTGATTCGATCGATCGCCGGGCGCCGCCGGCACGGGGGATGATCGAGAGGCCAGAACAAACGCGCGCTTTGACGCTGTATAATGTTGCCCGACGAGACTATAGAGACTGTGAGTTCAGCCAGCCGACGAGGAGGAAGGCCTCATGGACAGAACCACGATTGTGGCGGCCTTATGGCTGCTCCCCGGCTCACTGTGCGCTCAATGGCTCAACATCCGCACGCCGGGAATTCCCCGCTCCGCCGACGGAGAACCGGATCTGACGGCTGCCACCCCCCGAACATCCGATGGCAAGCCGGATTTATCCGGGCTGTGGCGGCCCGGAGCAAATCCTTACCGCTTCGACCTGATCCAAGATGTGAGGGATGAAGGCATCTTCCGGCCGGCAGCAGAGTCTCTGTTCATGAAGCGCGTCGCGGATTTCAGGCGGGACGATCCCGTTACGCACTGTTTGCCGGGTGGTCCTTCGGAGATTCTTGCCGGGCTGTACCGTATCATCGAGTCCCCCACCATGGTGGCGCTGCTGTACGAGGGAGGTAGCGGGCGTTATCGGCAGATCTTCACGGATGGACGCAAACTGCCCAACGATCCGAACCCAACCTGGTTAGGCTACTCGGTCGGTCGCTGGGAGAGCGACACGCTAGTGGTCGAAACGGCAGGGTTCAATGACCGGAGTTGGCTCGATCGAGCAGGCCACCCTCATTCCGAAAACCTGCGGGTAACCGAGAGGTTCCGGCGTGTCAATTTCGGACACATGCAGTTTCAAATCACTTTCGACGATCCCCAGACGTTGACCAAGCCTTTGAGCATCTCGCTCGAGTTGAACTACGCACCGGATACGGAGATGCTGGAGACCGTCTGCAATGAAGACGAGCGCGATACGGTTCGCCTGTCGGCCAGGGCGAACACAGGAGTCGAACTCAGCTCAGCCGTTCTCGCAAAGTACGCCGGAAGGTACGAGTTCCGACAAGGGTCCTCGGTTGTCGCAGGTTTCATGGGGATGACCCAAATCCTCAGCGTGGTCAATGGCCAGCTATACTTGAACGCTCTTCCTCTTATTCCGCAATCGGAGACGAGGTTTGATTCGACTGGTGCCGCCGCCGAGTTTTTCATGGACGCAAACGGCCGAGTGACGCGCTTAGTTTTGAGTCAGACCGAAGGCGACGCGAGTTACGATCGCAAACCCTGAGTAGCTTTGGAGGTTGGCGAACACTTGCCTTCCCCCGGACGGCGTCATCCTTCCGGGCCATTGAGCCTGGCCTCGCCAACCCGCGTTTGGGCCGCGGAGGCGCGGAACACGGATATGGGGGAATGGGCTTCCCGGCTACGTGCATCAAATGGTAGATGCGAGTGAAAGGAATTCGAACGCATAGGAGACGCGGACGCGAAAGAGTGCTCGAGGGTCGGAACCCTCCGAGGGTCAGTATGCCGCGCGGCGGATCTTAGGAGAGATGCCGCGATGCTCCCTCGCCCCAAACGGATTCCGTTGTGAATTCCGACGACCCTTCCTCCTATCCAGGCCGAACCACTCGCACACCCGACGTCGGGCATGGGATGATTCAATGCCACTTGCGCACACGAATTTTTCTGAAGCTCTAGGGCCGTCGTGTGAGGATCACTCGCCGCCTGTTCCACCGGAGGCGGTGACCGAGGGAAATCAGCACACAGGAAGGCCAATACACACAGCGACATCGGGTTCAAATAGTTCGGTGTCGCCCGGCTATGCCAGCTCCGGCGCGTGCCCGGCCTGGGGAGTCGCAACCGGAAAACTGATGCCGACTTCGAGCCTTTCGTCAAACCTCCGCCGACGAGCGACATCAATGGGTTCGTCCTAAGGTTTCTGGCGTTGCTCAATGAGGATCACAACGGGCACCAGCGACTGCCGGTCTTGCAGAAAAAATCGGCCGACTGCCGTTCGTTCACCCTTCCGCGCCTGCAGATTGTTTGGTGGTTTCGTTTCACGGCGGTTCTTCGGTTCCAGGATTTAGCGATTCCGTTTCCTGATGTCGAATGAGGCTGAACCTCCACTCAACTTTCACCTATCGTCTGAGCGCCTTCACCAGCCACCGGGGTATCTCGGTCCCCTTGAAAATGCGGATCATCAGTGTAAATCTAGACTCAGCTCTCAAGAGGTTTTGTCGTCCTTCCCCTTCCTAACGACCCGACAACTCTCTCGAGACTGGTTCGAGGCCCGCTAAGTGGCGACCCGGGCAGCAGTTGACGAACTTCTCCGACCTGCCGGTAAGCAGGAGGGAAGAGATGGAACGGTGGGGTCGTCGGCCAGTTCAGGCCGTTAGACGTCGAGAGGCCCACGAGCCTGGATCACGGACTTGTCGCATCCCTGCCAATACGTGAATCCGCGAAGCTATGGGAATCCCCTTATACTCCATCGCGCCGAGTAGCAGGCACATCTGAGAGGGCAGGGAGGTGTATTATGCCGACAGAGGATTTCCTGCCGGAGACCAAGCCCCTCTTTGCGGGGCGCTGGTGGGCGGTGGTTCTGCGAGGCATCATCGCGATCGTCTTCGGCGCGCTGGCGTTTACGTGGCCCGGAGTGACGCTCGCCACACTGGTGCTCCTGTTCGGATTTTACGCGTTGGTGGACGGCATATTCTCGCTGGTAGCCGCTATTGGCGGCCGACGCACTCGCGAGGACCGCTGGTTGCTTGCTCTCGAGGGCATCGTCTCCCTGTGGGCCGGCATTGTGACCCTTCGCGCACCTTCGATCACGGTATTGTCGCTGGTGTTCTTCATCTCGATTTGGGCCATGGTCACTGGGTTCCTGCGAATCGCGGCGGCTTTCCGACTGCGCAAAGAGATCTCCGGCGAGGTATTGCTAGTCCTGAGCGGTGTGGTTTCGGTGCTGTTTGCACTAATGCTCGTATTCCGTCCTGTGATTGGCGCTCTGGGTCTGGTCTGGGTGATCGCCGGATACGCAGTGGTGCTGGGGATAATCCTGATCATGCTGGGTTTCGAATTGCGTCACACGCACGCAATGGTTTCACACTGAAAAGCAGCGAGGCCCGGGTGCGCAACGGAGGCGGAATATAAACAGGTGAAGGACGCTCGAACCTTCTCGCTCCACCAACGGTTAGCTGAGGCAGCAGCCAGTCTGGAACGTCTCCACCATGAGCGCGCTTCCGCTGGCGATCCGATTCTTGGTATGGCCACCGAGAAGCGGATCATCTGGCGGGAATTGCTCGATTTGGAACTGCAAGACTTCGACGAGCAAAACGAGCGGCTCTTGTCAGTGGCCCAGCATCTTCTCGCCGATACGGGAGACGGTCGCTCCCGCTGACAGGGCGCAACAACGTTCCCGACCCTCCTGGTGCGACCAGCAGCATCCCCAGATGTGGCCGTGTCATAGTCGCCACCGATGGTGTCGAAGCGATCCTCCAACCAATCGATGTCGCTAGACATGCCAGCACACCACGGAAAGCCGGACAGGACGAAGCACGGGACTGCCGAGAGCGCGTGGTCAGACAACTCGATAACTGAGGCAACATTGAAGGACGGCAGAGCACCCAAACAACCCGCGGTCGCCTTCATCGGTGGTATAGCTCAAGGCTGCGCGTGCATCACTCCGCCGAGCCACCCACGAGCGCCGTACCACCGAGCCCCTGCTATTGCCGTGTGCGCGATGCGCTCGGAGCGGGCGCGTTCAGAGGGGCCCAGCCATCGGCCGGATTATAATCCGTTATGGCTGCCGCCACCTCTGTGGTGTGTTCTCCCAGATCCTTCTGGTAGAGCGTACCGTCTTCTCCGACCATAAATGACATGATGCCGGAATTCCGGTATTCGGTGGGATATGCGAGAATCGCGAAGCCGCCAGTCATCTTGCCATTAACAATGCAGTCTTTAACACCACTCGGGGTCGCAGTCCTGCTGAGAATCCGATAACGATAGCCGTTGAACTCCGCGGTATTGCTGTCTTTCGTCGAGGACTGCGCCTTCGCGAAGTCCCCGAATCGGCCAAGGGGGCTCGGAGCCTGACCCTCCGCAACCGGCCATAACAAGCCGTTATGCCTGCCCGGGTCGCTCACGAACTTTTGGGCGTATTGCTTTACCTTATCGCCATCGTGGCCTTGACGATAATATTGCCGCTCGGCTGAGCCGAGAGCTTCGCTAGCGTCCATGGCAGTCAGTTCGTTTTTTCCAATGCGGCGGGCCAGGACTTCGTCCTTACCGGCACCCGTGTCGAAGTACCAGCGACCCGAAGAATTCTGGCCCAATGGAATCGGAAAAACATAGCTGTCGGCTCCGACCTGAAGGACCTTGCCACCCGCCGTGACGTCGCTCCACCGATGCATCTGGTTGTACGCGGTGACGAAATCGTTCAGCCTGGCTTTGTCTCGGTCGGCGTCTGGGCCCATTAGAACCGTCTTGCTGTCCGGACCGAAAATTTCGATTAGTGTACTCTTGTCGCCCGCTTTGGCGGCTGCCACAACAGCCGCGCCGGCTTCCTCCGGTGATGCAAAAGTCTTGCGAGGAGTGGTCTCCGCCACATTTCTTGACTTTCGGCAGGATGCCGCCGGGAGAAGCGCGACGAGCGCCGCCGTAGCCCAAAAGCACGATGACCGAATCCGATAGTTCCAAACTGTCTGCTTCATATGCATCAACTCCAAACTCAGCTATCGAAAGCTAGCGCCGGAAACGTCCGCCGCCGAAGCGGCCACCGCCGAACCTGCCGCCGCTAAACCCGCTGGCACGCATGCTTCCCCAGCCGCGAAAACTGTCGGCCCTCGATTGCCATCCACTGCCGCCAAAACGATCTCCAAAACCGCTAAACGCAGTCGAGTTTCTGAAGCTGTCGTCGGCGCGGGCCCATGAGTTTCGATCCAAGGCACGTTCGCCCTCAAAACCGGGGGCCACTGTCCGGTTCAAACCCTCTACCCTATTTGCGGTTCCTCTGTAGTCGGCAGCGGCCCTGTCATAGGCATTGTGATAACCGTAGCCATCGTGGTAGCTGCCGTTGTAGTAGCCACCATGCCAGGCGCGATTCCCGTAAAAGTCGTTGTGGTTGTATACCACTGCTCCACCGTGCCAATTGGCATTCCAGGAACCCCATCCCCATTCGCAGCAACCGCCGCCCGTCAGAGCACCCACAGCGTTACCGGCTCCAAATCCGAGCAGCGCACCCGTAGCCGCGGCGGCGGCCGTGTAGCCAGGAGTGACATATGGCGTGCCATAAATGACTGCGGGATTGTATTGAGGCACATACACGATCTGAGGGTTGGTGGGTGCGATGGCGATCGTCTCGGGCGATTCCTGCGTCACGGTGATCTCAGGACCGGACTTGAGATTACCCGCAGCCTTAGCCTGGGCGCGCAGTTTTTGTACGGCGGCCATGACCTCGGAAGGCTGATTGTGATAAGCCTCGCCCAAGGTCGAAGTCCAATTCAGATTTTTGGCCATGTTGTCGAGGACCGACGGAAACTGAGTGAGCGCTTTCACGCTAGCATCCCACGATTGTTTATTAACGGCTTCGATCAGCGGTTCACCCGTCAGAGCCTTGTTCTCGTGAAGCCAGTAGTTTGCCACCGCGACTTGATCGGGAAACGTGGAGCCGGCGAGCACCTGCGCCACAAGAGGGTCCGGATAGAGAGCTATCGGCGCTACCAACGCCTGAAGCTGGAGCGCACTCATCGGGGCGGAATCGGCCGCGCCCCCGACACCGGCGCCGGTTGCCGCGACTTGGTATCCCGATAATAGGGCGGCCGTCAGAATGAAACTGAGGACCGTTGCCAGAGTCTTGTCAACGTTTTTTACGTTCATAGATGTCCTCCAGCTGGGGAGCCTGCCGCAATCTTCTTTATGAACAAAGTCTTTGAGTTACGATGCCCAGAGGCCAGGCCGGACTTCCTTTATATTTGTGACATTTGTAACCTAGCGAGCCGGCCGGAACATTGTGCGCCTTTCAATCACCGTGGCTGCAATACCGCATAACCGATCGAGATGAATTTTCTCAAGGCAGATGGCCCATCCTGCCCACGGGCGGACCGACGATGAACGTTGGCCCCCCGGGGCGTTCCCTTGCCTTGGTCTTTCGTCTCGCTCAGGGAGCACCCGCCGAGGAGAAGTTGTCGATCACGTTTCCGCTGCGCAACCCCATCAGCGTGCCGTTTCAAGAAAAAGTTTTCACCGCATTCGAGATGTTTGAACCATCCGCGGTGATCCCCTTTCTGAAAGCAAAGAAACGGGTCGATCATACCGCGCTCGACCACCCCCGATGTCTATCAGCCGGACCTTAGCTCCTGCTGCGAGCCGAGCGGCCCGGCATCAAGCAATGCATGTGGGATCAGGGAAGAGACGCCACGGTAAACGGGAGGAGCGAACGGAGGGGGCGACCGGAATCGCGGTTTCTTCCTGTCAGCTGCTGATACCGGCACAGGGATGCGGGAGATTCGGACGGACCTTCCTCTTTCCTGACTGCCACCGCCTCAACGCTCGGCCGTTTGCCAAATGGCGTCTGGGTTGGTGAGGGTTGTGCTGGCGCAGCCTGAACATTGGACCATTGGCATCTTGTCCAGCAACAGTGGTCTTTCCAAAAGCAATAATGAGCTCCGAGGCGTGAACCGTTTCCGGACGCAGAATTTTACCTCGCAAAACAGGGAGCATGGTGGTTGGTATCAATCCCCCCTTGACGCTTGGACCGGCTCGCCGCCAGCCTCAATAGCCGCTTCGATCTGGTCCCGACAGATGGAAGCGAATTCCCCTGCAATCGAAGACTACGAGGCGTACGGATTTTTTGCCGAGCGTCGCCGCTGCCATCGGACACCGGGATTGTTCCCCTCCCCAGCGGGCACCCGGGCAGTAGAGAATGGATAGATATGTCACGCCAATCTCGGGTCGTCCGCATGCTGGCCGCAGGCATCACACTGGTCTGCGGAATGCTGCCGGCGCAAAGCCGGAAGATTGGGGATCTCGCGGCGGGAAAGCTGCTGGTCACCGAGCGGCAAGCGCCCGATCCACTGTTCGCCGAATCCGTGATTCTGCTGATTCACTACAGCGCGGATGGCGTAGTGGGCCTCATGCTGAACCAGCCGGCGGGTGTGCCGTTGTCCCGGTTGCGGGAACTGGATGGAACCAGGAACCGGTCCGATCCAGCCTATGTCGGCGGCCCCGTGGAGATCGCGCAGGTCAGCGCACTGGTTCGCGCGCCGAGTGCCCCACCAAACGCAATCCATGTGACAGCAGACCTTTACGCTGTCCAGACCAAGAGCGGTTTGGAAACAGCCCTCAAGGCATCGAAGGGTTCGACCGACCTCCGTGTCTACCTCGGGTACTGCGGCTGGATTATTCCCCAATTGCAAAACGAGGTGACACGCGGCAGTTGGTACATTTTCGACCATGGCGACCGCTTCGCTTTCGATTCGGCGCCGCGCACGCTCTGGAAGCGGCTCATCGACCGGACTGAGGGCGAATTGGTTTGGACGCCTCTCTCGGGCCGCCAGCCAGTCAAACCGGTCTCGTGGAATCGATGAGGTTCCTTCCGATGAGGCGCTGGGCAAAGGCCAGGGGCACTCCTCGCGCCGGGGCGCCTCGGTCGCGCGCCCTCACGAACCAATAACGATTTCAGTTGGACTTCTCGAGAACCCACCGAAGGGATCAACAATTCCATCGAGTTCCCCGGCGACATGTTCACCGCCCGCCGATATCGCCGGCAGCCCGCAAACTGAGTTTCCCGACTGCCGCCGCACCGGTGGAACAGAAGCCGCGGCGCGCCCGAGATCTCTTCGGCCTCACGTTGGACCGCCCTTCCAAGGTCGTCATTCGCAGTCGGGTTTCTGGTTGGGATACTCCGATGATCGGACTGGCGTGCCGGTTCGGTGGCATTCAATCACGGTCTCGTTGAGGCTGGTCGCCGCCCATCTCACCGGGCCTGGCGGGCCCGGGCAGCGTCTAGCATCTTGTCGAGGAGGCTGGTGTCTTCGGTAAGAGCCTGCGCGGACCGGAAGAAAATATCGGTTTGGTCGAGATAACCGGTGAATAACCAAGCTCCGGGCCCTTCAGCCGTGATGGGCACGGACGTGCCCGCGTGCCCTCCTGTGCGGAACCCCACGGCCAACCGCTTTCGTCCC